>Ga0335081_10001306_pt1 | contig 39739 bp, 41 predicted proteins | sample Lox_Sample_35_FD_206713 | JGI IMG/M metagenome (GOLD analysis project Ga0335081, IMG submission 206713) | Soil microbial communities from Loxahatchee National Wildlife Refuge, Florida, United States - Lox_Sample_3.5 | ecosystem: Environmental > Terrestrial > Soil > Wetlands | place: USA...
GCTGCCTGCTTGATATCGCCGGAAAAACCGACTGCGAGGCAAATCTCGCCGGACGCGAGCGCATTGATATACTCCGAGGAGTGAAACTTTCTGACGTCAGGCCTGATCTTCATCAGAAGATCTACGACTTTTTCCAGATCAGCAGGATCGCTGGTATTGGGATCGAGATGAAGGTAGTGCAGCGCGGCGGGCATGATGTCGTCCGATGAATCGAGCATGTGCACGCCGCAATTCTTGAACTTCGCAAGCTTGTCCGGATTAAACACATCGTCCCAGCTGTCGATCGCCACACCGCGCCCCAAGATTTGGCGAGCGGCATTGACGCTGTAGCCAATCCCGGTCGTCCCCCACATGTAGTTGACGGCGTATTGATTGCCAGGGTCGTAGGCCGCGAGCCGCGCCGCGATGTGCGGCCAGACATTGACGAGGTTGGGCAGTTTCGACTTGTCGAGCTTCTGAAAAATGCCGGCCTGAATTTCACGCGCCAGAAAAAAGCCGGTCGGCACGACCACATCATAGCCGGACCCGCCGGCGAACAATTTGGCCTCCAGCGTGTCGCTGGAATCGAATGTGTCGTATCGTACGGCGATACCGGTCTTCTTGCTAAAATCGTCGAGCACGGACGGATCGACGTAGTCGGACCAGTTATAGAAGTTGACGACTTGCTGGGACGCAGCATCGGCCGCAGCGGTAGCACTGACCAATCCGGCTATCAGCGCAAAAACCGCCAGGCTCGTCCGCACGAAAGCGCACGCGCAGTGGTGCCCAGTAACGAGCGGCGAATGCGGCGATGCCATCTCACTGAAGCGCGATCATGTCTCGGTCGGCAGTCCAGCAGCCTTCCAGGCCAGGATTCCTCCGGCCATGTGGGAGGCATAGGCAAAGCCTTGCTCCTGTGCGGCGAGCGATGCTGTCACCGAGCGGCGGCCGGAGCGGCAGGCGAATACCACCTCGCATCCTGGCGAGGCTGGGATGGTGGCCGGATCAAATGCCGACAGCGGCACCAACACGGCGCCAGGAAAACGCTCAAGCGCGGTCTCGTTCGGCTCGCGCACATCAACTAGCAGCATGCGACCTTCCGCGAGCCCCCGGTCCACCTCCGCCGGCGTCAGATCGCGCACGCTCGGCGCGGCCGATTGGTCAGCCATCGGTCATCTCCTCGTCATGGCCAGCGATAATGCCCAAGAACTCGCGCCAAAGGGCGGCGGAATCAAGAGCCTTGGGCGGTCGCGACCCAGGTAGACGGCTTTATGCAGGTTAAGGCGCCATATCGGGCGGTACCGGCGGAGCCTCGCGCATGAGCGTTATGGTCACACGGCGATTGGCCGCGATGTAGGGGTCGTCGGGAAATAGCGGATCGGTGTCGGCCTTGCCGGCCACCTGATAGATGCTGTTCGATGGGTAGCCCTGCTCTTCCAGGATTTGTCGCACCGCATTGGCACGATCGGCCGACAGGTTCCAGGGCCCGTAACCGGCCGGCGGTGGCGTGCGCGGCGCCGCAGTGTGGCCGGTAATCGAGATCCGGTACGGCGTGGCTTTGAGGGGCGCGGCCAGCTTCTGGATAATTTCCCGCGTACGCGGATAGGGCTCCTTCGAACCTTCGGGAAACATCGAACGGCCTTCCTGGTCGACGATCTCGATATTGAGGCCCTCCTTGGTGTCCTCCAGCATGATATGCTTGGACGCTTCGGTCAGCTCCGGCAGGTCTTGCAACGCCTGCCGCAACGATGCCGCGGCGAGCGCGAAGGCCTGGTCCTGTTCAAGCTTGGCGCCGAAATCGCGTTTGCGGTCGCTGTCGTCAGGGGTGGGGGTGGCCGAGGCGTCCTCGGGCTGGATGTGAGCGGCGTGTTTCAGCTTCGGCCTGGTGGGCAGGCCGTCGACCTCGATGATGCCGGAATAGCGTACATTGGTTTGCACGCCGAATGCGTCGCGCATCGAGCCGGCGACGATCTGCAGCTTCTTCTGGTCCTGACTGGAAAACGCGACAAGCATCACGAAGAAGCTGACCAGAAGCCCCATCAGGTCGGCGAATGTAACGAACCAGCCGTGGCCGCCGCCGTGTGCCGCTTGTCTGCGCGCCATGGTATGCGGGTCCCCGCGGCGTTACGCCGGCACCGGCTCCGCCTCCTGGTCGCGATGCTTTTCCGGCAGATATGCCAGCAGCATTTCGCGCACCAAGGTTGGGCTCTTTGATTCCCGGATCATCAGCACGCCGTCGATGATCAGCGTGCGGTTGACCTCCTCGTCGACCAGTTTCAGGTGCAGCTTGTCGGCAATCGGCAGGCACAGGATGTTGGCGACCAGGGCGCCGTAGAGCGTCGCCAGCAGCGCCGTCGCCATGAACGGACCGAGCTTGGAGGGATCGGTCATGTTGGCGAACATCTGCACCATGCCGACCAGCGTGCCGACCATGCCGAAGGCGGGAGCGCAATCGCCGACGGCGCGATAGATCTTCTGGCCTTCGTCGAGATGGGTGAGGAAATTGTCACGGTCGCGCTCGAGATTGTCGCGGATGAATTCAGCGTCGTAGCCGTCGGCAACGAAGCGGATACCCTTGGCCAGATAAGGATCCTCGATCTCTACCTTTTCCAGACCGAGCGGACCTTGCTTGCGGGCGATTTCGGCGATGGTTGCGATTTCGTCAACCAGCTCGCGCTGGGTCAGGCGCCGCATGGTAAAGGCGAACTTAGCGCCCAGCGGCAAGCCGTGAATGATCGAGCCCAGCGGGAAGCGGATCAGCGTAGCGGCGAACGATCCGCCAAAGATGATAATGACGGCATGCTCGCTGACAAACATCTCGAGACTGCCACCCATCAGCATCAGGGTGACGACCACAGTTGCCCCGGCAAACAGGCCGAGACCCGTTGTAATATCCATAACGCACCGCTCCCACCCGTGCCACTGAGCGCCCTGCAGTGACACGCCCTCAAAGTAGCGTCTTTGCGCTTAAGGGAGCGTTACCGCGGTACGTTGACTACCCCCGTGACCGCAACCGCAAAAACCCGCAGAATAGGCAAAATGCAGCGGCTTTGCGCCGCGCTCGAACCGAGGAGACAGCCTCATGCGCGAGATCGGACACTTCATCGGCGGCAAAGAGGTGAAGGGGACATCCGGCCGGCACGGCGACGTCTTCAACCCCAATACCGGCGAGGTGCAGGCCAAGGTGGCCTTTGCCAAGCATTCCGAGGTCGAGCACGCGATCGCGGTGGCCGAGGCGGCGCAACCGGCGTGGGCCGCGATGAACCCGCAGCGCCGCGCGCGGGTGATGATGAAATTTCTCGAACTGGCGCAGAAAGAATACGACGCACTGGCGCGGCTGTTATCCTCCGAACACGGCAAAACCTTTACCGACGCCAAGGGCGATATCCAGCGTGGCCTGGAAGTCGTCGAATTCGCCTGCGGTATCCCGCATCTGCTCAAGGGCGAATACAGCGAGAGCGCCGGCCCTGGTATCGACCTTTATTCACTGCGCCAGCCGCTCGGCGTCGTCGCCGGCATCACACCGTTTAATTTCCCGGCGATGATCCCGTTGTGGAAATGCGCGCCGGCGCTGGCGTGCGGCAATGCCTTCATTATGAAGCCATCCGAACGCGACCCATCCGTGCCCATGCGGATCGCCGAGCTGTTTCTTGAAGCCGGTTTGCCGGCCGGGGTGCTCAACGTCGTCAACGGCGACAAGGAAGCCGTCGACACGCTCTTGATGGATTCACGTGTCAAGGCGGTCGGCTTCGTGGGCTCGTCGGCGATTGCCGAGTACATTTATGCGACCGCCGCCGCCAACGGCAAACGCGTGCAGTGCTTCGGCGGCGCCAAGAACCAGATGATCATCATGCCGGACGCCGATATGGACCAGGCAGTCGACGCGCTCATCGGCGCCGGTTACGGCTCGGCCGGCGAGCGCTGCATGGCGGTATCGGTGGCGGTGCCGGTCGGCAAGAAGACCGCCGATGCGCTCCTGGAAAAGCTCGTGCCGCGCGTCGAGAATCTGAAAATCGGGCCCTCGACCGACCCGCAGGCCGATTACGGTCCGATGATCACGCGCGCGCATATGGACAAGGTAAAGAGCTATGTCGATCTCGGCGTCAAAGAAGGCGCCGAGCTTGTGGTCGATGGCCGCGGCTTCAAGCTGCAGGGCTACGAGAACGGCAATTTCATGGGCGGCTGCCTGTTCGACCGCGTGACACCGGACATGCGCATCTACAAAGAGGAGATCTTCGGCCCTGTGCTGTCGGTGGTGCGAGCCAAGGATTACGAGGAAGCGGTGCGGCTGCCGTCCGAACATGAATACGGCAACGGGGTGGCGATCTTCACCCGCGACGGCGACGCCGCGCGCGACTTCGTCAGCCGCGTCGAGGTCGGCATGGTCGGCGTCAACTTCGCCATCCCGGTGCCGCTGTCCTACTATACGTTCGGCGGCTGGAAGCGCTCGGGTTTCGGCGACCTCAATCAGCACGGTCCTGACGCGATCCGCTTCTACACGCGGACCAAGACCGTGACCGCGCGCTGGCCGTCCGGCGTCAAGGAAGGCGCCGAATTCGTCATTCCGACCATGAAATAACGGCCGGCGCGTGCTCGATCCGGCCCCACAGCTTCACTTCCTCGCCCAATTCGGGTTTTAGTGCAGGCCACGTTTTGGGGATCGGGGATGAGCCGGTCAGGACATAGCAGGGTGAACAGCGCGGTCGCGGCGGCCGCAGCCTTTGTGCTGCTCAGCGGGCTTTGCGCCTGCAGCAGTACCAACTTCCTTGGCGGCAGTCCGGAGCCGAATGAGACGCAGGCGGGCGCTGCTGTCGCGGCGCCGACACCGCCGCCAGTCGACCTTGCCGGGCGCTGGCAGCTCTCCGCCGCGGCTGGCGGTGCCTGCATGATGAATTTCGCCGATACGCCTGGCACCGGCGCGGCGCCGTCCCCTGCTCCCCAGGGAACGATCGCACCGGGCGGTGGCTGCCCCGGCAGCTTCTTCATGAGCCGCAAGTGGACGTTTGAAAACGGCTTACTGCATATCCACGACTTCAAGGGGAAGCCGCTGGCGCAAATGTCCTATGTGGGCGGCCATTTCGAGGGCCACGATGCGAGCGGCAGCGCGCTCACGTTGTCCAAACAGCTCTAGGATTTATCGTAACGGGATCCGTCATGGCTGAATATGAACTCTATTGCTTCGCGCAATCCGGCAACGCCTACCGCGCCGCGCTGATGCTTAATCTGGTCGGCGCCGACTGGAAGCCCATCTATGTGGACTTCTTCAAGGGCGGCGAGACGCGGACGCCGCAGTACCGCGCCGATGTCAACGAGATGGGAGAGGTGCCGGTCCTGGTCCACGGCGCCAAGAAGCTTAGCCAGTCCGGCGTGATTCTGACTTATCTCGCCGAGCAGACCAAAAAATTTCTGCCGCGCAACGACGACGAGCGGCTCGAAGCGCTGCGCTGGATCATTTTCGACAATCAGAAGGTCAACGGTTTTCTGGGGCCGTACCGCTTTCTGAGGAACTTCGCGCGGCCGGCGGGCGATCCCGCGGTGATGGCGTTTCTCAAAGGCCGCATCGACGGCAATCTCGCGATTCTGGACAAGCGGCTCGGCAAGGCGCCGTTCATGCTGGGCGATGCACCGACCATCGCCGACCTGTCGCTGTGCGCCTATCTCTACTATCCCGCCGACGAATTCGGCTTCGACATCAACGCGCAGCACAAAAACATCGCCGCCTGGCTCGGCCGCATTAAATCCCTGCCCGGCTGGGCACATCCTTACGATCTAATGCCAGGCTACCCGCTGCCTTCCTGATGGAGCGTGATCTTTTCCGAAAACCGGCATCCACTTTTTGGGATCACGCTTGGCTACAGCGGAATATCGAAGGGTTTGGGCGGCGTCGGGAGCGGCACCGCGGGAGGCGCTTTTGGGATCGCCGCGGTGGCCGGTGCGGTTGGTCTCGGCGCTGGCGCGGGCACCGCATGCACGGGCGGCGCTGCTGAGGCGGTCGCGGGCGCGGGCTTCGCAGTTGACTTCCAGAACTGCCACCAGTGCGTTGCGGGCTGCGCAGGCGGCGTGACCGGTGACGCTGACGCTGTTGTCGGCGTCGACTTCCAGAACTGCCACCAATGGGTCGCGGGCGCGACCGGTGGCGCCGGATGCGCAGGCGGAGCCGCGACGCTGACCCTCGGCGCGGGCGCAGGTGCGGCTTGCGCGGCAGGTTGCGGCGCGGACGCTGGCCTTTCCGGTTTGGCCGGCCGCGCAGGCTCGATCTGAGCTTCCGTGGCTTGCGGTTTGGGCCGACCCGGGCGCTGTGGCTCTGGCACGGTGGCGTATTTGGCAAACAGGCCGCGTGCGCCCGCCAAAAGCTCCTCGCCGTCGGCTTTACGCCTCTTCATATCCTTGCGCCACGCCTCGATCACCGGCCGGATGGGTTTGCGCCAGCGCGCGACGGCGTCCGGGTCGAGCGTGACGATTTGATCGCCGTTTTGGCTGACCGCGTCGGCAACCGCCTTGGCTTTGAGATCCCACATCGTGCCGGCCATGGTGGCGGCTACCTGGCCGGAATTATCGTCGATGACCTTTTTGAGATCGGCCGGCAGCCTTTCATACGACGTTTTGTTCATCGCCAGCACGGCGGTCGTCGTGTTCAATGCGTCATCGGCAAAATCGGTGTGCGCCTTGAGCAGACCGTCGAGCTTGAGCGCCGGCACCATGTCCCACGGCAGGACGCAGCCGTCCACGACGTGGCGCGTGATTGCTAGCGGCAACTGCCCGCTCGGCATCGGCACAGGGCGCCCGCCAAGCATCGCGACGGCGGCGGCGGTAAAGCGCGTGTTCACGTCGAGCCGCAGTCCCCTCACCTCGGCTACGGTGCGTACCGGATGATTGGCGTGCAAGACACCGCGATCCGCGCACGAAAAGCAAATCGGATGGACCTCTTGAAACTCATCGGTCAGATATTGGTCGGCAAAATCGGCGATCGCCTTGCAGCCAACCAGCGCGCGGCGCGGCGGCACGAACGGCAATTCGAACGTTTCGATCTTCGGGAAACGGCCCGGCGTATCGCTCGGCATCGCCCAGACGATATCGACGATGCGGTCGCGCGCCTGATCGAACAATTCGGCCGGCTGCCCGCCTAGCGCCATCGATGGGTAGATATCGATGCGGATGCGGCCGGACGATTGCTCCTCGATCCGGTGCGCCCATGGCGCGAGAAAATTCGTGTGCAGGCAGGACACAGACGAGAATGCATGGTGCAGCTTGAATGTGATGGAGGGCATCACCGCCTCGGCGCGCGCCATGCGCAGCAAAGCCGGCGTAGCCAGCGACGCCGCGGCCGAGGCCAGTAGTGTGCGGCGGCCGACTGCCATGGCGGGTCCCCTGCCGTTACGGATACGCGCGGCTTGCCAGTCCCCGGCGCAGCGCCTTCAATTCAGCCGCGGCGGACGGTCGTCGGTATCCGGCACGCGGCCAAATCCGCCAGCGATCGGTGGCGATTGCATGGCAAGCGGCGGCGCCTCGGCGTGGCTCTCGCGCGAGCGCCGCTCATAGCCGCGGTAGGACAGATATCCGAACGGCAGGCTCGCCAGATAGGCCAGCGTGCCGATGGTGAGCAGCACCCAGGGGTAGGCGAACAACAGCGCGAAGCACAGCACGACAAAGACGATCAGCGGACCGACCAGTTCGGGCGTTACGCGCGTACCGACGCGTTTGCCGGAAAAAACCGGCAGCCTCGACACCATCAGCCAGGCTATGCCGAGCGTGTAGACCAGCGTCAGCCAGGTCAGCACCGCCGAGTGCGGCAGACCGAGAAACGACGCATAGATCGGCAGCAAGACCGTAATGGCACCCGCGGGCGCCGGCATGCCAACAAAAAAGTTGCTCGCCCATACCGGCTGATCCGGATCGTCCAGCATGACGTTGAAACGCGCCAACCGCAGGCCAGCGCAGATGGCAAACACCATGGCGGCGATCCAACCGGCCGATTTCAGGTCGTGCAGGCCCCAGAAGTAAAGGATCAGCGCCGGCGCCACGCCGAAATTCACGAAGTCCGACAAACTGTCGAGTTCGGCGCCGAAGCGTGAAGTCCCTTTGAGGAAGCGGGCCAGCCGGCCGTCGATGGCGTCCAGGATGGCGGCGAACACGATCGCCGCCAGCGCCAGGGCATAACGGTTTTCGAACGCCAGCCGGATCGCGGTCAACCCGGCGCACAGCGCCAGCAGGGTCACCACGTTCGGCACCAGGATACGTACCGGGATGCGGCGGAAGCGACGCCGGCGCAGCCGCTGCATCCGTGAAGGATCAAAGCCTGAACGGTTCATGGCCATGGCGCCAATATAGCCTGTCTGCTGCCGTACCGCCACGAAGCGGAAAGTTCCGCACAAAGGCGAAACTGAAAAGTTAACGATGTTCAGCCGACGCGGAAGGTGCGGCCGGTTTCAAGGCCGCGCAGATCGCCAATGACCGTCTCGCCGGCAATCGCGGTCTGGCCCTCGCCGACCAGCGACCGCGCACCGTCCGGCAGGTACACGTCGACCCGCGACCCGAACCGGATCATGCCGATGCGCTGGCCGGCGGCGACCGTCTCGCCTTCGCGCGAAAACGGCACGATGCGCCGGGCGACGAGGCCCGCTATCTGGATCACGGCGAGCCGTGCGCCGCCGGGAGTTGCGATTAGGAACGCGTTCCGCTCGTTGTCTTCACTCGCCTTGTCCAGATCGGCGCTCAAAAATTTGCCGCGGCGATAGACGATGCGCTCGATGCGTCCGGCGACCGGGCTGCGGTTCACATGGCAATTGAACACGCTCATGAAAATCGAAATGCGCAGCAGTGGCCGCGGGCCGAGCCCCAGTTCCTGCGGCGGCACGGCGTTCGCCACCTGGCTGACGAGACCATCGGCGGGCGCCACCACGATGCCGTCGCGCACCGGCGTGACGCGCGCGGGATCGCGGAAAAAATAAGCGCACCACAGCGTCGCGATCGTACCGAGCCAGCCGAGCGGCGACCACAACCAGAACAGAACGAGGCTCACCAGCGCAAAGCCACCGACAAACGGATAGCCTTCCGGATGGATCGGCGACAGCTGCGAACGGATGGAGTTGATCACGGACATGCAGTGTCATTCCGGCCGAGTGAGAGGAGCGAACGAAAGCCGGAAATCCATAATCACAGCTCCACACAATATGCTCTGATGCTTCATTCTTTGCTCTAATCAATTGTGATTATGGATTGGGTGTCGCGGCCTGACGGCCTCGCGCCAGAATGACGCGCTACTCCGCGGCATGGGCGGTAGGGACGAGGTCGTCGCTCTCCGCTTCGGGCGGATTGCGATTGGGCGCGAGCGGCTCGTCCTCACCAGCTTCGTGCAAAATCTCGCGCGCCATTTCGGCTTCGCGCTGCCGGTTCCACATGCTGGCATAGAGGCCGCCTTGCGCAAGCAGTTGATTATGACGCCCGCGTTCGACGATAACGCCCTTGTCGAGCACAAGGATCTCGTCGGCGCCAACGATTGTCGAGAGCCGGTGGGCGATGACGAGCGTGGTCCTGTTCTTCGCGACGCGATCGAGGGCGTCCTGAATATCCCGCTCGGTGTGGCTATCAAGCGCCGAGGTGGCCTCGTCGAGCACCAGGATCGGCGGGCCCTTGAGGATGGTGCGGGCGATGGCGACACGCTGCTTCTCGCCGCCAGAGAGTTTCAGGCCGCGTTCCCCGACCTCCGTCTCGTAGCCCTTGGGCGCGTGACGGATGAAGGTATCGATCTGAGCGAGCCGTGCCGCCTCCTCGACGTCGGCGTCGCTCGCGTCCCAGCGCCCGTAGCGGATGTTGTAGCGGATGGTGTCGTTGAACAGCACGGTATCCTGCGGCACCATCCCGATCGAAGCGCGCAGCGACGATTGTGTGACGTCGCGAATATCAGTGCCGTCGATGAGAATGCCGCCGCCGGTAATGTCGTAAAAGCGGAACAACAGCCGCGAGATCGTCGATTTGCCGGCGCCTGACGGACCGACGATAGCAACCGTGTGCCCGGCCGCGACCTCGAAGCTCAAGCCTTTGAGGATCGGCCGTGCCGGCTCGTAGGCAAACGACACGTTGTCGAACCGGATCGCGCCGGCGCGGACTTGCAGCGGCTGTGCGCCCGGCCGGTCGGCGATTTCCGGCTTGCGCCCCAACAGCGCGAACATGTTCTCGATATCGATTACCGCCTGTTTGATCTCGCGATACACCATGCCCATGAAATTGAGCGGCTGGTACAGTTGGATCATCATGGCGTTGATCATGACGAAATCGCCGACCGTGTTGGTGCCGCGCTGGATGCCATAGGCGCACAGCACCATGGCGGCGCACAGCCCGATCGTAAACACGATCGCCTGCCCGGCGTTGAGCACGGTGAGCGACACGTAGGCGCGCACGCTGGCTTCCTCGTAGCGCGCCATCGAGCGGTCGTAGCGCGCCGTCTCGCGTTCCTCCGCAGAGAAATACTTGACGGTCTCGTAGTTGAGCAGGGAGTCGATCGCCTTGGCGTTGGCGTCGTTGTCGCTCGAATTCATGTCGCGGCGGATGCCGATGCGCCATTCGGTCGCCCAGAAGGTGAAGGCGATGTAGAGCGCGACCGTCGCCACGATGATGACAAGGTAGCGCCAGTCGAACTTGAACAACAGCACCCAGGCGACCAGCACCACTTCGACGATGGTCGGCGCCAGCTGCAGAAGCAGCATGCGCACGATAGTCTCGATGGCGTCGCGACCACGCTGCAGGACGCGCGTCAGGCCCCCGGTCCGGCGCTCCAAATGAAAGCGCAGCGAGAGCAAATGCATGTGCTCGAATGTGCGCATGGCCAGCCGGCGCACCGCGTTCATCGCCACCTTGGCGAAAATCGCATCGCGCGACTGCGTCAGCACCGCCATCACGATGCGCATGCCGCCATAGGCCAGCGTCATCATTACCGGCGTCGCCAACGCCCAGGCGAAGACGTCATCGGGACCGAGCGGCGCGGTGCCGTGCCCCGCGAGCGCGTCGGTCGCCCATTTGAAGGTGAACGGGACCGCGACGGTGGCGAGCTTGGCGGCAAAGATCAGGAGAGTAGCGATCAGAACGCGCACCTTGAGGTCGCGCCGGTCGGCCGGCCAAATGTAGGGCCACAAGTGCACGAGCGTCGACAACAGCGTGTCGCCGCCGGCGGCGCCGACTTCGCGCTTGAGACTGTGGGCAGGCCGCTGGAAATCGCTCATTATCAGTGTGGCGTCATTAGTGTGGCATCGTTCGTGAGCCAGAATGGCCGCACGCGGCCAAAACCCCCGTCACATGGAATCTGCATCATATAGTGTGTCTTGCGGCGCTCTGCACGCGCGTGGACCATGCGGTGCAAAAAACTTGCGGCCGGCGCGAATCAACGCCACATCTAATGTTTACTGAGTATGCTTCCATGGCCAAAATCAATGCGCTGTGCGTCTATTGCGGATCAAGTTCGGGAACCGACCCGGCCTTCCTCGCAGCGGCGCAGACCCTCGGCAAAATCCTCGCCGAAAACCATATCCGCTTGATCTACGGCGGCGGCTCGGTCGGGCTCATGGGTGCGCTCGCGCATGCCGTACTCGATCATGGCGGCCATGTGACCGGCATCATTCCCGAGTTCCTGACCAAACGCGAACGGCCACGCCACGTCGCGCAGGAATTGATCATCGTCCCGGACATGCACGCGCGCAAGCGCGTCATGTTCGAACGCGCTGACGGCTTCGTTGCGCTGCCGGGCGGGCTAGGCACACTCGAGGAATTGGTCGAGCAGCTCACCTGGGCACAGCTCGGCCGCCACAGGAAGCCGATCCTGATCGCCAATATCGCCAGCTACTGGGACCCGCTGCTGGCGCTGATAGAGCACATGCGCGGGGTGAAATTCGTACCGTCGGCGTTCAACGTGGACTTTCTGGTGGCGACGCGCGTCGAGGAAATTTTGCCGGCGATGCGCAAGGCCGCGGTCGCCGACGCCGAGCAGACGATGGTGATACCGGCGGAGAGGTTGTGACGGCGTCCTTCCCGAGCGCGCCGAAGGCGCGAGCCCTCGGCGCGCCCCAGAATGACGGCTAATCCTTCAAAAACGTCACCGCCTCGATGCGGTTGCCGTCCCAGTCGCGTACGAAGGCGGCGTAATAGGTCTGCGAATATTGCGGGCGTTTGCCCGGCGCGCCGTCGGACTTAGCGCCGGCCGATAATGCTGCGGCATGAAATGCATCGACCGCTGCCGCGTCGGGCGCGCGCAGGCAGATATGCAGGCCAGAGTCCTCGGGCTGCGGGGCGAGCTGCGGGCGTTCGTTGAGCCAGAACTCCGGATAGCTCTTGCCGTAGCCGATCGTCTGCGGCGCTTCGCGCAGCCGCACGATGCCGAGCGGCTTGAACAGCAGATCGTAGAACCGCGCCGACGTTTTGAGTTCACGCACAGGGATTGAGATGTGGTCGATCACGAAAGCCCCCCGCAAATCATCCAAACACGTCATTCCGCGGAGCGCCCCGACGGCGCGAGCCCGGAATCACGAGGCCGTGTCTAATTCACGCCGGTGCACCGGACTTCACCAATTTATAGACAATTGAATCCATCAGCGCCTGGAAGGACGCATCGATGATGTTGGAGGAAACACCGATCGTGGTCCAGTGCTCGCCGGTCTCGTCCTTGCTCTCGATCAGCACGCGCGTGACCGCTCCGGTGCCGCCATTGAGGATACGCACGCGGTAATCTGTGAGCTGCAAGCCCTCGATGTATTTCTGATATTTTCCCAGATCCTTGCGCAGCGCGACATCGAGTGCGTTGACCGGGCCGTTGCCCTCGGCGGCGTTGATCAGCATCTCGTCGCCGACCTTGACCTTGACGACCGCGGTGGTGAGCACCTCGGCGCCGCCGTTCTGGCCGCGCTGCTCGACCTTAACGTCGAAATAGCTGACGTCGAAGAATTTTGGCACCGAGCCGAGCATGCGCCGCGCCAGCAATTCGAACGATGCATCGGCGGCCTCATAAGCGTAGCCGATCGCCTCGCGCTCCTTGACTTCGTCGAGCAGGCGCACAACGCGATGGTCGTTCTTGTCGACCGCAATCCCGATGCGATCGAGCTCGGCCAGCACGTTGGAGCGTCCGGACTGGTCGGAGACCAGAAGCTTGCGGCGGTTGCCGACGCGCTCCGGTGCAACATGCTCGTACGTCGCCGGGTCCTTGACGATCGCCGAAGCATGAATGCCGGCTTTGGTGGCGAAGGCGCTTTCGCCCACATAGGGGGCGTGGCGGTCCGGCGCGCGATTGAGAATTTCATCGAGCGCGTGCGACACGCGCCGCAGCCCATGCAGCTTCTCGTCCGTCACGCCGATGTCGAATTTCTCGCTGTACTCGGCCTTGAGCTTCAAGGTCGGGATGATGGAGGTGAGATTGGCGTTGCCGCAGCGCTCGCCGAGCCCGTTGAGCGTGCCCTGTATCTGCCGCGCCCCGGCGCGCACCGCCGCGAACGAGTTGGCGACCGCCTGCTCGGTATCGTTATGGGCGTGGATGCCGACGTGATCGCCGGGAATCTTCTTGCACACCTCGCCGACGATGCGCTCGACCTCGTGCGGCAGCGCGCCGCCGTTGGTGTCGCACAACACCACCCAGCGCGCGCCTTCCTGGTAGGCGGCCTGCGCGCAGGCCAGCGCATAGGCGGGCTTGGCCTTATAGCCGTCGAAGAAATGCTCGCAGTCGAGTAGCACTTCGCGGCCTTTGGCCTTGGCGGCACGTACGCTGTCGCGAATCGAGGCGAGATTTTCCTCCTCGGTGGTCTCCAGCGCCACGCGCACGTGATAGTCCCAGGATTTGGCGACGAAGCAGATGGCGTCCGCCTCGGCTTCAAGCAGCGCGACCAGGCCCGGATCGTTGGATGTCGAACGCCCCGGCCGCCGCGTCATACCGAACGCGGTGAGCTTGCCGCGGAGCTTGCGCCGCTCGCTGAAGAAACTGGTGTCGATCGGATTCGCCCCCGGATAGCCGCCCTCGACGTAATCGACGCCGAGATCGTCGAGCAAAGCCGCGATCGCGAGCTTGTCGGCCAGCGTGAAATCGACGCCGTTGGTCTGCGCGCCGTCGCGCAAAGTGGTGTCGAACAGATAGAGGCGCTCGCGCGGCATGGTGGTCTCTCAATCCGAATAGAGCCGATAAAGAACATAGAGACTGACGAACACCGCCGCCGCGATCACCGCGTATTTGAGGGTTACGTAGTAGAGCCAGTGGCGTGGAAACGGCGAATCATCGCGCTTCATTGCACGCTCCCTTGGTGTGGCGGCAGCGTCTTGCTCATCGTGGTGTTGGCGAGCCACTCGTCGCCGAGCGTCACGGTATTGCGCGTGCGCGGGACGAAACCGCGTTTTTCGAAAAAGCCGCGCGCGGAATCGCTGGCGTCCACGGTGAGTTCCGTGCTGCCGCGACCCGCGGCCATCTTTTCCAGCGCATCGGCCAGCAGGGCGCCGGCGCCCTGCCCGGCCGCGGCCGGATGCACATAGAGCATGTCGATCTTCTTGTTCTCGGCGAGCGAGGCGAAGCCGACCGCGGCGCCGCCGTATGTCACCACCAGCGTCAGCGCGCGGGCAAGCTTCCGGCCGAATTCTTCCTCGTCGTCGGCCGTCGACGCCCACGCAGCTTGCTGCGCCTGGGTGTAATCGTCGGCCGTCAATTCCTCGATGGAGGCGCGGAAGATTTCCGCCAGGTCCGGCACATCCGCCGGCAACATCGGCCGCAGCGCGAGCTTGGGCGAGGTCGCTGGGCTCATCGGACGATCTCCCAGGTGGTGATCGATTCACCAGTCTTTGGGTCTTTCGAGTCTTTCAGAGCCACACCCATCTTGGCGAGTTCGTCGCGTATGCGATCGGATTCTTTGAAGTCCTTCTTGGACCGCGCTGCCGTCCGTTCCGCTATTAACCTTTCGATTTCTGTCGTACGCCCACCAATTCTCTTCGCTGCCACCTGCTTTTGAAGCCATTCGGAATCGTATTGACCGATATCAAATCCAAGTAGTGACAGATTGGCGGTCAACTCGCTTGCCGCTTCTGAGTTATGTGGAGACTGTATTTTGGCCAACTTCTGCAGACGGTGGAGTTCCGCAATTGCGCGAGGCGTATTTAGGTCGTCCGCCATCGCATCCATGAACTCTGGCGACGGCTTCGAAGCAGCCGTGCGTGAAGCAAAAAAATGAAACGCGCGCAACGCTATCGACGCTTCATCGAGAGACCGTTCTGTAAAATCCACGGGCTGCCGATAGTGGGTCAGAAGCATTGCAAACCGGACAACAATTCCCGGCCACGAAACTCCATGCCAACCGCTCAGCAACTCATGAATCGTTACGAAGTTGCCGAGCGACTTCGACATCTTCTCGCCTTCGACCTGCAGAAATCCGTTGTGCATCCAGAAATTTGCCATCATGGGCGTGTGGAAGGCGCAGCGCGATTGGGCGATCTCGTCCTCGTGGTGCGGGAAGACGAGATCGATGCCGCCGCCGTGGATGTCAAACGTCTCGCCGAGATACTTCCACGACATGGCCGAGCATTCGATATGCCAGCCGGGCCGGCCGGGCGCGTTGATGCCGGCGGGTGACGGCCAGGCAGGCTCGCCGGGCTTCGACGGCTTCCACAGCACGAAGTCGCGCGGGTCTTTCTTATAGGGCGCAACTTCGACACGGGCGCCGGCAATCAGTTCATCGAGCGGACGCTTCGACAGCTGGCCGTAATCCTTCATCGACGGCACGCTGAACAGAACATTGTCCTCGGCAATGTAGGCGTTGTCGGAAGCGATCAACCGCTCGATCAGCGTCTTCATCTCGGCGATATGATCGGTGGCGCGCGGCTCCACGGTCGGCGGCAGGCAGCCGAGCGCGGCGACATCCTCGTGAAACTGCCTGTCAGTTTTTTCCGTGACTTTGCGGATCGCCTCGTTGAGCGGCAGGCCCGGATATTCCTCCGCCGCCCGCGCGTTGATCTTGTCGTCGACGTCGGTGATGTTGCGCACGTAGGTGACGTGATCGGCGCCATAGAGGTGGCGCAACAGCCGGAACAGCACGTCGAACACGATCACCGGCCGCGCATTGCCGATATGGGCGAAGTCGTAGACTGTCGGCCCGCACACATACATGCGCACGTTCGCTGGATCGAGCGGGATGAAAACCCGCTTCTCGCGCGTCAGCGTATCGTAGAGGTTCAATTCCATCGGTCGGAGTCTTTCGCAACGCCATCGGCCTGCTGGCCGGGCGTCCCAAAATTCTCGATCGGAGAAAAGACGGCCACAGCCAGCGTTGCCGCTAGCGAATAATCTCCCGGCAAATGCCGCAAATGTGGTTAAGGCCGTGCATGGCGCGGAATGTGGTCGAGGACACCAGCGGCGTCAAGGCCGGACCGCCATAACCGCGCCGCTCCAGGCTTAAAAACTCGTCCGAACGACCGAAACAGCGACCCGGCGCCCGGATAGCGCAGCCAAAAGCGCGGTTAACGAAACCTTTACTCCACCGTCGCATTCTTACGCTTGATCGCAACCCGTTTTGCGCGGGCTTTTGCGGCCGAGGGGGTTCTCATGCGTTCCGTCATTGCCGCAACGGCAATCGCCGTTCTTATGTGCGGCGCCGCCGCCCATGCCGAGAAGCGCCTGTTCATCCTCGCCAGCCAGCCGGACGGCTACGGCGTCGACAACTGCCTCGCCGCCGGCGCGGCCTGCGGTAAGACGGTCGCCAACTCCTACTGCCGCTCGCATTCCTTCGCGCAGGCCGATTCGTTCCGCAAAGTGAGCCGCGACGACATCACTGGCGCCATCCCGACCGACGTCAGCGCCTCGTGCAAAGGCGGCAACTGCGACCATTTCGTCGCCATTCAATGCTCGCGGTGAATTGGGCGAATAGCGAAATCGCGAATAGGCTACCTCACCCGCTATTCCCTCCTTGCTACTCGCGCCAAGCAGCTATTTGCCCGCCAGCATATGGTCGATGCTAAAGCGCCCGCCGCCGGCCACGAACAGGGCTAGCGTACCGCCCGCGATCGACAGATCCTTGCTGAGGAAGACGTATTGCAGAGTCTGCGCCGCCGCTGGAAATTGCCAATAGAGATGCGCGGTCAGCAAGGCGATGACGACGAAGGCAAATGCCAGCAACGCGCCGTAGCGCGTCGCGACGCCGAGTACCAGCGTCACCACAATGATCCATTCGACGATGTGCGCGAACGGACTCATGACGTCGGGCGCGATGAAATTGATGGACTTGAGATAGGCGGCAGCCGGCCCGCCGGTCCACACCGTCATCAGGAATACGGCGGCGACCAGGAGGCGCGCGAGCAAAAGCAAGATATCGCTCATGCTGGCGGCGATGCCGTCGGTGCAGGACAACAATGGATGCGATGATTTGTTCGCTTGTGGCGACATGACAGCCCTCCCCCTTGCGTCGGCGCCGCTTTTGCTCGGGCGCCTGAGCCAAACATAACACGGGCGAAGCCGCCTCACTATCCACGTTGCGCCGCCCTTTGAGTTCGGCCATCTTTCGTCCCGCACGTCCTAGTTGGGATACCGATGGGCCGCGCGATGGGATTCCGGTGGGAAGCCGGCATGAGCAGTCAGCGGATGAGCCAGAGCGAAGCCGTGGACGAAGCCGCCGCGGCCTTGGCCGATAGCGCGCCGCTGAAGCTCGAGGATTTCCTGCCCTATCAGCTGATGGTGGTGGCGAGCCTGGTGTCGCAGGCGCTGTCGCGCGTCTATGCGCGACGCTATCGCATCGGCGTGCCGGAATGGCGCGTGCTGGTCACGCTCGGCCAATACGGCGTGATGACCGGCAAGGCGGTCGGCGCCCACTCGCATATGCACAAGACCAAGGTGTCGCGCGCGGTGGCGCTCCTCGAGAAGCGCAAACTCTTGGTGCGGCGAAGCAACCGCGACGACAAGCGCGAAGCGTTTCTGTCGCTCACCGCCAGCGGCCGGGCGATGTATGAAGAGGTGGCGCCGCACGCGCTCGATTTTGCCCGGCGGCTGACCGAGAGTCTGTCGCCGGCGGACCGCGTGGCGTTCAACCGTGCCGTGGCGCAGCTCACCGATCAATCGGCGCAACTCGTCGCCGAGACAGCACAAGAGATCGAGGAGGACTCGTGAAACTCTATTCCTATTTCCGTTCATCGGCGGCATATCGCGCCCGCATCGCGCTCAATCTCAAGGGTTTGCGCTACGAAACCGTGGCCATTCATCTGATCAAGGACGGCGGCCACAACCGGCGTCCCGAATACCGCGCGATCAATCCGCAGATGCGGGTGCCGGCACTCGTCACCGACTCAGGTGACACCCTGATTCAGTCGATTGCCATCATCGAGTATCTCGATGAGACCCACCCCGTACCGCCGTTGTTGCCGAAAGATCCGGTGGCACGCGCCAAGGTGCGGGGGCTCGCCGAACTCATCGCCTGCGATATTCATCCGCTCAACAACACCAGTCCGTTGCGCTATCTGAAGCATCAGCTCGGCCAGGAGCAGAGCGCGATCGATGCCTGGTACCATCATTGGGTGCTTGAAGGCTTCGAAGCGCTCGAAGCGCTGATCGCGCCCGGCCCCTATGCGTATGGCGACGCCGTCACGCTCGCCGATGTCTGCCTGGTGCCGCAGGTTGCCAATGCGCGCCGTCTCAAGGTGCCGCTCGACATGTTTCCGAAGATTGTCGCTGTCGACGCGGCCTGCCTGAAGCTGCCGGCATTCGATCGGGCGCGGCCGGAGAACCAGCCGGACGCGGAATGACGCGATCGGGGCGGCGCTCCTGCCCGGCCTGCGGTCATGCTTTCGTCACCATTGGACGGCTTCATCCCGCGATTCCGGAACTCGCCGGTGTCGGGGCTCTGAATGACGAAACTTTCGCGCGGCCTCGGCCAAACTGCAGCTTTTGCCGTGTTGAGCGCGCTGACGCTGTCGGTATCGGCATCCGGACAGGGCTATCCGCAGCCGGCTTATCCATCGCAGCCCTATCCCGCCCAACAGCCCTACCCGGCCCAGCAGCCATACCCTGCCCAGCAGCCATACTCAGGTCAGGCGCAGCCCTATCCGGCGCAGCAACCGCCGGGTCAGCCCGCGGCAGTGTCCTCTTCACCGGTCTGCGTGCGCCTTGAAGCCCAGCTCGCCTCGCTCAATTCCGGCGGCGCCAATTCCCAGCTCGCCGACCGGATCAAGCGCGACGAGGATGCCATCGCCAAGCAGCAGGCCGATATCGACCGCGCCACCGAGCATGCACGCCGCGTCGGCTGCGCCAGTCAGGGGCTGTTTTCGCTGTTCTCGGGCTTCTCGCCGCAATGCGGGCCGCTCAACTCACAGATCGACGAGATGCGCAGCAAGCTCGATCGCATGACGAGCGAGGTCGAGCAGCTCAAGAGCGGCAATAACGACCAGCAAAGCCAGCGCAACGTGCTGATCGGCCAGCTGGCGCAGAACAATTGCGGCGCGCAATACACCGCGGCGGCACGCGCGGCCGGTCCGCAGGGCTTTTTCGAGGCGCTGCTCGGCGGCGGCACGATCGTCAGCCCGGGCGGGAACGGCGGTCCGGCCGGCACCTACCGCACCGTCTGCGTGCGCACCTGCGACGGATTCTATTTCCCGATTTCCTATTCGACGGTGCCGAGCCGTTTCCCGGCCGATGCGCAAGCCTGCCAGCGGCTGTGCCCCGCCGCGCAGGTCTCGCTATTCACCTATCACAATCCCGGCGAGCAGATCGAACAGGCGGTTTCGGCTGACGCCAACGCGCCCTACACCGCGCTGCCCAACGCCTTCCGCTATCGCAAGGAAGTGGTATCCGGCTGCTCCTGCCGCGCCGCGGGCGAGACCTGGGCGCAGGCGCTGCGCAACGCCGACGACTCAAGCACGCTGGAAAGCGGCGATATCGTCGTTACCGATCAGAATGAAAAGGCGCTGACGCGGATTCCGGGAGCGCCCAAGCCAAGCGGCGCCGCGGCAAAGCCTGCTGCGACGCCCACGCCGCAGAACAACGGCACCGGTGACAAGACCGAGACCGATGCTAAAAACCGCAAGGTTCGCGTGGTCGGCCCGCCGTTCCTGTCGCAGCAGTAATCAGCCAAGGTCGCCGGCGCCGGCTTTGGCCATGACCGGGCCAATGAGCAGCGAACGATCAGGCTCGGGCGGCGGCGTTCCGGGATCGCGGAATCGGTTGACGATCGGATAGCGGCGATCACGCCCGAAATTCTTCAACGTCACCTTGACGCCCGGCGCCGCCTGCCGGCGCTTATATTCGGCAAGGTAGAGCATCCGCTCCACCCTCATCACGGTGTCACGGTCGAAGCCGGCGGCGATGATGCTTGCCGTCGATTCCTCGCCTTCGACCAGCCGGGATAGGATCGTGTCGAGGTCGTCATAGGGCGGCAGCGAATCCTGATCGGTCTGGTTCTCGCGCAACTCGGCGCTCGGTGCGCGCGTCAGCACGTTCTGGATGATGACAGTCCCGTCCGGTCCGAGCGCGCCATCCGGCTTCCAGCGGTTGCGCAGCGCCGCCAGCCGATACACTTCGGTTTTGTAGATATCCTTGATCGGATTGAAGCCGCCGTTCATGTCGCCGTACAGCGTGGCGTAACCGACCGACATTTCCGACTTGTTGCCGGTCGTCACCACCATCAGGCCGAATTTGTTGGAAATCGCCATCAAAATAGTGCCGCGGGCACGCGCCTGCAAATTCTCCTCGGTGACGTCGCGCGCCTGGCCGGCGAACAGGCCAGCGAGCGTGCGCTCAAGGCCGAGCACGGCGCTCTCGATCGGCACGACATCGTAGCGCATGCCCAGCGCACGCGCGATCGCGGCCGCATCGTCGAGCGATTCCTGCGCGGTGTATCGGTACGGCAGCATCACACAGCGCACACGTGCGGCGCCGAGCGCATCGGTGGCGAGCGCCGCGCAAAGCGCCGAATCGATGCCGCCGGACAGGCCAAGCACGACGCCCTTAAAGCCATTCTTTTCGACATAGTCGCGCAGACCGATCATGCAGGCCGTATAGTCGGCATTGTCGGCCGCAAGCGGCGCCGCCATCGGCCCCGGCGCACAGCGCCAACCGGATGCGGTACGCGACCAGTGCGTCGTGACGACTGTCTCGACAAAGGCCGGAAGCTGGAAGGCGATCGACTGGTCGGCGTTGAGCGCGAACGAGGCACCATCAAAGACCAACTCGTCCTGGCCGCCGAACTGGTTGATGTAGAGCAACGGTAAGCCGGCTTCGGTGATGCGCGCCACCGAGACGTTGAGGCGGACATCGGTCTTATCGCGCCAGTATGGCGAGCCGTTCGGCACCAGCAAAATCTCGGCGCCGGTCTCGGCCAGGCACTCGACGACATTCTCGTAGTCGCCCCAGTCGGTCCAAGTATCCTCACAAATCGGCAGCCCCAGCCGCACGCCGCGAAAGCTCACCGGTCCCGGCACTGGCCCGGTCGCGAACACGCGCTTTTCGTCGAACACACCGTAATTCGGCAGGTTGACCTTGAAGCGGATCGCCGCGATCCGGCCGGCCGCGAGCAGCGCATAGGCGTTGTAGAGCTTACTGTCCTCGACCCATGGCGTGCCGATCAGCATGGCCGGTCCGTCTGCGGTTTCGCGGGCGAGCGTCTCAATGGCGGCGCGGCAGGCGGCCTGGAAGGCCGGCTTGAGAACCAGATCCTCCGGCGGATAGCCGGCGATGAACAGTTCAGAAAAGGCCACCAGATCGGCGCCGTCGCGGACGGCAACGCGACGCGCCTTGCGCGCACGTTCCAGGTTGCCGGAAATATCGCCAACGACGGGATTGAGCTGCGCCACGGCAATGGCGAGACGGTCGGCAGGACGCTCGTTCATACCGCAGGTCTAGCGCCGGATGAGCCGGCCCGGCAATGGGTTCGGTTCGGGCTACTGGCGGCTTAGAATTTGATGCCGGCGCCGACGCGGACGGTGTTGACGTTGATATTGGTGCTCGCGACCGGCTGAAACTGCACGTATTCGTATTCGCCGCGCACGAAGATGTGGTGCGTCAGGGCGTAATCGAGACCGCCGCCGACCGTAAAGCCGTACAGCCACTCATTGTTCGATCCGGCCGTGCCGGGAAATACGAAGGTCCCGGGCGGCGACTTCTGGATCACCGTAGTGGTTTCCGCGATGTTGACATTGGCCTGGCCGAGCGCGAAGCCCGCAAAGGCATAAGGCAGGAAGTTGCCGACCGCCCAGCCGGCACGCGCGCGCAACGTGCCGAAATCGAGATTGGTCACCGAGCCGCTGCCGGTGATGCTGACCGTGTTTGAGCCGTCCGGCGTCACCCGCGTCAGCGGCGAATTCGGCGCGTAGAGCGAGAGCGAGGCCTGATCGTAGTTCGCCTCGACCCCGAGAACGATTTTCGCGGTCGGTGCGAGATACACAGTGTTGTAGCCGATAAAGCCGCCATAGCCCGTCGCGCTATGATTGGCGGTGCCGAGCACCGGCCAATTCGACGGCGCGAAGGTGGCTTCCAGCGTCGTTTCCCGCAGGCTGTAGGCGATCGGATCCTGAGTCGACTTGCTGAAATCGGCGTTGCCATCGCTGTAGGAGAACTGGCCGCCGACATAAAAGCCCTGCCAGTCGATCCTGGTTGCGTCCGCTCGCATACCGAACGATCCAAAGGGATCGCCGAACGCGGGCGGCGTGCTTTCCGGAGCTGGCGACAGCCAAGGCGTCGCCTCCATATCGGCCGCGTGCGCCGGGAGCACGCCCAGGCAGACAGCGGCGAGGACACACGGTAAATACTTTCGTACTGGCACGGCAAACCCCCTGCGCCCTTTTTATTTTTGTTGGACGCAGAGAGTTTGATTCAAATTATTTGCACATTCCTTTACCGGCGCGCGGCAACGCGCATCAGCATGAGCGCTTCGTTAAACGAAAGCCATTTGGTGAGCGATAGGTAAAGACGAAAGGCCGCTGCTTTACAGTCCGGCAACGGCTGGCAGCGGCTTTTCCTTGCGCTCCCGCTCCGACTTCAATAGATCGGCCAACAGGAACGCCAGATCGAGCGACTGCTCGGCATTGAGCCGCGGATCGCAGACTGTGTGATAACGGTCGTTGAGATCCTCGTCGCTGATGGCGCGCGCGCCACCGGTGCATTCGGTGACATTCTGCCCGGTCATTTCCAGATGCACGCCGCCCGCCACGGTGCCCTCGGCGGCATGAACTTGAAAAAACGTCCGCACCTCTTTGAGGATCTGGTCGAATGGGCGCGTCTTGTATCCGGTGACCGACGTGATGGTGTTGCCGTGCATCGGGTCGCACGACCACACCACGTTCCGGCCTTCGCGCTTCACCGCGCGCACGAATGCGGGCAGCAGGTCGGCTGCCTTGTCGGCGCCGACCCGGCAGATCAGCGTCAGCCGGCCGAGTTCGTTGTCGGGGTTGAGAATGTCGATCAGCCGCAGCAATTCGTCGACCTTCTGGGTCGGGCCGGTTTTCAGCCCCAGCGGATTCTTGATGCCGCGGCAATATTCGATGTGAGCGTGGTCGGCCTGCCGCGTGCGGTCGCCGACCCATACCATGTGGCCGCTTGTGCAGTACCAGTCGCCGGTCGTGGAATCGACCCGTGTAAAAGCCTGTTCGTAGCCGAGCAGCAGCGCCTCGTGGCTGGTGAAGAACTCGGTCGTGCGCATTTCCGGATGCGATTCCGGATTGATGCCGCAGGCGCGCATGAAGTTGAGCGCGTCGGTGAGGTGGGTGGCGAGTTCCTGATAGCGCTTCGACTGCGGTGAGTCCTTGACGAACGAAAGCATCCATTGATGCGCGTTTTGCAAATTGGCGTAGCCGCCCGTGGCGAACGCGCGCAACAGGTTGAGTGTTGCCGCCGATTGCCGGTAAGCCTCGATCTGCCGGCGTGGATCGGGAATGCGCGCCTCGGCAGTGAACTCGGTGCCGTTGATGATGTCGCCGCGATAGACCGGCAGCTCGACCGTGCCGCGCTTTTCCACCGGCGAAGTGCGCGGCTTGGCGAACTGGCCGGCGATGCGGCCGACTTTCACCACCGGCGAAGCCGCTGCGTAGGTCAGTACCACTGCCATCTGCAGAAACAGCCGGAAGAAATCGCGAATATTGTTGGCGCCGTGCTCGGCAAAGCTCTCCGCGCAATCGCCGCCCTGCAGCAGAAAGGCTTCGCCTGCGGCGACCTGGGCCAGGGCCTTTTTCAGGTTGCGGGCCTCACCGGCAAAGACCAGCGGCGGAAAAGTCGCAAGCTGCGCCTCGACCTCGGCCAGCGCTTTGGCGTCGGGATAGTCCGGCATCTGCAAGGCCGGCTTTGCCCGCCAGGAATCCGGGCTCCATTTGGCCGCATTGGACCGCATAGACATCGCAGTTCTCCACATCCGTCACGGCCTGCGCTGAAACACCCGCGCGCCCGGAATCCATAAGTCACGATAGAGTGTTATGGACTCCGGCTTGAGCCTGCTGCCGCGGCTTGGCCGGAATGACGGTGGCTATATACACGACCGTTCGCCGCCGCGACAGTCAAATGAAACAGCCGAAATAGAGGCGGATTTTCCCTCTATTCGGCAGCGGCGCGGACGTAACTGGCGCTGCGCGTGCGCATGGTGACCAGCTCCTCGGACGTGGTCGGATGCAGCGCCATGGTGGCGTCGAAATCCGCCTTGGTGGAGCCCATCTTGATAGCAACGGCGGCCAGCTGCGCTATTTCGGCAGCGCCTTCGCCAACCATGTGGCAGCCAACCACCCGATCGGTCAGGCCATCGACCACGAGCTTGAGCAGCACGGTCGTGTCGCGGCCGGACAGCGTCGCCTTGAGCGGCCGGAACATCGACCTATAGATGTCGGTTTGTTGCAGCTCGGCCCGCGCCTGCGCCTCGGTAAGGCCGACAACGCCGACTTCGGGCTCGGAGAACACCGCGGTCGGCACATTGGTGTGGTCGACCTTGGTCGGCTTGCCGCCAAATATCGTGTCGGCAAAGGCGTGCCCTTCCCGGATGGCGACCGGCGTCAGGTTGATGCGGTTGGTTACATCGCCGACTGCATAGATGCTGGCGACATTGGTGCGCGAATATTCATCGACGGCGACGCCGCCGTTCTTGGCGAGCGCGACGCCGACTTCCGCAAGTCCAAGCTTTTTGACGTGCGGCACGCGGCCGGTCGCGAACATCACCTTGTCGGCGGTCAGACGATTGCCGTCGGACAATCTGGCCGAGAAATGCGCCCCGAGATTCTCGATCGCCGCGACGGTGCGGCCGGTGATGACGCGAATGCCGTGCGTTTCCATGTCGGCGCGCAGATGCGTGCGCACGTCGTCGTCGAACCCGCGCAGAATGTTTTCGCCGCGATAGACGAGCGTCACATGCGACCCAAGGCCAGCGAATATTCCAGCAAACTCGACCGCGATGTAACCACCGCCCTGAATGACAATGCGGCGCGGCAGCTCCTCGAGATGGAACGCCTGATTTGAAGAGATGGCGTGCTCGAGCCCGGGAATCTCGTTGCCGTAGCTCGGCGTCCCCCCGGTCGCAATCAGGATATAGGCGGCACGCACGCGCTCACCGTTCTCGATTTGCACGGTGTGTGCATCGGCAATCGTGGCGCGGCGCTTTGCGACCTTGACGCCCGAATTATCCAACAGCTTGCCGTAAACCGCCTCGAGCCGTGCTATCTCCTTGTCCTTGTTGGCGATCAGCGTCGGCCAGTCGAATGTGGCGTGCCCGACCCTCCAGCCGAAGCCGGCCGCATCCTCGAATTCGCCGTGGAAACGCGAGGCGTAGACCAGGAGCTTTTTCGGCACGCAGCCGCGGATCACGCAGGTGCCGCCGAGGCGATACTCTTCGGCGAGCATGACGCGAGCGCCGTGCTGGGCGGCAATCCGCGCGGCACGCACACCGCCGGAGCCGCCCCCGATAACAAAAAGATCGACGTCGTAATTCGGCATATTAGATATCGTGCCCACGCTTTTTCATTTCATCGCGGAATTTATTGATGATTTCCTCCGACAGTTTGTCGCCGAAGACGCCCGCATTGGCGATGCTCTGGTCTAGAGCCTTTGGCTCATCGGCGATTACCTTGCGGCCAACCGGCGTCTGATAAAACGCCAAAATCTGCCTCAGCTCGGCCTCGGTGAAATAGCTGGCATAGATGCGGGCGCTCTCGTCCACCAGTTCAGAGGTCCGCGGCTCGTATTCTTTGGTGAGCTTGTCCGCGACCTCATTGAGGTCCTTCGCCCACATGAAATCCGTCTGCATGAACTGGTTCTTGACCTTTTGAACCACGCCTCTGATCAGCGGATCGAATAGCTTTTTGATGCCCTTGATCTCAATGATCTGTTTGGCGATCAAAATGGCGTTGGGGGACGGTGTCGCCGCGGTTTGCGCCAAAACGGGTCTGGCAGCGCCGATCAGGGCGAGCGCAACGAGCGCTGCGAGAATGTGGCGCGCCGCTCGACGGCTCTTTGGGAAACCGCCACTGGACGAATGGCGCATGGACAGACCGGCAATCATTGAGCGCACTCCCTTTCCAGGCTGAATATCAAGGCCGTTCGACGATACGGATCCCGCCCGGCCCCGCCAGAATGGCAAGCCGCGCCAGGCCGATAAACAGGCCGTGTTCCATGACGCCCGGGACTGCAGACAACCGCGCGGCCAGCGCCTGCGGGTCGGCGATCCGCTGCAACTGAGCGTCGACGAGCCAGTGCCCACCATCCGTGACAAAAGCATGGCCATCTTCCGCCTTGCGCAGCGGCGCCGGCCCGGGGCAGCCGGCCGCGGCAGCACCGCCTTCGATTGCCCGTTGGGTAACGGTGGCGCCGAACGGCACAATTTCAATCGGCAGCGGGAAGCGTCCCAACATCGGCACCCATTTCGACTCATCGGCGATCACGATCATCTCGGACGAGGCTGCGGCCACAATCTTTTCGCGCAGCAGCGCACCGCCGCCGCCTTTGATCAAGCTCAGATCGGGCGCAATCTCGTCTGCGCCGTCTATAGTAAGGTCGAGTTCGGGTATCACATCGAGCGTGGTTAGTGGGATCCCTGCCCGCTCGGCCTGCGCACGCGTCGCTTCCGAGGTAGGCACGGCCGTCACTTTGAGCCCGCCGCGGACGCGCTCCCCTAACAGGTCAATCAGGTGGCGAGCCGTTGAGCCCGTGCCGAGCCCCAGCCGCATGCCCGGCCGAACGTATTCCAGCGCACGCTCGGCGACGGCACGCTTTTGCGCTTCGACATCCATTGGCACCGCGAAGAAGGCCTCCAAGCCACCGGCAATTTCGGCGGAAACTAGCGCCGTTCCAGGAACCCGCCTAGCAAAAACCGCGATTTCCGGCGCTTGCGCGCCACTGCAGAGCCGGTTAGGCGAGCGTCATGTGCACCATCGTGTTCGATCTCGACGGCACCCTGATCGATACTGCGCCCGACCTCATTCACACGCTCAATCTTGTTCTCGCGCAGGCGGGACTGCCGGCGATACCCTACGCCGAGGCGCGGAATCTTATCGGCGGCGGGGCCCAGGTCATGATCCAGCGAGCGCTCGCGGCCGAGGGACGCGAGGCGACGGACGCAGAGATGGGACGCCTGTATGACGCATTCATCGGGTACTATTCCGAGCACATCGCCGACCGATCACGGCCGTTCCCGGGGCTGAACCGGGCTCTGGACGACCTTTGCAGCGCCGGATATGGGCTCGCCGTCTGCACCAACAAGCTCGAATGGCTGTCGTTGCGGCTCCTCAAAGCCGTCAACCTGACACAGCGCTTTGCCGCCATCTGCGGACCGGACACATTCGGCGTTCAAAAACCCGACCCGGAGATTTTTCGGCAGACCGTGCGGCGTGCCGGCGGGGAGCCCAGCCGGGCCATCATGATCGGAGATTCCAAAACCGACATTCACACCGCCCGCGCGGCGCGAGTGCCCGTTATTGCCGTCGACTTCGGCTACACCGACGTGCCAATCTCAAAGCTGCATCCAGATCGGATCATAAGCTCATTCTCGGAATTGCCCGCGGCGATCAGCGGCCTCTTGGATCCGTAGTCGTCGTCCGATCTCGCTGCCGCGAACCAGCCGACACCTTTGCAATTATCGTTAACGGCGCTTCGTACCCCGCGGAGTCGCGGCATTATCCTTAACATGCTCAATTTGTTAACCTTTCTCGGCTGGATCGGGGCGCCCCCACCCATTTCCTGTGGGGTCGCGCCGCACCGGCGAGCCGCCTAACCGCTTGCCCGGGCTATCGTTCCGCGCTTTACCCATGCGCGCAGGGGGCTTACGCTGTTTATGCTTTTGGGGACGGAGAGGGTCATGTCACGCGTCCAACTCTCGCGCGTTAAGCTCATCATCAGTACTGGGGTCATCAGCCTTGCGCTCGCTGGTTGTTCCGCCATGCCTGATTGGATGACCCCGGATTTTCTGTCCTCAAAGCCGGCTTCGCAAATGCAGCCCCTGCGATTTGAATCCGATCCTCCCGGCGCCGACGTGCGGACAACGGGCGGCCAGACCTGCCTGACCCCGTGTGCCATCCCGGTACCGGCAGAACCGCAGTCGGTAACGATTACCAAGATCGGCTTTGTGCCGCAGACCGTGCAGGTCAGCGTCGGGGAAGTTCCGGAACATTCGTTCTGGGAAGCCGCGCCTGCACCGGCCCTGGTGCCCAATCCGGTGCAGGTCGTGCTGCAGCCTGTTGCGCCGCTCAAGCCGGCGCGCAAGCCGCCGCGCCGCACCGTCGCCCACCGGGCAGCGCCCAAGCCGCGCAGCACGGTACCGCCACCGCCTGGGCAGCCCGCGCCCTCGGCCTTTCCACCACCTCAGCAGGGCGGCTCGCCGTTCCCGCCACCGCCCGCCACGCAGCGATAGCGGCCCGTCTCGTCTAGCCCCTATCTGCGAGCCCCCCGCCTCGTTCCTGCGGCATTTTCGGCTTGGTTTCTGGACCATTGAGGGTTCATTCGGCACAATAAACGACTATGTGACCGTGAGTGGCCTCGTTTGGGCCTGACCATGATGTCGCCGGAACCTAGATCGAGATGGCAACCGTGCAGGCAGACGGCATGACGATAGCCGAGAAAACGGCGCCGGAAGAGTTCGGCCGCGAAGGGCAGCGGCCGCACCTGATCGATCCATTCGGGCGCAGCATCTCGTATCTGCGCGTCTCGGTCACCGACCGCTGCGACTTCCGCTGCGTCTATTGTATGGCCGAGAACATGGCCTTCCTGCCGAAGGCCGACGTGTTGTCGCTGGAAGAGCTTGACCGGCTGTGTTCGGCTTTCGTCGCGCGCGGCGTGCGCAAACTTCGCCTCACCGGCGGCGAGCCCCTGGTCCGGCGCGGCATCATGACTCTCGTCGGTTCGCTGTCGCGCCATCTGCGTTCTGGCACGCTCGACGAACTGACTCTGACCACGAACGGCTCGCAGCTGGCGAAATACGCGCAAGAGCTCAAGGACTGCGGCGTGCGGCGGCTCAATGTCTCGCTCGACACGCTGGGCCCCGACAAATTCCGCGCGATCACCCGCTGGGGCTCGCTCGATCAGGTGCTCGCCGGCATCGAGGCCGCGCAGGCTGCCGGCCTCAAAATCAAGATCAACGCCGTCGCGCTCAAGGGCGTCAACGACGACGAATTCCCCAAGCTGATCGAATGGGCGCATGGCCGCGGCATGGATCTGACCCTGATCGAAGTGATGCCGCTCGGCGAGATTGGCGAAGGCCGGCTCGAGCAATATCTGCCGCTGTCGATGGTGCGCGCGCGGCTTGCCGATCGCTATACGCTCGAAGACATCGACTACCGCACTGGCGGCCCGGCGCGCTACGTGCGCGTCGCCGAAACGGGCGGCTTGCTCGGTTTCATCACGCCGCTCACGCACAATTTCTGCGAGTCGTGCAATCGCGTGCGCGTAACCTGCACCGGCACGCTTTACATGTGCCTCGGCCAGGAGGACGCGGCCGACCTGCGCAAACCGTTGCGCGCGTCGGAGGGCAACGATCTCCTCTTCACCGCCATCGACGAAGCGATCGCGCGCAAGCCCAAGGGCCACGATTTCGTCATCGATCGCCGCCACAAGCGGCCGGCGCTGGCGCGGCACATGAGCGTGACGGGCGGGTAGCTGTAATTCCTCCCCACGTTTGCGCCGCAGATAAAACGATTAGGCCGCGAAGCAAACAGCCGCGTTCACGCAGCGCCTCGGTGGTTCGCCCTCCCCGGCTGCCGCGGAACGAGGGCAATGCTGGGGCGATCTAATGAGCCAAACCGTTAAGCCGTGCGCTGTTGGCATGCACGGCCCGCTGCAGCGGCAGATAGGCGCGCTGCGCGGCCGTATAGAGTCCAAGCCCGTCCGCCAGCGCGCGTTCGGCGGCAAATTGTGCGTCTGAGAATGCGGTGATCTTTTCCGAGATCATGCGCCCTGCTTCAGCCGCCGCGTCCGGCGCGCCCGACGCAAACATCATCAGCCGCGCGGTGATCACGCCCTGGGCTTCGCAGCCAAATCGGATCGCTTCGATCCAATCGGCCCAAAAATCGGTCATCGGCCACTCCGATCGGCGTCCGCGGAAAGGTTTATCCGCCGCGCAATCGGACGATTGTCAGGGAAATTATCTAAAATTGTCGGGCGCGATTCCTTAAAATTCGAGCGAGCACGGTAGCTTATTGCGCAAGCGGATTGGCGAGACGCACAACGAACCTGACCAGGTCGGCCTCGTCCTTGGCGCCGGTCTTGGCGAGAATGCTCAACAGATGCGTTTTGACCGAAGACGGCGGCAAACCAAGGATATTTGCCGCCTCCGTGGCGTCACCATGCTCGATCATACAGAACATGACGGCAAGTTCGGCCGGCGTCAGGCGGAATTGCCTGGCGATGAGCTCAGGGAATGTCAGCGCGGCTGACGCGGTCTTTTGATGTTCCGCGGCCAGGTGTGGCTGATCGACCGTCCTGCCGACGGCGCGCTGAATATGCGGAACGAGAAGACGTGCGCGTTCGAATGTTTCGTCCTCGACCTGGCCGAGGCTTCCGGTCACGATGACGGTGAAAATCGCACAGCGCGTTGCGCATTTATCCAAGACAGCGCCAACGACTTGTCCCAAGCCTTGGGGCTGCAGGTATTCGCGGTAAAAGCGCGTATGCGCCATTTGTGCGGCGGGGACGAGATTGGAGCTGCAGAAAATTTCACCGACCTCACCGAACAACAGCGCCGAAAACAGCGGATTGAGCTTGGCGTATTTCATCACATAAAGTTCGTTCCAAGCGGCTTGCAGACTGCCGCCGAAGCCGACATGGGCGTGCTTGGCGACACCGTCCTGAATGAAGATGTTGCCGACCGCAGCGGGAATAAAGGCGCAGATTTTTTCCAGCACGTCCGCCCATAGCGACGGATCGAGCGAGGCGTCAGAAATGTCAGCCACCAAGGCTGAGAATCGCGCGATCTCCGACATGTCCCTCCCGGACGCGTGGGTTGAATCCCGCGTTCGATTGGTCGAGACGCCGCAGCATAGGCTAACCGGCGCTCAGGACGCCGCCTGTGACGCGCGTCACACACGCAGCCGTACACCTCATTTCCCTATTTTCTGAGAAATACGCGCGTTCGCGATCAGCCGGAGATCGACGAAAGGATCATCGCCGCCGCCTTCAGCTCGGCGAAGCGGAATGCGCGACGTTCGAGCGCGAGCTCGTCGCGGCCCCACTGCTCCATATTCCAGTCCTCGTCGACATTGGCGGCCACCCACGCCGCGTCGGCGGACAGAAAGCCTTGCGCCAGCGCGAGCGCGATCAGCGCCGAGCCGGTCAGCGTCGTCGCGGCGTGCACGGCGCCCAAGCGCCACGGATCGGCTGGGATCATGGCGCGCGCGGCTTCGACCGCGTCTTGCGGCTGGGCGATATGAGTGACGCCCGCCGTACAGGTAAACCGCGCGTCGAGTGTCTGCGCCGCCCAGGCCAGCACCGGGTCCCAGTGCTGCTGCTGCCGTGCGACGAGTTCGGCCGGTCCGGTCGCGCGATAGAACAACAGATCGGATTGCAGATATTTGGCGATCTCGGCGGCCACCGGCCCCGGCTGGTCGGCCACGCCGTCGATAATCGAATTGGCGAGCCGGGTCAGCGGCATTTTCGAAGGCTCGATCAGTTCGCGCTGAGTGTCCCACTCGGCTGCAAGCGCCTCGGCCAGCGCCCGGCTCGGCGCCGCCAGGACACGGCGCGCGGGCGTATGCACCGGCTTGCCGTCGAGCTGCACCGCATGGCCGTCGGCGATCGCGGCGACGGCAGCATTGCCGTAGAACCGGCGCCGCAGGGCCGGGCGCACGGCGCGCCGGGCCGCTTCGATAGGGTCTCCGGGCCGGTCCCCGAACAATTCACTCATGCCTGGCTTCACCATTAACCCGAATATAGGGACAGTATCGGCCGCGGGCCGCCCCGCCGGGTTCCGACTCACATAAAATTCTCAATATATTCAAGCCTTTGCCTCCAACTCCCGGAGCGGCGGCGGGCCGCACTCGCCGGGCTAGGACATCCGCAAAGGTGGGTGTAGCATCAAGGCAACCACTCCCGACAAAACCTTGTTATAACAAAGAGAAGCGGTGGCAATCGCACGCCCCCTCGACTACTATCCCGCCCGGATTCGGCGACGGGACCAGTCCGTGGGGCAGCCGATCCGCGCAGCGGCCTAGCGTACCGCGAGAAAAATGTCAGCGGACGCTGCGTGCAAGAGGAGTCAATGAAACCAACCGACATTTCGGTCCCGGACTACTTCCACAAAGTGGTTGACTGTCAGTGGGCCTGCCCGGCGCACACGCCGGTTCCCGAATACATCCGTTTGATCGCCGCGGGCCGCTACAGCGACGCCTACATGATCAACTGGGAATCCAACGTCTTTCCCGGCATTTTGGGACGGACCTGCGACCGGCCGTGCGAGCCGGCCTGCCGGCGCGGCCGCGTCGAGAAGGAGCCGGTGGCGATCTGCCGGCTCAAGCGCGTCGCCGCCGACTTCAAGGACGACATAACCAGCCGCCTGCCCAAACCGCCGAGAATGAAGAACGGCAAGCGCATCGCGCTGGTCGGTGGTGGTCCCGCTTCTCTTGCAGTGGCGCGCGATCTCGCGCCGATGGGCTACGAGTGCATCGTGTTCGACCAGGACCCGAAGTCCGGCGGCATGATGCGCACGCAGATTCCGAAATTCCGCCTGCCGGAGACGGTGATCGACGAGGAGTGTGATTACATCCTCAATCTCGGCGTCACATTCAACGGCGGCAGGCGCATCGACAGCCTGAAGGCGCTGCTGGCCGAGGACTATGACGCCATCTTCGTCGGCTGCGGCGCGCCGCGCGGCCGCGATCTCGAAATTCCCGGCCGCAAGGAAGCCGCCAAAAACATCCACATCGGCATCGACTGGCTGTCGAGCGTCTCGTTCGGCCACATCGACAAGATCGGCAAACGCGTGATCGTGCTCGGCGGCGGCAACACCGCGATGGATTGCTGCCGCTCGTCGCGGCGGCTCGGCGGCGACGACGTCAAGGTGGTGGTGCGCTCCGGCTTCGAGGAAATGAAAGCGTCTCCCTGGGAAAAGGAAGACGCGATGCACGAGGACATCCCGATCCTCAATTTCCTGGTGCCGAAGGAATTCGTCCACGACAGCGGCAAGCTGACGGGCGTGCTGTTCGAGAAAGTCAAAGCCGAATACGACGCCAAGGGCCGGCGCAATCTGGTTCCGACCGGCGAGCCCGACGAACTCATTGCCTGCGACGATGTTCTGGTCGCCGTCGGCCAGGAGAATGCATTTCCCTGGATCGAGCGCGACTGCGGCATCGAATTCGACAAGTGGGACATGCCCAAGGTCGATCCGAAGACCATGGCGTCGACCAATTCGAAGGTTTTCTTCGGCGGCGACGCCGCGTTTGGACCCAAGAACATCATCTGGGCGGTGGCGCATGGCCACGAGGCCGCGATCTCGATCGACCGCTTCTGCCGCGGCGAGGACGTGAACGTCCGTCCGGCGCCGCAGGTCAAGGTCACCAGCCAGAAGATGGGCATCCACGAGTGGTCCTACGATAACGAGATCGCTCCCGATCTGCGCTACCGGGTGCCGCACCGCGACAAGGTCGTGGCGCTGCGCGACATCAAGGCCGAGGTCGAACTCGGCTACGACGTCGAGCTGGCGCTGAAAGAGGCCGAGCGCTGCCTGAACTGCGACGTGCAGACGGTGTTCACGGGCCAGCTGTGTATCGAGTGCGACGCCTGCGTCGACATCTGCCCGATGGACTGCATCACTTTCACGCAGAACGGCGACGAGCTTGACTTGCGCTCGCGCTTGCAGGCGCCGGCCAAAAATCACAGCCAGGATCTCTACATCGGCAGCGATCTGAAAACCGGCCGCGTCATGGTCAAGGATGAGGACGTGTGCCTGCATTGCGGCCTGTGCGCCGAACGCTGTCCGACCGGCGCCTGGGACATGCAAAAATATCTCATCGACATGACTCACGCGGAACAAGCATGCCAGCAGCGAACCCAATCAGCAGCGTAAACGACTTCGTCATTCGTTTCGCCAACGTCAACGGCTCCGGTTCGGCGAGCGCCAACGAGCTGTTCGGCCGCGCCATTCTGCGCATGGGCGTCCCGGTATCGCCGCGCAATATCTTTCCCTCGAACATCCAGGGACTGCCGACCTGGTACGAGGTGCGCGTCTCCGAGGCCGGCCACCTCGGCGCCCGCGGCGGCATCGACATGATGGTGGCAATGAACCCGCAGACCTGGGACAAGGATGTGGCGTCGATCGAGCCAGGCGGCTATCTGCTCTACGATTCGACCAAGCCGATGCCGAAGTCGAAATTCCGCGACGACATCACCGTCATCGGCGTGCCGCTCACCGCCATCACCAATTCGACCTACAGCGATCCGCGCCAGCGCCAGTTGTTCAAGAACATCATCTATCTCGGCGCGCTGTCGGCGCTGCTCGACATCGATCCGAAGACGATCGAGAAGCTGATCGGCGAGCAGTACAAGGGCAAGGAAAAGCTCCTGTCGTCGAACGTGCACGCGCTGCATCTCGGCCGCGACTATGCGCTGCAGAATTTGAAATGCCCGATCGGACTGCGCGTGCAGAAGGCCGACAAGGTCGGCGACCGCATCTTTATCGAAGGCAATTCGGCCGCCGCGCTCGGCGCGGTCTATGGCGGCGCCACAGTGTGCGCGTGGTATCCGATCACGCCGTCGTCGTCGCTGGCCGACGCCTTCACCAGCCACTGCAAGCGGCTGCGCCACGATCCCGAGACCAAGAAGGCCAAATACGCCATCGTTCAGGGCGAGGACGAACTGGCCTCGATCGGCATTGTGATCGGCGCCGGCTGGAACGGTTCGCGGGCGTTCACCGCGACCTCCGGCCCGGGCATTTCACTGATGCAGGAATTCATCGGGCTGTCCTATTTCGCCGAAATCCCGGCCGTGATCATGGATGTGCAGCGCGCCGGACCGTCGACCGGCATGCCAACGCGCACCCAGCAGTGCGACATCATCAGCGCCGCCTATGCGTCGCATGGCGACACCAAGCACATACTGCTGTTTCCCGAGGATCCGGCCGAAGCATTCGAGATGGCGGCGCAGGCGTTCGATCTCGCCGACCGGCTGCAGACCACCATCTTCCTGATGCTCGACCTCGACATCGGCATGAATCACCGGCTGTGCCGGCCGCTGAAATGGGACGATGCCAAGCAATATGACCGCGGCAAGGTCATGACCGCCGCGATGCTCGATGAGGGCCGCGATTTCGGCCGCTATCTCGACGTCGACGGCGATGGTATTCCGTTCCGCACCTATCCGGGCACGCATCCGACCAAGGGTTCGTTCTTTACCCGCGGCACGTCGCGCGACCGCTACGCGCGCTACACCGAGGAAGGGCCGGCGTATCAGGACAATATGCAGCGGCTGCTGCGCAAGTTCGAGACCGCCAAGGACCTGGTGCCGCGTCCGCTACAGGCCAACGCCGGCAAGCCGACCAAATACGGCGTGATCTATTTCGGCTCGACCTCGCCGGCGATGGACGAGGCGGTTGGCTTGCTGGAGGCGCGCGGGCACGAGCTGGACCGGCTGCGCGTGCGCGCGTTCCCGTTCCACTCCAGCGTCTCAAGCTTCATCGCGGAGCATGATTTCGTTTACGTGGTGGAGCAGAACCGCGACAGCCAACTGCGCTCGCTGATCGTCAACGAACTCAGCATCGATCCGGTACGACTCGTGCCGATCCTGCACTATGACGGCACGCCGATCACCGCGCGCTTTATCGCCCGCGCCATCGGCGATCATCTCGATCAGCTCAAAGTGACGCCGCTTCGGAAGGTTGTTTCATGACCTACGTTATCAAGCCGAAATTCCACCACCCCGAGTTGCCGAAGAACAAGCTCGGCTACACGCACCGCGACTACGAGGGCAAGATATCGACGCTATGCGCCGGCTGCGGCCACGACTCGATCACCGCGTCGATCATCGAAGCCTGCTTCGAGCTGTCGACCGAGCCGCACCGCGTGGCGAAGATTTCCGGCATCGGCTGCTCGTCGAAGACGCCGGATTATTTCCTCGGCAATTCGCACGGCTTCAACTCGGTGCACGGCCGCATGCCGTCGGTGCTGACCGGGGCCAATCTCGCCAACCGCGACCTGATCTATCTCGGCGTATCGGGCGACGGCGATTCCGCCTCGATCGGCTTCGGCCAGTTCGCCCATTGCATGCGCCGCGGCGTCAACATGGTCTATATCGTCGAGAACAACGGCGTGTACGGCCTGACCAAGGGCCAGTTCTCCGCCACCGCCGACCGCGGCTCAAAATCCAAACGCGGCGTGGTCAATTCCGACAACGCCATCGACATGGTCGGCATCGCGCTGCAGCTCGGCGCGAGCTTCGTGGCGCGCTCATTCTCCGGCGACAAGAAGCAGCTCGTGCCGCTGATCAAGGCGGCGATCGAGCATCAGGGCGCGGCCTTCATCGACGTGATTTCGCCGTGCGTCGCCTTCAACAATCACGCCGGCTCGACCAAGAGTTTCGACTACGTGCGCGAGCACAACGAGGCGGTCAATTTCCTCGATGTCATCACCGGCCGGGCGCCGATCCACGTTGATTACGCGCCGGGCACGGTGGAGATGGTCGAGCAGCACGATGGCACCGTGCTGGCGCTCCGCAAGCTCAACGCCGAGTACAATGTCAACGACCGCAACGCCGCCATGAGCTTCCTGCACCACCACGCCGCCAAGGGCCAGATCGTTACCGGGCTGCTCTATGTCGATCAGGAGCCTGAAGATCTGCACGTCCACCTCAACACGGTTGAGAAGCCGCTCAATACGCTCGAGGCGAAGGAGCTCTGCCCGGGCTCGGCGTCGCTGGAAAAGATCAACGCCGCGCTGCGGTGAGGGCCCATTACATCCGCTCGTCCCCGCGAAAGCGGGGACCCAGTCTCAGGCACCCATTCCACGATCCACGTCGTGGCGAGGCGCCGCGGCGGCGACCACTCGACCACCTCGCCGCGCACGTTGAGCCGCCCGTCGGGAAAGCGGACGGCGAAGCTGCCGCCGACTTTCGGCTCGACCTCAAGACGGCTGCCGTGAAAATAGCGCTGCGACAGCTCGGGGTCGGTCAGCGCCTGCCAGACCTTCTCGGGCGTCGCGGCGATGTAGATGACGTAGACCGTCTTGGGCTTGAATGTGCCGGTGTCGATCATGCGTCGGCCTCGGCGCCGCGTTTTTGTTCCTCCTCATTCCAGCTCGGATCGAGCGCCCGGCCGGTCTCGAGGAAGCTCTTGAGGCTCGACAGCACCGCGGGCCAGCCCTTGCTGATCATGCCGAAAATCTTGCTGTCCTCGTCGAACTCGTCGTGGATGACCGTGAGCCGGGTTTGCCCTTTGAACGGCTTGAGCTCGAACGTCACGCGCGACGGCCTTTCGTCCGGCACGTCCTTGTAGAGCGGTTTCCAGCCGTAAACCAGGCGCCGCGGCGGATCGCTTTCGACGATCGGATCGCGATGCGCCAGCTTGCCGGCGGGGCTCGTGGCGGTCATGAAATCGCCCGCCTTGCCGTCGGCGGCAACGCGATAGCCGAACCAGTATTTTTCGCTGATGTCTGCTTTTGTGAGCGCGTCCCAGACTCTTTCGGGCGGCGCCGCGATATAGGTGACGTAGACGAATTTCGGCTTGCTGGTGCTCATCTTGAAATCACTCTGTCGGAAGGTGGGGGCCGCAAAGCGTCAGGCGGCGGCCAGTTGGGCGATACGTTCCCAGGTCGTGGCGTTCATGCTGGCTCGGTCACTCATGCGGCCAAGCCACGCCGAAAGATTCGTCCTTTGCGCGGTCAATGGCGCCCACTCGGGGGTGAGGGTGAAGAAATCGAGCTGCGGCGCGATCATCAGATCGGCAAGGCTCACCGCGTCGCCGGCGAAGTACGTCCTGTCGCCGAGCAGGCGCGACAGCTCCTCGAACACCGCCTGCGCCTTCGGCATGGCCTGTGCGATCACGGCCTCGTCGGCCGGCTGGCCCATCAGCCGCGGTTTGACGACGCGCTGGAAGCCGATGACGTTGGCGACGCCCTGGAACAGGTACCAGTCGCAAATGTTCATCAGCTGATCCATGCGGCCGGCCGCCTTCGCATCGGCAGGCGTCAGCGCCGGCGACGGCAGCACGCGATCGAGATAGCGCAGGATGGCTTGCGTCTCGTAGAGCACGAAGCCGTCGTGATCGAGCACCGGCACGCGCCCAAACGGATGCCTTGAGATGTGCGGCTCGCTCCTGAAGGTTCCGGGCGGCACCGGCGCCAGGCGGTAGCGGGCGCCTTTTTCTTCCAGGATCGCGAAAACGGCCCGGGAATGCTGTGGACGATGAATTGCGACATCATGGTTCTCCGATCCGGGGGGTGCGGCTCGCCGCGAAAATTCTGCGTCGTCTTCAGCTCTGGAACGCGATGTCGCCGGTCTCGAGCAGCGACTTGAGGTTCGACACAACCTTGGGCCAGCCACCGGACACCGCCTCGATGAACTTGCCGCCGCCCTCGCCCTCGATTTCGTGATGGATGGTCAGCTTGACCGCCTTGCCGCCGCGATCCGGATAGTATTCGGCGATCTCGATCTCCATCGTGCAGCGCGAATAGCCTTCGGCTTTCAGCTCCGGCTTGAACTCGTTGCGCCAGCGGATCACCAGCCGCTGCGGCGGAATGGCCTCCAGAATCTCGCCGGTATCGGCCGTGCGGCCGTCCGCGAATTTCAGGCACCAGGACGAACCCGGCTTCCAGTCGCTTTCGGCCGTGATGCCGAACCAGTATTTCCTGATCGTTTGCGGATCGGTCAGCGCCGCCCACAGCTTTTCCGGCGTGGTGCGGATGTAGGTGACGTAGATGAATTTCGGTTTCTCACTCACGGTCTGACTCCAACGCTTGCTTCATGTCGCTCAGGGCCTGAAGGCGGCCTCGTTCGAACTTGCCGATCCAGCGTTCGGCGATCTCATGGATCGGCACCGGGTTGAGGTAGTGCAGCTTTTCCCTGCCCCGCCGCACCGTGGCGACGAGATTGGCTTCCTCCAGAATCGCCAGATGCTTGCTCACCGCTTGCCGCGTCATGTCGAGGCGCGCGCACAGTTCGCCGAGCGTCTGTCCATTCTCCGCGCGCAGCCGGTCGAGCAGTTCTCGCCTGCTCGCGTCGGCCAGCGCCTTGAACACCGCATCCATGACGACAATATGCAACCATTTGGTTGCCTGTCAAGTCAAATAAAAAGACGGCGTTGAGACGTCTCCGGCCGCGTTATTGCAGGCAGGCGCCCGTATAGGCCGTGCTGGCGCCGCCGGGCACGCCATAGAGGCCCTGCTGCATCACGCAGCGTAAGGC
>Ga0335081_10001307_pt1 | contig 39715 bp, 41 predicted proteins | sample Lox_Sample_35_FD_206713 | JGI IMG/M metagenome (GOLD analysis project Ga0335081, IMG submission 206713) | Soil microbial communities from Loxahatchee National Wildlife Refuge, Florida, United States - Lox_Sample_3.5 | ecosystem: Environmental > Terrestrial > Soil > Wetlands | place: USA...
GTAGCCGTGCTCTCTATTCCGCTGATGCTTAGATATCGAGCACAACTCTCGCGATGGATCTGGCGCGGCGGCATTGCACTGGTTGCAATCAGTCTCGTGATCCAGATCGCGTCACTCGCCTTCTGGCTTCCGCTGGAGATTTATCAGATGGAGAGCTTCGGACATCCGACGTTCGTGATCGCACTGCGGTTCAAGAACATCGTTGCGTTCGCGCTGGGAAAGATGAACGCCTGGGGACTGAACACGGAGGAGATGGGACAGGACCCGTGGGATTACGTACACATCACCTGCTGGAATTTCCTTCCGTTCTTGCTGCGGCGGGTGGGAGTGGCAGCGAGATGGGTCGTCGACGTGGCTTTTTTCATTTGGATCATAGCGATCGGGGCACTGGGAGCAAGCCTTGTACGGCTTCGAAGAGTGACTCACCAAACATAGCAGCCCTATGGTAGAATGGTAGACACTAAAGGTAGAAATGGTAGATTTATATGAGCCTAAACATTAAAGACGAAAAGACCCATCGCTTGGTACGGGAACTTGCCAAGCTGACTGGCGAAAGCATGACCGCGGCAGTCGCGGAGGCGGTCCGAGAAAGACTGGAGCGAGTCCGGGGAAAGTCTCGCACCGGAGTGGCGGAGCGGATATTAGAAATCGCGAAGGAGTGTGGCCCTCTCTGGAAAGAACCTTATCGCTCCATGGAGCATGGAGATCTCTTGTACGACGAAAAAGGATTGCCCAAGTGATCGTTGACACTTCAGCAGTTATCGCGGTCCTCAAGGATGAACCCGAAGCAGATAGTTTCGTCGGCGCGATGGTAAAAGCGCGGATTTGTCGTATTTCAGCTGTCAGCTATGTCGAGGCTGGAGTGGTAACCGATGGCAATCAGAATCCTGTACTGAGCCGGAGGCTTAACGATGTTCTTCGCGACCTCAGAATCCAGGTCGAATCTGTAACACCGCAACAAGCCGAGATTGCCCGCCAGGCGTATCGCGATTTCGGTAAAGGGCGACACAAAGCAGGTTTGAACTTCGGTGACTGCTTCTCCTACGCGCTGGCGAAAGAGAAGGACGAACCTCTGTTATTTAAGGGGAACGACTTCCGCCATACGGATGTTGAGTCCGCCGAGGTGTAAAGCAAATGATCGTTTACTCGACCGTGACCGATTTCGCCAGGTTCCTCGGCTGATCCACGTCGCAACCGCGCCGCACCGCGATGTGATACGCGAGCAACTGCAGGGGAACAATCTCCAGAATCGGCGCCAGTTCTTCCGGCGCAGGCGGGATATAGAGCACATGGTCGGCGGATTCTTTGATTTCCTCGTCGCCTTCCGTCGCCAGAGCGATCACCACTCCTGAGCGCGCCTTCACTTCCTTCAAGTTCGATATCGTCTTCTCGTAGCGCACCATCGAATCCGGATTTTTGGTGTCGCGGGTCGCGATCACCACCACCGGAAGATTTTCGTCGATGAGAGCGTTAGGACCGTGCTTCATCTCCCCAGCAGGATATCCTTCGGCATGGATGTAGGAGATCTCTTTTAGCTTCAACGCTCCCTCTAACGCAATCGGGTAATGAATGCCCCGGCCCAAAAAGAGAAAGTCATGCACCTTTTGATAGTGCTTTGCCAGGGCGTCGCAAGCCTCGTCATGAGTCAGGATGTTTTCGAGCTTGGCGGGAATTCGGGTCAACTCGAGCATCGCCGAACGCGATTCTTCGGCTGTCATCACGCCCCGGATCTGCGCAAGGTACATCGCGAAGATATAGAGCGCAGTCAGTTGCCCGGTGAAAGCCTTGGTCGATGCGACGCCGATTTCCGGTCCGGCGTGCGTATAAATCGTCCCGGCTGCCTCCCGCGTGATCATCGAACCGACCACGTTGCAGATGGCAAGGGTCTTGGAACCTCGCGCCTTGGCCTCGCGCTGGGCCGCGATGGTATCGGCAGTCTCGCCAGATTGCGAAATCACGAGCGTGATGGTGTTGGGTTCGACAATCGGATTCCGATAACGCCACTCGCTGGCATAGTCGACTTCGACCGGAACACGCGCCAGCGTCTCGATCATGAACTTTCCAGACTGTCCGGCGTGCCAACTGGTTCCACAAGCGATGATGTTGATCTTCCCTGCGGATTGGAACTCGGCCTCAGTAATCTCCATCTGATCAAGAAAAATGTGGCCCGTGGCCTGGGAAACCCGGCCCAACGTGGTATCGCGAACGGCACGCGGCTGCTCGTAAATCTCCTTGAGCATGAAATGCTTGAAGCCGCCCTTTTCCGCGGAGATTGGGTCCCAGGTAACGTGTTGGACTTGCCGAGAGACGGGCTTGCCGTCGAAATCGGTGAGTTGCACTCCATCGGGCGTCACGACCGCCATGTCCCCATCGCCAAGAAAGAAGATGTCGCGGGTGTGATGCAGAATGGCCGGCACATCCGAGGCCACGAAGTATTCATCGTTGCCAAGACCGATTACCGCGGGCGGCCCGTTGCGGGCGGCAACAATCTTGTTCGGATCGTCGACCGAAATCACAGCGAGTGCAAACACTCCTGACAACTGCTTCACCGATTGGCGGACCGCATCTTCCAGCGATGGATGGTGACCATTGGAGGGCCGTGAGTACTTCTCGACCAAGTGAGCGATGATCTCGGTATCGGTCTCAGTAGTGAACTTGTGGCCTTCTTCAGTCAACTTCTTTTTCAGGCCGAGATAGTTTTCGACGATGCCGTTGTGCACCACCACAATTCTCCCTGTGCAATCGCGGTGGGGATGAGCGTTTTCTTCGGTGGGACGGCCGTGTGTGGCCCAGCGAGTGTGTCCGATGCCGTACGTGCCCTGCAAGGGCTTTTGGCGAATAGCTTCTTCGAGGTTGCGCAACTTTCCTTCGGCTCGGCAGATTTCGAGGCCGTTGCCGTTGCCGGAAACAGCGATTCCGGCCGAATCGTAGCCTCGATATTCGAGGCGCCGAAGGCCGTCAAGGATGACGGGAACGACACTTTTCTTGCCAACGTACCCGACAATGCCGCACATGGGAACCTCTATCGGCTAGTTCGACTCGCCCAGGGAGAAACGGAATTCTTCAATGACGGGGTTGGTTAAAACTTCGCGAGCAATGCGTTCGACCTCGGATTGAGCTTCTTCGCGGGACAAGCCACCATCCAAAGTGAGTTCGAAGTATTTGCCCTGGCGGACACTCTCCAGGCCTTTGTATCCCATTTTTTTCAGTGCGCCCTGGATCGTTTTACCTTGCGGATCGAGAACGCTCTTTTTCAGTGACACGTAGACGTAGGCTGTCATAAAGACCTCATTATACGCGGGATATTCAGACCTCGCCCAATGCCTCGAGTTTCCTGTCGAGGTCGATCAAGGCGTCCTGCAACTGCCTTTGCCGCCGGGGATCCCGGGATGATTCGAGTTGCTGAGCAACTCGTTTACGGGAAAGATGAATGGCTTCGCGATCTCTCTCGCGCGCGGCGTCTGCAGGACTCAACTTCTTCCGCGGGATAGAAGACTTATCCCCGGCTTCCGCTTGCTGAGCCTCAACTGACTTACTCTCCCACCCGCGCGCCATGTCAATGATTATAGGTCGAATGTCTAGGCGTAATTCCACGAAACCCGAAAGCCAACAATTATTGTTGACAGCCTATTTATAATCTGAGGCTTTGAACTTATAACACCCGCCAAAGTCGAGGGGGAGGCGGACACGGAGTTGTTTCTGTGGTATTCGTGTGCTGTCTCGAACCATTTCCCCTGAACTGCGCCGCCCCCGGCCTTGATCTCATCAGGTCGTTCCATGGGTTCCAACTAACACGCTCGCTTGGGCGCGTAGTTCCCAGTCTGCGAAATGGAGAAGTTGCGGCTGCGGAGGTTTCCCAACTTGTCGACTAGCCATGTCCAATTCAATTCTGAAAACACAAATCCTCCGAGCGCTCGAATCGAAGACGCTGAAAGCGAGCAGTGGTTTGCGCGCTATAAGAACTCAAAAAGCGTTGGATTTTGTGTTCTGGATCGTCAGCTTCGGTATGTTTTCATCAACGAACGCCTGGCGAACATCAATGGCGTCCCTGCGAGCGCCCACATCGGACAACCCCTCAGACTGATCATTCCATCCCTGGCGGACCAGATCGAACCTGCCGCGCAGCAGGTATTGGCTACCGGGAAACCGACGTTGCACGTCGAGATTTCTGGTCAGAGGCCCCGGCGTGCTGAGGACGGCAAGTGGTTCGATCACTTTTATCCGATTCTGGACGAGTCCGGGGCAGTCACTCGAGTCGGCATCATCGTCGTTGAAGACGCCGAACATAGAACGAATGACGCAGCGCTTCGCGAACTGCAAGAGAAACTCGGCTCTGAGACTGAGCGCCTGCAGTTGTTGCTGGAAGTGAATTCCGTGATCTCGTCAAACTGGAACCTAACGCAGGTCTTTCCGCGAATTTCGGCGTTGATTCGACGCCTTTTGCATCATGAGTATGCGAGCTTCGCTATCTACAAACCGGATACAGGTTTGCTGGTGCGTGAGGCGATTGATTTTCCCCTCAGCAAAGGACTCACCTCGAATGTTCAGATCACGCTGACAGACGGTCCTTCGGGCCGTACTTTTCAGCAGCGGGCGAGCAGGATTTTTCGTCTTGAGGAACTCGAGACTTTCAAGGGTGAAACCACAGATCGTTTTCTGGCAGAAGGGATCAAGTCGATGTGCTGCGTTCCGCTGATTCGCCCCTCCGGCCCATTCGGAGTTCTGGCCCTTGGCAGTACCCGGGAGGATGCTTTTCACCAGGAAGAAGTCGGACTGGTTGAACTTGTCGCAGCTCAATTGGCGCTCGCGATCGAGGCCAGCCGAACCGCGCGAGAGGCAGACTCGCTGAAAAAGCGACTTGAGGAGGAACGGAAATATCTCGAGGGCGAGGTCCTGGCAGACGGTCAGTTTTCGGAGATCATTGGCGAAAGTACGACGCTCAAGGGTGTCCTCGATCAAGTCGCCACTGTTGCCTCCAGTCACGCGAATGTCCTGATCCTGGGTGAGACGGGAACCGGGAAAGAACTGATTGCGCGCGCCATCCACCGCATGAGCCGGGTCAAGAAAGGCCCATTCGTCAAGCTCAATTGCGCGGCCATCCCGACCGGACTTCTGGAAAGTGAACTCTTCGGGCACGAGAAGGGCGCGTTTACTGGCGCGATAAGCCAAAAAATCGGCCGAATGGAACTGGCCGATGGAGGCACGCTCTTCCTCGACGAGGTCGGGGAAATTCCGCTTGAACTTCAGCCGAAACTGTTGCGCGTGTTGCAGGATCAGGAATTCGAGCGATTGGGAAGCAACCGGACAATCCGTGTAAAGGTGCGACTATTGGCGGCAACCAACCGCGACCTTGAGGAAAGTGTCGCGCAACATCAATTTCGTAGCGATCTTTTTTATCGGTTGAGCGTGTTCCCGCTTCGGATTCCGCCCTTGCGCGAGCGATCGGAAGACATTCCCCAGTTGGTCAGACATTTTGTTCGAAAATTCTCGGAGAAAGTGGGGCGCCAGATCGAATCCGTGCCCAAGGAAACGATGGATGCCCTTTCGCAATGGTCCTGGCCGGGCAACGTCCGCGAACTCGAGAATCTCATGGAACGCTCGGTCATCCTGAGCCAAGGTAAAGCCTTGCAGGTGCCGCTCACCGAACTTCAGGGGCCCCCGCGGAAAGTGGACGGTCAAAAAGCAGAGAATCTTGGCGACGCCGAGCGTGAGCACATCGTACGGGTGTTGCGTGAAACCCGCGGTGTGATTTCCGGGCCAAACGGAGCGGCGCGTCGGCTCGGATTGAAAAGAACCACGCTGCAATCCAAGATACGACGCCTGCAAATCAGTCGCAGCGACTACGAGGATCCCCAACACTAATCTGGACCAACCTTTCCAACGATCTACGATGACGGCCCGTCGTCGCCTGCCGACGGGTCGGCACCCTGAGCCGATGGAAGTGCCGGGGGTAACCCGCGAAAACCGTTCCAAACAGGGAACTTCCCATACTGGACCGAGTTTCCTTTTTTGGCACGCCATCTGCATATACTCCACAGTTCTCCACCTCTGGCCGGTGCGCTGACAACGTTCTGCCTGGAGAACAATCCTGGTCTCCGTCTTTGCAGTGACGATTTTTTGAAGACCGGGTGGAGCAGAATTTGTTATCCGCACAAAAACAGGCGCTTGCTCTCAACATTTCTCCCAAGAACATCGAAGCTTCTGCCGCACTGATAAGGGCCTGGCGTTGCCGTTCCCTCGCAAGGCTTTCTGGCGCTTCGGAAGAAGCGATTTCGACTCTTCCCTCCCCCAATCCACAAATCCTGTTCATACCAACGGCCGATCCGTCTGTCGTGAGTCGCGAAATTGACCCACTCTATCTGTTCGGGTGCCACATCGAGTGGGAAGAGCGGGAAGATCCGGCGGCAGCCTGGGAACTGATCTCGGCGGCGCAAAGCGCGAACAGCGACGTGCGAGCTCAGGCCCGAGCATTGCTGGCCAGTTCCCGTCATTTCAGCGGGATATGCGCCTCGAACCCTTCAGGCTTCGTGCTTCAAAGAAAACGGCAGGAAGTGCAAACTCCGGAGGCCGAAATGAACACACCGTACGACCTCGAGATCATCGACGACTGTGTGCAGTGTCCAAGCGCGAGCGTGACTCATTTCTGCCGGTTCTCCAGCCAGGTGCTCGAGGCCATCAATGAAATCGCGCACAAGAGCACGCTGCCTGCGGGCGCGATCCTCTTCGTCGAAGGACAGGCGCCACGTGGAATGTTCATCGTCTGCTCGGGAAGGGTAAATCTTTCGACGACCTCGCGCGAGGGCAAGATGCTGATTCTGAGATCTGCCGACGCTGGCGAGGCCCTCGGCCTGAGCGCGACGATTTCCGGGCTGGGATATGAAGTTACCGCCGAAACGGCCACGCCGTGCCAGATGAGTTTCATCGAGCGGAAGCACTACCTCGAACTCATGGAAACCTATGGCGAGATCGGAATGCACACGGCTTTGTGTTTGAGCCGCGATTTCCGTTCTGCACATCGCGACATTCACGATTTGATTCTTACCCGCTCTTCCACGGGTAAGTTGGCACGACTCTTGCTATCTCAGTTCCCGCAGAACGAAGCGGAAGAGGAAGTTCCGAATCAACTTGTGATGACGCATGAAGAGATCGCACATCGCATCGGCGCTTCCCGGGAGACGGTAACAAGGTTGTTGGGCCATTTGCGAAAGAAACATCTCATCAGCCTCGACGGTCCCACGCTCATTATTCGGGACCGCGAAGGATTGAGAGCACTTGCGTCGTAGCCTTCCCCCCAGAAGCCGGAGGACAGTGCACAGATTGACTATCCTCCGGTATTTCTCCCCCGTACTTCTCTGCAAGAAGGTTCGAACACATAAATGATGTACACAGGAACGCTGATCAGTGACCTGCTTGATATCGTCGATAGGGCCGAAAAAGCCAGCGGATGGCAGGGACCAAAACGGGATCGCGCCGACAAAGGCGCTAACGGATCGAAAGCCTCAGAGTCCGAACAACTCCCGGAGCCGCTTGGTCTGGGCACGGCTGACAGGAATCTCGGTCTGTTTCTTGTCGTCCATCCGCAATTGGTAAGAACTCTTAAACCAGGGAACGACCTCGCGGATACGGTTGATGTTCACCAGGTAGGAGCGGTGAGCCCGCCAGAATAATTTCGGATCCAAAGTATCCAGCAGTTCCTCGAGTGTGCGGCAGTTCGACTGCCCCTCCATGCCATTCACACCAGCGGTAACCGCCGTGATTACGCCGTCTTCAATCCACGCATAACAAATATCCTTCTGATCAACCAGCAGCATTCTTCCCGCAGCCTTCAACAGCACCTTGGCAGCAGGCTGCTTCTGAGACTCGAGCATCCTAACCAACGTCTCGAAGCGATCATCGGGAGCGGGATTGGAGTCCTGCTTCGCCCGCGCCTTCTGAATCGCCTGCGCGATGCGTTTCTTGTCGAAGGGCTTAAGAACGTAGTCCACCGCATTCACTTCAAAAGCCTTGACGGCGTATTGATCGAAGGCGGTGGCAAACACAATTTTCGGAAGCGGAATCTTTCGATCGAGCAGTTTCTTAATCACCCCAAAGCCGTCCAGACCGGGCATCTGTACGTCGAGGAAAACAAGGTCGGGATTGTACTCTTTGATGAGATTGACGGCTTCGAGGCCGTTCTTGCCTTGAGCAACGACGTTCACGTCGTCGGCATTCTTCAGCAGGTAGGCTAGTTCGTCGCGCGCGAGTTGCTCGTCGTCAACAATGACTGCCGAAAGAGACATCTTCGCTCCGCGAGGAAAAGTGGTGACCTACAAGAGTATAGAGGCCGTGTTTACGCCGCGCAACGCAGCCCGGCTCGCCCGGATGATTCAATCTTCCTGGTCGAGCAATTCGCGGATTTTTTGCCCCAGATCGCGATGCGAAAAGGGCTTCTGGAGAAAACCTGTTCCGATTTTGAGCCGGCTCTTGTCCGTTACCAAGCTTTCAGTAAAAGCGGAGACGAGCAGTACCTTTGTTCCGGGCCTCTCGCGTACAATTTCGTCAGCCAGTTCCCGCCCGTTCATGCCAGGCAGGATCACGTCGGTCATCAACAGATGAATATCACCACCCAGTGTTTTTGACGACTGGAGCGCCTCGGCAGGAGTCGAGGCAGGTATGACGTGATAGCCATTCCTGGCCAGCATGGTCGCATACAATTCGCGGAGGGAAGTCTGATCTTCCACCAGCAAAATCGTCTCGGATCCCCGTTCCTCGCGGTCCTCCGGAGATGATTTCGTCACAATCTCCAATGGATCGCTCACCTTCGGCAGATAGATGCGGAAGCTCGTCCCCATTCCTTCTTCGCTGTAGACGGATATATGGCCACCGCTCTGCTTCACGATGCCGTAGACGGTGGCAAGACCAAGGCCGGTTCCTTTGCCGCTTTCCTTAGTAGTGAAAAAAGGCTCGAAGATACGCGCCTGCAATTCCCGGCTCATGCCGGTACCGGTATCACTCACCGCAACGCCGACGTAAAAACCGGGTGTGACGCCCTGCCGTTCGCGCGCATAGGACTCGTCGAGCTCGACGTCCTTAGTTTCGATAAAGAGGCGGCCGCCATCGCCCATCGCATCTCGGGCGTTCATCGCCAGATTCATGATTACCTGCTCGAACTGGCCGGGGTCCACTTTCACGTGGCCCAGATCAGGATCCAGGTCTACCGAAAACTCGATGCGCTCGCCCAAAACGCGCCTTACCAGGGATTCAACACTCGTGATGATTTGGTTGGGATTGACTACTCGCGGTTCGAGCGCCTGTTGTCGGCTGAAAGCCAACAACTGACGAGTGAGCGAGGCAGCGCTCTCCGCAGCCCGCTCGATGGCCGCCAAACCCTTCTTCAAAGGGCCCTCCTCGGTGACGGGCTCGCTCAGAAGCTTGGCATACCCGAGAATCACGCCCAGGAGATTATTGAAATCGTGGGCAATCCCGCTTGCCATACGCCCAAGGGATTCCAGACGCTGGCGGTTCGCCTCGGCGAGTTGGCGAGCCCGCATGTAGATTTCGGCTTCCATCTGCTGCGTTCGCGTGCGCAGCTCCTCGGCGAGTTGGTGCTCGTCGCTGCCAGCCTGTTTCAGTTGGACAAACTCTGTGACATCCTCGACTCGATGAATGATGTAACGAACTTCGCCATTCGGTCCGAGCACGGGTGAGTTGATCGGGCTCCAATGCCTCTCTTCAAAACCGCCGCCGGCGCTATCTGGCCTCCGAATATCGTATTTCTGGACTGCCATCGCATCTGGGACACGATCCTTCAACACTCGTTCGAGAGAGCGAGCCAAGTTCGCAACTCCGGTAGCAGCGACCTCCGATGGATTGTCAGGAAAGACTTCGAATAGGTTGCGCCCGATGATTTCCTCGCGCTTCGTCATCGTAGCCCTGAGGTAATTGTCGCTTACGGCTACGATCTTCAAATCAGGGGACAAGGCGAGGTACAAGCCCGGGGCAGACTCGAACAGCGCCCGGTAGTCAGGGACAGGTGCCGAACCGGACGCAGACGAGACAGACATGAACCGTGAAAAACGGGTTCCTCAGAAAAACAGTTCTTCCGTCGCTCACGTTAGCCGAATTTCTGGTTTGTTGGGTTACACAGCCTTAGATTTTTACGAAAAACGGAAGAAAACCGTGATCAGAAAAACGCTCAGAGTAGCAAATACAAATCTGGCGGAGTATCAGTAGAAATACCTAGACTCAGATGGTTAGTTGAAGGCTTATGTCGAGTTCACGCAGGTGCGAAGATCCGCGCGAGTATTCAAACCACATTCTCAAGCGCGAGGGCCATTCCCATGCCGCCACTGACACAGAGGGTCGCGACTCCACGTTTCGTGTTTCTCTTCAGCATTTCGTGAACAAGCGTGACGGTGATACGAGTGCCGGTACAGCCGATGGGATGACCGAGCGCGATAGCTCCGCCATTCACGTTGAGGCGATCGCGGTTGAAATTGAGAGCGCGGTCGCAAGCGAGAACTTGCGCCGCAAAGGCTTCGTTGAGTTCGACTAGTCCGAATTCGTGCAATCGAAGGTGATGCTTTTCGTCGAGTTTCTGGAGCGCCGGAACGGGACCGATTCCCATGGTGCGAGGATCGACTCCGGCGGACGTAACTGCCGAAATTCTGGCAAGCGGCTTCAAGTTGTTCTGCTTCACGAAATATTCGCTGGCGATGATCATCGCAGCGGCGCCATCGGTGATGCCTGAAGAATTTCCCGCTGTGATCGTTCCAGTTTTTGAAAAGACCGGTGGCAGCTTGCCGAGCTTCTCCACGCTCGCATCGGGGAAGGGATGCTCGTCACGCGCGAACACGGTGCTTCGCTTCTTGCCGTCGATCGTAACCGGAGCGATTTCCGCATCGAGACGTCCGGCCGCAATGGCGCGAGCAGCGCGCTGTTGCGAGGTGAGCGCGTATTCGTCCTGCTCGTCGCGGGAGATCTTGTATTCCTCGGCGAGCACCTCGGCGGTTTCGCCCATCACCATCTTGGCGAGCGGACAGAAAAATCCGTCGCGGTACATGCCGTCGACGAGTTCCTGATTGCCGAGGCGGTATCCCCAGCGCGCACCGTCCAAATAATAAGGAAGGCGCGACATCGACTCGGTGCCGCCGGCGAGGATGCAGGTTGCGTCGCCGAGCGTGATCGCCTGATAGGCGAGCGCGATGGACTTCATCCCGGAGGCGCAGGCCTTGTTGACCGTGAATGCCGGAACTTCTTCGGGGACACCGCTGCGAACAGAAATCTGCCGCGCGGGATTGGGGCCTCCACCGGCCTGGCGCCCATTGCCGAATATGGTCTCCTCGATCTGGTCTGGACGCACTCCGGCGCGCTCGATCGCGGCCTTCGCGGCCACAACACCCATGTCCGCGGCGGTGAGAGAGGCCAGTGATCCGCCGAACTTGCCGATGGGAGTGCGAACTGCCGAGAGAATGTAGACGGGCTGCACGGGGTGCCTCCGAACCCATCAGTCTAGCAGGTGCGGTGAGGCGACCTTGGACCTCGGACCGCGGCCGAGTGCATGGGATCGAGTGGCGTCGTGCTTTTTGGACCTCGGAACGTAAAATATTGGATTCAGGCGAGTTACGGGACGAGGTGTGCAGTTTTGGTCTGCAAAATATTGCGTCTAAATGAGTTACACGCAAAATATTCCAAAATAACGAGTTAGCAGCGGAATTGTTGAGGCGGACGTTTGGGACGGGAGCAAGGTGAAGAGAGAGCCGTCCGCGCATGGGGACAGTTTGGCGATTTCAGAGCTCAGAGTAAAGGTCAGATGTCACAGGAATTTGGTCGTTGCCTGTGGAAAACCCCGCAAACTTAGGACGGCGTGGACGTGTGCATCGTCGAGGCCTTCAGCCTCTGACGAGATATCCACACCGATGCAAAAAACGCAAGCGCTGCAAGGTTGATACAAAACTGCCAGCGATCCCGTTGCAATATAGCGAACTGCCAGCTGCCTGCGAGAAGAAGCTGCCAATCAATTGTAAAGAACTTTCCAGGCTGGGTAGGACTTCCGAATCCGGCCACAACCGCGGGACCTGCAGCTAACTTGTAAACGAGGTATGGTGAAGAAAAGGACGGAACTTGTAGGCCAAAAGCTATTGACAACGGCCCGAGTCTTTGTGGATTTTGCACAAAAATCAAACCGCTGACCACGATATATCCGTATAGTGCAAGAAAAGTTACTCTCAATGTCGAAGCTAGAATCCCCTCCCCGGGTGAGTCGAAAAGAGAGGAAAATGTCGCAGCGAATCCAGCAAATCCGCCTCCGACAGTCGTGGTGATCAATGTCAAACGCAGCCAGCTTTGCATTCAGAGCGTTCCGCCCCGCCCGCTAGGCAACTTCTCGGCGGGCTGAGAGTTCGACAGATCAGCCTATCGCTGTTGTAAGGCTCTAATCAAATCGATCAACCCAGCAACGGTAAAGAGACCGCCCATCACTAGAAAAGCCATCATTCCGAGCCACCGTGGAATTGACTGGTCAGAATTGTTGCGGTATCCAGCTTTGAATTGCTTGTTTAGGAGCCCAACGCTCACGAAGCCGATCCCCATCAGAATACAGAGTATTGATTCACTTACGCCCATACATTCCGCTGCTTAGTTAGAAGAACCGGATGCCCCTGCGGAATCGGACGCGTCGGACCCTCCAGTTCCGCCTGTTCCTGCCCCAAAATTAAGCCCCTTTCCGGGGGCTGGCCCAGACTTGCTGACACTATCACGAAACGGCTGCCCCAGGCTTCGTGGTGTTCGAAGCCTGGGCATTTCTACAGCCTTGGGCTTGGGATTTTTGGCCGGACGTGAGCCCGGCTCATTCTGGAACCGGATCAGTGGGCGTTGGAGCAGTTTTTCGTCATTACGCATACGGTAAGCCTGGGCCGGCGATGTTTCGCGACCGCGGAGGGCCGAGTTGCGGGTTCGAAAATCTCTAGATGTCGGCAGGAGGAATGCCCAGACTTCGAACGTCGCGAAGTCTGGGGCAGCCGGGTTCATCGATGGTGCAAGAACTTCTGGGCCAGCCCCCCGAGGCGATCAGGGACGGCGAAATGAGCGCGGAAGAGGGGATTGGAGTGGCTTCGTTTTTCTTGGATCTCGGAACGTAAAATATTGGATTCAGGCAAGTTACTGGACGAAGTGTGCGGTTTTGGTCTGCAAAATGTTGGATCGAAATGAGTTACGCGCAAAATATTCCAAACTAAGGAGTTAGCTTTCCCGCTTTCTACTGACCCCGCAAACGATAATAGGCCGCCACCGACGCGAAAACGACCACTAGCGCGGCAAGCATCCCGAATGCAGTAGCAGCGTTGTTCGAAGTTCCTGCCCACGCCAGTAGTAGCGGCGCGGTCAGCACTGCCGCACGATCAATCATACCGAGCCTATGACGGCTGAGCTCCGTGGTCAGCAAGGCACATACTCCGAACAAAGCGGCCATAACTGCCGCCCCAAGTCGACTAAGCTGGAGGGGCGCAACGGACGAATGGAACCCTCCAACGAAGACTGCAAGAAGACCGCCAAACGCGGCATATGCGAATAATCCAGCCAGCATTCTGACCCATCGGTCGAGCGTGATAACCAAGACCACGAGGGCGACCGCAACGCACATTCCGCCAACAAGCCGGGGCGGATAGGCTTTCAGAAACGTGAACAGACTATCGTCAACCTCGGGAAAGCGGAGTCTATTAACACCGTACACGAGTATAGTCATCGTGCATATCCCCGTTACAACACCTAAGCCCAGCTGCAGGCCCGTATAAATGTGCTCTTTCGTGCCGCTTTTCATCGGTGTATCGCGCACCCGACCGCCTCAGCGGCAGTAAAACCTATGTCTGTGCCAAGCCTCATCTCTAAGCTAAGTCCTAAGTTAAAGACCTTCTCACCACCCTGCAGGGGGCTGGGCCAGACTCGGTGACACTATCACGAATCGGCTGCCCCAGGCTTCGTGATGTTCGAAGCCTGGGAATTTCTGCTGCGTGGGCTTTTGTGCCGGACTTGAAGCGCGGCTGATTCTGGGAACCGGGTCGGTGCCCGTTGGAGGCCTTTCATTGCGCATACCCTGAGTCGGGGAGTGCGGTTAAATACCCCGAACGGCCGAGCCGGCGCGTTCGAAAAATCTCTTAATGCCCGCATCAGGAATGCCCAGACTTCGAAATTCGCGAAGTCTGGGGCAGCCATTCCGTGAAGCGTCCGCAAGCCTAGGCCAGCCCCCTTCTTCGAATCACCTGCGGAAGATATACGAAGTAACAGTAAAGGCAGCTCCCGTACCAAAATCCGAACAAAAGAATCAAAAACCACGATCCTTTTGCAAAGGTCTTTGAGTCATCGAGCCATACCCAGTACGCCCACATGCCGAGCCATAAGAAAAGCAGCGCACAAGTTCCCAACGCGCAGAAGGCCGTCAACACTATTCTCCCCAATAACGACATCTTGGCCGGATCTATCCAACCCTGAAACACAGGGTATAGAGCAAGTACCAGGAAGGTAGACGCAAACAACAGTTTCGCTGCCCAAGAACTCGTTAGCCAGTTTCTCGCTACCGCTTTCCAATGCGGCGATAACATTCCAAGATGCCTCTTTGTGCCAACTCCCTCAAAGCTTCCACGGCATATTCAATCGGCTGTTCTTGCTGGCGGGGTGGCCCGGCCTTTCGCGTTTCGTTCTTCGATTTCCCGTTTTGAAACGGCGGGTGCCCCGTCCTTGCGTTTTTTGCAAGGGCGGGTTCGATGCTGCCGACAGGATGGGCCGTTCGCTGTCGGATTCCGTGGTACCCGCCCTTCGCAAAAAGTGCGAAGAACGGGGCACCCTCTTTTTGACGGGTGCATGCATAGGTTCAAAGCCGGGCCTCCCGCTTACCGAGAGATTCACTTGAAGAAGCCCAACGGAATCAGCAACAGAGCTGCAAATACGAAAGCTACATACTGACAGATGCGCCTCGCAAGATCGATCTTCCCAAACGGGTACAGGCGCTTGTATTCCTGCTTGATCCGAGCCATTTTGCCTGGATACATTCCCCAATAGGAGATTTGCTCCGTATCGGGTAGTTTGCGATTAATCTCCCCGATCTCCTGCCATAGGAAAAATGCGGAGAGTATACAGGAACTCGATGCGAGACAGAGCACGACCACAGCGGGAACGTTAATCATAACGGGGGCTGGCCCAGACTTGCTGACACTATCACGAATCGGCTGCCCCAGGCTTCGTGAGGTTCGAAGCCTGGGCATCCCTGCTGCCTGGGGCTTGGGATTTTTGGCCGGACGTGAGCGCGGCTCATTCTGGAACCGGATCAGTGGGCGTTGGAGCAGTTTTCGTCATTACGCATACGGTAAGCCTGGGCCGGCGGTGTTTCGCGGCCGCGGAGGGCCGAGTTGCAGGTTCGAAAATCTCTAGATGTTGGCACCAGGAATGCCCAGACTTCGAACTTCACGAAGTCTGGGGCAGCCTGTTTCATCGATGATGCGAGAATGTCTGGGCAGCCTTTTGATTGTTATTAACTGCAGTACGGGATCGCATTCAGCTGAGGTCCCTTTCATTCTTCTGCGGCACTTATCCACAGATCAAAGACGCTGCGGAGTTCATCCGTCACAGCGAAGCACTGTCTGCTGATGTTATATCTCGGCCGTGCCGAACCGTCTGCATCGCTATTACGGCGCCGGATATTCGCATTTCATTACCACCAGTTGCTATCGGCGACTGCCGCTGCTGGGAAGCCCGCGCAGCCGCGATCTGTTCCTTCGAGTGCTCGAGTCGGTTCGAAGACGGTATCACTTTGTCGTTGTGGGATATGTCGTCATGCCGGAACATGTGCACCTGCTGATCACTGAACCGCGGCGCGGGAATCCGTCGGTGGTGATGAAGGCTTTGAAACAGGGATTTGCACGACGCCTGCTTGGACGACTGCGCCGGAGAAATAATCTCAAACAGCTTTCACTTTGGCATGCGCCAGTCGAGTTTGGCCGGATATGGCAGCCTAGGTTTTATGATTTCGTCGTGTTTTCGGAGAAGAAGCGCGTGGAGAAACTGCGGTACATGCATCGGAATCCGGTGAAACGCGGATTGGTTCTGGAACCCGAACAGTGGATCTGGAGTAGTTCTCGTTATTACGCGTATGGAGAACCGGGGCCTGTGGTGGTCAACGAACAACAGCGGACGGAGCTGCGGGTTCGGAAGATCTCATAATGACGGCAGCAGGAATGCCCAGACTTCGAACATCGCGAAGTCTGGGGCAGCCAGTTTCATCGATGATGCGAGAACGCCTGGGCCAGCCCCCTTCGTGATGTTCGAAGAGCGGAGCGCCCACAGTTGTGGTGGTTCACGAAAAAGGCTGGGCACCCGCCCAAGGCCGACAACAACACCACCAGGGCTAAAGCCCGGACACGACAGCGCCCGTTGACGCGGCCCTGAAGGGCCGCTCTTCCACGGCGGCGACTGGCTGATGAGGCAGCCACTGGCGGGTCGAGTTCGGGCGGATATGGTAGCTGAAGGTCTACGATTTCATGAGGTCGGCAGCCGGAATGCCCAGACTTCGAACATCGCGAAGTCTGGGGCAGCCATTTTGATCGATGATGCGGGCACTTGGGCCAGCCCCCAAAATCAAAGGCGCTATGCTTTCGCGGACATTGCCTTTGCGGCCAGTTGCGTTTCTAGCTCCGGCGTTGCCTTCACGATCAAGCCGCAAACGTTGCAGCGAACGACCTGGTTGTCACCACTTAGTGGAATCGTAGGGATAAAAAACAGAGTCAGCCACTTACGGGTCTTAACGACGGTTTGCACCGTAGAGCGGGCGCACTTCGTGCAGGTACGATCTACGTGTCCAACGACCTTGGCTTTCGTTCTCCATCCGATCAGAAAAAACATTGGCCTTGCTCCTTCAATCCTGATCTGCGGACGAGGCGAGTGTATCTGGGGCCGGAAAGCAGTACAGAGTACTTGGGTAATCAGGATGTCGCGAAGATTGATGTCCCCAAGTTGGTCATCCATCCTTCAACAAAACGCAAGAGCGGGGCACCCACAAGCGAGGCAGTTTCGAGAGAGTTAGAAGCCGGGCCCACCGCCCTGCATTTCTCAACAGATCCGGCAACCCCTCCGCCTCGAACGCCGCCTCCGGACTTTCTGTGACTGCCCGCCCGCTTCAAGGTGTACATTTCTCACATCATGAAGCGCCTAATCGTCTTGTCTTTGTTATTTGCACTTCCCTGCTTTACGCACGCGGAAGATCTTTCCGGGACCGTCAAGAAAGCCGTCGAGCGTATCACTTTGGATCAACCCGGCACGAAGCCGTTTCACCTGAAAGCAAGTCTGGAACCAAGTTTCGCGCGCGACAAAGATTCGGGGAGAACGGGAGAGGTCGAAATCTGGTGGATGTCTCCTACCCAATGGAGGCGGGACGTTCGCTGTCCGCAATTTCATCAAGTTGATGTAGTAAATGGCAGTCGAGAATGGCAGAAAAGTGATGGCACTTACTTTCCGGAATGGCTGCGGGAGATTGCAGTTGAGCTCATCCGTCCGGTGCCGCAACTGGATGTTGTCCTTGAGCATGTGAAAAGCGGTGAAGCCCGCCACTTAATGGGCCAGATCAATGTCGATTGGGTCACCTCCACCGGCACAGCGGAAGTCCACAACATTCACAGATCGGGAGTAGCGTTAAGGGAATCGACGGGAGAGTTGCTCTACGCGTATGGGTTCGGCTGGGGAGGTGACTTCAAAGATTTCGAGAAGTTTCACGACCGCCTGGTCGCGCACAAAGTTAGTTGGGGTTCTCCCGAAGTAACCGCCAAAGTCACCATCCTTGAGGAACTCAACGAAACGAGTGAAGAACTCTTCGACGCGAACACTCCAGGCGCGGATTCACAACCATTAAGAACCGAGTTGCTGGATGAGACCAGGCTTCGAAGGAACCTTCTTCCAGAGGAATCGGCACCGTGGCCGCCACTGCAAGACGGTCCACTGGAAGGAAATGTCACAAGCGAAATCCTGGTTGACCGAGAAGGCAGTGTTCGAGAAATAGGCACCGTTGTTTCTGAAAATCCTGCAATCGCCGATGCAGGTCGAGAGAGACTTCTCGCCATGCGGTTCAAACCGTTTCTTCAAAACGGAATCCCCGTTCAGGCATATGCACAGATCACTCTTCCATTTAAGACTACGCGCCCGGCCGGAACTGAGACTTTTGAAAGCGCAAAAACTTTCTTCGAGCGCGGCCGCAAGCTCAGTTTTCTTGCCGCGGGTGGTTCAACGCCCTATCTGTTGACGGCGAGCTTTGTTGCCCGAGGCGCTCAAGGAGGACAGGATAACGGTGAGTACAAGGACACATGGCAGGACAGTAGTCACTGGAGAAGGGAGGCTACATTCAGCAAGAGTCGTTACTTGCGAACGCAAAATGGCGACAAACGATATGAGTTAGCCGATGGCCCGGACGTTCCTTTGCTCCGACTTATGTTCGAGACTTTAGAACCGATACCTGCCATTGATACCTTTGTGGAATCAGATTGGAGGATCAAGCGAGATAAGGTGGACGGACAGGATGCGATTCGTGTGCTGGCCGGCTACGAGAGCCCCGAGGGAAAACTCGACCCAGATCAGGCACGGGGTTATTGGTTCGACAATTCGGGACATCTGCTCAGGATCTACCGGCACGGGCTCCAGACGACCTGGTCACAATTCGAAGAATACAGCGGCCTGAACATCGGCCGAAGGATCGATCTTCTAAGGGACGGGAAGTTGGCCGCTCGGATCGAAATTCTCGGGGTAGCGCCTCCCGGTGACGAGCCGAACGATTTCTTCGAGGAACGATAAGGTTAGCAGCCAGAAACTGGTGGAGATTCTTGGCGTCAGGTGTATGCCCGCCGGTTTTCCAAATCGTCCGAAAACTGAAGCTTATTCTCTCGGTGGCACTGCCTTGGCATTTCTCGCCGACTGATCCTTCGATCGTAAGGCGTACGTCCAATAAATGAGCGTGGGATCGACCATCCGCTGCTGGTCGGGCGCAAGATCCGCCTGACCGGCGATGACGCCCAAGCCCAGCATGCGGCTCGCCACCTTGGCTGGATCGAATGTCCAGACTTGCCCCTCCGCGGTCCGGACGCGCGCGACAAACGCGACCACCGTGACCAGCTGGGAGGCTTCGGACTCCAGCGCCGGCCATCGATCGATGGGGCGCAATTCAACATGGGTGGAGGAGTCAGTGAGGCGCGTTACAGCCAGGGTTCGTAAGCGGTCTCCCCAAACATCAAAGAGGACGAAGCGGACTTCGACCGCCGAGATGGCCTCTTTCGGGGCCACGGTTCCGACCGGCACCAGGTAATGGACGTTTTCTTTTTCCTCCAGCCGAGGAAACACTCCGGCGCGCTCAAGCTTGACCGGAGCATTTGCGTCATCCATCACGTACCATTTCCGTTTAATCGAAGAATCCTGGTTGAGAAAACCGTTGGATGTGCGGATCGCGACGCTTCCGCCGTCGTACTCGGTCACCTGAAGAGAACCATCGTCTGATCCTTGCGCCAACACTGTCCCAACGCACAGGAATAACACCGCCACTGCCGCAGTAATGCGTATCATGAGGTCCCTCCACTCAAATGAACGCTTCAATCTAGGAGGCTTGCAGGAAGGTGTCAACGGCTGAAAGGACCTTGGCCAGAGCTGGAGAAAGCGGTCACCACAGAGGGCACTGAGCTTCGCAGAGAGAGCACTTGCGCCTTCGGCTTTACTGGTCCCGCGTGATGGCAGCGACACTTTGCGGAGAGCTTGCCTTTCCGGCTAAGCTCCTGCATAATAATAGTTTGTCTTGACCTCGCCGGACTCTTCCGGAACAAGGATATACGTCTCGTGTTAATGATTCGTCTGGCGCGCACGGGTGCGCGCAAACAACCGCACTATCGCATTGTGGTCATTGAGAAAGAACGCGCGCGCAACGGCCGTCCGGTGGAGGTCGTGGGGACATACAATCCTCGCACCACTCCCGCAACGATCGACATGAAGCGCGACCGCGTAGATTATTGGGTGTCGAAGGGCGCGCAGATGTCGGAACGAGTGAACAAGCTGTATTCCAAGGCTCCGGCTCCGGTCACCGCTGGCTCCGCTGCCTAACGGGCGGCGTTCGACGCAGGCCTCGAATTTCTCGTCCACAGTGAGAAGCATATGAATGAGTCTTCTGGAGATGTTTGCGCGCTCGTCGAGTTGATTGCCCGATCGCTGGTCGATGCTCCCGATGAGGTTTTCGTCGAGAAGTTCGACGACGGCGTGATCGAGCTTGAGGTCGCCGAGAGCGACGTAGGCAAAGTGATTGGGCGTCAGGGACGGACCGCGCGCGCGCTGCGCTGCCTGCTGAGCGCTGCCGGACACCGGGCGCGGAAGCGGTATCAACTCGAGATCATCGAGTAGACCGTGTCGAGCAAACAGACTCCCCACTTCTCGCAAAAGCAGCGAGAAATGGGGCACCCAAGTCCGAGCGAGTTTGTGACGCTGGCCCAGGTAGTGAAGACGCAAGGGCGCCACGGGGAAGTCGCAGCGGAGGTTCACAGCGATGTTCCCGATCGGTTCAGCGAAGGGATGAAGTTGTCCGCGCTGAGCGGGGCAGACCAGCGGCGCGAGTTAGAGGTCGAAGGCCTGTGGCCGCATAAAGGCCTGGTGGTTTTGAAGTTTGCAGGCATCGACTCGATTTCCGAAGCGGAACTTTTGATCGGTGCGGAGTTGCAGGTTCCGCAAGGCGAGCGTGCGGAACTGGAACGTGGCTGGACCTACGTCAGCGACCTTGTTGGGTGCGTTCTCTTCGACAAGGGCCAAGAGATTGGAACGATTGAAGACGTTCAGTTCGGGGCCGGCGAAGCGCCGCTCCTGATGGTCGAGGCGAAGGGCAAGAAGTACGACGTTCCGTTCGCCGAGGCGTATTTGGAAGGCGTGGACATCGTCGGCAAGGAAGTTCGCATGAATCTTCCCGAGGGCATGCTGGAAGTGAATGCTCCGATGACGGAAGAGGAGAAAAGAGAGCAGAATCGGTCTTAGGAATTGATTCCTCCGCGTCCTTAGCGTCCTCTGCATGATTAGTTTCTGTTTTTGATTTTGAGTTCCGCCAATGAAGGCCGACATCGTCACGATTTTTCCGGACTTCTTCCGCGGACCATTGAATTACGGCATTACCCGCCGGGCATGCGAGTTGGGCCTGGCAAAGATCGACGTTCACGATCTGCGGCAGTTTACGAAAGACAAGCACCGCACAGTGGATGACCGCCCATTTGGCGGCGGCGAGGGGATGGTCCTCAAGCCGGAACCGCTCTTTGAATTTCTGGAGTCGTTGCAACTGGCGCCACGCGAGGATCGCGTTGCTGGCCGGGCGAAGCAGTCGGTCATTCTGCTCTCGCCGCAGGGCGAGACATTCACGCAGAAAGTAGCGACGGAACTGGCAGAGCTGGAACGCATTGTTCTGATCTGCGGGCGCTATGAAGGTGTAGACGAACGCGTGTCAGAGCATCTCGCCGATCGCGAGATTTCGATTGGCGATTACGTGCTGAGCGGCGGCGAACTGGGTGCGGCCGTGATCGTGGAGGCTGTTACACGACTGCTGCCGGGAGCCGTTGGAAACGCGGCGTCGACGAAGCAGGAGTCCTTTACGGAACATAGCCAGCCGGAAGAAGCGATCGGTCCGGATTCGACGTGCAGCTCCGGCGGATTGCTGGATTATCCGCATTACACGCGTCCGGCAGAGTTTCGCGGATGGCAAGTGCCCGAGGTGCTGATCAACGGAAACCATTCCGAGATCCGCCGCTGGCGACGCGAACAGGCTTTGAAGAAGACGCTGCGCAACCGTCCGGATTTGCTCGAGGACGCAAAGCTCAGCGAGGAAGACAACAAGATTTTGGCCCGCATGAAGGGCGGGAAAACGGGTGGTAGGTCTTAGGTGTTAGGAACACCGGAATGAACAATTCCAAAGACCTGACGCCTGAGACCCAAGAAGGAAAAGAACATGTCAAACCTCATCATCGAAAAGCTGCTGGCCAAGACCCAGCGAACCGACATTCCAGCATTCCGCCCCGGCGACACCGTGCGCGTACATGTGAAGATCAAGGAAGGCGACAAGGAACGCGTCCAGGCGTTCGAAGGCGTCGTGATCAAGCGCGACAATGGTCCGCAGGCCAGTTTCACGGTACGCAAGATCAGTTTCGGACAGGGCGTCGAACGTATCTTCCCGATTCAGTCGAAGGTGGTCGACAAGGTCGAACTGATTCGCTCATCGAAGGTTCGGCGCGCCCGCCTGTTCTACCTGCGAGGATTGCGCGGCAAAGCCGCCCGTCTGCGCGACGTGGAAAAGACGACGCAAGGCTGATTTTTGCGATTGGCTTTTCGAGTTAATGAAAGATCCAGGCGTGTGCGCGGCGCGCGAACAGCGCGTGCTCACACGCCTGAAATGTCTGATTCCGCAGGGGCCGGAATCGCTCCGGAGTGCTTCTTCTTGCCTTGCTCGGCTTCGTAGTCTTTCTGTGTTCCCACGAAAAACTCAATCTTGCCGCCCACTGAAATGCCGTCCCCAGTGGTGAAATTGGACTGGGAATAACCCCAGACGCTGCCCGTTCGGGCGTTCTTGAACGTCACTTTTGGATTTTGCAGCAAGGTCGAGGTTTCGAGCTTGCCGCTTCGCGGCACATCGACGACGTACGCATCTCCTTGCTTCTGCAGGGGAGAAGCGTTCTTGCTTCCCATCTCGAGCACAAAATTTCCGGTGAAGTCGGATGGGATTTCCACCACCACGCGGGAGTCTGAAGATTGCCTTGTACATGCAACGGCAATGACCATGAACATGCAACTCATCCAGATCAGAACCCTGCGAGTCATCGACCCACCTCCTGCGGAGCGGATACATTTGTGGTTTTAACTTGCGGCCTGAGTTGGAGTGGAATTCGCGCCACGAGTTCGCTGCCGTCGGGGCCGGAGTTGATTTCCAACTGCCCGCTAACTTCTCGAACGCGTTCCTTCATGCCGGCCAACCCAACTCCCTTGGTCGCGCCCTCGAACCGGAGTTCATGCAGCACTTCGCCAGGCATTCCACGGCCGTGATCTTTAATTCGCAATATGACCTCGTTCCCCAGAGTGGTCAGGTGGACATCGGCCTGCTTTGCCCCGGAGTGCCGATGAATGTTGGTGAGGCCTTCCTGCAATACGCGAAATAGCACGAGTTCAATTTCTTCGGAAAAACGCTGGCCCCCGTCGTGCACTTCAAGATTGACCTCGACCCCGCTCCGTTTCGCAAAACCTTCGACAAACCAGCGGGCCGCAGAATTTAATCCCGCCTCGTCAAGTAGCGGAGGATGCAACAGGTGCGAGATCGTCCGCGTCTCCGCAATCGAATCGTCGGCGAGTTTCAGGCAATCCTTCACCAATGCATCGCCGTGCAACTTCGTTTCCAGGATGGACAGCGCCATCTTCATGGCAGCCAGATGTTGACCGACCGAATCGTGCAACTCGCGCGCAAAGCGGCGGCGCTCCTGATCTTGCAGAGTCAAAAGGCGCGCACTCAAGGCGCGTTGTGCATTCTCAGCACGGACGCGCTCTCGAACCTGATCCGTCAGCAGTTGGTGATGGATCAGGAACAGCACGAGGGCAAAAAACAGGCTGCACGCCAAGACGCCAGCCGTAACATTAAAGGAACTCGCCTCGCGTTGCTGACGCTGTGCCAGCAAACGCTGCTCTTCGTCATACATCGTCTGCAGAAGCTCATCCGTCTGGTCCGCGATAGCCGTGATCTGCCGGGCGATTGCCGCCTGGCCTTCGAGACTGGATTGGCCCGAGCGCTTGAGCTGAATTGCTCTGTCCATCAACCCAATCCGGTCTTCGGTCAACTGCGCCAGCATCTTGAAACTGGACTGCTGTGCCATGTTGTCGGAGGTCAGGAGCTGAATCGCGCTAAGAGACCCGCGAACCGCGACCACGGTTTCTGTTTGCCTCTGCAACAGCGTGTCGTCACCGGAATCGACATATTGCGCACGCAACCGACCAGCACGCGTCGCAGTCGTCGCAAATTGGTGCAAGGAAAGCTGGACGTCGCGTGTGTGCTGTACCCACGCCTGGCTGGTCCGCAGCCGTAAAAATGCAAAACAGGCTGCGCATGTGCTCATCAGAAGAAAAATCAAGGCAGCAGCGAGCGCCGTGTTGGCTTTGGTTGTGGAAGACATTGGCCCAGGCGTGGACACATTGTACCCGATCGATTGCGGCGTACACGATATGCCGGATTCTCTTAGCTACACCATTCAAATAGCTTGAAGGATATGAAATCGAGAGGTTTCTTGGCGATTCCCCACCATGGATACGACTGCCTCGCGCGAACGATATATATTGCCGTCCTTTCGTTTGCCATACTTGAAATCGGAGCATCCCCTAACGTTTTGAGTGCCCAGGCACCGCCACGTCCGCAGAAGAAGGGAGATAAAACTGCCGCGCCACCGATTGCTACTACGGCAGCCGATGTCACACGCGGCAAATACATCGTCGAGAACGTTGCGATGTGTCCGCAGTGTCATACTCCGCGCGATAGCAACGGTGCGCTCGACCCGCAACGCCCGCTCGACGGAGCGCCGGAATTCTTTCAGCCCCCGCATCCAGATGCCGACTGGCCATTGAAGGCACCGAGAATTGGCGGGAATCCTCCCGCCAGCGACCGAGACATGATCCGCCTTCTAACAACTGGAATGTGGACGGATGGGAAGCCGCTGCGCCTGCCGATGATGCCGTTCCGCATGAGCGAAGGAGACGCCAGGGCAGTCGTCGCGTACCTGAAGTCCGTGCGCCAAGGCCCGTGAACTCATTCGATCTGCCGCAAAATCTGCCTGGCGGCTCGCTGGCCGCTCGCGATCGCCCCGTGAACTGTGCCGTTGTTCCCAGTCGTGTCGGTCGCTTCCCCTGCAAAGAACAATGTGCCATCGATCGGCTGGCCTAGGACTTGCTGCGCTTTCAAAGCCCCGACTTTTCCGTAACTGTAAGCGCCGCGTGAAAACGGATCGGCCTGCCAATCGTGCAAATAAGCTTTCTCGAAGAGGCTTTCGAGTTCGCGCAAATCCATTCTGAGGATTTCCCCAAGACTTCTGAGACTTCGTTCCACTACGAACGATTCACTCTGCCCGGAGAGGCGCTCGCCCGCACGAAACGGAGCCCATCCCGTAATGATGGGATCCCTCCGCGGCATTGTGGTCCACCATGTGGGGAACCATTCATCATGGGAGAACAGAAAGCTCATGTTGGACATGCTCTTTCCGGCGAAAGGTTGCGGCCGAATCTCTGCCCAGAATCTTTCACGGAAGCGCAATGAAACTCGAATCACCGTGCCCATCTCGAACTTGTCAAGAGCATCCATGAAACCGGCGGGAAGGACTGGCCGGAACTTAAGTGTTGAATCTCTTTCCTTCGAAATCTTCAAGAGAGACAAGGGAACGGTGATCAATACGCGCGAAGCTTCCAGTTCCGATGAGCCGTCTGGTCCGAAGGTGGTGAGCCGGACGCTGCCCTGTCTCCAATTCACGTCCTTCGCGACGGTCTGCACGTTGACAGCTGCACCGTGCCGCTTGATTTCATCGTGGAAAATCCTAAGTAAATCCGCATACCCATTTGGAGCACGAAACGCCCGGTCGCCCTGGATCTTTCTTTCGGCGCGCATCTCCTGCACCAGCCAGTGAACTCCGACGAGTCCAGGATCAGCAGCATTGAAGCCACTTACGTAAGCGATCGCTCTCTGCCGCGATTGGGGCTTCGCTCGCTTGCAACAGCGATCGAGATACTCTTGAAATGACTCGTCAGGAGCAGAGTCGGTCATCTTCTCGAGAATGGAATCGACATCGTCTTCGAAACTGCATGTCGACAAAGCGCCGTCCGCAGCGCACCATCCCTCGCCTTCGACTTCCGAGACGCGTATTTTCGCTTTCGTCAGGGGATCAAAAATTTCGGGAGGACGTCCGTGTATGAACTCTGCTCCGAGTTCCACAGGTACGTTGCAGACATCATCGTGGACCGTCAGAACACGGCCGCCGAGCCGGTCGCGCGCTTCGAGGATTTGAACTGGAATGCCGGCGCGTCCGAGTTCGCAAGCTGCCGCCAACCCGGACATACCTGCGCCGATGATGATGACTGCTGGATCTTTCGCCATTCTATGCACGCGACCGGATCAGCCTGTCGATCATAAATGCGGCTGCGCGGCCACGTGAACCTGCGATGAATTCCTAGGCGGCTTTCTTCCGGGGAACTTTGGCGCCCTTCTTCCTCGCCTCGGACAAGCCGATCGCGATCGCCTGTTTGCGGCTCTTCACTGTGCCACCTTTTCCTCCGGGCCCGGACTTCAGCGTTCCACGCTTTTTTCGCCGCATCGCACTTGCAACGGTCTTTCCAGCCGACTTCGAATATCTTCGCCCAGACGATTTCTTCTTGCCTGCCATAGGATTTCCTCCTGACGATTAGAGAACTGATTTCATCCTGAGGTTGGCGCATGAAAAAACCCCGCTCAAGCGACAGCATGAACGGGGCGCTCAGGCAAGAGAACGCCGTGAGGAAGGACTGTGCTACTTTACGTGATCGAAGCTACGTAACAGCTTTCACCGTTTCCTCACTAGAAAAGACGCGATACCTTCCCGTCCTTCCCAATCACCAGCATTTCGTCTAGGCCCTCGATCGGCCAGTCGGTGAACTGCTTCTTCAGAGCTGAGAGATCTCCCGCCCAGTCTTGCAGGTTCAGAACAATGCGGTGCGCCTGGAGTTTGTCCAGCTTCTCCTCTTGGATATAGGACGCAATTCCTCGCGGGCTTTTGTTGGCGCTGGGAGCGTAAGAATCGAATATCTTTCCCTCAATCTCGTAATCCGGATTGGAGATGTCGTGGAGGCCTCGCGGGTTCTGCACTACGTGGTAGCCATTCTGGCTAAGAATCCGTGCTGAATCATTCTCGCGAGTCAATCCGCGTTGCGTCTCCGCGTCTCCCTTCACCGGAGTGACCTTTCCTTCGGGCATCCGGGCGGGGTCGGGCGTGAGGCTCGGCGTTGTCGGCGTGGACGCCTCAGCCATAATTTGATTTAAGTGGTCCGCAGCGCGTTGGCTTCTCAAGACGAGCTGGGTTCCTTCATAAGGAGCGGCGGCACCTGAAGTTTCCGGAGTGCCGATAGGTCCGATAACAGCATCCGCATCCTTCTTGCCGATCGATTCGAGAAATTTCTCGAAGTAATCGCCGCGTTTCTCCATGCCCGTTGTGCGGATGTAATCCCGAATCGTCATGCGCGTGCCAGGCGCCAGCGGCTGATCCAGGTACTTGTTCCACGCTTCCGCATATTTTCCGTTAGGCCGCACGTCGACCACGTCCCCCAGGTCAGAAAGTTTCACTTCCCAAGCCATGACCTGCCGAGGCGCAACCTGTCGTTGTCCGACGCGGAGATTTCCTGCGGCTTCGGCGATTCCGACTCCGTCCTGGCCAACGGCGACATAGGTTCCGCGGGAGAAGTCCTGGTGTTCTCCCCGAGCGTTGTGGTCCACTCGAATCCGGCCTTCTCCCAGTCCGCCCATGTTCTTAAAACTCGCGTTGTCGGTTCCGTGAGTAATTAAGACTTTTTCTTCTCCGAGATCGCTCGAGGGGGCGCCAACGGAATTCGTCTGCGCTGTCTTCGTGCTCACAGTGCTTTCAGAGGTCCCTGGCGCTGTTGCTACCGAGGGAGCTTTGGCCCCTCCAATCGTAGGATTGAGCTTGCCGAGCCCGTCTTTCACGCGGTCCATCGTCTTCGCGACCGCAGTTTCCTCGAATCGGCCTTCCACCTTGCCCAGGGTTTTGCCAACTTTGCTGGCGCCGGTGCTCACGATTTCAATTCCGCGTCCCGCCATCTGGCCGAACTCGCTTTTCGCGACCCATTGGCCGATTTCGCTGCTGGCGATGCGTCCAGTACCACGCGAAGCCAAATTGGTTGCGGATCTCCAAGCGGGGCCACCGCCCTTGATGATTCCAGCCGTCGCAGCCATGGCAACCGTGCCAAGAATGGCGCCAGTGCGCTCCTTGTCGGTTGCTTTGTAATCGACAATCGTGGCTGGCATGGTAAAGACGGAAGTAAGCATATCGCCGCCGAATGTTCCTGCTCGCCCCAGCTTGGCGTACCAGGTATCTTTCCTGGAAGGATCGTTGTAGAAATCGGACGCTGTCTTCAGTTTGTCTTTGATGAAGTTATTCGCGTCACTCACACGGTCAAGAATGAAAGCGGATCCGTAGCCAATTACTTTCTTCCACGTGGAGTCGCTCGCTTTCAGCTCTTCGTCATAATTGCGGGCGCCGCGCACTCGATCCCCAACCCACTGACCGACTTTTTCCAGGGATGAGTCGAGATAAGACGGATCGGCATACAGCGTGTTGTTCTGCCAGGATAATGCGCCTTCGTCGAGATGATGCCCGGCGATCAGTTTGGTATCAGGGTTATTGAGAAACAGTTCAAGGTTCGCCGTCGCATGTGCGTCGTTCTTCTCCAGAGCCAAGCGGTCGGCATGGCTCATATTCTGAAGTTCCCCCAGGGTGAGCCCCTTTGTCCTCATTAATAAGGTGGCGGCAATTTCACCATCGAAGGTCCGGCCCAACCTATTTTGGTCGACCTCGAATTGGTCCATCGCGCTGATGGGACTTGACGGCATGGAAAGAAACTGTCCGACGATATTGCCGGAGCGTTTCTCGTCGAGTATGGACCTGAGGTTTTTGGCTTCGAGGTTGGCCTTCTCGCCGACCATCTTCATCTGATCGCGTTCCACGGAGATGATCACGTCCTTCGCCGCTTTCCGCATTTCCGGCGTCGAGGCATGGTCGCTGAGGCCCTCCAGGATTTTCAGAGATGCCTCGGTGTGTCCTTCTTTCATGACGGCGCGTGATAGCAGGAATTGCGCTTCGTCTTTGATCGCGGGATCTTTCGCCTCCGCCACAACGTTCTGCAAGTCCGCCTTCGCGCCTGCTGCGTCACCCGCGCCAAGCTTGGCATTCGCGAGGGTCATCTTAGCCCCGGCGATGGCTGCCTCGTTGTCTGGATACTTTTGCTGCACCGTAGCCAGAAGCTGCTCTGCCATCGGAATCGCTTTGGCCGCAGTCTTCTTATCTCCAGATGTCGCCAAGTCGTTGATGGTATCGAGCTGGCTTTTCAGTGCCGCTTGTTCCTTTTCCAGTTCTTGCGTCTTCTTAACGTTCTCGAAATGTTCGGTAACGGCGCCTTTCAGTTTGCCGTAGCGCGCACGGACATCTTGCGGCATCTGTTGCAGGTCTTTGGGGGAGATCTGGCTCAGAGATTTGCCAGCTTCCTCCATGTCGCCATTCATGATCTGGGCTGTGGCTTGCCCCAGACGCGCGTTGACGATGCGAGACTTGTCTTCAGGAAAGTATTTCGAGAGGTCGTTGACCAGCGCCGTAGCATCAATCACGGCAGACTTATATTGCTTGCGTTGCATGTCCCCCTGATACCCAAGAGCGAGCGCATCTACCTGCTGTCCGTGAAGTTCGCCCTTCAAGGCGTTCAGATACTCTTGCTGGTCGGGCGCCAGCGACTTCTCGTTGACATGGTCCAGAATCTGGGCTGCGTCGCGGTATTGGTTGCCAACGAGCAACGCATTAGCTTGTTTGAGCCGTGCTTCAGCAATTTCGCCGGTGTTGCCCGGGTCGGTGGCTTGCAAGAAGTCAGCCAGCTTGCCAGCATTGTTCGCAGCAGTTCTGGCAAGATCCGGGCGGCGGTCACCGCCGTTCACCGCGTCATCGAACGAACTGGAGAAAGCCTCACGGCGCGCACCTTTCAACAGACCACATAGCTGTGAATAGCTTTCCTTGTCAGTTCCATCCAATTTGCTGAGGTCCACGGACATCAGCGCTTTCGAAGCGGAATCCAGATCACCCTGCAGTAGCGAAGCAGCTGCAAGACCCATGCGGGCCTGATTGAGCAACCGGGGTTGAGGTGGTTTTTCGGCTTGGAGTGTGTCGATGAGTTTCTGGCTGGCGGCGACCGCCTCCGCACCGTTCCCGGACCGCAACGCTTGGTTGACGTCGGCAAAGCGCGGATCGATCTGTGGCCCCGCATCCGCTGCCCCGGCAGGTGCCGTCGGATTGGATAGCGAGGCATTCGATGTCAGTCCCCAGCCTCCCGTCGAATTGAGATAGGCCTTCATGACCGAGGCTTCCGTCCGCCGATCGGACATGCTTGACGAGGAAGTCGCTGGAGGCTCCTCCGAGTTCCCGTCGGTCCCCGGAGCGCCTTTGTCGGAGCGCGCTGGAACACGCACATCCATGCCCGCGGAAAGTTTGGGCAGGTTGGCGAGTTGCGGGTTGGCACGGAGTAAATCGTCCTCCGAAACACCGAGACGCTCTGCAACTTGCGCGAGTGTCGTCTCGCCTTGTCGAACGGTGGCTATTTCATCGCCGCTATCGCTCCGCGAGCTCCAGTCGATTGCACTTGTGTTAACAATTTTTGGGCTACCCATGGCACACCCCTCGAAGATTTCCGATGTTCGTGAGGCCCTGACTCTCTGTCAAAGTTATCGTCAGCATCACGACCAACGTTGTGGCCGATTTCCCGGAAAGGGGCTAGCGCAATGACTGCTCGATCTTCTCCCGCACATTGGCAGGTGCTGTCTGCGCATTGGGCTTGCTGTTGGATGGATTGCCAAGCAATTTCGTCTTGACGACTTCGATTTGTCCGGACGAACCTCGTGTCGCTTTGACGCTATATACGATGTATGCCTCGGGATCGAGGAGCAGAAAACTGACGCTCTTTCCGTTATCGCCGAAGCTCGGCGGAGTGAAGGCCTTGCCCGCTTGTGTCAGTTTCCGCGCGATGTCCGGCCGCACAGATGCATTGGTCAACACAATCCCGCCGCCCAGATCTTGATGAAAACGGGTAATGACTTCCGCCCACCATTCCGGGGGCGCGTCGCCGGCACAGGCGTCCAGGATCTTTGCTGCGGCATCGTGTTCGCTGACGCCGAGGACTTCGGCTCCGCGCAACACGGCATAGTTTGGCTGATACGAGAGAGGCCGGACCTTGCTCCGTGCCGTATAGAAAATGCAAGTGCCGCGTCGCAAGCGTTCCACTTCGTCGACTTGGACTTCGTCCACCTTCCATCCGTACTCAGAATGGACCGCCTGGGAAATTTTTGGTTGAAGCTTGTCGTCCATAGTAGTTCCTTCCATGCGCCTTTGGCTCAAGCCTAGCAAGGCCAGAAATAAAACGCTCCGTAGCCAGTTACTGGTTGTCAAGGTTCCCCGATGGCAAAGGGGCGGTCGACTGGCCTTTGTCAGGCCAGGTTGCCGGATCTGACTTGACCGCATCCCTCCAATTCCTGGCGTCTACTTTCCTCCCCGTGAGTTCCGAAAGAAAATGATAAAACTTTGCGGCCTCTTTCGGATTCTTCATCGCTGCCGCCGCATGTTGGCCGTACGAGCTGTCGGTATTAAGCTGCCAGGCTACACGCTGCTCCATTGCCTCCTCATTTGTGGGTGGTCTCCCATGTTCCGCCTTGAACTCGGTGAACCAGGCGCGGTACTCGTCCTCAAAATACTGGAATGTGTCGCTGACTTTGTCGTGATTTACAAAGTGATTCACTTCATGCGTGGTGGTGCCGATGGACAGTTCATTGCTGTCGTCATCTTCGTGAATCCGTCCGTTCCCCGCTGGAACTTTTCCTTTGTTTAGGGACAACACGTTGTCGCCCATTTCGCCGTAGGTGGTCCCGTGCCGCGCAGATGTCGGATAGGTTTTCCACTCGAGTTTAATGGGTGAATGCTCACCGAGTAGTTTGTCCAGAGTGTTGTCGATAACGTGCTTGTCTCCACCCGCATAGGTAGACAGCCTTCCAATTGTTTTTAGCGAGCGCTGCTTGTCATCGAGACTTTCGGAGCGAAACCAATCCTTGTGAAGGAGGCGGTCAATGTTGTTCACAGCTTCGGGAGTGGCATAGTTTGCTGTTTGGCTGAGAACTGCAGTTTTCTCTGCAGGTTTCAGGCTCTTGAACTTTGGATCCTCGATAAGTTTCTGCAATGCGGATGCATACGCCGGATCGCCACCGGCCGCGTTAAGGCCGTCAAGAAACAGCTTGCGGTCCGCCGGCGAGAGATCCTTTGCCGAGTGGATCACATTAAGGGTGCTCGTGATTTTGTCCGCCGATGGCGGCGGGTTCGAAGTAAGAGCCTGGATGACGATGCTCTTCTCCGCGGGATGCAGATTTTGCACTTCGGGACTGTTGGCCAGATTGTTGAACTTATCCAGCCATTCCTTCTTGACCTGCGTACTGGCGTTCGTGAACTTTGGATCCGCCACCAATTTTGACAGCGCTTCCACTTCGGTCGGATCGCCATGCGATGCGCGGTAGGCGTCATCCACCAGCTTGCGATCTGCCGGAGGCAGATCGCTTGCCATGAAAAACAAATGCAGGGCGCGAGTCATCTTCTGCGGCGTGAGAGGAGGATTCCCGGCCATCGTTTGCAACATCGACGCGATGTCGTCATGATGAATGCCGAGATGTTCGGCTGTGGCGTATGCCTGGCGCAACGCCTGCTTGAGATCCTGCTGATCGCCCTGGGCGGCCCGTTCACCAACAGGATCTGCAACCGGAGGCATCTGCGCGATACCGCCGCTGCCCCCCGGCGAGTTATTGGCTGGCATGAAGCTCAGATTGTTTGCGCCCGATAGCATCGAGCGCATCATGCCGGATTCGAACTGGCTCTCCAGTTGCTTTGACACATTGGATGTCCCGGCTTCGATGCTTCCGCCCGTGGCCGGCGCAGCTGAGTTCTCGGGGGCTTGTGCCTGTGTTGGAATTCGAATTTCAGAACCGGGCGTGAGCTGGTTCGGATCCGCGATTTGTGGATTGGCCGCCTGAAGGTCTGGCAGGCTGGCACCCACCCGAGCGGCGATCTGCGACAAATTCTCGCCCGGATGCACCTGCGTGCTACCGGAATCCGGAGTGCCTCCCCAATCGACCTCTAGCGCGTTGCTTCCTATCTTCATGGATCGCTACTCCCCAAGCGCGAGTTCTTATGATTTTGTACCAGTCAATCCGCTCAAGTGGCGGTTACATACTTATTCTCGGGAAAGGAATCGGAGAAGTTGCTAGGAGATGATCAAATCTCTGAACCAACGATACGAGTGGGTTACTTAGACGGGCAGTAAGTCCGTTTACGATCCGAAGTAAGAAAAGAGGAGTGCTAAACCACCGACACCAGCTACAACCATAAACTTCTCCAAGAACGTAAACGAGCCAATGAAACCGAACACCGGGCTGAGAAAACCAGATGGCTTTTCTGAGGCTGGAAGTGACGCGGATGGCATTGCCAATACTGGTGTTGGGACCGGCTCAATCGGCGCGTCCGTTTTCTTGGCGGCCCGATCCGCGGCCTGAAACGTAAGCGCGTAACCGGGAATATCGATCAGGTCTTCTTCTGTGACCCTCGTCCTTGCAGATCTTTTAAGACGATTTCCATTGAGCCACGTACCATTGCTGCTGAGATCCGTGACGAAGAGATCCGCACCATCGGCCGTGATGACCAGGTGTTCGCGTGAAAGATCCGGACCATCCAGCAGCACGCCCTGCTCGGCTCCGCGACCAATCACTAGTCCATCGCCGACCGACGCCTTGACTTCGCGGGCGCTCGAATCAGCTTTGTTGCGGATGGAAACCAGTATCTCCATCGTCAAGAAACAGCCTTTCGCAGGTAAGCCTCAATGTTCTGGCGCAGCAAAGGATCCTCAGACATGTAGTCTGCGAGAGCGCGCTTGTCAGCGGTGGACAGCGATGCACCCGCCGTTTGTGATTCGACTAACTCAGACGCTGTGTCCCTGATCGCTTGATCAAGCTTGGCGCGATCTTGCAAATCTGCTTTCGTCAGCTTAGAGGCTGCGGCTAAAGAAGACGTGCCGGCTATTCCATTCGGCGCAATTTCATTCTGCTGCGCGCCATTCTGGACATCGGCAAAGCTGCGGCCGGGCTTGGAATCGCCGGCAGGCTCGACAGACGGATAGGACGCTGGGCTGAAACCGCCTGTCCGCTTAATGTCGTTGATAGACATGGTGCAATGGTTTAAATCTACAGGAATCTCACCCGGTCTGCCATTTCCAGCAAACGGCGCGCCAGCTTGCCAAAATCACCGAGCGGGTCGAGCGAAAGCGCTGTCTTCAAGTGTACGCGCGCGTTTTCCTTATCTTTGCGAAAAAGGAACGCTTCCCCCAGATGAGCGTAAGCAAACGCGCTTCGAGGGTTCAGTTCGATCGCCTTGCGGTAATGAACCTCGGCCGCGTCAAAATTCCTCTGTTGAAATTCGACCGTCCCTAAAAACACTTCCGGGAAGTCGTATGTTGGGCAAAGTGATTTGACTCCATTGAAAACGTCGAAAGCTGCCTGAAAGTTTCCTGCCTCGCGGTATATCACCCCTGCTTCAACAAGAAATGCAAGCTCTTCGCGGCTTGGAGCGACTGTCCATTTAGTTGTCATTCAGGAGCTCCTCTAGAAACAATAGGCCTAGTTGATGTTACGGATCGCCGACATGGAGGCGTCGTGACGGCTCTTCATTACCGAGGAGATAGCTTCAAATTGCTCCGACTCTACGTTCATTTGCTGCTGAAGCTGCAGGAATTTCGACGTGTCCCCGAGTAGGCCTCCAGATAGTCCGCTGCCGCCGGCTATCGCACTCCCGATGACGCTGCCAATCCCGGGCGCGATCACATTGCCGATTCCGCCAATCACCCCTCCCAGGACGCGGCGAAATCCACTGGGCTGCGTTTGCGGCTGCGTGGCCTGCAGGATCTGGTCAATGTTGTAGTTCGAAGTCCCCACTCCGCCCAACAGCGTATTGATCGGATTCACGGCATTTCTCCTTCATCCAAGTTATCGGACTTCACGCCGCAAGGTTGCCTACTTCTGTTCGAGCGATTCGTTTCTCATTTGGGTCAATGTCCGCAGCAAGTCCAACGAGCGACCGTATGCGGTCATCGCCGCCTTGGCGCGTAGTTTGTCGGTTTCCGATCCGCTCGCGATGACGGTATCAAGTTGCCGACAGGTCTTTTCCACCTTGGCCATCATGGGAGAAGGATCTTCCGCAGAAAGTAACTTTTCAAACTGCGGAAACTGACGCCAGCCAATGTCGTCTTTGGAAACTTTTGTGGGGTGCGGCTTTTGCACGGTATTCATTAGTCGTCACCTTCCTCTCTGCATGCAACCGATTACGATCCAACTTAGACCCGTCTAACTAGCCGCGGGGATTTGCGCTCTCGGCGTAGAGATCATTCCCAGGGGCTGCAAATTGATGTGCGGTGTCAGCTGGTCATAGCTCAATACAGTGACATCGGGAATACCAAAATCCAGAAGCCGTTTCACGAACCGGCGGATATCGCTGTCAGTCACGATGACAGGACGCTGCGCTCCAGGGGGCAGGTCGCCGAGTTGTCCGCGAGCCGCCTCCAGCACCTGCTGACTCAGGGACGGATCCATTGCCAGGTAAGAGCCGCTTGCGCTTTGTCGGATGGAATTGCGGAACATTTCCTCAAATTCAGGATCAAGCCTGTAAACGAAAAGCAGCGGGCGCCCCTGTGAGACCTGATAGCAGATTTTTGCTTTCAGGCCGGCTCGAACGTGTTCGGTCAGCGCAAGGGCATCGTGTTCAACCCTGCCCCACTCGCATAAGACCTGGAGAACTGATTTGAGATCGCGGACCGAAACGCCTTCTTCCACCAAGCGATGGAGAATCTCGGTCAATGTCTGTAACGAGACAACTTTTGGGATCGTCTCTTCGACTAGCGTTGGATACGCCTGTTTCAACGAGGCGACGAGACGTTGCACTTCCTGAAGTCCCAGAAATTCCTTCGCATTCTTCCGCAGAAAATCAGCTACGTGGAGAACCAATACATCCGTCGTATCCCAGACCTGATAGCCAATTCCTCGTGCCCGATCCGCCTGATCGCGAGACAGCCAGGCCGCGGGCTTGCCAGTGGCCGGGTTGGCTGTGGTTTCGCCCTTGAAGCCGTAGATCGACATGCTCTCCGCCGAATCGCTGACTAGTACCGCGTCCAGCCGGATCTGTCCGTTTACCACCGGCACCTCGTTTGCCCAGATCGAATAGCTTCCCGGCTCGCCGGGGGCATTCCCGGAGATTTGCATTGCAGGAAAGACCACGCCCAGTTCGAAATACAAGCCATTCCGAATTGAGACGAAGCGTTCGAGGAACTTCTTGCCCGCTTCTGTCTCGAGGTTGACGAAGGGTGTCAGGGCCTCGCTGACACGTAGCATCAGCGGCACCGTGAGCGAGACCTGCGGGTCCTGGGAGGCTTTGGTGGCGGCCACCTGTTCGGCGTGTTCCGCCGCTGTAGCTCGCATCTTTTCGGCCCGGTTCAGTCCGTAGGCCAGCGATCCCGTCACTCCGGCCAAAACGAAAAAGGGAATCTTCGGCAGTCCCGGAATAATGGCCATGATGGTCAGCAGCCCGGAAGCTACGGCAATAGCTTTAGGCTGTCCCAGAATCTGGCCGGCGACATCTTTGCCAAGGTTCGAATCTTTGTGCTCGGATGCAACTCGAGTTACAACCATGCCTGCGGAAATAGAAATCAATAGCGCGGGAATCTGGGATACCAGGCCGTTGCCAATGGTAAGGATGGAGTAGGTCTGAACTGCATCCATGACGGACATGTCGTTCATGGCGACGCCGATGATCAGCCCGCCGATGATGTTGATGAGCGTGATCACGATTCCTGCGATCGCGTCGCCCTTCACGAACTTCATGGCGCCATCCATCGCGCCATAAAACTGGCTCTCGCGCGCCAGGGATTCGCGCCGCGTGCGCGCCTGCTGGAAATCGATGATACCGGCGCGTAGATCGGCGTCGATGCTCATCTGCTTTCCCGGCATGGCATCCAGAGTGAATCTGGCTGAGACCTCCGCCACGCGCTCGGCGCCTTTCGTAATGACGATGAACTGAACCAACGTGATGATCAGGAAGATGACAGCCCCGACCACAAAATTGCCACTGACCACAAACATGCCGAACGCGCGGATCACTTCGCCGGCATTGGCTTTCAGCAAGATCAAGCGCGTGGCAGAAATGTCGAGCGACAGACGGTACAGCGTTGTAATCAGGAGAAGCGTGGGGTAGGAAGCAATCTGCACCGGGCTGGAAATGTAGATCGAGACCATGAGAATGGTCACAGCCACAGTGATGTTGATGGTAAGGAAGATGTCCAGCAAGAACGTGGGCAGGGGAACGATCATCAGACCGATCATGACCCCTACCATCGCAACCAGAATGAGATCGGCGAAGCGGGTGAGAACTCCAGACAGGTTCCCGCCTACGATTTCTTTCTTGATTTCGAAGAGATACCCCTGGATGTCAACCATGTTTCAGTATGGAGGTAAATAAAGATGTGCGCCGGATACGTGACAAACGCATCCGGCGCGGTACAAAACTAGCTGGCTTTCGCGATTTCCCCTTCGTTGCGTCTCGCTGCCTCTTTCAGGAGGACATCGAGGCCGCTAATGATGGCTCTCGCGCGGTTTGCGCCAGGGTCCTTCTGTGCCGGATCAAGCTGGAAGGCTTGTTCCAGGTGCGTCTTGGCTTCCTCGACTTTGCCTTGGCGCAGCAGTACTTCTCCCAAGTTCGCCTGAATCGTAGCGTCGTCTGGTTTCAGTTCTGCTGCCCGGTTCAGGTACGTGAACGCTGTTTCAAGGTCAGGCGGCTTCATTGCCAGGGCGACCGCTCCCACTCCAGCGAAACCGTAATAAGCGTTGGTGTCAGACGCCGTCACACCTTTGAACATCGTCTCAGCTTCCTTCAACTTACCTTGCTGGTAAAGGTTGTAGCCAACAGCGGCCATGGCTTTGATCTGGGTGTCGGTGAGTCCGATCATGGCGCCGAGTTGCTCACCGGCCTTGAGTCTGCTCACAATTGCAAGTGCCCACTCGGGGACCGAAACTTGTTGTGTCATTCCTGTTTCCTCCTAGCGAATCTTTTTCGTTGGTGATGTCTAAATCTTGATCTGGTGGCCCGTCTACCCTTGGAAGGCCTGGCCGATGCTCTTCAGAACTGACATTTTCTCTGAGTGCCTGAGCTGCTCCAGAGACTCTTGAAGCTGAAATGCCTCAGCCTGCTGGTCGACCTGCTGAAGTTGTTGCAAATCCTGGTTGCCCGCCGAACTCACCGAACCGATGGACTGGTTGCCGGAACCACCCGCGCCGGAGCCACCCGCGCCAGAACCCCCACCGCCAATGGAGTTGAGCAAGCCCTGCAAACCCGAAATGCTGCCTGCGCCGCCGCCCAAGGACCCGATCAGGCCCTGCAGACCCGAAAGGCCGGCGCTCCCAAAGTCACCGCCCATGCCGCCACCCATGAAGCTACCCAGCAACCCGCTGGCGCCGCTGAACAGGCTGGGCATCTGCGATGCGCCGCCACCCGAACCGCCTCCGATCTGAGACGCCAAACCGGCGACCACAGGCCCCAGTTCCGGGCATCCGATCATGCTGCCAAGTGCCGTGTCGACTGCAGAGTTGGAAAGCAACGATGCGCCTTCACTCACGATGCCAGATGCTGCCTGCCCAAGTCCCCCCACTACGTCGTTGACTAACCCGTCTAGAAACCCCATATCGTCCTCCTTGTCCTTCCTTTTTGATCTTGTTTCCGCGATAACCGAACTCACTACAGTTATCGGGTGCACATGGACGAAGTTGCTTGGCCGGTCAACGCACGGCCGCACCCATGGCTTGCATACGCGAAGTGAGCCTGCGGACGTGAAGCGTCGCACCATTGCGGCGGAGTATTTCCAGATCTTTTGTGGCCTCATTCCATGCCTTCATCTCACAATAGGCTTCGCAACGGCGGGCTCTGGCGGCATGGTTGGCTGGATTCTGCTGAAGGACAACTGACAATTCATCTAAGGCCCGCCGGAAATCTCCCGTCAGCATGCAGAGAGCCGCCAACGCGGTGCGGCAATAGGCATTCGCGGGATCCAGCACCGTGAGAGCGCTGAAAATGATTCCCGCCTCCTGATAGTTGCCCTGCCGATAGAACGCGTATCCGCGATCGGCCAGCAGATAAATCTCTTCATTGGTCCAACCTGGTTGCGGCATTTTCATCCTCGAGTCATGGCTGCATTTTGCGAAGCGATCGCATCTCCGGCGTGCTGCATGTCGAGCAGCATTTCAAGCATGACGCGCACTGCCTCTTTGCTATTGGGATCCGCGAACATGGCATGGGACAGCGTTTGGTTGTGCCGCGAAAGCATGCTGCGCCAGCGCTTGCGCTCGGTTTCCGCATCGCGAATTTCCATGCTCGGCGGCCGCTGAGGCGGATCGAGATGTGTCGCATCCGGCGGGCGCGCATCCAGATGCATCTCCTGCTGCCAATTCACTGGAACAGGGTTGATCGGAGTCCGTAACTGGTCGCGAAAAGGGACGGCGGCAGTCGTTTCATGCGACTCTAGTTCGGGTAGTCGCTCAGGCTCGAGCGATGGCAGGGTGTAATCCACTCTCATGATCTACTCCTTTCAAGCATTGGCGCCCGCCAACTGGTAAACGAAGTTGAGTACCTCCGCCACCGCCTCGTAGAGATCCTCGGGAATTTCATGCCCAATCTCGAGATCAAAAAGGCTGTGCGCCAGACCGATGTTCCGCACGACCGGAACCTGATTCTTCTTCGCGATGTCGATAATTCGCAGCGCCATCGAGTCCTGGCCCTTCGCAGTGACTTGGGGCGCCTGCAAATTGCTCTCGACG
>Ga0335081_10001308_pt1 | contig 39711 bp, 40 predicted proteins | sample Lox_Sample_35_FD_206713 | JGI IMG/M metagenome (GOLD analysis project Ga0335081, IMG submission 206713) | Soil microbial communities from Loxahatchee National Wildlife Refuge, Florida, United States - Lox_Sample_3.5 | ecosystem: Environmental > Terrestrial > Soil > Wetlands | place: USA...
GCTCCGCTATGACGAGGTCGTGATCCCGGAAAGCACAGACCTCGGCATCGTTGCATATTGGACCGACAGCACCTACGAGATGATCAAGTCCTTGAACCCTGAGATTCGTGGGGGGGTTACGCCTCCCAATGACCCCCACTACCTCCTGAAAATCCCCGAAGGAAAGAAAAAAATCTTCCTGGCAAGGAATACTGCCATCCGGATCCCATGGGAGGAAAAAGTCTCCATCTCCCTCCCCCATCAGATCAATCCCGGCAGAGAGGCCAGGAGCGCCGGTGACACATGCTTTATCTTCAAAAAGAAGGTAACTCTCGAGGACTGCTCTTACCGACCGGCTGTGTATAGGACCTGTCAAGACACTTACCCCGTGGTGACAGGCAATAGCGGAAGCATGGCCACGGAAAATCCCTTCTCAGCCTGTGCCGGACAAACACAACCCGCCGGCCTGCAACAATATCTGGGGACCTGGGCACTTCCTTTTTTCAGCAATATAATGGACCGGCGCAAGTATACAACTTCTCTCGCTCACTCCTGCACCGGGTGATTGTGATCCCTTTAACCCTTTCATGCCATGGTCATTACTTCCTTATATAATCTCGCTCACGACCAGGGACCGGAGAAGCCAATACAGCTATGATCTCGCTTTGACTTCCCCGGGAACGATATGGAGTTCCAGCTTTTCCGTGCCCCGGATGACCGTGATCGGGAAATTTACCCCGACCTTCTCCTGCGTCAGCAGCTTGTGCAGCCCATCGATGCCGGTAACGGCGACCCCACCGAAGCCGACGATGATGTCTCCCACTCGCAGCCCGGCGCGCAGCGCGGGGCTGTATGATTCGATCGATACGACCATGACCCCGCTTGCGACCGGGAGATCATGGAATCGCACGATCCGCCGAACAAGCTGCACGTCCTGGCCCCCTACTCCGATGTAACTACGCCGCACTTTCCCGTCCTTAATGAGGCTTGCCACCACGAACTTTGCGGTATTGATTCCGATGGCGAAACAGATTCCCTGCGCCGGCAGGATTACGGCGGTATTCACCCCGATCACGTCTCCGCGGGATGTAACCAGCGGCCCGCCCGAATTGCCTGGATTGAGCGCCGCATCGGTCTGGATCACGCTGTCGATGAGCCTGCCTGACCCTGCCCTGAGGGAGCGGCCAAGCGCGCTCACCACACCTGCCGTAACGGTGTACTGAAAGCCATAAGGATTGCCGATGGCAATGACAAGCTGCCCCACGCGTACGTTCTGAGAATCGCCGAGATGCACTGCCAGGAGGTCCTGAGCTGGGACCCTGATGACCGCCAGATCCGTATCAGGGTCGTCTCCCACGATATGAGCCTGAAACCTCCGGCCGTCCGGAAGCGTGACCTCGATCCCCTCCGCGTCATGAACCACATGGCTGTTCGTCAGGATGAATCCATCGGGCGTGAAGATGAAGCCCGATCCACTGGCCTGCATTTCCCGGGAAGAGCGCGGTATGGCTTGCCTGCCCCGTGCCGGCTGCCGGACCTCAATGTTCACGACCGACGGACTAACCTTATCTGCCGCTGTTATGACCGCACGTGAGTATGCGTCAAGCAGTTCATCGTCACTGAGCGAAGGAGCCTGCGCGGCCTGCAGGCCTTCGGGCTTAACGGTACTGTTTGATATCGGTTCCATCATGCTTTTCAACATTTTCATCCTCCTTTTTTATAATAACACTGCTGTCAAGGAGAAAATGATCGGAACTCCCTCTTGTTCGGAACACCAAGACATTACGTACGCATTACCTGCGATGCGGGAATCTGCCATGCAGCTTTGCACCCGACAGATGCAGGGCTGATTTCATTATAAGAAACAGAAGCGGGTTCTCCCAGTCGGAACACTTCAGGTAATTTCATGTGCAATTCCCCTCATCGGGAAATACAGGAACACAGGGTTATTCGCAGAAGGCATTCAGAGATGACGGACGTGCGGAAGGAGGGGCGAAAGAAGTACCGCACTTACGCACCTGAGAGATATGGGGCGCAGCATGCAGGCCGCACAAAGCCGCATCCTTCCGGAACCGCGCGGGCTGAAACGAAATCAATCACAGGACATCGGCTGCGTACTTACGTTAGCAGTACAGGGGATCGGCGCAGGTGAGTACCTGCATGTTCTTGCTCCCGCTCCGGAAGATCGTGATGCCCTTTACGCCTTCCCGGTAGGCGAGAAGGAAGGCCTTCCGTACATCGTCCTTCGTGGCCTGGGGCGGAAAGTTGATGGTCTTGGACACAGCATTATCCGTATGGCGCTGGAACGCGGCCTGCATGCGTACATGCCATTCGGGAGCGATGTCAAAAGCGGTCACGAACAATCGCTTCACATCTTCCGGCACCTCGCCCATCCGCTGGATGGACTCTCCAGCCGTGACGCGCATGAGCAGTTGATCGCTGTAGAACCCGCGTTTTCTGGCCGTCTCGAGGAAGTAATCGTACACCTCGGGAAGGTCCACGTCTCCGAGCACGTGTCGCGTAAACGACAGCGCAAAGAGGGGCTCGATCCCGCTCGAGCAGCCGGCAATGATCGAAAGCGTGCCCGTGGGTGCTACCGTGGTAACCGTGGCGTTCCGGAGCCTCGGCCCGCCCGGCGGCGTATCGTATTTGCTCCCCCTGTAGTTCGGGAAAACACCCCGATCGCGGCTAAGTTCCCCGGATGACCTCCAGCCCTTTTCTTCGACGAACTGCATGACCCTTTCCCCGGTCCGGACCGCTTCTTCCGAATCATAGGGGACCCCGAGCCGGATCAGCATATCGGCAAAACCCATGACACCGAGGCCAATCTTTCTATTGCCCTTGGCCATGCGGTCGATCTGGTCAAGCGGATATCGGCTCATGTCAATGACGTTGTCCAGAAAGTGAACCCCGATCCTGATGGTCCGTTCCAGCTTTTCCCAGTCTATTTCGGATTGGCCACCGTGCTCCCTGAGCATGAGCGACAGATTGATCGATCCCAGGTTACACGGCTCGTATGGAAGGAGGGGCTGCTCGCCGCAGGGGTTGGTGCTCTCCATGTCTCCGAGCTGCGGTGTGGGGTTATCGCGGTTGATCCGGTCGAGGAACACAACGCCCGGGTCACCTGTCTTCCATGCCATCTCGACGATCCGGTCGAAGACCTCTCTGGCCTTCAGCTTTCTGACCACCTTGCGGGTTGAAGGATTGATGAGCGGGAGGTCGGTGTCGGCTTCGACGGCACGCATGAAATCCTCGGTCACGGCCACGGAGATGTTGAAGTTGGAGAGCTCTTTATTATCGATCTTGCACGAAATGAAATCGAGGATGTCCGGATGGTCCACGCGCATGATGCCCATGTTCGCGCCGCGACGCGTGCCGCCCTGCTTGATCACCTCTGTGGCCATATTGAAGACTCGCATGAACGACACCGGACCGCTTGCCGCGCCGCTCGTGGTGCGCACCGGGTCGTCCTTGGGACGGAGCCTGCTGAAGGAGAATCCTGTTCCGCCTCCGCTCTGGTGGATCAGGGCCGTGTTCTTCACACCGTCGAAGATGGATTCGAGCGAGTCCTCGATGGGCAGGACAAAGCATGCGGCGAGCTGCTGAAGCGGACGGCCTGCGTTCATCAAGGTGGGTGAGTTCGGCAAAAATTCGAGGTTCGAGAGGATACGGTAGAATTCTTCCTCGGTGCTGCGGATATCGGCATGACCGTCGTACATGAGGTCAGCCTGGGCGATGTTGTTCGCAACCCGCCGGAACATCTCCTCCGGCGATTCAACCACTCTACTCTGTTCGTCCTTTTTCAAATACCGCCGGGTGAGCACGGTCAGGGCATTGGAAGTAAGGTGTATTTCAGGAGTTTTTACCGCCATATAATACCTCCTGCTTTTCTAGTTATATTTTACCACTTTAGCCAGGAGGAAAGATCGCGATGAGGAGTATTTGAATGACAGGCATAGGAAACCTTAGTAGTAATACATAAAAAGGGCGAGGAAAATCAGGCTCTTCCCCACCTCGATCCAGCCGGTGGTCTGGAGCTTGACCTTGTACAGAAAAGCGGAAATAATGAGGTTGTCCACAAGGGGCAAAAGAATGATGACCGGGATGTGCATGCGTTGATAGACAAGCACAGCAAAAACGAGATGCAGCATCGTTAAAACTCTGTATTTCATCTTTTTCAGAAGCAGCGCTTTGACCTTGAACACACCGGCTGTGAAGTATACTGCCGTGCCCACAAAAAGCCTGACATCCACCCCGCCAGTCAACAGGAATTTTGCTAGGACTGCCGAAAGACTGAGAAGGATGAAGCCCATCAGCTCGGTGAAGACCGAGTGCTCCCCTGCGAATTTATTCATCAAGAGGTACGCCAGGGGGAAGATGAGGAGGGGCAGGAGCATGGGGATGTCGCTGCCGAAGACGGCGAGCAGGACTATTGTGGCTGCGGCAATGTGCCCGATGAAAATAATGAGCGATTTCCTGTCTTCTGGCCGTCGGCTCCACTTCGTGTATGCCTGCTTGGAGTTGATCAACAGACCGAGGGCCAGGAAGAGGGGGATCTCCGTCCATGTGAACTCCTTGCACACACCGATACCGATGAGATACGCGACTATCAAGACGCTCCATGAACCATATTCCTTTAGGAAATAACCTTTGGCTTCGATTCGCATAATATAATTATATCAGCTGATGCATCGAGATGGCATAGGGTGGGATCATAATAACATGCGGAATGCGGATACCGCAGGACGGCATGCCAAGCCAAAAAAATAGGTCAGGCAGATGCCTGACCTACTCTAGAACAACTCGATCGAAGGATGAAAACGCCGGCCCTTCTGTTTCGCGCCCTGCGCCATCGGAATAAAAGGATGTTCTACATGATCCCCGCTATGGAAGCGCGCGCGAAGTTCAGAAGGTTCGTCGGGTACACACCGATTACAATGACTGCGGTCACCGAAATCGCGAGCGCAAGCGCAAGGGACGGCGATGTGGTCAGCTCAAAGCTGCCTTTGGGCTCCTTCATATACATGATCATGATGATCCGGAGGTAGAAATACGCGCTGATGGCAGAGAACAGCACGCCCGCCACCGCAAGCCACACAAGTCCGGCCTGGACTGCGGACTTGAAGATATAGAATTTCCCTATAAAACCGGCCATAGGAGGTATACCCGTGAGCGAGAACATGAAGATGAGCATGAGAAATGCTGCTGTCCTGTTGGTCTTGCCCAGGCCCGCGAAGTCCGCTATCTCCTCACCCCGCTCACCGGACTTCCTGAGCATGATGACCACGCCGAAGGCGCCCATGTTCATAAGGGCATAGATACAGACATAGAGCATGACGCTCGCGGCGCCTTCCGGGCCGCCCGCCGCCAGACCCACCAGGGCGTACCCCGCATGCGCTATGGACGAGTACGCTAGCATTCGCTTAATGTTTGTCTGGGACAGGGCCATGATATTGCCGACGGCCATGGTGAGCACGGCCAGCCCGGAAATGATCGCTGTTGAGTGTGCGTGCAACGGTTCGAGGGTGTACGTAAAGATCCTGAGGAGCACGGCGAAACCGGCTACTTTGGGTCCGGCTGACATGAATGCCGTGACCGAGGTAGGCGCACCTTCGTACACGTCCGGTACCCACATATGGAACGGCACCGCTGCGACTTTGAACCCGAAACTCACGACCAGCATGATCATGGCCAGGAAGAGGACCGGATTGGCAAGGTCCGCCCCGCGCAGGAATCCGAGAATCCCCGCCAGATTCGTGGTGCCCGAGAGCCCGTAGAGGAGCGACATGCCGTAGAGCATGATCCCGGACGAGAACGAACCGAGGAGCAGGTACTTGATCGCCGCTTCATTCGACCGGTTGTCACGCCGCATAAACCCGGCGAGAATATAGACGGAGAGGGCCATGAGCTCAAGCCCGAGATACAGGGTGATGAGGTCGCCCGCCGAAGCCATGAGCATCATCCCAGTCGTTGCGAACAGCAACAAGGCATAGTATTCTCCGCGGTGAATATCCTCGATCTTCAGGTAGGTGATGGATAGGAGGATTCCAAGCCCGGAGGCGATGTAGAAAACGAACTTGAAGAACGCCGAAAAGGGGTCGAGCAGGAACGTTCCGCCGAAGAATGCACCGTTCGCGCCCATCAGTTTATACGTCGCGATTGCCGCGAAGATGATGCCGAAAAGGCTGAACCATCCGAGATACTGCTTGCTCTCTTTTTCCAGGAAGAAATCGAATATAAGCACCACGAGTGCCGTGATGACAACGATAACCTCGGCGTTGATCGGCATGATTGACCGTGCGAATTCTTGAAACATGCTGGACATCGGGTTCTCCTTACCTTAATTTCCAATTACCGTGCTGATCATCTGCGTGACAGCCGGAGCGGACTGGGCCTTGGCAGCTACGTGCTGTATCAGGTTCGATACCGACACGTGCATCACCCCGAACGCCGCGTTCGGGTACAGACCGACGATGAACACAAGCACCACGAGCGGCAGCGCGGCAGCCGCCTCGCGAAGGTTCATGTCAGCAAGGTGCTCATTGTGCGGGTTGGTTATCTTGCCGAAGGCTACCCGCTGATAGAGCCAGAGCATGTAGCCCGCGCCGAGGATGATGCCGAGCGAAGCGATAACCGCGTAGGGCTTTGCGTGCAGGAATGCGCCAAGCAGGATCGTGAATTCGCCGATGAATCCGTTCGTGCCGGGAAGCCCGATGGACGAGAGCGTAATGATCAGCAGGAACGTCGCGTAGACCGGCACCCTGGCCGCGATACCGCCGTAGTCCGCGATCAGCCTCGTATGGGTCCGTTCGTAGATCACGCCCACGGCAAGGAACAGCGCACCCGTAGAAACTCCGTGGTTCAGCATCTGGAGGATGCCGCCTTCGAGCCCCTGGAGGTTCAGGGCGAAGATGCCGAGGGTGACGAAACCCATGTGGCTGACACTGGAATAGGCGATCAGCTTCTTGAAGTCGGTCTGGGCAAAGGCCATGTAGGCGCCGTAGATGATAGCGATAACGGACAGGACCATGATGGCCGGCGTCCAGCTTAGAGCTGCGTCCGGGAAAAATGGCAGCGAGAACCGCAGGAAGCCGTAAGCACCCATCTTGATCAGGATGCCGGCGAGGATGATACTGCCTGCGGTCGGCGCCTCCACGTGAGCGTCGGGGAGCCAGGTATGGACCGGGAACATCGGCACCTTGACGGCGAAGGCGGCAAAGAAGGCCGCGAACGCAACCATCTGGAACGTGTAGCTGAATTTGTAGTTCATGAGCGCGAGAACGTCAAACGTACGTCCTGCCGCAAAGTATACGGCGATGATTGCGACAAGCATGAGCACGCTTCCAACGAGGGTATACAGAAAGAACTTGATCGCAGCATACAGGCGGTTGGGGCCGCCCCAGATGCCGATCAGGAGATACATGGGGATGAGCATCGCTTCCCAGAAAATATAGAAGAGGAAGAGATCCAGTGAGACGAATACGCCGATGATCGCCGCTTCAAGAAACAACATCGCGACCATGAACTCCGGCACCCGGTCCTGGATGGCTGTCCAGGATACCATGATGGATATGGTCGTGAGGAGCGTCGTCAGGGCGACGAACAGCACGCTGATCCCGTCGACGCCGATCCGATAGTTGATGTTCCACGCTGCGATCCAGGATGCGCTCTCTCCGAACTGCATATGCGGGATGGAGCTGTCGAAGTTCAGGAGCATCGGAATGCACAGCACGATCTCGACGATCGAGAAGGCGAGTGCGATCCACCGCGCTGTCGCTGCGTTCCTGATGAACAGCAGCAGGAACGCTCCGAGCACAGGCAGAAAGATCATAAGGCTCAACAGCGGAAAATCGAGCTGATGGAGTTTTAATTCGAGCATGGAATCAGGCTCCTTTGTTTACGATGAACTCTGAACTTTGCAACCTTTGCGCCTTGCTTTGTAACCGAACTTTTTAATTTATTAATATATAGTATAGTCCGACCAGCACCACAAGGCCGAGGCCCATGGTGAATGCATACTGTTGCACATACCCGGTCTGGAGCCTTTTTCCGCTCCGGCTTGTGCTGCCGATGGCGCCGGCGAACCAGTTGATAAAACCATCGATAATTTTGACGTCCCCTATCGTGTACAGCGCTTTTGCGAGCTTGTGGACCAGACCGTCGACGAAAAGATAATTGTATATCTCGTCAACCTTATACTTGTTGAGGAGCAGGTTGTAGGCACCCTTGAACCGGTCTGCGACGCGGTCCGGGAGCGACGTGTTCTTTACGTACAGGGAATAGGCCATCCTGATGCCGGCGAGCGCGACCAGGACCGAGAAGAGCATCAGCCACCGCTCGATGCCGTGACTCTCGGCGGCCGCATGTTCGACATGCGGGAAAAGCGGCGCAAGGAAGTCCCCGAAGAGGTTGACATGGGGGATGATCGCGCCCGGCATGCCGATCCATCCGATGGTCACCGAGAAGAACGCCAGGATCATGAGCGGGACGGTCATGACCTTCGGCGACTCATGTACGTGATGCTCAACCTCATGGCTTACCCGTGATTCACCATAGAACGTCAGGTAGATCAGCCGGAACGAGTAAAATGCCGTCATAAACGCGCCTGCAACGCCGAGGGTCCACAGCGCCCGCCCCACACCCGGAGTGCTGTACGCGCTCCAGAGGATCTCGTCCTTGCTGAAGAATCCCGCGAACGGGAAGATACCCGCCAGCGCCAGAGAACCGATGATGAAAACGAGATGGGTGATCTTGATCCGGGACTTGAGCGCGCCCATTTTGCGCATGTCCTGCTCTCCGGACAGGGCATGGATGACACTGCCCGACGCCAGGAACAGGAGCCCCTTGAAGAAGGCATGCGTCGTGAGATGGAAGATGCTGGCGGAGAAGGCCCCCACCCCGAGGCCGAGGAACATGTACCCGAGCTGACTGATGGTGGAGTACGCGATCACGCGCTTGATATCGTTCTGCACGAGGCCGATGGTCGCGGCAAAGACGGCGGTAAGGCCGCCGACCACCGCCACGACGGTCATCGCCGTCTCCGAGAGCGAGAAGATCGGCGCGCAGCGCGCTACCATGAACACCCCCGCAGTGACCATGGTCGCGGCGTGGATCAGGGCGCTGACCGGCGTCGGACCTTCCATGGCGTCCGGCAGCCAGACATAGAGCGGAAGCTGTGCGGATTTGCCCGTCGCCCCGAGGAACAGGAGAAGCGCGATGAGCGTGATCACGCCGATATCGCCGCCAAACAGGGCATAGCTCTGTTTTACCGCCGGACCGGAGAGGGCCGCAAAAACGTCAGTAAAATTCAGGGTGCCGAACGTGACGAAAATAAGCAGCATCGCGAGCACGAACCCGAAGTCGCCCACGCGGTTTACGACAAAGGCCTTGACACCCGCATCCGAGGCTGATTTCTTCTCATACCAGAAACCGATCAGGAGATAGGAACAGAGGCCCACCCCTTCCCAGCCGACGAACATGACGAGGAAGTTGTTGGCCATCACCAGCACAAGCATGAAAAACGTGAAGAGGGCCAGATAGGAGAAGAACCGGGCATAGCCCTTGTCGCCGTGCATGTACCCAACGGAATAGATATGGATGAGGGAGCTGAGCGTGGTTACCACGAGGAGCATCACGGCAGTTAGCTGGTCGATCTGGAAACCTACATTCACGTTGAAGGTCCCTATGGATATCCAGGAATAGAGGTTCTCATTGATGATCGTCCCGCCGAGTACATCGAAAAACGTACTGAGCGAAAGAAGAAAGGCTCCGACGACGCCGGCGATGGCAACGTAGGCCGCCCTCTCCTTGAGATATTTGCCGAACAGTCCTGCGATCAGGAAGCCGGCGAACGGGAGGATCGGAATTAATGCGTATTTAAGCATGTCATGCACCTCGAAGATATGAATCCGGAATCCTGCTCTCTAAGCTCCAAACAAAATGGACACCCTCAACACGGTTCAGGATTTAGAATTTCGTGCTCTGAGTTTTTTGTCTGCTACCCTTTCATGATGTGGAAGTCATCAACGTAGATACTCCCGCGGTTTCGCGCTATAAGAATGATGATCGCAAGCGCCACGGCGGCTTCGGCCGCAGCCACGGTAATGACGAAGATCACGAATATCTGGCCCGCAAGAGACTGCAGGTAATGCGAGAACGCTATGAAATTGATATTGGCCGCGTTCAGCATAAGCTCTATAGACATCAGGAGGATAAAGATATTCCTTCTCGAGAAAACGCCGACAACGCCGATAGCGAACAGTGCGGCACTCAGGATCATATACCAGGATAAGGGAATCATAGGGTCTACTCCTTCGTCTTTATCTTTGCCAGCATCACTGCCCCGACCAGCCCTACCAAAAGCACGATTGATGCGATCTCGAACGGCAGCAGATATTTTGTGTAGAGCTCCATCCCCAAAGCGCCCACGCCGGCGGAAGCCAGCCTCATAGGCTGCTGTCCAGCATCGGCGGGGAAGGTGCCGCGCGAAACAAGGAGCATGATCTCACCGGCAATGAGGATTCCGAACGCGGTCATCCAGGGCCAGTACCGGTTTGCCCTGGCCGCCGTGCTTTCCCTGTCCACGTTCAGGAGCATCACGACGAAGAGGTAGAGGATGAGGATGGCACCGGCGTACACAATGAGCTGCACCGCAGCCAGGAACTCGGCATTGAGCAGGACAAACAACCCCGCAATGTGGAAGAACAGCAGCAGCATGAACAACACGCTGTGGATGGGATTTCTGCGCGTGATCATGAGAATGGCCGATACGAGCATCACGACCGCAAAATAGAGAAAGATCAGCTTATTTATCATGCGTCTTTACCGCCTTTCTGCCCATATATCGGTCACCCACCTCGATCAGACGATCCTTGGTATAGAAGGCATCTTTCCGGGAATAGCAGGAAAGCTCGAACTCCGGCGTCTGCAGTATCGCAGAGACAGGACAGGCATCTATGCAGAAGCCGCAGAACACGCAGCGGAGCAGGTCAAGTTCGTACGAATTCACGAGCTTATCATGTTCCGGCCCTTCGGAAGTGACCACGGTAATGGCTTTGGAAGGGCATACGGCCTCGCACAGACCGCACCCGATGCATGCACCCGCTCCCGATTCATCGCGCCGCATCGCATGAAGCCCGCGCGACCCTGGGATCGGTTTGCGCTTGAACGTCGGGTACTGCCGGGTGATCGCGGGGGTCAGCATGGTTTTAAGCGTCAGCGCCATCCCTTGCGCTATGTCAATCAGAAAAATCGTTCTGAGCAGCTTGTTCAATCTTTTCATCGTGCCCAACCTCTCTTTTACAGCCAACCGGCCTGTTTCATGCCAGCTGCGACCAGCAGCGTCCCGAGTGAAAGCGGCAGAAGCATCTTCCAGGAAATCGCCATGAGCTGATCATAGCGGTACCGGGGCAGCGTGGCCCGCAGCCACATGTAGAAAAAGATAAAGAAATACAGCTTCGCAAGAAGCCAGAGCGTCGACGGTAAGGCTGCCAGCGCCGTGTTGAGCAAGGCTATCGGGGCAAAATGACCGATGGCCGTGCTGGGAAGTATCTGGACCGGTAGCCAGCCGCCCAGGAACATGATGCTCGCCAGGAGCGACACAACCATCATGTTCAGGTATTCCGCCATGTAGAATAAGCCGAACCGGATGCCGGTGTACTCGGTAAAGTAACCCGCCACGAGCTCGCTCTCTGCCTCGGGTAGATCAAAGGGCACGCGGTTCGTCTCTGCGATACCGGAGAATAAATAGAGGAAGAAGGCGACAGGTCCCACCGGCAGCGCCACAATGAACCACCGGTGGGTCTGAGCATTTACGATGTCGGAGAGATTCAGCGATCCGGACATGAGCACGACGGTGACGATGGCAAAGGCCATAGGGATTTCATAGCTGATCATCTGCGCCGCTGAACGAAACCCTCCCATCAGCGAGTACTTGTTATTCGAGGCCCAACCCGCCATGATAACGCCGTACGTGCCGACGCTCGACAGCGCGACGATGTAAAGCACGCCGACGTTCAGGTTCGCCACCCAGAGAGGGACTTTCTTAGAGAGGAGCCCGTAGAAATTTGTCAAGGGACCGAAAGGCAGTGCAACGAAGGCGCCGAAGGCCATGACGAGCATGATGATTGGAGCAATGCTGAATACCCATTTATCGGCCTTGGCGGGAATGATGTCCTCTTTCATGATAAACTTGACGGCGTCCGCTATCGGCTGAAGAATCCCGTGCCAGCCCGTCCGCATCGGTCCAAGACGGCCCTGCATGTGAGCAAGCACTTTGCGCTCCATTAATTGAAGGTACATGGCGTTGGCCAGAATGAAGGCCAGCAGCGCGAAGACGGGAATAACAAGCGTATAAACAATATTCAGAATCTGATGCATATCGGGCATGTTCAGCTCCTACACTTCGATCTTAATATGCTGTATGGACCCTATTTCCTTGGAGCGGGTGATCGTCATACCTGATGAGAACAATAACCGCTCTGCAGTGATTACTTCCTCTTTCATGATCGTGTCCGATGCCAGCGCGAGGTCCGCGACCGTGCCGGCAAGTGGCGACTTTTCCCGCGGCCAGCATGTGCCGGTTGCGAGATCGCGGTACTGAGGCACGACGTTTCTGATCTCGCTCAAGATATCCCGGACTGACCCATAGTTCATGGACCCGCCCATCCGCTTCGCAATGTTCTGAATGATCTCCCAGTCAGGCCGTGATTCGCCGACAGGCTCTTCGGCCTTGTTCAGCCGCTGGAGCCTGCGCTCAAGGTTGGTGAACGTCCCGGCCTTTTCCGCCGAGCTGGCGGCGGGCAGCACCACATGGGCAAGCTTTGCGGTCTCGGTCATGAAGATGTCCTGGACCACGAGAAATTCAAGCTTCTGGAGTGTCTGCTTGAGGCTCGGGTCGCTCCCTGCCGGATCGTCACCCATGATATAGAGCGAAGCAAGCTTGCCGGTCTTGATAGCATTGATCATTTCAACGGCATTCATGCCCGTTTTTTCCGGCAGGATCGCATTCCACAGGCCGGCCAAGGCAGCGGTGGACTCGGAATCGATGGTGCGGTAGCCCGGATAATAAGCGGGCACTACACCCATATCCAGCGATCCCTGGAAGTTGCTCCGCCGGACAAGGGGGTAATAGGTGACATTATTGAGCTGTCCGCCCAGTTCCCTGATGCCGGCAAATGCCTTGTCTGATAGCTGAGCCGGAACGATGATCGCAACGCTCTTGGCAAACGTCAGGATATCGGCCGCCCGTTTTGCGGCGCCGCTTCCCGCCGAGGAAGAAAACGCTCCGCGCAGCTCTTCGAGCGCCTGATCTGTGCTCACAGGCATCACAAGGTTCGCGATCTTGTTGAACTTGTTGAACTCATCGTTCACGAGGATCAGCTTCCGTTCCTTCTTGTTCACGGCACGCACGATCTCGATGCCGGTGAGCGGATTGATCTCGCCGACGTTCTTGTCGAGCACGAGGATCACGTCATGATCTGCCATTCGGCTCAATTCGCCGGAAAAGAATGTTGTGTTCAGACCCTTCGGAACCTTGAGCCTCGCGAGCATGTCCACATTGTTCGTCCCGACCACGGTACGGAGGAACTTCTGGAACACATAATTGTCCTCGTTGGTTGTCCGGACCGAGCCAAGACCGCCGATCTTCTCGGCACCGGCCTTGTCCCTGATCACCTTGAGATTGGTCGCGATGACCGACAGCGCCTCGTCCCACGTACAGTCCACGAGCTCGCCGCCAACGCGCATCTTTGGCGTGGTAAGCCGGTCGGTATGGTGAACAGCATCCCAGCCGAACCGGCCTTTCGTGCAGAGGTAGTTGTTTCGTGCGGGGCCGACCCGCATGATCCTTTCATCACGCGTTTCATAGCTGATGCCGCAACCACAGCCGCAATAATTGCAAACCGACGTGGTCGCTTCAAGGTTCCACGACCGGGCCTTGTACTTGAACTGGCGCGTGGTGAGCGCCCCCACGGGGCAGATCTCGGTACATTCGCCGCAGAACTCGCAGTCGAGAGGCCTGTCAAAGTCGGTGCTGATGCGCGCCCGCGTTCCGCGGCGGGTGAATGCCCACTCGCCAACCCCGTTCTGTTCGTCGCAGATCCTGACGCACTTGCCGCAGAGGATACAGCGGCTGATGTTTCGTTCGATGATCGGGCTCTCATAATCCGGCGGCAGATACCCTTTCTCCGCATCGAACCTGCTCTGGCCGAGCCCATATTCATGCACGAGATCCTGGAGCTGGCACTCGCCTGCCTTGTCGCAGACCGGGCAGTCAAGGGGGTGCTTGATAAGCAGGAGTTCGAGCACCATCCGCCTCGCCTCAATGAGCGACGGCGTTGAGGTCCTTACGACCATGCCGTCCGTCGCCGGTGTCGTGCACGACGGCGTGAACTTGCGCGGTGTACCTTCCACTTCGACGAGGCAGACCCTGCACGCGCCGAAGGGATGGAGCTTGTTATCGTGGCACAACGTCGGGACTCGCGACCCTGCTGCGTTCGCGGCTTCGAGAATCGTCGCGCCGAGAGGCACCTCTACTTTTTTTCCGTCAACCGTTACCGTCATCTTTTGCATATGTTTTTACCTTTTTAAACCGTATTGAACGTGGGGGAACACTTCTTTATTTATTTCTTCGTTCCCTCTGCGTTCTCTCCGGCAAATTGTTTCTTAATCGATGGACCAGAACCGACACGCTTTGATGCAGGATTTGCACTTTGTGCACTTTTCCGGATCGATGTACGCAACCTGCCCCTTTTCCCACTTGAGCGCACCCGTGGGACAGGCCCTGAAGCACTGGCCGCACTTCTTGCACTTGTCCTTGTCCACCACGAACTTGACGAGGGGCGTGCAGACCCGTGCAGGACACCTGTGTTCCTTGATGTGCGCTTCGTATTCATCTCTAAAATATTTGATCGTGGTGAGCACCGGGTTGGGCGAGGTCTGGCCCAGACCACAAAGCGAAGTATCCTTGATCTGCTGGGAAAGGTTAAGCAACAGTTCGAGGTCGCCCTCGCGGCCCTCACCATTCGTTATGCGGGTCAGGATAGACAGGAGGGTCTTGTTCCCGATCCGGCAGGGCACGCACTTGCCGCAGGACTCGTCCTCGGTGAACTCGAGGAAGAACTTCGCCATAGCCGGCATGCAGGTAGTCTCATCCATCACCACCATGCCGCCCGAACCCATGATCGCACCCGTCTTATTGATGTTCTCGTAGTCCACCGGCGTGTCGATGAGCGTGTGGGGTATGCATCCGCCCGAGGGACCGCCCATCTGCACGGCCTTGAACTTGCGGTTGTTCTTGATGCCTCCGCCAATGTCGAAAATAATGGTCTTGAGCGGTATGCCCATAGGCACCTCGACAAGACCGATATTGTTCAGGGCTCCTGAGAGGGCGAAGACCTTTGTACCCTTGCTTTTCTCCGTCCCGAGGCTCGCGAACCAGTCGGCGCCGTGCAGGATGATCGGCGGTACGTTCGCGAAGGTCTCGACGTTGTTCAGGACGGAGGGACGCTGCCAGAGACCTTTGACTGCCGGGAAGGGTGGCTTGGCCCTGGGCATGCCGCGCTTGCCCTCGATCGACGCCATGAGCGCTGTTTCTTCGCCGCACACGAACGCGCCGGCCCCCTGATATATCTCAATGTCAAGGTCGAAACCGGTGCCTAGGATGTCTTGTCCCAGAAGGCCCCGTTCCTTCGCCTGCTCAATAGCAAGCTGTAGTCGGTGTACTGCCAGCGGATACTCGGCCCTTACATATATATAGCCGTAGTGGGCGTTGATCGCTTTGGCGGCGATAATCATGCCCTCAAGGACGGAGTGGGGGTCAGCTTCCATGACGCTCCGGTCCATGAACGCGCCCGGATCACCCTCGTCGCCGTTGCACAGGATATATTTGATCTCGCCGGGCACCCGCGCGCAGAGTTCCCATTTGAGGCCAGTCAAAAATCCCGCGCCGCCCCTTCCGCGGAGGCCCGATTTTTTCACCTCAGATACGATCTGCTCAGGCGTCATCTCGGTGAGCGCCTTGGCCGCGGCCATGTAGCCGTCACGGGCAATGTATTCCTCGATCTTCTCGGCGTCGATGAGGCTCCGGTTCCGGAGCGCACGCAGCACCTGGTGCTTGAAGAACGGGATTTCGTTCATTACCGGGATCGCGTCTTTTTGTGCCGGCGGCGTGTAGAGGAATTTCTGGACGGGCCTTCCCTTGATGAAGTGCTCTTCCACAAGGTGCGGAACATCCTCGGGCTTCACCATCTGATAGAAGATATCCTCCGGGTAGACCACCATGACCGGGCCTTTGGCGCAAAACCCGTTGCACCCGGTCAAAACGATCTTGATCTCGTTCTGGAGGTTTCGCTTGATCAGTTCGGTCTCGAGCGCATCCTTCACCTTGAGCGAGCCGTTTGCCACGCAGCCCGTTCCTGCGCAGATCATTATATTTGAGCGGTATGTTGTCTCCACGTTATTGTTCCCCATCAATTAATAGGTAGTTTCATGCCCAACGACCAGGGCGTACTCCTTGACTGGTTTCCCGCCCACCACATGTTCAGTGAAGATCCTGCGCATCTTGTCCGCGGTCAGCGAGATATATTTCACCGGAGGCTCTCCGGAAAGTTCAATGGTGGCCATCGGCTCCTGGCTGCAGAGCCCGGCGCAACCCGAGGTGGTGATTGCCACGTCCTTCAGGTTGGATTTGGCCAGCTCTTCCATGACCGTATTCATGATGCCGCGGGCGCCTGCTGCGATGCCGCAGGTCCCCATATGCACCGTGACCTTGGCCCGAAACCCGCCTTCTCGCAGTCCCTGATGGTACTCTTCCTTGATCTTTTTTAAATCAGCGATCGTCAGTTTTGCCATGTCTCACCTTTATTAGCTCTTGTGCATTGTAGTCCGATACTTCAGCTATTCGTATTTCTTGATGATATCCATCACCTTCGTGGCAGCCACGTCGCCGTACGTGTCCGGACCTATTACCACAACCGGCGCAAGACCGCAGGCACCGAGACAGCGTACCGCTTCGAGGGAATATTTCTTGTCTCTCGTGATTTCCCCGACTTCGAGATCCAACTCATCCTTGATCTTTTCAAGGATCTCTTCGCTCCTCTTCACATAACAGGCCGTACCGAGGCAGACACGAATAACGTGTTTACCACGCGGCACCAGAGTGAAATAGGAGTAGAAGGTAGCAACGCCGAACACCACGCTCGGCGACATCTTCATCCCCTGCGCGATATAGCGCTGCACGATGTGCGGTAGGTATCCGCACACCTCTTGCGCCTGCTGGAGCACCGGGATGAGCGAACCGGGCTTGTCCTTGTACCGCTCGACAATCGCGTCGATCTTCCGGTACATCTCCGGCGTTATGGAGTCCGCTCCCGTGTCCACGGCGGGCTGTTTTCCGGCACCCGTTGTTTCCTTCTGTGCGACTGCATCGTTACTCATTATCTACCTCGTCTGCTGATCTGAAATAGTACTATTCAAATTGTTGTATGTTCTCTTTCAGCAAGTCCCTGATTGCATCCAGTGCTGCCGGAGCTGCGATCGGCACGCCGTCAAGATCGTCCTTGATCTCGCGTGTGTCGAACCGGAAAACCCGGTCGCCGTCCCGCTCTTCATATACAAAATCCCGGTCCGGGTGGCCTGCGATAAGCGCCATCAGGGTGTCCGTCATGCTGCCGATTGCAGGCCGGTCCACATGGCTCCATCGGAACGCGACCGACATCTGTGTGCCTTTGCCAGGAGCGGAATCAAGGGTGAGTTTCCCGCCTGCTTGTTCAGCTGCCTGCGCTAAAAGCGGGATTCCCAGGCCGGTCTTCTTTCCCTTCGTCGTAAAGAAGGGATCTCGGACCTTGGAGAGCGTCTCGGGATCCATCCCCTTGCCGTCGTCGTTGATTTCCACCCGGAGGAGGTCATGCTCCCCATCCCTCGTCAGGATGATTTCTACGATCCTCGCGTCGGCACGTATCGAGTTCTCAACAATGTCGAGGATATGGAGCGAAATATCTTCCAAAACCTCAGCACTCCGCCTTCCTGCCGTCCCGGCCAGTAAGTGCTTTTTTGATCTCGGCCACACTCCCGTCTTCGACGGTGAAGCAGGTAAAGCGCTTGCCGATGTCCTCAGGACCGTGGGCATCAGAGCTTGTTATGACGGGGTACTTCCTGCAATCGGGGAACCGCTCTTTTGCTTCGTCTGCGGTCATCTGCGCCGACACTTCCACTGCATCGAGGACCAGCGTACGAGGTATGAAGCCGAGCTGGCCGATGATGCTGAAGGATTGCCGGTCCACATGTGCAGCGATCACGAGGCTCTCACCTTTCGCTGCGCGGGCCGCTGCCACGATTGCTTCGACCGGGAGCGATGTCGCTGCTATAAGAAGCCGGTCGCAGAAACCGGTCACCCCGTCTTCGTCGTCTGCGATCACCTGGAGACCGAAGGCATGCTCGTCATTCCTGCCGGCTAGATGCCGGTAGATATGTTTCTGGAATCCAAGGAGATCATCGTCATCGTCAAAGAACACCAGGATGTGCGCTTCTTCAGAAGAGGCGACTTCCATCCCGCCGAGCACCATCAGTCCGTTCCGCTCGCCAGCCTTCTTGACGGCCAAAACGTTTTCTGCCGAGTTATGATCGCACACGCCGATCAGGTCGAGACCCCTCTGGAGAGCCGCATTTACGATCTCACGAGGTGACATGTCCAGGCCCGAACAGGGTGACAGACACGTGTGCACGTGCAGGTCAGCCTTAATGCGCCTCAGCGCCACGGATTCCTGCCTTGTATAATCTGCCGACGAGTTCGAAGGCCGAAAGGCTGCTCACCATGATCGGGATGCCCTCTTCTTCGGCCTTGGCCACCGTATCCTTTTCCGGATCCCTGCCCTGGACCAGGATGATACCCGCCAAATCCTTGTGCGCCGCGACGGCCACGATATTCTGATGTATATGGAGCGTGACCCAGAGAACCCCTTCGTCTGCATGGGCCAGCACATCTGACAGGAGGTCGCTCACGTAGCCAGCCGTCACCTCGCGGTCAAGGTGGCTGGAGCCAGTTTTCACTTCCAGACCGAAGTCCTTTACAATGTCGTTCAGTTTCATTGGCCGGTTCCTGTCAGCTCGTGTAGTAAAATTGCATGGTCAAGTGAGTCCCTTCGGGCACCGAAGATTTCAGGTCCATCTCATCGGAGCATTTCTTCATGTTCACCAGCCCCATGCCTGCGCCGAATCCCAGCTCCCGTACCCAATCGGGCGCTGTGGAATACCCCGGCTTCATCGCCAATGCTATGTCGGGAATACCGGGGCCATTATCGGTCACCTCGACGGTGATCCCCCACTTTTCAACCTGGGCCCGGATCTCGCCGCCCTTGGTGTACGAAGCGAGGTTGATCTCCGCTTCATACGTGGCGACCCCGATCCTTCTGAGAAGCGGGGGACAAACGCCCAGTTTCTTGAGCGCGTTCTTGAGCTCGCTTGCAGCCTTCCCCGCATCCTTCAGGGTCTGGCCGGCAACGCGATACTTAAAGGCGAAGCTGATCTCATCAGCAGATACGTCCTCAAAGAACTTCCGCATCGTGGGCCGCTGACGCGTCAGAGAAACCTTGGTCTCATGCTGCTCATACTCGATTTCGAGCTTCCTGAGCAGGCCTTCGACGATGCTCCCCTTGGTGATGATACCGACCAGCTCGTTCTCCCGGTTCATCACGGGGTACCGTCTATACCCGTATTTGGAAAACTTAGCGATACAGTGAACAAGCAGCTCATCGTTGTACAGGCATTCGACCTTGGTCTTCATCCTCTCCCGGACGGGATCATTGATAGCGTTATCATACAGGGCGTTGATAAGGTCTTCGATGCTGACCATGCCCACCAGCTTCCCGTTCTCGACCACCGGCGTGCCGGAGATGCGGTTGTCCCTTAAGATAAGCCTGAACTCCGACATGGTCTGATCCGGACCTACGGAAACCATCTTGGGGGCCATGACTTCGCCGACGGTGATCTCGTAGACCATCTCCTGTGTCTTGGTCACCCGGTCAAGCGTCCCCTGCTCTTTTTCCAGCTGTGCCATCAGTTTATTGCCGCTCGGCTACCCCTTTGAGGCCGTTCATGTACAGAATGCCGCATGCCTCAAACATCGTGAGCTTCGTTACGAAAAGAGGGATCTCCTTCTGCTTTGCCAGGGTTACGGTGTCCGCTTCTGGCTGCTTCCCGCGAACCACGCAGACCGCCTTGATATCGGCAATATCTGCCGTCCGCACCGCCTGGGGGTTCGTGATCCCCGTGACCAGAATGCCATTCGCAGAAGCACGGCCGAGAACATCGCTCATGAGATCTGCGCTGAAGCAGCGGTCCACCTCGACCTCATCGAGGAGGCCGTCGCCGGCAAGGACATCGGCTTGCAGAAGGTTGATGATCTCTCTCAGTTTCATCCGGGGCTCTCTCCCCTATCGGTCGCACTCGCCGAGCACGATGTCGATGGTCCCGATGCATGCGATGACATCGGCCACCATGTGGCCGGTTACCATTTTCGGGAGAGCACTTATGTGAACATACGATGGGGCGCGGATCTTGATACGGTAGGGCCGGCCGCTCCCGTCGCTCACGATATAGAAGCCGAGCTCGCCCTTCGGTGCCTCGGTCGCCACATACACCTCGCCCTTGGGCATGGGGACCCACTTGCTCATGATCACGAACTGGTGGGCAAGCGATTGCATGCTCTTCATCACGTTCATCTTTTCGGGAATGGCGTAGCGCGGGTCCGCGGTAACCACTGGCCCTGGCTGCATCATATCGAGACACTGCTTGATGATTCGGTTGCTCTGGCGCATCTCATTGATGCGCACGATGTACCGGTCGTAGACATCGCCGTTCTTGCCCAGGGGCACGTCGAACTCTACCTTATCATAGGCAGCATAAGGCTCGACCTTGCGGATGTCGTAATTCACGCCCGAGCCGCGAAGCGTACCGCCGGTCAGACCGTAGTTCACTGCCTCCTCGGCCGTCATCACGCCGATGCCCACGGTGCGCTTGAGCCAGATCCGGTTTTCGCGGATCATCGTGTCATACTCTTCGAGCCGCTTCGGGAACAGTTTGGTGAACTCACGGCATTTGTCGATAAAATCCGCGGGAACGTCGTTCCGTACGCCCCCGATGCGGACATAGCTCACGGTCTGGCGTGCCCCCGTCACCATCTCCGTAAGGTCGAGGACAAGCTCCCGTTCCCGCAGCGTGTACATGCAGACCGTCATGGCGCCGATATCGAGGGCATGGGTGCCAAGCCACACAAGGTGCCCGGAAAGCCGAGTGAGCTCGGCCATCAGCGTTCTGATGAACTGCGCCCGCTCCGGGACCGTGATGCCGGCAAGCTTCTCTACCGCCGTCACATAGCCGAGGTTGTTGTTCATGCAGGTGATGTACTCCAGCCGGTCGGTCATGGGGATGATCTGATGGTAAGTCCGGCTTTCCATCCATTTTTCGATCCCGCGATGGAGATACCCGGGGCGCGGATCACAACCCACCACGGTCTCCCCCTGCAGGTCGAGCACCAGGCGCAGCACGCCGTGGGTGGCAGGATGCTGCGGCCCCATGTTCAAGGTAATTTCCTTTTTCACTATCTCTTTCGTCTCAGCAACGGACATATGTTTCACCACTGTATCAAGCCGAATTTTAAAAATTTGAATTGTGCGCTTTGAAGTTGCAGTTTAGTATCCTTTGAGGGGATATTCTTTCCTGAGCGGATGCCCGACCCAGTCATCGGGGAGCAGAATCCTGCGGAGGTCAGGGTGGCCGTCGAACCTGACTCCCATCAGGTCGTAGGTCTCGCGTTCATGCCAGTTTGCCGTGTTCCAGACAGAGGAAACGCTGTCGATTCTCGGGTCATCTTCCGGCACCCGAACTTTGAGCCGGATCCGGTGACGGTAGACGGTGGAGATCAGGTTGTAGACGACCTCGAACCTCGGTCCGGTGTCGCCCGGGTAGGCCGAGAAATCGACGGCGGTCAGATCTGATAAGTGGTCCATCTTGAGGGAGGGTTCATCACGAAGGTATAAACAGATGTCCTTGATCATGTCTTTCTTCAGCATGACACCGACCTGATCGGCATAGGACACGGTGCCGAGCACCTGCCCGGTAAATTTTTCTTCAATCATCTTGGCTATCTGTAAAGGATCCATACAACCTCTTGCGGGTTCTTTGCCCCGTTTATTTCCTGATATATTTTTCCTTCTTGATTTTTTCCTGCAGTTTCATGATACCGTACATCAATGCCTCGGGCCGCGGCGGACAGCCGGGGATATACACGTCAACAGGGACGATGTTATCCACCCCCTGCACCACGCTGTAGGTATTGAAGATGCCCCCCGACCCTGCGCAGCTCCCCATCGCGATCACATAGCGGGGTTCCGGCATCTGGTCGTACACGCGGCGCACGATCGGCGCCATCTTTTTCGTCAGCGTACCGGCAACGAGCAGGAGGTCGGACTGCCTAGGCGAAGGGCGCGGGACCGTGCCGAACCGGTCGAAATCGTGCTGGGGCGCGGAATAATACTGGATCATCTCTATGGCGCAGCACGCAAGCCCGAACGTCATCGGCCAAATGGAGCAGGCCCTGCAGTAATTCAGGAATCCATCGATGGTCGTCGTGAGATACCCTTCTTCAAAGAGATTCTGTACTACTCCCATTCAAGAGCCCCTTTCTTCCATGCGTAGAAATACCCGACGAGAAGGATAGCGATAAAGATCACCATCTCTACGAGCCCGTACAGGCCGATCTGTTTATAGGCGACGGCCCACGGATAGAGAAAAACTGCTTCGATGTCGAATATGAGGAACAGCATGGCAACGATGTAATAGCGGATAGAGAACTTCTGATGGGCATCCATGAAGGGGGTGATACCGGACTCGTAGGTAATCAGTTTTTCGGGATAGGGTCTCCGGGGCCGGATGAACCACCCAGCGATCAGCATGCCGAAGCCGACCGCGGTGCCGAGCAGCAGAAAAACTACTACCGGCAGATACGGTTCCGGAAGATAGGTACTTGGTGTCATACGCTACTCCCTGCAAAACATTAAATTTTAAATTAACAGAACTTCTCAAACTTTTGCATAATAAGACACTGTGAATATTTTGTCAAGCAAAACATTGTAACAGGACTAAAACAGTTTTGTATTATTTTTTTTTATCGCGCTATAAATTACCATTCCGTAAGAAGGAGGCCACATGCTCCAGAATTTCGCGGTTATGGCACATGTCACGGAAACGGCGATGGACCTCTCGATGATTCGGGGCTTGCCTTCGGCCGCCCAGGTACGATACAATACACCGGAAGACGGAGGGTTACGATGGACCCCTATGCAAAAGAGCAGCTCCTGTCGTTCTATAATTTCCATCTGAAAAAATTCGGAGATCGGCCTGAAGCGCTCCGCTGGACGCCCCAGGGCCAGATTAGACGGTACCACACTCTCGCTGATATCGCGCCGGCGGAGGACCTGAGCAACAGCAAGGTCCTTGATTACGGCTGCGGAACCGGCGATTTTTACAGATTTTTGAAGCGGCGGGGTATCAGCGTAAAATACACCGGAATCGACATCAACGAGAATTTCATCAACATCGCGAAGAGCAAGTATCCCGAGTGCACCTTCATCGTCACGAACGCCAACGATGATGAACTTGAAGGGTTCTACGACTACATCTTCATCTGCGGTGTATTCAACCTGCGGGTGCCCGGTGTGGCAAATGACATGAAGAACGCACTTGTCTCGCTCTTCAAGCACTGCAACAAGGCGTTGGCTCTTAATGCCCTGTCCTCACACACCCCCGTCAAGGATGTTGAGCTCAACTACACCTCACCAGAAGAGATGGTCAAATTTGCGATCGAGAACTTATCCCCCGCCGTGGCCTTGCGGCATGACCGGATCCCTAACGACTTCACGCTCTTTGTCTATACATCGCACAACGAAATCCAACTCTAGATGATCGTGTTAAATTCGCGCACAGGAGATCGCAGTGAACACTGAAGAAACTACGGGTAAATCGACAACCTTGAAGCGTTGTCCCACAAAGAACGGTCAAGAACCGTGCGGTTTCTAATGGATCGGAAAGTGGAGGCGCCGCAGAGATTTTCCAGATTGTCTTTGACTTTCCGATGCTGCTCCTGCCGTGGATTGCTATCTCTTTCCTTGTGTCCTCCTTGAATAAGTTTTTAAATTACAGATAGCGGCAGGCATGCCCTATCAGGATGTCCGTCTTTAAAGGGGTTTTTTGAACTATGCATTGAACTGGGATGAAATAGATAAAAGCAGGTGATGGAAGACCACAAAGAGGCGAGGCTCAGGCGAGCGGCGCATACTGGATAAGGCTTTTGCTTTTCATTGCTGTGTTTCTATGGTATCATGATACAACATACGTTGGTAAGTGTTTCCTATATTCAGCGGCTGTTACGTTGTATGGAAATTCCAGAGGACAATCGGTAACTATTGATCAGACACGGACAGATACCTAGTGAAACAAGGCCCCATACAATTTTCCACCGATATCGGCAGTTCATTGCAATTTTGACTTCGGGCATGGTGGAAGATTCACCGCAAATAATAATATGCAGTTGGTGCTTCAGGCCTGAGGCAAGGGAGAGGCGCTCCTCAGGATTTTTTGCGGCGCTGGTTAACCTATGAAACTAAAAATCGTTCTTTCGATCATGACGCTCCTTATTATCTCAGCCCTCGGAGCCATTGTCGCGACTCTGTACATCCGGAGCACGACAGAAACGCTTGACCGTGTAATAAGGTTCCATCAGATCGAAGACCTCCATCGTAATTTGGTTCAATCCATCCAGACGGTTCAGTCTGGTCTCTATTCGCCCTCCACCTCACCCGGCAACAAGCACAATTTGACGGCGGATAATATCGAATCCATGTATCAAGCTTCGAGAACATGCTCGAACTGCCACCATGATCCGGATATTAACGCTCAGATCGATTACATCCAATCTCACATTGTTGATTACCGGAATGTGCTGAATTCTTATCTTAATGCAGGGACGAACGCCCCTCGGATCGGCAAGCTGAAGCTTGACGCTGCGGCCATCGGTAATGAAGCCCTGGTCAAGACTGAGGGCATGTTCGTACGAGCGAGTAGCAGGCTCAAGTCGGTAACGCAAGATGCAAGACAGAGGATTGAGTGGGCGTGGCTGATCCTCGCAGGGACCATGATCGCAACTCTGGTCCTCGGCGTTATGGTCGCTATGAATCTTATAAATGTCATTACCCATCCTATCAACACCCTGGTTAATGCGACTCGAATGATTACCTCAGGTAACTTGGGATATATAATTGACTACCACGACAAGACTGAGTTCGGCGAACTCGCTTCCCATTTTAATGCCATGAGCGTGTCGCTGAAGAACGGCTATGCCGAGCTCAAGGAAGAAATCGCCGAGAGAAAAAAGGAGGAGGAACAGCATATATATGATGCCTTCCACGATGCCTTGACGGGCCTCCCGAACCGCGCGCTTTTCATGGATCGGCTCCAGCACGTCATCACCGCTTCTCAGCGGCGGCCTGGCACTCCCTACTACGCGGTACTCTTCCTCGACATGGACCGTTTCAAGACCATTAACGATAGCCTCGGTCATACCATCGGCGATCAGCTGCTCGCCGTGGTCGGTCGCAAGATGGCGGATTGCATCCGCCCCGGCGATACTGTCGCGAGGCTCGGAGGAGATGAGTTTGCTATTCTCCTGGAGAACATCGGCGAACTCGCTCGCGCTGTAGATGTCGCTCAACGGATCCAGAAGAAATTGGCCGCCCCCCTCGATGTCAAAGGCCACGAAGTATTTACATCGGTCAGCATCGGAATCGCAATGGCCACGGACCGTTATGAACGGCCGGAGCAGGTCCTTCGAGACGCTGACATAGCGATGTACGAGGCAAAGGGGCGGGGGGCCTCATCCTATGAGGTCTTCGATGCCAAGATGCACGCCAATATCCTGGACCGGCTGCAGCTAGAGGCCGATCTGCGGGGAGCAGTCGACCACAAAGAGTTCACTCTCTACTATCAGCCCATCATCGACCTGAATATGCAGCGGTTGACTGGATTTGAAGCGCTTGTCCGCTGGAAACATCCGAAGCGCGGCCTCATCTACCCTATGGAGTTCATCCCCTTGGCCGAAGAGACCGGACTTATCTATGCTATCGGAGAATGGATACTTCACGAGGCCTGCCGAGAGCTGAAATTGCTTCAGGTGCGGTATCCTGTGCAACCTCCGCTCACCATGAGCATCAATATTTCCAGCAAACAATTCACTCAGCAGGACCTCGTCAGCAAGCTTTCGGGCTTTCTAACGGAGACCGGTGTTAATCCGCACACCCTGGCATTGGAAATCACGGAGAGCATGATCATGGAAAACGTCGATGCTGCTATTGCGACGATGAACCAGCTGCGAGACATGGGGATACATCTCCACATCGACGACTTCGGCACTGGGCATTCTTCGCTCAGCTACCTTCATCGTTTCCCGGTCGATGCGCTCAAGATTGACCGCAGCTTTATCAACAAACTTTCAACTGACAGCGCCAACAGGGAAATCGTCACGTCCATTATTGCTTTGGCCAATAGTCTGCATTGCGACGTGATTGCCGAAGGAGTTGAAATGGAGCATCAATTATCCAAGATCCAGGAGATGCACTGCGGCTACGGCCAGGGCTTCCTCTTCGCCCGACCGATGGCTTTTAACGACATAGATGTGTGGATGCGTGGGCAGAAATATCCAATGTAAGGGATAAGTGTCCGGTGTGGCCCTTCCGGTGAGGCGATCTCCATAGCACGCCATTCCGTTCAACAATGATCGTCCAGAAACCGAAAATGTATCTGTCCGCTTGACAAATGAAATATGAAGATATGATAATTACAATGTAAATTAAGCGTTTAATATGATAGTATTAGCACAAGAGTTTCTTTCTGGAAATTGTGATAATTCAGTCTCTTGGGAATTACGTACTTCATCGTAAAATTAGCAATGCACGCTCTATCGTTTTAAAAAAAGGAAAATGGTGCAACTTCTGTGTTTAAGTTGTGTCTAAAATATATCTAGGTACTTAGAGGAAGGATCTTCGCTCATGATAAGGACCTGTATAAAAGGCTTCCTGCTTGTATTTATTGTGTGCCTTCAAGCTCTCCTGTCCATCCAAGCCCGGGCGGAAGACCCGGCTCTGACATACTCAGTGTCCTTCACGGATGATGAGCTTGATAACCTTCTCGCCCCCATCGCGCTCTACCCAGACCCTCTGCTGGCCCAGATACTACCAGCCTCGACGTATCCGACAGAGGTTGCTGATGCGGATGCGTGGCTCAAGAGCGGAGGGGATGTGTCGCGCATTGACGAGCAGGATTGGGCTGAGTCCGTTAGGGCAATTGCCCACTATCCAAGCATTCTTCAAATGATGGCCGAGAATATGGATTGGACTGCCAACCTGGGAGATGCCTTTCTCAACCAGCCCGAAGACGTGACCAGTTCGATCCAGCGGCTCAGGTGGCGGGCGAGGGCCGTCGGCAATCTGGTCAGTAACGCTGATCAAAGCGTTATTATCGAAGGAGACTACATCCAGATTGTTCCAGCTCAACCTCAGTATATGTACGTCCCTCAGTATGACGCTTCAGTTGTATATGTCCAAGCTCCGACCGTCTCGCCGTTCGTCACCTTTGGCTTTGGCCTGGCGATCGGGGGCTGGTTGAGCCTGGACTTTGACTGGGATCACCACCACGTGATCTATCATGGCTGGGACCGCCCGGGCTGGGTCAATCGGGCAAGGCCGTATGTTCACGTGAGCAATGTTTATATCAACAATAGCAGGCCCTTCATTAATCAGACATGGAGGCATGATAGATCACACGGTGACCCCGCCAGGTACTTAGCCTCACGACCCAGTGGTCCGAACGCCGAGAGGTATCAGCGCATGGGTGAAGCCAGGGGGAGCACTACGATGCAGCCCAAGCCCGCCGGAGGGATGTACGGACGCGGAGAGGACATCCGCGCATACAGCAATCGCGGCCAGGAAAGCCGTGGTATTGTCAATCAGCAGCCAGCACCATTGGCTCCTAGCATCAGTCAACGGCCGACAATCCCGGCTCCAGGCAGCAGTCAGCGGCCGACGCCCGTAACTCCACCTGTTAGCAGCAGCGTCTCGAATCTGCCCGGTTCTGCGCGAGCAAGCCAGCAGCCTGCCAGGACACCCTCGGTTACCTTTGGCGGTTACCGGGGCGCTGGTGAAGCCAAGACGCAGAGCCTTCGTGGACAGACCAGCCGTCAAAGCAGCGAACAGGTACGGCCTTCCGCTCCCCCGGAAAGACGAGGCAGCGCTCCTGCGGGCAGGAATAATGCCCCCGGTGACAGGCAACGCCGGTAGCAAAGAGGGGTTTGCTTCAACTGATTTCATATCAGGGAATACATTGAACTAAGAAAGGGAAAAAATCATGGAGACAAGTCGGCAGAAATCTCTCTTTTGTCCTTTGAGGGGTATGATTTTTATTACTGCGCTTTTGGTCTGTACTGCTTTTATCGTTGTCTGGAGCATGCCAATAATGGCGGCAGCATCGCAAAAACTTTTTTCAACTCCTGAAGACGCCGTCAAGGCACTCGTTGAGGCTGTCAAGACGCACGATAAGGATGCGCTCGACCAGATATTCGGGCCCTCCGCAAAAGATCTTCGCTCCAGTGACGAGGTGCAGGCCGCCGCTGAATTTGAGGAATTTAACAAACACGTAGCGGAGAAAACGAGCCTCGTGAAAGAGAATGATGGGAAGGTGATCCTTTATATAGGCAATGAGAACTGGCCATTCCCGATCCCCCTGGTAAAAACGGATGGCAAATGGTTCTTTGATACCGAAGCGGGCAAAGAAGAGATCCTGAACCGTAGGATCGGAGAAGACGAACTCACTGCCATACTGGTCTGCCACTCATACGTCAAAGCACAGCGCGAGTATGTCCTGAAGGACTGGAATGGTGACGGGATCCTTGCGTATGCACAGAAACTCCGGAGTGATCCCGGCAAGAAGAACGGTCTCTTCTGGAGACACGGGCCAGGCGAAGCAGTCAGCCCCTTGGGCGAACTGGTGGCACAGGCTAGGATAGAGGGCTATAAGAAGGAAAAGTCCGTGTTCAAGGAAAAGCCGGTGCCTTTTCATGGCTACTATTTCAAGATACTGACAAAACAGGGAGAGCATGCGCCTGGCGGAAAATACAATTACATCATCAATGGCAATATGGTCGGCGGCTTCGGTTTGGCCGCATTCCCGTCAGACTGGGGCAAGTCGGGGATAATGACCTTTATCGTCAACCAGCAAGGCAAGGTTTTTCAAAAGAACCTCGGACCGGACACCTTGAAGCTCTCGCAGGAGATGCAATCGTACGATCCAGACGAGACCTGGACACCCGTTAAGGAGTGACAGGTCCCTTACATCGAGAGAATAGAAATCCGAAGGAGCATAAAAAGATTTCCAACAGAAACGTGCTGAGCATGTTTACTTCCTGCACTACACAGGGGTTGCATCCTGTGCCTGTGGAATACGAATATTACATGCGGGAATCAGCTCCGACGTGGCTGGCGGTCCATGCGAGGCGCAGATCGTCCTTGACGAACAATACCCCTGAGCAGTACAATCATCCTGTCCAGCGATTACTATTCTCTGTCATGAGCCGCTGTGCCGAGAGGTAAAACGGTATATGAAATGCACGATATGAAGTTGAAGATCATGCGCCTGCGAACATGCTTATACCTTGCCAGCGCTGTCATCCTGCTGGTTGGTTTAAGCAGTTCCTCCCTGATTTATTGGGCAGCAATAAATGATTCGACAAGCGATTCAAGCTACGAAATCGTTGGTGGATATGTGTACCAGGGCGCGGGTGGATATACAAAGAAATATGTCCATGATTTGCAGCTATATGGCGGAAGTGCGGCCGTGCTTGCAGACGAGTTCACGCGCTGGTTTACCGGCCTATGGCACGGAAAATCGCTCTCATTCATCGTGGCCGGTATAGCCCTCATACTGTCGTTTGGGGTTTTCATTGCCGCCAAGAACGTGTCGCCCCGTTCAAAATCCGATGTCCACCCCGAAGACAACAGTGACGAAACCGCATGAAGAACCCACCCCTTGACGGTTTCCTCTTTGTTCGTTAACATAGAGCTAAAAACTTACCGAGCTGATATATTCAGCAGAGAAGCGAGAATGATCGCTCGAAGCGTCTTGCGATTGGTACAATCTGAACTTGTCGACTGTTTTGCTCGATCATGTGCGCAAGCTCGTGGGTGCTCATGACAGGATCAGGTTTTGTTTGAAGTGAAGAACATCGATCGTAACTTTTTGCCCAATGTACTGCCTGGAATAAACAGTAGTTATGTCGTTTGTAAATATGCAGGTTTCAAGTAGCAATTATTACCTGATCGTTCGAGTCAAGGCGGCGCAATGTTGACGAAAAGGGCAAAAAGTCTCATAGTAATTATTCGAGGTTAATTTTAATGATCTGGTTAAAAATTCTTATTCTCGCCATAGTCCAAGGAGCCGCCGAACTATTGCCGGTCTCAAGCTCAGCGCATGTTATCGTAGCAGAAAAATTGATGGGACTCGACCCAACCAGTCCGGAGATGACGCTTCTTCTGGTAATGCTTCACACGGGCACCATGTTTGCGGTCATCTTCTTTTTTTGGAAATCGTGGAAAGCAACCTTTTTTTCTTCACGAATGGTTCTTTGGGATACAATAAAGCTTATTACAGCGGCAACATTTTTGACGGGTATTATAGGCCTATTGCTGAAATATTTTATTGAGAAATTTATATTAGGGGATGTCCCACATGCCGAGATTGAACATCTCTTTGGCAACATGGTTTTGATCTCAGCAGCTCTTGCAGCAGTAGGTCTTTTAATCATGTTCGCGGGGTGGAAAAGTCATCGCACCGGTGAGAAAGTCACTTTGGGCTTAAAGCAATCTTGCTGGATCGGAGCAGTACAGGGCATCTGTCTACCGTTTCGAGGATTTTCGCGTTCCGGGGCCACTATATCCACCGGACTCCTTTTAGGGATAGCCAAACAAAGAGTTGAGGAGTTTAGTTTCGCCCTTGCCGTTGTTCTTACCCCACCTGTAATCGTTCGAGAAGTCTTAAGATTACTGAATGCACGCCATGCGTCTTCAGTTAATATATCAAGCGTGGTGGGTCTCTTTTATCCCAGTCTGTTGGGCATGGTACTGAGCTTTGCTTCTGGAATTTTAGCTCTTAAGTGGCTTTCCCTGTGGCTGGAGCGCGGCCGCTGGCATCTATTCGGAATATATTGTTTGTGCGCCGCTGTTGTTGTATTTCTGATTTATAGAAGTGGTTTTTAAGGGGCTTCCCGTGACACAGTAGTTAGAATGTTACAAATAATACAGTTTAAAACGATTCCGCAGTTGCAACGAGTACTTTCTGAACTTCACAGCAGGTCAATTCCCGAAAATTGCATAGTATAAGCAGTAATTGACAGTTCCGGAAAGATAACGATATACATTATGCATTCTCTAAACCTCTTTATTTCATTTGTCGAGGCACATCGCTATTGGGGATACGGGTTGCTTTTCATAGCGATGATTTTCGAAGGAGAACTTTTTTTGACCGCAACCGGGATGTTGGTGCGGCTGCAGGCATTTGATTTTTTTGATGCATTTTTCTTCGCTCTATCAGGGGTCCTGTCTGGCGATATTCTTTGGTACTGGGCAGGGAGAATGCTCGTTTTCCGATATCCGCACCATCGTATCACCCTGTTCGTGGTGCAGCGCGTCAAGCGATATCTCCCGAGTATTGGAAGAAATCCTGTTCATGTTATTTTCCTGTCGAAGTTCATTTACGGTCTGAACCATTCAACCCTTGTCGTATTGGGTTTTCTTAGAATTCCTTTCGGACGTTTTATTCGCATCCAATTTATCACCTCTTTTATTTGGTCTCTGATCTTTTTGATCGTCGGATATATTTTTGGGAGCGTAGCGCTCACGATCACGCACCGATTCCAACGTTTTATAATACTCGCACTTCTTTTCCTGATCGCAGTCGTGTTTATCGATTACGTTATTGGGAGATTTATTGAAAAAGCAGAACGAAAGCATGGGGAATGAAATCCACACGGCCCCCTCAGAAGACCCTTATTGAGCTTTATTTTATCGATGAATCCATCATCCTTTTCGCCGTTGGACCATGCTTACTTCCAATGTTTTGAAGATTTCAAAAAAGCACTAGGATTTGGAGGACTTATGTGGCATATGAGCGTTCCGTGGTGAGAATTTGGCATCCGCGCTGTAGTAGTCTATTTCTTCATTCTCGCCGTGTTGCGTTTCACCGAGAAGCGACAGATTGGCCAGCTTGCACCGTTCGACCTGGTATTGCTGCTGATTCTTGCGAATACAGTTCAAAACTCTATGAACGCGGGCGATAACTCCCTCGTAGGCGGTTTGATTTCTGCAGCATCGATTGTATCGCTTGACTATTTTGTTGGTTTTCTAGCGTTCAAAAGCAAGCCGGCCGAATCAATTATCGAAGGGCGGCCTCAAATATTGATACATAATGGCGAGCTGTTCGATGATGTCTTGAATCGGGAGAAATTGTCGCGGCATGAGTTAATGGCTGCGCTTCGCGGGGCTGGATGTGACAGCATAGTGGATGTGCACGTCGCAGTACTCGAGAATAACGGACGCCTAAGCGTAACACCTCGTGAGAAGAGATCTTGATTGCTGCAGGAAGAACATGAAACATTTGCTTCTTCCTTGTCCGGTGAGTGTAAATTTATTATAGAGACGATCCGTCAAAAATCGTGTTGTTAAGATGGTGCTGTAGCCCGCATTTATGCTATAATGTAGATGCTTTAGATATACATTGGAGATTACAGGCTGGAATTTTCTGGTTCCTTGAACTTTTTCAATTACTAAGGAGGTATTCTATGTTTGAAGGACTTTTTCGACCGATGCACTTGCTCCTAATACTTTTTATCGTATTAATTATATTTGGCCCTGGAAGATTGCCAGAGATTGGTGAAGGACTGGGGAAAAGTATAAGGTCATTTAAGAAGGCCATGACCGAAAAAGACGATTTAAAAGAGGAGCCCAAGTCTATTGAACAAAAAGAAGAAAAAAAGGCATAAAAGAGCATCCTCAATTTATTCAACACTCATCTAAAAAATCGGCAGGCTTCGTACTCATTTCATGAGGGAACGTGCCTGCCGACTTCTCTAATCCGAACCACTTCAAAATTTCACATGCAAAAGCTATTCGTTGCATATATTGAAGGCTACGAAGTAGTGGATCACGACATCATTCTTTATAGTGAGGTATTAAACGTAAGGAGTGAGGTACGCAGTGTTTAGTTCTTTTTGTATCACACATCTATGATAAACTAAACGAAGGTGAAGAGATCAAATGGAAATCGTGAGCTCAATCTTCATCAGTTCATGAAATTTTACAAGGTGATGAGGGCAGAAGAGTCGGTAACAAGCATGGAGGGCAGATAGGTCAATTCGAAAAACGGAGTTAATATGGATAAGGACAGATATATTCGAGGTATGGAAAAGCTCAAGGAAATCGATGGTGCAGCAGGTGAAAGGGTCATTCAAAGCTTGAAAGATATTGCCCCAGACTTAGCCCGGTATGTCATTGAATTTCCATTCGGGGACGTTTACAGCCGCCCTGGACTTGATTTGAAATCAAGAGAGCTTGCCACAGTAGCGGCACTAACGGCATTGGGAAATGCTGCCCCACAGCTGAAGGTCCATATTCATGGGTCTCTCAATGTCGGATGTTCGCGGGAAGAAATAGTCGAAATTATTATCCAGATGGCGGTTTATGCCGGTTTTCCTGCTGCACTGAATGGCATGTTTGCAGCAAGGGAAGTCTTTAGAGAACGGGATGAAAAGGGGTTAGGATAAGCATATAAGCCATACAGGATCTTGGATACAATTAATGAAATGAATAAATACTAGCGAGGGCTTTATATGGATCGACGATCAGGTCAGAATCGGAGAAAATTAAATGATCCAAATTACAAAGGTCCTGAACGTAGAAAGGGGAAAGAGAGAAGATCAGGGAACGACCGCAGAAAATCCATTTTCTATGGAATTTGAAAATACCTCAGGGGAATTGAATCATGTTTGGTCCTGTAAGTTCATTCCTGCGGTCTGCAAGAATGCCGATTCTGACGGAGGAGCAACTTTCACGTCGAACTACTCAGCATGATGAACTGCTTAAAGTAAGATGAGATTGAAAATGACTAACCCTGGTTTTAAGTTCTGCACAATCGTTCATTTGGCAGTGTTCTTTGCCGCTATTGCCTGGCACATGCAAGCTGGCTCTATCGCTTGTGTGTTTGATCAATTGACCGAGACATTTGAATTCATGTTTAGTCCGCTTCCGCTTGAAAATTCTTACATGCTTTCGAACCCGGCTGCGGAGGCAATTGCGTTGCAATTGATTGCAATATTTTTTATTACGGGCATACCGAGCTATGCGATCGGCTACCCTCTCTTCTTGCGATATTTCAGTAAACCGCTATAATGAATGAATTTTGCTTTCTGAAACTGATGGCGCGATCAAGCGCTTGCCAGGCTCTATGTTTCAATTCAAAATTGTTACTTTTGGGTAGACACAATGGATAGCTCGCATCATTATTGTGAGGGATTTTGTTCAGCTCAAGCGGCATGGGATACATTGTATATGGGAAGAGACAGAGGCGCGGCGTCGCGATTTTGCCCGGCATTGCGCTGATGGCTTTCCCCTATATTGTATCGAGCGGGCTTTTAATTGTTCTTCTCATCGGCGTTGTGCTGATGCCCTTCCCCCATTTCATAAGATACTAAATCATGGGGCAGCACACATACTATGCGCTAAGAGAACCGTGCAATCTGCGTGAGTCGGTAAGTGGTAGAGCAGTGCAAAGGCGGACAATATATCTATGATCATGAGGAGTACTTCCTGTTGGTGGGAAGAATGGGTATTCGGCGCGGATTGAAGGTTACGTCTCGTACTTGACATCCGAATGAAACCATTTAAGCGACCTTTATACAGCGTTTTGTACGTCACGCGCGGAACCGTAATTATAGGCAGAGGGACGCATGAATCAGATTGATATGGACGAGATATACAGGAAGATGTCACCTGAGGAGATACCCTGGAATATCGAGGAGCCACCGGACGCGCTCGTCAAGTTACTCGAGAATGGAAGTGTGCGTCCGTGCAAGACGGTTGAGTTTGGATGCGGCCTCGGCAACTACACGTGCTATCTCAGTGGTAGGGGATTTGATGTCACCGGAGTTGATATCTCCCCGACGGCCATAGGGATCGCCAGGGAAAAAGCGAGAAAGAAAGGGATTCCGTGCACGTTCATTGTGGCTGACATTCTTGGTGACCTGAAAGAGGTGGAAGGTACTTTCGACTTCGCCTATGATTGGGAGCTACTGCATCATATCTTTCCCGAGCAAAGAGTGAAGTATGTTGAGAATGTATACGGGAAGCTTAAACCAGGAGGGAGCTATCTGTCCCTTTGCTTCAGCGAGAAGGACATGCAATTCGGCGGCATGGGGAAATACCGGGAAACGCGCCTTGGCACTGTTCTCTATTTTTCCTCCGAGGCCGAGCTTAGAGACCTCTTCGAACCGTACTTTCTCATAAAAGAACTTAATACGGTTCAGGTCAAGGGGAAGTACGGTGACCATATTGCTGTGTACGTATTCATGTATCGGCGATAGACAGCCTCAAGCTGGCTTTACTTTACTCCTTAAAGCACCCAAGAATAGCCTCTGCAGCATTAGCCAAGTAGGCACCGAAAGGACCGTCAGGATCGCAGATTTATATTGAAGTATGGGTCGATAATTGCAGCGCGATTATCTTCCTCAATTTGGAGAAAACAGGGCGGATTGCAAGTTATATCTTAAAAGCTGCAGGATATCGGATATAATCTACGCCGTAGGATTCTTCCTAAAAATCAACATCAGTCCATGTTATAGAAGTAGAAGGTTCTTAGCGGGAATTGCCAGCTCAAGTTTGCTGTTTCACTATAATGTTGTTTTAGGATTCCAAATGAACAAAACTAGTATTACGAGGACACAGGGTAATATATCAACGCGAGCAATCGTGCGGTATCTGCTCATACTCGTTACGATCATCATGATATGCATATCATGTGAGCATCGGGCTATGCCAAACAAAGAGACGGTCGCGGAAAAGATCATTGAGGCATATGGTGGCAGGGAGCGACTTGCGAGTATCGTGTCGGTTGCGGCTGAGGGACGAATAACGGCGCTGATACGGGGTGACGAGGGGACATATAAACGTGCTCTTCGAAGGGATGGTAAACTATTTGTTGATATTAATTATACCCGCTCGACGGAACGAAGGATCCTGAATGGTTCGAAAGGTTACCGTGGTGTTGGAGGGCAGCTCGAGGAAGTTTTCGGCCCTCGCTATCTCGCAATGGTCTACCAGTATAATGAACTAGACCTGCCATACGGGTTGGTCGACAAGAGCTTTATGATTTCTGAGCTACGGCGGTCGCCGCTCAACGGCTCTGACATGTACCTTCTCAGTTGCACTGACCGCGCCGGCAATGGCATGGAAGTGATCGTGAGCGCAGAGAATTCCCGTATCGTTAAAAGCACTGGTACTTTTGCCATGGGAACTCAATCGACGAGTCTGAGCTCCGAATTCAGTGATTTCAGAATCGTTGATGGGGCCCTTTTCCCCTTCAGGATTGTCAATTACGCCGGTGGAATCAGAATCAGTGAAATCATTATTACCCGATATTTGGTTAATCCGACAATTGATGAGTCGTTATTCACTCCTTAACGGGTATTAAGGATGCTTAGTTTGAAACTACATACTATTTTTTTGTACCAACCGTTCCTGGAAGTGCGGGTGGTGGGTCCCCTGCAAACATTCAGCAGCAGAGGAAAGAGCCTTGGTTGAAATGTGGATGCGGGGGTATGATTACACCCATCCGCCCAGCGCTCTGGGTTACCGGCCCCGGAGATAATCAAACTGACCTTCTCCTTATAGACTGAGCCAAGCAAAAGTGATAATTTCTACCTTGCATGATATAACCAGAACTCTTTGCCCTTGTCACCATATTGACATTGCGCAGTTGTAGTTCCTCGCGGAGACCTGATATGATCGATGTGAAGAATATCATTTGTAACACATAGTGCGCTATCCTTCCTGAATAATGCATATTGACTACGATGTCTTCCAGTGCGTTTTTCAGGTAGTATTTGTCCGTCGGCAGTCACTTGGCTAAAGGATAGCCGGCAGCTTTCCAAGCTTTGAGACCGCCAGCCATGTTTACTGCATTACTATAGCCGAGATCGTTTAAGGTTTTGGTCGCCAAAGGCCCCCTGAGATCCATTCCGCAATAGACAACAATTTTAGAATTTTTGTCAGGGATAATCATACCCACTTTAAACTCTAACGTCCCTCGCGAAATATTTATTGCCCCGGGCAGATGCCCTCCTTCAAACTCATTCTTGTCTGTGACATCAAGGATGATGACATTCTCCTTTGCGTCGATCATTTTCTTGACATCATCGATCGATACTTCTTTAATCAACGCTTTGCTTTCTTTTACCAGTTGTTCAGGAGTTTTATCCGCCGCCTCAACATGATATCCGGTGCTAATCGTGAACAAAGCCAGAGCAAACACTACTAGTAATTTTTTGTTCATGGTAAACACTCCTTTCGGGTCAGCAGCCTATACCTAATTTTAGCAAATAATTGCCATCTTGCAACCACCTGAATACGGGAAAAAGTATTATGCTATAATGTTTACATGAAGAAAATTATTCTTATGTTGTTATTATTTCCTACATTTGCGTGGGCACAGCCGACCCTCGAATTTACGACCGAGAAACATGACTTTGGGAGTGTAATTCAAGGAACACAGCTCGAATATACCTTTGAGTTTATTAATGCTGGATCCGATGAGCTCATCATAAAAGAGGTCAATACGTCCTGAGGATGCGGGGCCGTGGTGGCTAGTTCAAGCCATCTGAAAGCTGGAGAAAAAGGGAGTATAATAGCAAGGGCTTCCACCCTCATGAAAAAAGGTTTTCTAACGGAAACGATTGAGGTTGTGAGCAACGACCCTAAAAGACCGACGGTGATTCTGACATTGCAGGCAACGATACTCGAAAGCATTGTGCCGCTAATAGAGGGGGCTCCCGCTCATTAATTCAGCACTTACTTCATCCTTCGTTAAGCATGAGGATCTATCAAAAACTGATCAAGTCAAAAAAAGGATTTTCTGGGTATGCTATGGTGATAACTAGTTCATTATAAATATTGGTAAATAACCTTCCTGGAACTCAAGCAGTTTTCATTCCTTGGAAACTCCACTGTTTCATGCCGTAGTTGTGGGCTTCTACCTTGAAAATGTCATCCAAAAATACCCTGCAGAGATACCATGGTGTTTGACCAATTTATGCCCTCATAAACAGGTTGTTTCAATGACTTTCTTCGCTTCTTCTTTAGTAATGCCATATTGATAATAAATATATAATGACACCATGTCAGCGAGTTGGGTTACAGGAATATCTGGCATAATTTGAAGGATCTCTTCCTTAAAATAATTTGCTGCTTCACAAATAGGCATGTTATCTTTGTTAATCATTCATTTTCTCCCTTCATTTTTCTATTTGCACAAACCTGAACCAACCGATATCCAGACGATACCGGAATGACTTGTCAGTCCATGCTTCAACGAAATCAAGTATAAACAATAACGCAAGGGTAGTCAAGACCACACTTTGAAGAAGCGGGGGTATGCATAACTGAATGGACTGACTGCGACAGTGTCCCTTTATGCTCCCCCTCATGAGGAGAAACGACGGGAGATCCTTGTTTGTTGGGAAGGATAGAAAGCGCCGAATTTTTGAAAGAGACTGAATTTTGGGGAAACCAGACGCCATCAATGGTCTCTAGATGTTAATCTTTTGGCTCTCTTAACCCGAAAGTCACGGCTTTAGCTTGTCCTCCTACGTAAATTCGTCCGTGAACATGTTTCAACCCGCATTTATTGGTCATCCAGATTAATTACCAAAACCACCGCAGAAAGCCCCTGGCTTTAGACATGGGGATGAATGCGGGAATTGTTTTAGTTGATATTTAGCAAATAATACAATATATTAGTTGTTATGGCTCCAAAGGCGACAACCCAGTCTTTCATCCACGAGTTTCAACTCGTGACCACTCCGAAAGAGAAACGCATATTGGAGGTGCGCTTTAACGCGGGACGTAATCTCTATAATGCGTGTCTCTCCGAGGCGCTTACGCGCCTTAGTGCCATGCGCGGTTCCGACGCATGGAAGACTGCGCGGAACATGCCTCATGGGAAAGCCAGGACAGCAGCATTTCAAACCATCAATGAGAGGTTTGAGTACAGCGAGTATTCGCTGCACAAGTACGCAGCCAAGGTCTGCCGTGCCTGCTGGATCGGAGACCACATCGACAGCCTGACAGCCCAGAAGTTGGCATCCAGGGCATTCATTGCGGTCAAGGAGTACCAGTTCGGGAAGCGCGGCAAACCCCGCTTCAAACGATACGGCTGGATGTCTTCCCTCGAGGGGAAGAATAACGCTTCCGGCATCAGATGGCGCGACGGCCGTGTCAAGTGGAACGGTCTCGACCTTCGGTGCGTATTCGACCGGAAGGATAAGCATGGCATCCAGGCCCACGCCTTAAGCCAAACGGTCAAATATTGCCG
>Ga0335081_10001309_pt1 | contig 39683 bp, 28 predicted proteins | sample Lox_Sample_35_FD_206713 | JGI IMG/M metagenome (GOLD analysis project Ga0335081, IMG submission 206713) | Soil microbial communities from Loxahatchee National Wildlife Refuge, Florida, United States - Lox_Sample_3.5 | ecosystem: Environmental > Terrestrial > Soil > Wetlands | place: USA...
CGGCAGCGATGCCGGAAGGCCTTTACATTTAAGAAGGAATGGCAGGCTTTTGTCTTGGCACAAACTGAAACATTCCACTTGACACCGACCAGCCTTCTCATGGAAGACCGTCGTCTTTCGCGGCCTGCCAGGGTGTGCGAAGCGCGCCTGTGCGGCGCCGGCAGACGGCGGAAACCGATCGTCTGCCCCACAGAGTTAACTGCATTCTGTATGACGCACTCTAGCGCAGCAATGCCTTTTTCCGAATGTGAGCCAGGCTCGTTACCTGTCTCCACGTTGGCTTCGGCCCAGGGCGTACATCTCCTTCATGACTACGGGGAGCTGTTGGGGGTCGCGAATGCAACGCAGAAAGATCAGCCGAAAATCGGGCCACCACCGCGGCGTGCCGGCGAAGCCATGGTAATCGGCGGGCAGCGGTGGTCCGCCAGAACTACCCGCCGCAGGAATCACGGCTGGTAGCTCAAACGCGTACATGCTTCCCCCGGCCAAGGGCTGGTGCGGGTACCGCAGAAGCCACGGACAATTGTGAGACTCAACAATCAGATTGGCGGAAACCACCGCCCACTGTCCCGCATCGGCCGGAGAGGGCTGCTGGCAGTTCCAAAGCCGTGCTTCGGGAACGTAGACGCTGGGCTCGGAAAAGCCATATTCATCGATCAGCACGTTTCGTACGCCGTGCAGTTCGGCCCAGCGCCGGACATCGAGTAGCGCATGGTTCCAATCCAGATTGGAATCGTTGACCAGCTCATAACCGGGATGGCCCAGAGTGAGAGAGTTGAGAAATGGAAAGTAGTTGGGATAGGCGCGCACCGCCGTCAGCAAGCTTGCTGCGGCCAGAGCGACGGTCAGCCAGGCGAACGAGCGCGCCGGTGTCCAGCCGGATTGCCGTAAGTGGCCGAGCAGCCGCGGCAACGGGGCAAGAAGGAGGATCAGGAGCGCCATCGGGATCGCAAAATAGCGGATGCTGAGATTCAGTCGGCTCAGCACGCAGGCAACCACAAACGTAAGCAGGAACACCCACGCTGCGCGCCAATGCAATTCGCGGCCCTTGGAAATGACGCTGGCCCTTGCGAACCGGCGTTTCGCGACGATTGCGACCACCAACGCCAGAAGGAGCAACGCCAAGAATGCCAGAGTCGATTTGAGAACAAATACTACCGGGAAGTAGAACCAGACACCGTGAGAGTAAAAGTGGCCCAGAATAAACGTGCCGCGGCTTGCCATGACACCGAACGCGGCCAAGCCGATGCCATACAAGAACAGAGGCATCAGCAAGCGGCGGAGCATGAGCGAGGCTGGAGCTTGTCCCAGAAAAGCGAGCGTGTCCGTGGGTTGGTTCCAAGACAAGATGAAGTAGACCCCATATACTGCCAACGCCGCCCACCATACACCTTTCCAGGTATGGCGCCAACCGCGTCGATACCAGGCTCGGAAATCGGACTGGGTGAGTAGCGGTTGCGCCACCGGCAGCCAGCGCAGACTGAATGCAAAGGCGACACAAGCGAACAGCAGAAGTCCCGCGGAGAATTTGGAAAGCAGCGCTCCGGCCAGCGCGCACGAGAACCTCGCTACCGCTGCCCGCGAAGGAGAGCGCCAGAGATTGGCGTACGTCCACATGGTTACCAGAGAGAAGAGAGTAACGGCCATGTCCGTGAGTACCAGTGGGCCGAACGCGAGAAAAGCAGGCGTGGAGACAAAGACAGCCAGACACAGCAGGCCCCCACGCGCGTCCGCGAGCCTCGAGGCATAGAGGTAGAGCGTAAATCCCAACGCCAGAGTCAGCAGGAGCATCGGGCCCCGCGCCCATGCCATGGTGACTCCAGGGTCGTTCCAACGCGTAATCAGCCAGTGCCCGAAGACCCATTCGCCAAGCATGGAACCGAATCCAGCACCGCTAAAAGTCCACGAGATGTGCGAATAATCGGCGTGTACACCACGCAAAACCAGCGGCAGGCCGGCCAGGACTTTCGCCAGCGGAGGATGCTCGACATTCATGCGGAGGTCGAACCGCTGCAGATAGCTAACGCCTGCGCCCACATGCGCCACTTCATCGATGGTAACGGACTCGCGAAGGGCTGCTCCGCCCGCAAGCACAGCCATGATCGCCAGAAGCACCGCCGCAAAGATGGTGCTCGGCCGTGACAGAGATGTGTTTTTCATTGGGTCTCCCGGGCTCGCGATTCCACCGGAATGCGAGATGCGCGACGCTCGCGGGCGGGCAGGCGGGGCTATCGCCAGCATAGCTCCGTGCGTGCCCTCGCGCCAGCGTGTGGAGTCAAGGCGGGTGAGTCAAGAACGGGCTGTGGGAGCGCTGCGAGTTATAATCATGTCCGGCGATGCCCTGAGCAATGAAAATCTCCACGCCGATTCGGCAGCAGAAGCCTGGCTTCTCGGCGCCGCGGCCGGGTGCGCAGGACTCGCTCTCGCACCTGACCTTCTCCGTCGTGGCGGTGGTCTTGATGGCCAGCGTCTATCTCGCCTACAGCCCCGCATTGGGTTTTCAGTTCATCCTCGACGACCACCAATTCATCGGCGATCCGCGCCTGCAGTCGTCCGGCCACGTTTGGGAATACTTTACGAGTTGGGTATGGGCGCAATTTGCTGGTGGACCATTGAGTTTCTATCGGCCGCTGTTTCTGCTCTGGCTGCGAGTGAATTTCCTCCTCAGTGAAATGTCTTCCTGGGGATGGCACTTCCTGAGCGTCACGAAACATGTGTCCGCGGCCATTTTGCTGGGACTGCTGGTTTGGAAACTACTGCGGGACCGCGTCGCCGCCCTGATTGCATCGACTCTGTTTGCGCTGCATCCGGCCCAAACAGAATCCGTGGCGTGGATCACGGTGCCCGACCCACTGATGGCCGCCGCCATGCTGGGTTCCGTGCTCCTCTATATGAGGTATGCAGACGGCCATTCCGACAAGGACCCGCCTCACGTAAAGAAAGCCGGCCAAAAAGCCCGTAAGGTAGTCCGGAATGATGCGGCGTCCCGGCCTTCACTGGCGTGGTTGGTCGCCTCCGCCGTTGCTTGTCTGGCAGCTCTGCTGGCGAAGGAAACAGCCATCGTGCTGCCGGCGGTGCTCTTTGCCATGGCGCTGCTGATGCATAAAGGCGAGTCGCCCGGGCTGTCGCCTCGGCTGGTGCGCGCGTTTCGCGCCACGCTTCCGTTTCTCGCAGCGACCGTGGTTTACATTCTTCTGCGTCTGAATGCTCTGGGCGGAGGGTTCGTGACCTCGACCCAACATTTGCCATGGAGCACCGAGCTGCTATCCTTGCCGGCTACTTTGTGGTTTTACGTGAAAGTGCTGCTGTGGCCGGTCCAGCCGCGCGCCTTCACCGATCCTACCCAGGTAGACCGGTTCTCACTAAACGGTGTTCTTCTGCCAGGCTTCGCGGTCTGTTGCGCCGGGGCGATCCTGGTGGGGGCATTGGTCTGGGGGTGGAAAAAGGCACGACGCGACCTCTCGCCGCGAGAAGCCGCGGGTGTCGAGCTTGCGTTGGTTCTCGGCACGCTGTTGCTGGCGCTCCCCATTCTGCCTGCACTGAACTTGAATGCTCTGCGCCCCGGAGATTCTCTGCATGGCCGATATGCCTATGTGTCTTCTGCCGGACTGATGCTCCTCCTGGCGACGGGGTGGCACCTGGCGCGGCAATGGCGAACCGTTTTGCTGTTTTCGGGTGGAGTGGTAGCGGTTGCATTCGGCGCGCTAACGATGATTCAAGAGTCGGCTTGGAAGGACAATCTAGCGGTCTTCACGGTGGCCCATCAATATGCCCCGCACAACAGCTTCGTTGCCCAGAATCTGGCACGCGCCCATATACAGGCTGCCATCGAATTGAGTGAGGCCGGCCGGTGTAGCGATGCCGTGCCTGTATTTGAGCAGGCCACCCAGCAGTACCCGGAAGATTGGGTGGCGTGGGCCGCCTTGGGAAACTGTCTCGCGCAACTCAACGATTTGTCCAGGGCGGAACAGACGCTCCGCCGCGCCGCCGAGCTGGCGCACAAGCCTCAAGTTACCGAGCGCTGGCAGCAAGTACGTACAATGATGGAGGGGCGGCCTTCCGCCCCGCAGGAGTAGATGTGGCGGAGAGGGCTGCGTGTCGGATCGGACGGTTCTTATGAAGTCCGCCCTGCTGCTGTTGGTACTGGCTGCCCGCTTGTGGCCCGCGACGAACCCAAGAGCCGCTGAGGAGGCCAACGCCGCCCTGGCGCTGGCCCACGAGGGCAAGTATGAACAGGCGATTCCCCACTATCGGGCGGCGCTCAAGCTGGACCCCACTCTTCCCGGCCTTCACCTGAATTTCGGATTGGCTTACTTCAAACTAAACCGCTTCGCCGACGCGGCACTCCTCTTCGAACACGCCACCAAGGAGGACCCCACCAGCTTCCAGGCGCGAGTTCTGCTCGGCATGAGTTACTACGGCATCCGGCGGTTCGCAGACGCGGCGGTCGATCTCAAACGCGCCTCCGAACAGCAGCCGGACAATACCGAACTGCGCTTCAAGCTGGCTCAATGCTACTTATGGTCCGGCCAATACGAAGCCGCCAAGAGCGAGTTCAAATTCCTGTTGACCAAGGATCCCGATTCCGCTCCCGTGCACATGCTGCTCGGAGAAGTGCTCGACGCCGCCAAACAGGAAGAGCAGGCCACAGCTGAGTTTGAAGCCGCCGTGAAAGCATCGGCGCACGAACCCGAGGCGCATTTTGGCCTCGGCTACATGTATTGGAAGCAGAAGCGGTACGAGGATGCGCAGCACCAATTTGAGGCAGAGCTGGCGGACCAACCGCAGCACACTCAGGCGCTGACCTATTTGGCAGACGCGGAAATTCACAGCGGAAACGAAAAAGGCAGCGAAGAGCATCTGCGCCAGGCGTTGGAGCTCGATCCGAACATCCGTCTCGCACACTTAGATCTGGGAATCCTTCTCGCGGCGCGAAATGATTCCGATCAAGCCGCGGCGCAATTTCGCGAAGCCATTCGAATCGATCCGAAGAACCCGGATGCACACTACCGGCTCGGCCGTCTGCTGCTTGCTTTGGGCCGCGAGCAGGAGGCCAACGTCGAATTCGCCAAGGTGAAAGAACTGGCGAAACGCGAGGAGCCGAGCCCGCTCATCAAGGCTCCCGGCCCGGACGGCGACCCGCCGCGATGAAGCGTGCGTTTTCGCTGCTGCCCGTCTTGGTCTGGCTGGCTTTGAGCCAGAACGTCCCGCCGCCGATCCGGTTTGTGTATCGGCCCATTGATTTCCGGCTCGAGAGTTCGGAGACTCCTCAGCGCCACGCGCCGGAAACTATGGCCGGCGGCGTGGCGATCTTCGATTACAACAACGACGGCAATCTGGACATTTTCTTCACCAATGGGGCCGACATCCGCACACTCGAGAAGTCGTCATCCAAATACTCCGACCGGCTTTTCGAAAACGACGGCAAGGGCAATTTCAAAGATGTTACAGCCAAAGCAGGCCTGGCCGGTGCCGGCTTCGATATGGGCGTCGCGGTTGGAGACTACGATAACGACGGGTACAAGGACCTGTTTGTCGCCGGCGTGCATGGCAATCATCTATACCACAACAACGGCGACGGCACGTTCACGGATGTCACAGCGAAAGCCGGATTGAACAAACCGGACAGTCAATACGGCCCGCTGTGGTCGGTCGGGGCAGCGTGGGTGGATGTGAACAACGACGGCCTGGTCGATCTGTTCGTGGTGAATTATCTCGCCTGGGACATCCGCACGGAGCAGCCTTGTGAGTCGGGACCCGGCACGTTCGACTACTGCCACCCGAAGTTTTATAAACCGACGCCCAATCAGCTGTTCCTCAACAACGGAGACGGCACCTTCCGCGATGTTTCGGCCGAATCCGGTATCCGCGCGCATCCCGGGAAAGGCATGGGGGTCGGCGTGGCGGACTACGACCTGGATGGCCTGATGGACATCTTCGTCACGAACGATAAGCAATACAATTCGCTCTTCCACAATAAAGGAAACGGCAAGTTCGAGGAGGTTGCGTTCGAAGCCGGCGTGGCGCTCACGGAAGACGCGCAGTTCATTTCGGGCATGGGCGTGGACTTCCGCGATATCGACAACGATGGATACCCGGACATCGCCTTCGTGGCGCTCGAGAACGAATTATTTCCGCTGTTCCGCAACACGGGGAAGGGCGGATTCATGGAAGTGACGGATTCGAGCGGCATGACGCGGTTCAGCGTGGCAATGGCAGGTTATTCGCCTACGCTCGCCGACTTCGATAATGACGGCTGGAAGGACTTGTTCGTGACGCGTGGCCATGTGCAATCGCTCGGATACGCCTCGCGCGTGCCGGTGGAGCAGCCCAACAGCGTGTTTCGGAATCTGGGAGGCATGAAATTTCAGGCGCTGACGGCGGAAGCTGGCTTGACGGCGCAACCACCTCGGCGGCACCGGGGTTCGTCGGTAGGCGATCTGAATCACGATGGACGTTTGGACGTGGTCGCGACCGCGATTAGCGCGCCCGCGGAGATTTGGATCAACGACAGCCCGGGAAGCAATCATTGGATCGAGTGCCAACTGGAGGGGGCGAAGAGCAATCGCGACGGCATCGGAGCGCGGATCAAAGTGGTGGCCGGCGGGAAGGCGCAATACAATCACGTCTCTTTCGCGGCCGGGTATGCTTCTTCCAGTGCCGGTCCGGTTCACTTTGGACTCGGTTCGAACCAGTCGGTCGAGGTGGTGGAAATACGCTGGCCGTCAGGTATTGTTCAGGAACTGAAAGACGTGGCAGCGGATCGCGTGGTGAAAGTTAAGGAACCAGCCAACTAGCGAGAGGTGGGGCAGACGATCGCCTTTCGTCGTCTGCCTGGGCTCGCGAAGACGACAGGCGACAAAAATCGATCGCCTGTCCCACGAAAAAGAACGGCCGGCAACCCTTGGTAGAGTTGCCGGCCGGCTGAACAACGTTGCGGTTAGAAGAACGCCTTCATTCCGAGTTGGAAGACTCTCGGGTCAAAGGCGGAGGTGATTTGACCGAAATTGCTCGCCGTAAATTGGTTGCTGATGCCGTTGAAGTTGCTGCCCTGGAACTGGGTGTGGTTGAACACGTTGAAGCTCTCCGCGCGGAACTCGAGGCGGCTGCCCCGCTTCTCGCTGAGGACGAAGCTCTTGAACAACGACAGGTTCCAATTGTCGCGGCCGGGCCCGGTTAAAGCGTCGTAGCCCAGGTTGCCATATTGCCCGACGGTCGGGGCCGAAAACGCCGAGGTGTTAAACCACTGGGTCACGGTGCCCGGATAGCTGATGCTTCCGGTCAGATTGGGCCGGTTCCCTCCAGGTCCCGCTCCATTCCAGGTCGGCAGGCCATTGTTTTTGCCTGGTCCGCCTAAGAACACGTTCACCGGCAAGCCGGTTTCAGCGGTGATGTAACCTGAGAATTGCCAGCCACCGAATGCCGTCCTCGCCGCCCGGCTGTTGTTGTGCCGGAAGGCGGGAATATCGTAGACAAAGTTGGCCACGAATACATTCGTGTGGTTGAAGGCGGCGGGTCCAACACCATATGCCCGGTTGTAGGGATCGGCCGTATCGTTGAGGTCCCAGCCATTGCCGTTGTTGGAGCTGGAATCGATGGCTTTCGAGTAGGTATACGCAGCCTGGAAAGTGAGATCCTTCTGGATCCGCGAATTCAGGCTGGCCTGCAGGGAATTATAGTGGCTGTTGGCGTCATCGCGATACATGCCGATGGAGGCGTAACCAGCGTACGGAACCACGCTGTTAAATGCAGCCGTTCCGTTGATGAGGCTTGGCAGGGAGCTCTGCGCCGGCAGGTTGAGTTCTTCCCGATCGCTTTGATGGCGATTCTGGTTACCGACGTAGGCGATGGACAAAACCGACTTCTCTCCCAACGCCTGTTGCACGCCGATGCTGAATTGGTAGCTCACCGGCATTTTGTAATCGGTGTTGTTTAGGCCAACGATAGTGGACGGCAAGATCGGCGCCACCGGGGTCTGGCCAGTCAGCAGATTGGTACCCGGATTCGACAGGGAGACGTTATTGAGCGTGACTTGGTCGCTGAACGGAATATTGGCTCCGGCGTTGTACATGTCGTTGCCCTGGACACGTTCGTACATGATGCCAAAGCCGCCCCGCAGGATGGTCTTGGCACGGCCGGTGACGTCGTATGCAAATCCGACGCGCGGACCGAAAGCAGCCCAGTGGCTGTCTACCAAAGCGTTCGAAATGCCGTTCTGGCCGGCTATCCCGATGCCGTTCCCATAGAACTGATAGCCCTTCAGGATCGAATTGGGGCTGGTGATCAAGCCGGGGCTGTTGGGGCTGATAGTGCCGTCGGGCAAGAGGATTGCCGCGTTGGCTGGGTTGTACAGGCCGGGATAGAAGTTCGACATACGGTTGTTGGCTTCATACGTATGGGGAGCTCCGTCCCACCGCACACCCAAATTCAGCGTGAGGCGTTTGTTGACGCGCCAGTTGTCTTGAATGTAAGCCGCCCAGGACTGGTTGTTCCAATGGCCGGAGTCTTTCACCGCGGCTTCGGTATACGAGTTGGAAAGACCGAGGAGGTAATCGGCGAAATCGTTTCCGGTGTAGATGCCGTTAAATTGGAAACTGCCCTGAGTTGCGGCAAACAGGTCCTGGATTTTCGCGTAATAGGCATAACTCAAACCGAACTTGAGCGAATGCCCACCCTTCGTCAAGGAGACGTCGTCGCGCCACTGGTAGTCGTCGGCTTTGTTGTGCCACGGTATCCAGTTGGCGTTGTAATCGGCTCCGGTACTGCCGGTCAGATTGATTTGCGGAATACGGTTCACATCATTTGGCCCGGTAAACAACCGGGGAACGTTGAAGCCGCTGGGTTGCGCGTACAACCCGGTGTTCACAATGTTGATCCGGTTGCCGTTGTAATTGAACGCGATCTCATTGATCAACGTCGGGCTGATGGTGTGAATGGCATGAACCACGCCGCTGTAGGAGGGGTTGCCGAACGTGTTGCCAATGGTGGGAACGTTGTCGCTGTCCCACATAGATGTCACGTAACCTTGGCTGATTTGCTCGGCTACGAAGTGCCCGAAGATCGTGAAGTTGTCCGTGAAGTGGTGATCGATACGGGTCATCTCCTCCCGGAAGTTGGTAGGTGCGGTCACACCCTGGATATATTGCGTGCCGCTGGTGGGTGCCGGGAAGATGCCGGCTTTCAACAGGGCCTGCGCATTGGGATCCAGGAGGCTGGTGGGAATGGTGTTGTTCGGGAAAGCCTGACCGGGCTGGAGACCCGCAGCAGTGAATTTCGCCAAAACAGACGGCGCGAGCTGACTGGCGCTGGGAACATGGATGGTGAATGGCGCACCGGCGAAGTTTCCACCGTATTCGCTGGTCAGGGGGACGGTCTGGTTGATGGGGCTGCCTCCCTGAATGTATTTGCGCCACTCCATGTTGTAGAAGAAGAACGTCTTGTTACGGTTCTTGTTGTACAACTTGCCCAACGTTAGCGGGCCGCCGCCGTTGAACCCGAACTCATTGAAGCGGAGTTCCGGTGGCTTTTGGCCGGCTGAGTTGGTGAAGTAGTTGCCCGCGTCCAAGGCGTTGTTGCGCACGAATTCCCACGCTTCCGCGTGGAGTTGTTGCGTGCCGGACTTGAAAACCATGGTCGTGGTGCCGCCAGTAGCGAGACCAAATTCCGCGCTGTAATTCGAGGTCAGGGCACGGAATTCGGCGATGGATTCCAACGACGGCATGATGCTCAAGTTGCCGCCACTGCCGCGGTCATAGTCCTCACCACCGTCGATCATGTACAAATTGTGGCCAGGACGAAGCCCGTTGAAACTGACGTTGGAGTCGCCGCCCACGGGAACAGCGAGCTGAAAATCCCCGCCCATGGCGTTGGAAACTCCCGGCAGAAGGGTGGTCAGCAAGTAGATGTTGCGGCCGTTGGTGGCCATCTGGGACACTTGCTGTCCACTGATCACACCGCTGATTTCGCTCGAATCCGCCTGGACGGCAACCGGCGATGCTTCCACCGTGATCTGTTCGGTCGCATTGCCGATTTCCAGACTAAAGTCGATGCGGGTGCGGTCGCCGACCTGCAACACCACATCCTTGTGTTGAACCGCCTTAAAGCCCTTAGCCTCAGCACGCAGCAGGTAATGCCCGATATGCAAGCTGGGCGCCACGAATTCGCCAGCCGTATTGCTTTGGAATTGACTCACCTGACCGGTGTCGGTGTTCGTGATAGAAATATTCGCATTCGGAACGGTGGCACCTGTAGGGTCGGTCACTGTCCCGACAATGGTGGCCTCTTGGGCAAACGCCGGAAGACCAAAAAACAAAAGAACAATCAGCAAGACCACCCACCGGGATGGACTCGTAAGTTGCATATTTCCTCCTAGACCCCTTTTCCACCGGTGCACACCCGCTTCTGTTCGGCATCGATGGTTAGCGAAACCGTCTACACACTCCAAGACCTTTTCCTGGTTTGCTGGCTAAAGAATAGGGGAACTACGTGTCAATCATAAGTGGCGTACGGTACGTTACTGCGGAATGGTGTTGTTTCTAAGAAGGATTCCTAAGCGCGGGCGGGGAGTACGAATGGAGGGGTGCGTTACTGCGCCAAGCGTGGTATATTACGACTACAGGATCTGAAATGGGGTTTGGCCGAATCGACATTCCCGCCGTCGTCACGGGTCCTTCACCGCAGCCGCAGGCTGAAGAAGTCCGGAACCAGCTCGAGCGCCTGCTCAGCAGCCAGCAGTTCCGTTCCAGCCGGCGCTGCCAGCATCTGCTGCGCCACATCACCGAACACACTCTGGCCGGTGATGGCGCATCGCTGAAGGAAAGAACGCTGGGCGTGGAAGTGTTCGGGCGGCCCGCCGACTACGACACCGGTCAAGATCCGGTTGTCCGGGCGACGGCCGCCGAGATCCGCAAGAAACTGGCGCAGTATTATCAGGAGCCGGGGCACGAGCAGGAACCGCGAATTGAGTTGGTTTCCGGCGGCTATACGCCCGAATTCCACAGCGCCAACGGATTCCACGATACGGGGCCGCTGCCGCACAAAGTGGACCGAAGAATACCGATTGCGGGCGTGGCGGTTGGGGTGGTCGTGCTGGTGGCTGGCGGGTTGCTGGCGGCCGAATGGCGGCCATCGAGCCTGGATCGCTTTTGGGCGCCCGTCGTGCAGACGCAGGCTCCTGTGCTCATCAGCCTGGGACAGCCTATTGTGTATAATCTGGCTTCCACTCAGGCACAGGACCGTTTGCAAGGGGAAGCCGGCGACCCAGCCGCAACCAGCCTGCCGCCATTCGCCGATCGGATTTCCAGGAGCGATTTGGTGGTTCTGCGCGACCGGTATCTGGCCTTGGGTGACGCCATTTGTTTGGCGCGGATTGCGGGCCTGCTCGAAAAGCACGGTAAACCCTACCGCATTCGAGGGGAGGGATCGACTTCGTCGTCCGATCTTCGCGAAGCTCCCGCCGTTCTGATCGGCGCATTCGATAATCAGTGGACCCTACGCGCCTCCCCGCAACTTCGCTTTACGTTTGTCAAAGACAGCGCCCACGCGACAGACATGGTCCGCGATCGCCTTCATCCCGAGCGAACGGACTGGAAACTCATCGGCGCCTGGCCCTACTGGAACATCGCGAATGACTACGCGATCGTATCTCGTCTGGTCGACGCCAATACCGATCACCCCGTGATCATCGCGGCGGGGATTACGCACTATGGGACTATGGCGGCCGGCGAGTTGTTGAGCAATCCTGCGTATTTCGCCGAGGCGGCCGGGCAATTGCCGCGCGGCTGGCAGAAGAAGAATCTGCAGATTGTCCTCCGCGTCCCCGTGGTCGCAGGCGCAGTCGGCCATCCACGCGTGCTGGCTACGCACGTCTGGTAACACGTAGGACGGGCCCACGTCGCGTCAAATCTATAAAGAGATTCTGAACTCTGATACTATCATTTTGAGCGCGCAGTACCGCCTCGGGAGCCCTGCCATGCAATACGGCTACTTTGACGACCAGAAGCGGGAGTACGTCATTACCCGGCCCGATACCCCGCTGCCGTGGATCAATTACCTGGGATGCCAGGCGTACTTCGGCATCATTTCCCAAACCGCGGGCGGATACTCGTTTTATCGCGATGCCCGGCTGCGGCGTATCACGCGGTATCGGTATAACAACGTACCGCTCGATCAGGGCGGGCGGTATCTCTATCTGCGCGACGATCAGACCGCCGAGTACTGGTCGCCTTCGGGTCAGCCCACTCATCGAGAGCTGGAACACTACTCGTGCCGTCACGGAATGGGGTACAGTACGGTCGGCTCGACGTACCACGGCATTGAGGCGCACACGCGCTATTTTGTTCCGCTCGATGAGGATCTCGAAATCTGGCAATTGACCGTGGTCAATCACCGCCCCGAGGCGGCAGCACTCTCGGTTTTCTCGTGCCTCGAATTCTGTCTTTGGGACGCCCAGGACGACGCCACCAATTTCCAGCGCAACTTCAGTATCGGCGAAGTAGAAATCGAGGATGGCGTCATCTATCACAAGACCGAATACCGGGAGCGGCGCGATCACTTCGCGTGGTTCGCGTGTTCGGGGCGCGTCGAGGGGTTCGATACGCAACGCGAAGCCTTCTTCGGACCGGGCCGCGGTTGGGACCGGCCGCTGGTGGTGGAGCGCGGCGAGTCGGCCAACTCGGTGGCGCACGGGTGGGCTCCGATCGGCTCGCATCACGTGCGCCTCGAGCTCAAGCCGGGCGAAACCAGGCAGGTGCTGTTTGTGTTGGGCTACCACGAGAATCCAAAGGACCGGAAGTTCGATCCGCCGGACTCGCAGACGATCGATAAGGGCGGCGTGCGGCGGGTGATCTCGCGTTATCTCGATCCCGCGGCCGCCGACCGAGCGTTCGCCCGTTTGCAGGAATATTGGGACGGACTGTTGGGGATTTGCCAGGTGGAGACGCCCGATCCGCACACCAATCGGATGGTCAACATCTGGAATGCGTACCAGTCGATGGCCACGTTCAACATGTCGCGCTCGGCGTCGCTGTATGAATCCGGAATCGGCCGCGGCCTCGGCTTCCGCGACTCCAATCAGGACCTGCTCGGTTTCGTGCACATGGCGCCGGCGCGCGCGCGGCAACGGATTCTCGATTTGGCGTCCACGCAACTTCCCAACGGAGGCGCCTACCATCAATATCAGCCGCTGACGAAGAAGGGAAACAACGAAGTCGGCAGCAATTTCAACGACGACCCGCACTGGCTGATCCTGGGCGTCGCCGCCTATCTGAAGGAGACGGGCGACTGGACGATTCTGGATGAGCCGGTTCCGTACGACAACGAAGACGGTTCGGAGCAGCCGCTCTATAAGCACCTGCAACGCAGCTTCCGCTACACGCTCGACCGCCTGGGGCCGCACGGGTTGCCGCTGATCGGCCGCGCCGATTGGAACGATTGCCTTAACCTCAATTGCTTTTCCGATACACCGGGGCAGTCCTTCCAGACGACCACCAACAAAGAGGGCAAGGTAGCCGAATCCATCTTCATCGCCGGGTTGTTCGTGCTGGCGGCCAAAGAACTGGCGGAGATCGCGTGCCGTCGCGGGTTGGCAGCGGAGTCGCAGAAATACCGCGACGAAGCGGCGCGCATGACCGAAACGGTGAATCGGCACGGCTGGGACGGCGCGTGGTTTTTGCGGGCCTATGATGACTCTGGCGCGAAGGTGGGCTCTCACGAATGCGCCGAGGGCCAGATCTACATCGAGCCGCAGGGCTTCTGCGTGATGGCCGGCATCGGGTTAGAGAACGGACGGGCGCGCCGGGCGCTCGACTCCGTCGCCAAATATCTCGCCACGCCGCACGGCATTATGCTGCAGCAGCCGGCCTACTCGCGCTATTACCTGAACCTGGGCGAGATTTCCTCATACCCGCCCGGATACAAGGAAAACGCCGGGATCTTTTGCCACAACAACCCGTGGGTGATGATCGCCGAAGCGATGGCCGGCAACGGGGACGCGGCGTTTGATTACTACCTGCGCATCAATCCCTCGGCGCGTGAGCCGATCGGAGAAGTGCACCGCAACGAGCCGTATGTCTATGCGCAGATGATCGCTGGGCGGGACGCACCCACGCATGGCGAGGCTAAGAATTCGTGGCTCACCGGGACTGCGGCATGGAACTACTACGCCATCACGCAATGGATTCTGGGCATTCGCCCGGAACACGACGGGCTACGCGTGGCGCCAGTAATTCCGGAGCGCTGGGAAGGCTTCCGGGCCGTGCGCAAATTCCGTGGTGTCACGTATGACATCGACGTGCGGCGGGAAGGGCCGGGTGGTCAGGTCAACCTGATCGTCGACGGGAGGCCCCTTACAGGTGACGTCGTGCCACCGCCGATTGATGGCCGTGCAGTGGTAGCCGTAAAGGTCTGGCTCGGGTAGGTCCCACGCAGACCACAAAATACGATGGTCTGCGCCACAAATTGCCGACGTTATCGGGCCCCGGCCGTGCGCTCGCCCGCCGGATGGCCGAGCAAAGGCAGTAGGGTAGGCCGTCGTTTTTTGCGGCCTGCCTTCCCGACGGGTCACGCAGACCACAAAAAAGCGATGGTCTGCGCCACTAGCTGGCAGGCACTCTCACTTCAGCATACTGTGCGCTTTCGATCTCGACTTTCTTCAGGTGATCGTACCAGGAGAACTTCAGAATCACGGAGGTCGCAAGGATGATTGCACCCGCTACCAGCGCGTGGTCATATCGACGGATTACCAGATACACCGGAAACGCTACCAAGCTCGATTGCCAGGCAACGCCAACCACGATATTCCCCATGTCGCGCCAGAAATCGGGATTGGGCCGGAACGCGGGATCTTCGCGTTGCACCTTTTCGCGGATCGGACCCCAAAAACCCCACGGCCGTACGCGGTGATAGAACGATTTGAGCACTTCATCGTCTTCCGGGGGCGTCAGCAGCGTCCCGAGCAAACAACCCGCGAGCGAAATCGCCAGAATTAACGGGAAGGCGTTCAGAGCTGAGACGTGAGGCAGCGCCAAAGGCAAGACCATGGCGGCGGCGATGCCACCGACCATGCCCCAGAAGTATCCGAATCCGTTGAAGCGCCACCAATACCACTTGAGGACATTCGACGCGGTGTAGCCGCCCCACAACGCCGATACGATCCACTTGATCACGGCGTCGATCGAACCCACGAACCAGCCGAAAGAGATGCCGAGCACCACGACGCCAAACGAGGCCAGGTAGCTCAGCCGGACGTAAGTTCTTTCGCTCGCGTGTGGATTGATGAAGCGGCGGTAGAGGTCGTTCACCAGATACGGCGGCGCGGCGTTGACAGTAGCCGCGAAGTTCGACATGAAGGCCGCCAGCAGACCCGCCAGCAAGACGCCTAGCAGACCCGCGGGAACAAATTGGCTGAGAGCGTGCGGCAGGATCAGCTCGAAATCCATGTTGGCGCCCATGCCGCGGATGCGGTCGCTGTAGAAGACCAGGGCCAGAATGGTGAGCCCGGCAATCATGAAGTAACGCGGGACGTTGAGAACGACATTGACCACCGCGCTCATCATGCAGGCCTCGCGCGGGTTGCGCGTCGAAAGAATCCGCTGCATATCGTAGTTGGGAGCCGGGCCGGCCGCGCTGATCAGGATCCCCTTAAACAGCATCATCATGAAGAAGATTCCGAACAGGCCATATCCGTCCTCGGCGATCTTGGTATTGGCGGCGGCTATGAGCCCCGACCAATCCAGGTTCAAGTGCCACCCGAAAAACACTTGGTCCCAGCCCGCCGGCACCACACGGTGCAAGGCCGCCGGAGAGACGCGCGCGATGGCTATCAGGCCGATCGCAATCGAAGCGACCGACAGGATGCAGAATTGCAACACCTCGGTAATCACGACGCTGAACATGCCGCCCTTGACGACATAGAACGTGGTGATGCCCATCAGAATGAGTGCGTACTGGTTGGCCGAAAGGTGCCACGGGAGGAAGTCCGTGGCGAATTTTCCAATGCCTTTAAAACCGTACGTCAGGAAACCGATAACGCTCACCAGCGCGTAAATGACCACGATCAGGTGCGACAGGCGCGCGCCGCGGGTATCGCCGAATCGCGTACGGATCCATTCCGCGCCGGTGGTTACATTCGAGCGTCGCAGCCATGCCGATAGGAAGACCATGAGGAAGATCTGGTTGAAGACCGGCCATATCCACGGAATCCAGATGCTCTTCATTCCGTAAAGGAAGAGCAGGTAGACAAGCCACATGGTCCCGGCGATATCGAACATGCCGGAGGCATTGGAAACGCCCAGCAGGTACCACGGCAGAGTGTTTCCCCCCAGGAAGTAAGCTTTGGTGTCGCGCGAAGCCCGGTGCGACACCCAGTAACCCACCGAAACGGAAATCAGCAGATAGAGCAGGATGATGGCAACATCGATCGCGTGCAACGTCACGGCAAGCCTCCGGTCCCAAGGGCTGTGCTGGACTTCGACAGCACGCGGTCAGGCAGTATGCTCAGCCGGCTGTACCGGGTGCCCGATTACTAGTATAATGAGATTCTAAAATCTTGTAAAAGGGGAGTGTCGCGGAGCGAGCAACAGGCAGGCGCACCTGTCGGCACGCGCGGTGATGGAATGGTACGGACCTTCCGCAACTCGCTAAAGCATCGGCTTCGACGCCGCACGGCGTCGGGGAGGCCGCCCGTTTAGCCGCTGCTCTCCTCGGCTTCCGGAGCGGCTGCGAATCTACGGGATTGAAGTGAGGATAATAGGCGGCGGTTCAACAGCGTACACAGGAGCAGTCCTGGCGCCTAAACTCCGGCCCGAGCAGCCGCGGTCGTCGGGAGTCCGGCCGCTTTCCAAGCATCGAACCCGCCAGTCAGGTTCGCGATATCGCGGAAGCCGGCGCGCCGCAGCAAGCTGGTGGCGATGGAGCTGCGATAGCCGCCCCGGCAGTACACCACCAGAAGTTTCTCCGGGTCCAGTTCTCGTGCTCGGGACTTCAATTCTCCGAGCGGGATGTGAGTGGAATGCTCGACCGCGCCGCCGCTCACTTCACCCGGCTCCCGCACATCCAGCACGGCGATCCTGTCCCCCTCCTGCTCCCGGAGTTCCACAAACTCCTGAGCCGTGATTTGGGGAATGTAGTCGAGCTCAAAACCGTTCCTGATCCACCCGACCACGCCATCCGCCAGATAGCCGATCACGTTCTCCACTCCCACGCGGGCCAGGCGCAACTGCGACTCGCGGATGTGGTCGGGATCTTCTCCGGCGATGATCAGGGGCGTGTCCAGACCGAGAATCCGTGCTGCCCACGATGCGTACTGTCCGGTGAGAGCGATGTGCACCGACCCCGGCACGTGGGCCACGGCGAACTGAATGGCCGGCCGCGTGTCCACTACCACCACCCCCTCCTTTTGCAGGTGCAGAACTTCCGGAGCCGTCAGCGCAGCCAGGGGTGGCAATTCCGATACGGGCGTGGCGCCGCGCCGGTTCAGGTCCACTTCCCGCGCGAAATACTCCGGCCGCGCAGGAAGGTTGTCGGTCAGCAAGTGCACGAATTCCTCACTCGATCGGGCGAGCAAAGCGTAATTGGTCCGGCGCTGGTCGCCGATGGTCGAAGAACTTTCCGAACCCATCTGCCGGCCGCAAAGCGACCCGGCGCCATGGGCCGGAAAGATCACCGTGTCTTCAGGAAGCGTCAGGAGCTTCTCCTGAATGCTCTGGTAGAGCATCGCGGCCAGTTCCTGAGGCGTGTGAGTAGCGGAAAGGTCGGGCCGTCCCACGTCGCCAACGAACAGTGTGTCACCCGTGAAGACTGTCGCCGGGCGGTCCGTCTGGCCCAGACCGGTCATCAGGACGCAGATGCTCTCCAGGGTATGTCCGGGAGTCTGCAGAAACCGGACGCGGCAATGTCCGAACTCGATCTCGTCGCCATCCTGGACCGCAGTGTGAGGGAACTGAGCACCCGACCCTGCGCCGAGATAGATGCGCGCTTCGGTGCGCCCGGCCAGCTCGCGATGGCCCGAAACGAAGTCGGCGTGGAGATGGGTCTCGATAATGTGCTCGATCTTCCACCCTTTGGCGGCTGCGGCTTCGAGGTAGATGTCAACGTCGCGCTGCGGATCGATAATCGCGGCAACGCCGTCGGACCCAATCATGTAAGACGCGTGGGCTAAGCACGCCAGATAAAATCGTTCCACCTGTACCGGTTCCATGTTTCGTCCCTCACCATAAAGTTTATTGCTGAACCGGTTCGGAAGGCAGAGTTCGCGAGGCGGCCCGGCTTTCCGTTCCGATTCTTAACAGTCCCACATGCCGCAGCACAAAAACTCAACTGGCGAATGCGGGATGGACGCGATTGGGAGCATCCGGCTGCGCCACGAGCCGCAGATAGGGCAGGACCGGCTTAAAGCCCGCTGGATATTTCTGTCTGGCCTCTTCGTCGGATACCGAGGGCACGATGATCACGTCGTCGCCCGGCTTCCAATTGACCGGCGTCGCTACCTGATGTTTGGTGGTGAGCTGCATGGAATCGAGCACCCGCAGCACCTCGTCGAAGTTCCGCCCGGTGGTCATCGGATACATCAGCATTAGCTTGATCTTCTTGTCCGGACCGATCATGAATACGGTGCGGACGGTGGCGTTGTTGGCGGCGGTCCGGCCGGCGCAAGTTTCGCCGGCTTCGGCGGGCAGCATGCCATAGAGTTGGGCTACCTTCAGTTCGGGATCGCCGACCATCGGATAGTTCACCTTGTGACCCTGCGACTTCTCGATATCGGCCGCCCATTTGCCGTGATCCGCTACCGGATCGACGCTCAGGCCGATGATCTTGCAGTTGCGCTTTTCGAATTCGGTCTGAAGCCCCGCCATGTAACCCAGTTCGGTGGTGCAGACCGGCGTAAAGTCCTTCGGATGCGAGAAAAGAGCGCACCAGGAATCGCCGAGCCATTCGTGAAAGCGGATGGGACCGAGCGTGCTCTGGGCCTCGAAGTCAGGAGCTATGTCGTTGATTCGCAATGTCATATCAGTTTCCCCTCTGAGTAAACTCGAAGAATTTCAGCGGCTGCCAGAAGCATGCGATACGCTGATATGTGTACTTTTACAACGGATGCTAGGCAGCAGCCATGGACGCGGTATGAGCGCGTCCTGAGTTTTCCATGAGTGAACCCGCAACGATCCTCCGGTTCGACGCTTTCGAGCTCGACACGGGCGCCGGCGAGCTGCGAAGAAACGGCGACCGCATCAAGCTACCGCCGCAGCCGTTCCGGGTTCTGGAACTGCTCGTTCGACACAGCGGGGAAGTTCTGACACGCGCCGAGATTCGGGAGCGCATCTGGTGTGACGACACGTTCGTGGATTTCGAGCAGGGCCTGAATTTTTGCATCCGGCAAATTCGCGAGGCGGTTGGCGACACGGCCGAGGCGCCCCGTTTTATCGAGACGCTGCCGCGGCGGGGCTACCGGTTTTTGCTTCCGGTGGAAACGGCGGCCGCGGTGGAACCCAAGACCGTCACTCGCTTGATCGTGCTGCCGTTCCGCATGCTGCGCCCGGATCCCGAGACCGACTTCCTGGCCTTCAGCCTGCCGGATGCGCTGACCACTTCGCTATCGGGGCTGAAGCTGCTGGTGGTGCGTTCGAGCCTGGCGGCATCCCGGTTTTCGGCGGCAGCGCAAGACCACAAGACGATCGCGGCGGAGGCTGATGTGGATTTGATCGTAACCGGCACTCTGCTTTTCGCGGGAGACGAAATCCGCGTCACCGCGCAGATGACGGATGCCGCGAATGGAACCCTGCTGTGGTCGCACTCCACCCAGACGTCGACGGGCAACGTGTTTCGCTTGCAAGACGAACTCACGGAGCGCGTGGTGAATGCGCTCTCGCTGCCGTTAACCGCTCGCGAAAAACGGATCCTGCGGCAGGACGTCCCCGCCGACGCGAAGGCGTACGAATACTACTTGCGCGGCAATCAGTTTAGCCACGATTCGAAGCAATGGGGCGCGGCACGCGATCTGTATCTGCGATGCGTGGAGGCCGATCCGGGCTATGCGCCCGCGTGGGCGCGCCTGGGGCGCATGCACCACGTGATGGCAAAGTACCTCACCACGGGAGTCCGCGAGGGGTTGGAGCGGGCGGAAGCGGCGTTGCGGCAGGCCCTCGATCTGAACCCCGATCTGGCCATTGCGCACAAGTTTTACGCGCAACTGGAGGTGGATCTCGGGCGCGCCGCCGACGCCATGACGCGCCTGGCGCCGCGAGCGCAGGGAGCAGCGGACCCGGAACTATTCGCGGGGCTGGTCAGCCCGTTGCGCTACTGTGGACTGCTCGAGGCATCGGCAGCGGCACACACGCGCGCCGTATCACTCGAAGCCAAGATCCGCACGAGCGTCCCGCATACGTGGTTCCTCCAGAGGGACTACGCGCGCGTGGCGTCCATGCGGTTCGAGGACAACCCCTACATCGTGGCGGTGTCGATGGCGGAAGTGGGACGAACGGGTGAGGCGCTCACGGCCTTGCGGGCTCTGGAAGAGAAGATCAAGACGCGGATGCGCGATTTCATCATGGCCGCGCGGACGATGATCGAGGGAGATACAGCCGCCAGCGTCGCCGCCGTCGGACGCATTGTCGCCTCGGAATTCAGCGATCCCGAAGGGCTCTTTTATCTGACGCGGCATCTGGCACACTTGGGCCAGAGCGATTCCGCTCTCGATCTTCTGGAACGCGTGGTTCGCGGCGGCTTCTTTTGCTATCCCGCCCTGGCGAGCGATCCGTGGCTGGAGCCGGTTCGAAAGAGGCCGCAGTTCGTGGAGCTAATGGCAAAAGCCGAGCAGCAGCATCGTGCGGCCGAGAGGGAGTTCACTCGCCTGGAAGGGCTTCGAACCCTTGGCGCGCGGACCGTGCATGAGCAATTGAATTAGGCCAGCTTCTGCCGCAGGTATGCGGCAATGTCGCCGATGAAACGGTGAACCGCCACCTCTGCGATACGATGCCCGGCCACCGCGTTCAATGCCTTTCCAAAGGCTCCCAGCGGCGGTTCGTAGACACCCGAGAAATCCAACTGTGTTTCGGTGGCGGTCAATGGATAGATGGCCAGCTCACCCTTCATAAACGGGAAAAGCCGGGGCATCGTCGCCGATTCCCATTCCAGTTGCAACCGGGTGGTAGGGGCCGACATGTCAGGAGTCTTCTCTTCGATGTTCGTGACGGAGATCTTGATGTCGGCTTCTACGCCAATTCCGCCGATCTCGACGCGCAGTTCAGAGGCGACCGATTGCGCCCGGGCAGCGGCGGCCTTCGTAGCCGCCTGGAACACCGCCAATGCATTCTGGTTTAGCGCGTCGCGGACCTGCTGATACGGGTGGTTGACATAGTCGTAGCTGCGAACCTCACGTCCCTTGCTCATTAGCGTCGCTCCGTTGGATAGGGTGAACGAACTGTACCACACTGAGGTCGTGGCCAGTATCCGAGCGGGGACAGCTGGCGCCGATCCGTCAGAGAACGGCGCGTCGGTGTCCAGAACGCAGCGCGCGATGAAGGCGCAGGCTTCCAACAACTCGTGCGGCCGGCGCTGTGGGGCCAGCCCTTCCGGGCTGCAGGCGCGCTTCCGCGCGGCTCACAGGCCAGGAGGCCTGTGCTACCGGTGGCACAGGCCTCCCGGCCTGTGGAAAATGTCCAAACTCCAGTCGCCGGGCAGAAGCCCGGCGGCGGCCCAGAAGGGCCGACCCCACGCGGCGCGGGGATTGATAGACTAGCGTCCACATGTATCGGAACCTATACTTGTTTTTGAGCGTGCTTCCGGGAATGCTGCTCGCGCAGCAACCGGCCGCGACGCCAGTGACCGGGCTAGGCAACCTGGCCCATGCCGTAAACAGTCTCGATAAGACCGTCCCGTTTTACCGGGATCTGCTGGGGCTGCCAGTAAATGGCACGCGCGATCCTCTGAGCCAGATGCCGCAGCCATTGGACGCCGGCATGTCGCGGTTCACGGCTACCCAGGGCGCCAGCTTCCGGGCCGCCGCATTCCGCATTCCGAACGCCAGCTTCGGGTGGGAGCTGACGGAGTTCACCGGCCTGGCTCGAAAACCAGAACGATTTGCCATTCAAGATCCGGGATCGGCGACGTTGGTGCTCCGGGTCCGTGACATCGAAGGAGTGACGGCGAAGTGGAAGGCGGCTGGCGCTGACGTGGTGACCACTGGCGGAGTCCCGATAAACCCGACAGGGAATCCGAATTCGAAGCTGCGTGAGATCGTGGTGCGCGATCCTGATGGCTTTTTTGTGGAGTTTCAGCAGCCCGACCCGATGCCGGCCGTCTCCGCATCCACGCCAGGCGACATCTTGGGCGCCAGCATCCAAATCGCCATCGAGGACACCGACGTGTCGCGGAAGTTCTACCAGGAGGCGCTTGGGTGGAATGCGCGGCCCAGCGGACAGTGGGGCACCAACGAGACGGTACTCCGGCTAATTGGTTTCGAAGGCGCGCAATGGCGCATCACGCATGGCGCCATTCCGGAATTCGCGGCGGATTTCGGGTTGATTGAGTACAAAGGCGTGCCTAGGGTCAAGCGGACCATGGGTGCGGCCGACCCTGGATCGCCCGCATTCACCTTGGTCGTGCGCGATTTGGACGCGGCAGTGGCGCAGTGGAAAGCGGCGGGTGGCACGGTTGTGACCACGGGCGGGACTCCCGTAAAGCGTGCCAACGGCGCGGGGAATGTTTTCGTGCGCGACGTGAACGGCATGATGTGGGAGTTGTACACTCGCCCCGCACAGTAGCGCCACAGCATTCGCTCTGGCCGGCGGCGTGACCGCCGGGCTATTTGGAGGTCTGTCCGACGATTCGCAGGAACTCGTCGTTCGTTCCGGCGCGTCCGTGAATCGGCACGTGCTGCGCCACGTCCAGCTTCTGCTTTCGCATGTTCTGATATAGAGTTCGCATTCCGGCGGTTGGCATGGGCAGCGCCGCTCCCGGAGCCGGCGGCGAGTAGAGATCCGCATTGATCAGGATCTTTTCTTTCGGAAGATAGGCGATCAGCATATCGGCGCTATGGTTGCCTTGCGCGTATGAGGGATCCTCCAACTCGTACGCCATATCCTGAACGTGAAGGATCTCCAAGATTCGCTCTCCGTCGGTGATCACGTATTTACCAGCGCCGCCACCGGGCCCGCCGGCAAAGCTGGCAACCGTCTCAATCGGCGCGGGGCGGCGGCTAATCATATACATCGGGCTGTAGAGTGCCATGCGGTCCGGCTGTAATTCGCGTGGCGCAGGATAGAACATGATATCGAGGTAATACTGCTTGTTCGCTTCATGCGTAATCACAGTCGTGCCCTGGGAGAGATATGTACGAAGGCCGCCTGCGTGATCGAAATGATGGTGGGTGTTGATGACATACCTGATGAACTTATCGGGGACCAGCCGATTGGCTTCCTCGATGACCGCAAGTGACCGGGCTTCGTTCTGGGGCGCCTCCACCACCGCGACGAACTCCTTGAATTCTACGAGCACGCTGTTGTGAGTGCCGCCGCCGAGGAGCCATATGCCATCCGCGAGTTTCTGGCTCTCGACTCTGACCGGCGGTGCGTCCGCCGTGCGCACCACTTCCGGGACGGCCATTGTAGCCGCCGGCACGTTGGCCTTCACGTCGGTCACGATGTACTCGTAATAGTTGTGCGCAGGGTTCAGCCGCGGATCGCCTTGGTGCACATGGATCAATGTCGGGAACTGCACCCCGTCGAAATTCTTGTATTTCGTAAAGCGCATCTCGTAATCCATGTCGCCGTAAACCGGGTTAGGAAACCAGGTGTCCGTCAACTCGACCAGGTTCCGGTCGTTGATCGTCCCGTTAATGCGGTACTTGCCGAACGTGAAGGAGACAATCGTCACTTTGCGCCCGTCCTGCGAGAGGCCGGCGTCCGACGGGCCCACGATGGGCAGGCGAATGGCAGTCGCGTCTTTAGCCGCGAGCGCCGCTTTGAGGAACCCGTGTGGCGTAATCATGAGCTCAAGCTGGCGCAGGTCGGCGTATGGAACGCCATCCAGGTAAAGGCTGGTGAGGGGCACTGGCTGATCGCCTCGCATGTCCCAGGCGTAGTTGCCACTTAGAATGGACGTGACGCGCTCCTCAGGCATCGGGGGGCGGCCAAGAAGTGGATACCTGCCCTGCTTGCGCGTGTAGTCCTCGCGCGACCACCTGGCGTCATAATCGATCACGCGCGTGTAATCGGCAACTTCATAGTGCGGCCAGTCTTCCGCAAGCCCGTACGTCTGGCCGATTCTTGAGGACCAGCCGCTGGCAGAATAGCGAATGACCTTTAGATTCGTACCGCCCATAGCTTTGAGGCTGGCCTCCAAAACTGAACGGACGTCCTTGACCGTCTGTCCCGATACGCCGCCTGCCATCAGGCACAGCAGAGTGGGGACAACGCCGAACCTGCGTTTCATGTAATCCTCCTGCACGTTGCGGTGGCGGGCCACCTGGAAGTTGACGATAATCGGACCGTGTCGAAGCCCTATTGTACCTGTGGCCCTGCCGAGCCGTTTCAACCCGCAACCTTGACTCGCATGGTGACTCGGGATAGGGTATGGAAAAACATGTTCACTCACACATTGCGCTTCTCTGCTGTGTTCGCCATGCTCCTGACTGCCGCGCCAGGTTACAGTCAGCAAGCGGCACCACAACCGGATGGCCCCCAGATCCTCGACGTGCAAGGCGGCAAAATCCGCGTGGTGACGGTCGCCAGCGGGTTGTTTCATCCCTGGAGCCTGGCATTCGCAGACGCGCGCACGATTCTGGTGACCGAGCGCAACGGGCGCCTTCGAATGATCCGCGATGGCGCTCTCTTACCGGAACCGGTCTGGACTTCGCCCTCATCGGCGGGCGAAGGCGGAGATGCGCTGCACTTCGTGGCCCTCCATCCGAAATTCCCAGAGAATCAATTGGTGTACCTCTCCTATCCCAAGCGCGATGGTGAGCGGTTCACCCTGGCCGTCGTGCGCGGGCGTCTGAGCGGCACGAAGCTCACTGACGTTCAGGAAATTTTCGTGGCCGACGCCTGGGAGACCGGTGGCAATCTTGCGGGAAGAATATTCTTCACGCCGGATCGGATGCTGTATGTAACCGTCGGCGACCGCGACCGCCTGTGCTGCACCGGGACCGAGGACAACAGTCTGCGCATGAAAGCGCAGAAGCTGGATAGCGACGTAGGCAAGACGCTGCGCTTGCGCGACGATGGCACCATTCCTTCAGATAATCCTTTCCTCGGACGCGACGGAGCCAGACCGGAAATCTTCACATACGGCCACCGCAATGGTTACGGCCTGGCCGTGAATCCGGAAACCGGCGAGTTGTGGCAGGCCGAGATCGGTCCCATGGGTGGGGACGAAGTCAACATCCTGCTGCCCGGCCACAATTACGGCTGGCCGCTGGTATCGACTGGGCGAAATTACACCGGCACGCTGGTTTCCGATCAGCCCTGGGCGCGGCCCGGAATGGACAATCCGCGCATTCACTGGGTTCCGTCCATCAGCCCTTCGAGCATCATGTTCTATACCGGCGACAAGTTTCCAAACTGGAAGAACAACCTCTTCGTCGGCGCGCTCACCACCCAACAACTGGTGCGGATTGCTTTTCATCAGCCTTCGCAAGCCGAGCGGCGGGAAGGCTTGCTGGCGCCCCTGCATCAGCGCATTCGCGACGTCCAACAAGGGCCGGATGGCTATATATACGTAGCCACGGAGCGCAGCTCCCAAGGCAACACTGCCGATGGCACCGTGCTTAGGATAGAACCGGCAGATGAATAACTGGTATAAAATGAGCCTCTACAGATCAATCGAGTGCTGGCCGAACCGTTGGTATCAACGTCGCGCCGCTGCTCGAGGAGGAGTCGAACTATGGCATCGGAATTGACCCGACGAGAGACTTTGGGATTAGCGGCTGCCGGCATTTTCGCGCTGGCCGAAGCGGCCACGCCTGCTCTGGCGGAGGGTGAACAAGACATTCCTTTCACCGACTATCCCGAAAATTACAGGCCGGGCGGCGGTCCGGATGCCGCCAACCGTTTCCTTGATATCCGAACGATTGACGGGCATACTACGCCCAATGACAAGTTTTTCTTCATCCAGCACTACAATCGCCCGGAGATCGATGGCAGCAAGTATCGGCTGAAACTCACCGGGATGGTGAGCAAGCCTACGGAGCTCTCGCTCGCTGACATTAAAGCGATGAAGTCCACGGAACTGGTGAACGGCTACGAGTGCTCGGGCAACAGCAGCCGCGTCTTCGACGGACTATCTTCCTGTGGACGCTTCACGGGCGTGCCGCTGCGCGACGTGCTGAAACACGCCGGCATCGGCGAGAGGGCGCGCGAAGTTGTGTTCTTCGGCACCGACCGTGGAATAGAGGACGTTGTCTTCCGTCAACAGACGTTTAAGCTGGAGCAGCAGTTCGCGCGCAGCATCACGCTGGAAAACGCCCTCAAGCCCGGTCCCCTTCTGGCGTACGAGTTGAATGGCCAGCCTCTCACACGGGACCAGGGCTTTCCCGTCCGCCTGATCATGCCCGGCTGGTACGGCGTAGCCAATGCGAAATGGCTGTCTGAGATTCACCTGCAGGAAGACCGTTTTGTCGGAAACTTCCAGGCCCGCTGGTATCGCAATCTGTGGGGCGTCGGGGGTACGGGCGCCGATGCCGATCCGAACGTACAGTGGGTGGAAAACGAAGTCACCCGCATGCAACTGAAGTCCGTGATCTCCCGCGTTCGCAAGACCACCGCCGGATACCAGGTCTTTGGCTTCGTCCTGAACGACGGCACCCCGTTAAAGTCGGTGGAAGTGAGCGTAGATGGCGGCGCCTGGCAGCCGGCTACGTTCGATAAGCGCAACACACAATACTCATGGAAGCTTTTCACGTTTGACTGGAAAGACGCGAAGCCCGGTGAACACACGCTGGTCTCGCGCGCTACCGACAAGGACGGCAACGTGCAGCAGACCGCCGCTGACCTGCGCCGTAAGAAGACATTCCTGGAGGACAATGGCCAGTTCCCACGCAAAATAAAGATTGCCTGACCAGCGGAATAGCAGACTTTTCCCAGGGTGTTCCCTGTCGATAGCAACAAAAAGATCTCGCCCGTCTAGCCAAAGTGAACATTAAGAAATACGCCATATGAGGTATTTTGTCCTTGGAATACAGTGATGTTTTGGCGAATCCTGCTGGTCCTACTCAAATCCGGCCTGACCGTGGCGTTGTTTGAAGCCTCGCGCCCCTTGGTCGAGGCTATTGGGGTTCACCTTAGTCTGGTTGGCGCCGTCTCTAGGGCAATCTCGAAAGCTACGGCTATTCCGATTCAGGAAGCGGAAATCCTCTTCCTATTGGTATTCATGGCGGGGCTGCTTGAAATCACAAGGATCGCTCGGCAGTTGATGGTTCGTTAAGATCCTCCAGTGAGCCGGCCGCCGCGCTCCGCTCCACTTCACTTCCCTACCAGGTGGTCGACGTCCCGATTATTCTCCTGGCAGATGTATTCGATCAGTTCGCCCTTGAGCAGGGAAGGGTGGGTGGTGAAGCTCCAGGGCTTCGAGAAAGTCTTGGGATCATCGATGGTGTGTTCGATGGTGAGATGGCCGAAATTGGGGCGGGAGATGCGTTCCGTCACTTTCATTTCATTCGAGTGCGGGATGCCCGATTCGTCAATCCAGCTGATGTCGTTCTGTCCGACGGTTTCAACAACCAGGGTGTCGCCTTCCCAGTGCCCGATGGAATCGCCAAGCCAGGTTTCGACCACCTGCGGGTTATGCGGACGCCCGTCCAGGAAGACCTTCCGCCAGATATGAGCTCCGCCTTCGTAAACGATCACGAGCAGATCTTTGGTCTGGATGAAGCTCCAGGGATAGGGCGTAGTGCTCATACGCGGAACGCCGGGGGGCAGGCACCGGGCCTCGGGATCGTCCTTGCTCAGAGACGCCCTACGTTTCTGATACAGCGCTGTGGGACCACCGGGCAGCAACGGAACATCGACGCCGGCGCCGATCATGTCGACGTTTTCGCGAATCGCATTGGGCTGCCAATTTCCGGAGAGATCCGGATGCCCATCGGCGGCACGGGGCGTAGGACCGGCGGGTGGCCAGTTGGGGTCCTGCCTCGGGGCAGCCGGCGGGCGAGTCCTGCTCAGTTGCAGGTCTTGCGGTTCCCGTGCGGGGGCAGGCTGTGTCTGAGCCGCCAGTGTGTGCGCAAAGACGAGGGAGCAGAAACAGAAGATCGGTGCGATTTTCATGCTTGTATCAGGATAGCGCTATCCGGCAGCGCGACAGGTATTCCACCCCGCTGGGATTTGGCAAACTATCCATGTGCCGATCGAGGATTCCAGCGTGTATCGGAAGCAACTGGAGAAGCACGGCATCGCTTTATTACCGGGTGTTTTCCCTCTACAGGCGCTGGCGGCTTTGCAGAGTGCGGCCACCGCGTGTTTTCAAAAGGCCGAGGGCGAAGGCTGGCAGGCCTTCCCCGAGACGTATCGCTACAACCCGCTTTCCCGCTCGGTTCTGCTCACGGCACTCGAAGACTTCGGCTGTTCCGTCGCGCAGTTATCCGCTCCGCTCGCCATTGCCGGGCTGGACGCACTGGTGGTCGAGGTGCTCGGCGGCTCCGTGGCATGCCGCCCGGAACAGGCATGGGTCCGTAAACGCTACGCGCCGTTCCATGCGCCCGCTGGGTATCATCCGAATAGCTGGCACCAGGATGGAGGGTTGGGCGTGCGCTTTCCCCCGCAGGCCGGACCGGCGATTCCCATGACGCGCCTGCTCACCTGCTGGCTGCCGCTGGATCCCTGTTGCGGCGATCGTCCGGTGCTGGAGTTCGTGCGGTGTCCCTTGGATCAGCTTCTGCACTATACCGAGCTCGACGACGCGAGCCTGCGCCGGCAGTTCGCGCCAGAGCAATTCTGGGTACCCGAACTGCAACCGGGCGACGGGCTGATATTCCAGAACGGCACCCTGCACCGGACCTTCGTCACTCCGCAGATGTCTCAGGATCGGTTGAGTGTGGAGTATCGGTTCTTTCCAGTGTGATGGAGGTTCGCTAACTAAAGGGTTTCTGATCTGCCGTGTCACCAAGCCCGACGCACGCAGAAGTTTCGAATCGTGGGCAATCCGTTTAGCGCACGACGCGGCGAAGTCACAAATTGCGCGTAGCGACAGTAAAACTGGCACCACTCCGACTCTAATCTCTAGTGCCTCAATACACCGGCAAGTACGCCGTTCAATGAATCCTGCCAAGCGTGGGCGATCATTCCAGGGCGAACACTTCCGCGCCAATGGGCCAGAATCCCGAACATTGCTCCGTACAGGCCGATTAGAATCATCATCCGGAACCCTTGGTATGCGTGAGCCGCGCCGAATGCCGCTGCAGAGAGGAGAATGCCGGCGGGAACGTTCTTAGTGAGGGCCATGAATTGCCGTTGCAGATAACCCCGAAAGATCGTCTCCTCGCAACTCGCCGCACGTACAAGCCCCCAGACACCATCGGGCTGTCTCGTCGCATAACTCTGAAGGTTCCCGATAAACCGTGCAGCTCGGCCAGCCGGGTCTATCGCCGGCTGAAAGCTGCAACCTATGGCTGGAGCGTCAGGGTACTATTCCCGGCAGAGCCGCCGTAAATCAGCTCGACTGAATTGATCTTGCCCCGGTGTTGGAAGAAGATCAGTCCTGCCGCGGGAAGCACCCGCTCGCCTTCCGGCAGGGCGGCTTTCTGAACGCGCTGTTCCATGGCTCGCCGCAACTCGAATGGCATATGGACCGGCGGCGGCGGAGTGCTATCCTGACCACCGCCACCGCCGATGCTCGTCTTCGATTTTTCGGGTGGAGCCGGCGGAACCCATTCCGGATCTGTGAGGGACTTGAACACCAACGCGTACGGCTGCGCGGGCAGGGGTGTCTTCTTCCCGTTGATGCGGAGCGTAAAATCCTCAGTGGATAGCTTGAGGCGCGCTTCCGGCGGCCCGAAGAATCCCACTTCAACCACCACATAGTCTTCCGTCAAAAAAGTCGCGTCCGGGGTGGGTACGCCGTGAGCTGCGAATTCGGCCGCGACCGTAACAGCGCCCACCTTATCCTGCGCTTGATAATCGGCAGGGGTTGCTCGCGGGGGCATGCCCTTGGCTTCGCGGGTCTGCGCCTCCTTGCTTTGCGCGTCTTGCCCACGTGCACCCGGGCACAGGACCGCCGTTAAAGCGGCGACGATTACAACACACTTTAGAGATCGCAGGGAGGACTTCATCCTTTCACAATCTATCATTCTCCAGAGTGTTTCAAGTTGCATGAGGTTCCCCGCAACGCCTGGCGCTGGCTATTCAGAAAACGAGAAAGATTTCGCGCACATCTGCAAACGCTAAGAGAAGGGCACTCGTGGTCACGGTTACAAGAATGAATTGCGCTCGCTGAAAAAAGGCCCGATGCGTGATAATCGATCGATTGCCGGACCAGGCCGCTGTCCTAGCCGGTAATTGCGAGCTACGTCCGCGAAGAATCGCCTGAGTGCTCCCGGGTTACGAAGTACGTGGAGGTTCGCGTTGTAGCTGCACCCACTGATCGCGCGGTGTTGCGATCAGGCCTGGCCGCCAGAAGACCTTGTCCAGCTCGATCACTGGCAGCCCCGTGATCTCGCCCCAGTGCAGCGCGAGGGTCGTCTTGCCCGAAGCTCCAGGACCAAAGGTGACGACGCGCTTCATTGGCTGGACTGAATGTCGTGGTACGAGGCAGCTTGCTACTTGCCAACCATGTGTTCGGTACCGCGCGAATTCTCGCAAACGGTCTCGATGAGCTCCGTGTCCGGGATCAGGTTCAGGTTGATTTTCGCGGTCCACGGCTTGGTGTAAGCTTTGGGGTCGTCAATCGTGATGCTGATCTCCATACTGCCGATGTTCCGCCGGCGGAAGCGTTCGGTGACGTGCAGAGCTTCGGTCTGCGGCCGGCCCATTTCAGTGTCGAGCCAGCCCCGGTCGTTGAATCCGATCGTATCCACTACCATCGTGCCACCCTCCCACTTGCCGACCGAGTAGCCTTTCCAGGACGGCTGCGGGTCCTTCGGCAGCGGGCGACCGTCGGTGAAAACTTCGCGGAAAACATCGTTCGACGAGGTTTCGTAGAGTATCACCAGTTCGCGCGGCATCTGAATAATCTTGAAGGGGTGCCCGCTATGGGTTTCGACCCGTGGGACCCCAGGAGGCATGCACTGCGCCAGCGGGTCGTCTTTATGGACCGCTGCCTGCCGCTGGTCGGCCAAGGCCTTCGCCCAGGGCTGGTACGGCGGCTCTGCCGGTTTCAGATCGGCCGCGAGGTCCATGAAATGAGAGGTGTCGGCCGGCTTCCAAATTCCGGAAAGATCCGGCTTCCCGGCGGCCGTTTTCGGCGTGGGAGCTGCTAAGTCGGGTTTGCCGCCAGGCGTTCGCGGGAGCCCCGCAGTTGGGTAGCTCAGCCATTGCGCGGGCGCCGCTGGCACCAGGGCGATAGCCATGACAAAAATCCGCGACAACGTGCTCATACGCCCAATCAGTATATGAAATAACCCAGTGCAGCACACTCGGCAATCGCCGCCGGGCCACCGATTGCGGCGGAGGTGCACCCGCAATTACTTCGCTCGCCCAGTGTATATAGGCCTAGTTCCTAGCGCGTGTCTTCACCGCTTGCTATTAGTCATTTACGCGGGTTCGATAAGCCCCCGTAATCTGAAGGTGTAGGCGGTTGACAAGGGTTTCCATAATCCTTTCGGTACTGATGAAGCCAGGCTTCGTATCTTCGTCGCCGTCCCAGCTTTCCCTCTCGGCTTCGAAGCGCCGCTGATATTCGTCCATTCCCGAATCCTCACCCAATGTCTCCTCCGATGGAGCGAGAGCACGGTAAAGATACTGCGTCACAGCATCATACGCCTCCGTCGTTCCCGCAATCTCAGAACTTGCTTTAGCCGTATAGCCCACGAGTTCCTCGACTCGCGGTTTGAAGAGTGTATACCAGACGATGTCGGTATCACCCTGATTCGTTGGGCGAGGGTCTTCCATCATGAGAAATTCGGTTGAGCGAATAACATCATCTTCGAGTTTTCGCAATTCTGGCACTTCCGTGCAAAGCCTTTCGAAAAGCGGAAGTCGATATTCTGACCCGTATGGCTTGGGCGGTGTTCCAGCAGGCAGCGATTTGGCGATTTGTGGTTGCTCGCCTAAAGGCTGTGGCGTTGTCTGTTGTGGGACTTGCAGAGGGGCGCCCTCCGCGAGATCCTCTAAGCCATTGCGAAGCTCCGTCCAGTTGCGTACGCCAAATGCGAATTCGCGCAAAGCGTCGATGCTCACGCCGGCATTATATGCCTTACGTAAGAGCTGCATCGCCTGCCAATCGTTGAAATATTGCATTCGGTTACGCAAGAGCCCCCGCAACAGATAGAGGTCTCTTTCATGTGGGTTCGATCGAGAACGCTGGTTTACTAGGCAGACGGCTGGAATCTTGTTGAACCCATATTCGGCGGAATCCTGAGTGCACGTTCCGTCGTTACGGTACTCGACGTATTGCCGAGCGCACGTCTCCATCGCATCCAGGATTTCCTCGACGGAGAAGTTCCCGCGCCACCTGTCGATACTTCGCTTCCCAACCTCTGTTAACTTGCACCCTGGAGTCAGCGATTCCCAATAATGCCCTACCTTAGTCAGAGCATCGTCAAGCTGCTGTCGGATCTGGTAGCGCTTGTGTAGGTGTGCTTCAAGTTCGGAATTGGGCGAATTAGTAGGCGTAGTAGGTGCCTCAGTTGCGACGATGTCGCCGAATTCTGCCTGCAAGGCACCGCTGATGGCCCGTCTCCAAGGATACGCTCTCCCCAGCTTCGATGCGCTGGACCGTTCGGACTGTCGTGTCACTGGCGCACGCCAAGTCCGCCTGTGCCCAACCTCGGGCCAATCGTAACGACCGGATTCGCTGGCCATCAGGCAACATAATCCCCACTCCAAAAACTGCTCAGCTTTACTCTACCCCACCAGTCCCATTGGCATGGCGTCTGGCGCACGACAGACACCCGACAGTTTGCCGACTGGGTGAGAAGGGTGGATTCCGGGAGAGGAAAGAATTGGCTGCGAGGGGGCCGGGACTGAACTGTACGTATTGATACTAAACCAAGCGCCAGCCGCGTTGTACCCCCGGCCGACTTCGGCTCGCCATGGAGCAAACTCTCCCCGCCGGGCCACCGATTGCGGCGGAGGTGCACCCGCAATTACTTTGCTCGCCCGGTATAACCCTGCGCGATCGTGGGAATCGCTATGATCAGGTTTCGCGCGCTTGGGGTTCCCCATCCGCCGTAAAACACGATGCCGAAGAGCGTCCTCTTGTCGCGGCCGCCGAAAAACGTGCCGTGCAGGCCCTGCGGGCCCGGGATGCTGCCGGCGAACTTGCCGTCCGGCGCGAAGACATCCACCGACTTGCCCGTCGCAACATAGACGCGGCCCTGCTGATCGACGGCCGAACCGTCGCCGCCTTCACCGCCCTGGAGTTTGCCGAAATCGCGCTGATTGGTCAGCGAGCCGTCCGGCTTCACGTCGAACGCGAACACCACTGCGCCGTTCGTGACATAGAGGGTCTTCTCGTCGCGGCTCAGGATGATGCCGTTGGCGAGCGGAACATCTTTCCCATATTGCGAGACCACGCCTTTCGGATCGGCGTAGAACACTCCGCTGCCCGCGGCGCCCGTAACCGAGAAGTACACGCCACCGCGCGCATCGGCTATCAAATCGTTCACGACGACGCCGACGCATTCGAGTGGCTCGCCATGGAACGAATTTGCCAGCATCTTCCGCTGAGGCTCCAGCTGTTCGATGGCCGAGCCGAGCCCGCGTTCCGCGACGAACAGCGCCCCGTTCTTGCTACGCGAGACTGCGCCGCCTGTGTTCGTGTCGCGGTAGACGATCTTGGCGAGGCCCGTCGATGGGTCGAGTTGCATAACGTTGCTCGCGTCGTTGTTGGCGAACAACACTGTGCCGTTGTCGCCGGCGATGGGGCCGTCAACGTTATTGCCCTCCCACGACCAGACGACTTTCCACGACTGCCCTGCGGCGAGAACGCCGGGAATTGCGGCCGTGGGTGGAAGGGCCGGAGCCGGCGGCGCTGCGTTCGCATTCGCCGACTGGCCGGCGCCGGGAATCGAGAAGGGCTGTGGCGGATTCTTGCACTTCGCGAGCACGTTCTTGATTCCGGGATTCTGCCAGCTTTGCATGCTGCTGCCGCGAGGAAACGAAGACGCCGGCGCCGAAGCTGAAGGATTTTGGGCGGAGACAACCGCAGCCGCGCAGCCAACGATTAACGCGAGCGCGATTCGCGATCTCATTCCTTGATCCCCTTCGATTTCACGTCCCAGTTCGAATTGGTGCAGAGACTGCAGTTCTTGCCGACGAACATGGCGCCCGCTTTCTTGTCGCCTTTGAACGTCCACAGGAGCCAGTTCGACGCGACATTGGCGAACTCACCGCCGCCCGGATGAAAGTACGTCGCGCTGTGGCCGGCGTTGTGCCGCGCTCCGTAGAACGCCGGCACGTGGTTGATCGCTTCGAACGTCGCCGCCGACGCCGCCATCAGGAAGTCCGGGTCGCTGCCGTTGAGGAGCAGCACGGGCCCGTGCAGTTTGGGCAGTGAGTCCGAACCGGGTTGCGGCGACGGACGTCCGCCGGGCGCAGCGTTCTGTATGCCGGAATTGAACACTCCGATCGTCTTGACGCGGGGATCGGCACCGAGCGCGATCGAGAGAAATCCTCCGCACGACGTACCCATGGCCGCAACTTTGTCCACAGCGATCTTGCCCTCCAATGGCGAGCCAGATCGAGCGTTTTCTTTCTCGGCCCAGTCGATGGCGGCGCGCATATCATCGGCGGTCTCCTGGCGTCGCGCTGCGCCTTCTTGAGGGACCGTGCCCACCACCAGGACGCCATGCGAAGCGATCGTGGTGAGAAAGCCCGAGAAGTGCGTGCTGTCGATCGCACAACCGCCGTTGCCCCACACCATCACAGGCAAGGTGTCCTTCTTTGGAAACGCGTCCAGCGTCGTGGGGCGAAAAACGAGATGGCCGGGCGAGCCGAACGCGCGTTCGGACGTGACCTGGTACGACCCCGGTTCGGCGAGCGGCGCACCTTCAACAGGCAACGCCCGCTCGATCATTTCGCGAGTGATGCCGGGCGGTTGCGCGAGGCATACGCCGGCACCTGTGAGCAGCACTGCGGCTGCAGCAACGATGGTCTTATGCATGAGTCGTCTCCTCAGCGAACCAGGATATCAGCCCCGGCCCTACGGTATAATCTGTGGCATGAAAATCGGGGCTCTGTGGACTTATCTGGCTGCGCTTGCCCTCGCCGTTTGGGCCGCCGACGCACCGCCCGCCCAGCCCGCTGCCCCCACTGCGAACGACACCGCGCACATTCTGGTTGATGTTACGCGTGTCAACATGCTGTTTACTGTCACCGACAAGAATGGCCGCTTCATTACCGGTCTCGACAAAGACGATTTCGAAATCATCGAGAACAAGAAGCGCCAGGCCGTTCAGGAATTCACCGCCGAATCCGATTCGCCGCTGCGCCTGGCAATTCTGGTGGACACTAGCAGCAGCATCCGCGACCGCTTCCAGTTCGAGCAGCAGGCAGCCATCGAGTTCATCACCAGAGTCGTGCATGCACCCGCCGACAAAGCCATGGTTGTAAGCTTCGATTCCTCGGCCGAGTTGGTCTCCGACATGATCGGCGACGCCGAACGGCTCAGCACAGCCGTGCGAAACTTACGCCCCGGCGGAGGAATCGCCTTCTACGATGCGATCTATTTCGCCTGCCGCGACAAGCTGCAGCAGGATCAGCCGAAGGACAAGTTCCGCCGCGCGATGGTAGTCCTCACCGATGGCGAGGACAACCAGAGTCGCTACACGCGAGACCAGGCGCTTGAGATGGCGCAGAAAGCCGATGTGGCCATCTACGTCGTTTCCACCAACTTCACACATGCGGAGACCGACGGCGATAAGGTCGTCAAGTATCTGGCGCAGGAGACCGGTGGCCGCGCCTTCTTCCCTTTCCAAGTGGAGGACCTCGAGCAGTCCTTCGAAAACATCGCCAACGAACTGCGCCATCAGTACAGCATCTTCTACCGGCCGGAGCCTCTCAAGACTGACGGTCTGTACCACACCGTGGATCTGCGCGTGAAAGGTCACTCTGGACTGGTGGTGCGCGCCCGCAAGGGCTACTACGCTCCCAAGATGTGAGTGTCGTTTCTTGGCGCCAGGGTACGCGAATGAGCCCCACCAAACCCGTCCAACATGCAACCCCAGAGGAAATCCACCGTCGGCGGGAGAGCGGCGAGGATCTGGTTCTGATTGACGTGCGGGAACAAGAGGAGATCGCGATCGCTCGACTCGGTGGGGCGCTAATCTGTCCGCTGAGCCGCGCTGCGGAATGGATCGACCGGCTTCCAAAAGACCAGCCGCTCGTCATCTTTTGCCATCACGGGATCCGCAGCATGCGCGTGGCGATGGCGCTGGCGGAACGCGGCCACGAGAACGTGACCAACATGTCCGGGGGAATCGATCTGTGGTCTACGGAAGTGGATGCAAGTGTGGCGAGGTACTAAAGCCGACGCGAATAGGCCACGCTTGCCGCCAGGCGATATACTGCCTTGCGGGGCCAACCAGGCGCCGGAGACGTAACCGCGATGAAACCTAGCTACCTGCTGCTGATCGCTTCCGCCTTTGCTTTCGCCGCCGATGATCCCTACGCTGCGGCGCTGTTTCAGAAGAGCTGCGCCGCCTGCCACCAGGCGGGAGGCGAGGCTGCCGCGCGCGTCCCTCAGATATCGGTGCTCAAGACGCGAACGCCGAATTCGATTCTGCGGACGCTCGAAAGTGGAGTCATGAAGCAGCAGGCGGCCGTGCTCTCCACAAACGAGCGGCAAGCGGTGGCCAACTGGCTTGGCACACCAGTAACCATGGAAAGGCGGCGTGAAGAGATCTCGAATTCGTGTCCGGCGGGCGCAGCTTGGAAGAACAATCCGGGCTGGTCCGGCTGGAGCCCCGGTTTGGCGAACACCCGGTTTCAGTCCGCGCCAGATGCCGGGCTGACCGCCGCCGACGTGCCGCGGCTCCAGCCAAAGTGGGTGTTCGCATTTCCAGACACGACTCTGCTGCGATCACAACCGGCAGTCTATCGCGGGCGCGTGTTCGTTGGCGGCCAGGACGGCAGCGTCTACTCACTCGATGCCGTCACGGGTTGCGTGCACTGGAGCACCATCGTCCAAGCCGAAGTACGGTCGGGCATGACCGTCGCGGAAATCGCGGGCAAACCTACAGTGTTCTTCGGCGATTCCTCGGGCTATTACTACGCGCTGGACGGTGAGACCGGAAAGCAACTATGGAAGCTGCAACCGGAGGAGCACCCTGCCAGCAAAGGGACCGCTACGCCGGTGTTCTACCAGGGGCGTTTGTATATCGGTGTATCTTCGCTTGAGGAAGCCCTGGCGGTGGCGCCGGGCTATGTGTGCTGTACATTTCGCGGCAGCGAATCGGCCATTGACGCCGCCACCGGGAAGCCGATCTGGAAGCGGTACATGATCGACGAAGCGGCGAAGCCGCAGCGGAAGACCAAGCGCGGCGCGGCGGTAATGGGTCCTTCCGGCGTCGGTGTGTGGACCGCCCCCGCACTCGACCCGGAGCGTGACACGATGTACGTTACAACGGGCGACAATTACTCCGATCCGCCCACGTCTATGAGCGACGCGGTCGTGGCGCTGCGGATGTCCACGGGTGAAATTCTGTGGTCGAAGCAGCTCGCGGCAAAGGATTCCTGGAACGCATCTTGCTACCTTGCCGGTGGTCAGAACTGCCCGGATTCCGGCGGCCCCGATTTCGATTTCGCGGCATCCTCCATTCTGGTGCAGCTTCCCAATCGACGGCGTGCGCTATTACTGGGGCAGAAGTCCGGCATGGTGTATGCCATCGATCCGGATCGCAAAGGCCAGATCCTGTGGCAAGCCCGCGCCGGGAAAGGTGGAACGGTGGGGGGCATTGAGTGGGGCGTAGCCGCCGACGGCCGCAACCTATACGCCGCCCTCTCCGACGTCGATTTTAAGGTCGCTCTGCTGCCCGGTACGAACGACCGCCAGTACCAACTCGACCCCACCAAAGGCGGCGGGATGTTCGCATTCCGCATCGATAATGGCGAGCGAATCTGGCAGACACCGCCCCCCGGCTGCGGCGCCCGGCCTTCGTGCAGTCCGGCGCAATCGTCCGCCGTAACCGGTATTCCGGGCGCCGTCTTTTCAGGCTCCGTGGACGGCCACTTGCGAGCCTATTCCACCGAAAGCGGCAAGATCCTCTGGGATTACGACACGACGCACGAGTTCCAGACCGTCAACGGCGTCCCCGGCCGTGGTGGAGCGATCGATGTTGCGGGTCCAGTGGTGGCGGGCGGGATGTTGTACGTGGTGTCCGGAAACGCGGCTCGCGGCGGGCTACCCGGTAACGTGCTGCTTGCCTTTTCGGCGGAGCCCTAACGCGACCGCCATTCGCCCCTCACGGCGGCGGTAAAGAACAGGGATAGAGTCATAAAGGTGACTGCATGAGCCTGCCGGAAGCAGCACTCCGAACGCTGGCGCTACTCAGCACTGCTCTCCTTCTTGGCACTCCAGACCGGGTGTTGAATGGCCAAACAAAGACAGTGGCCTCAACTCAAGGCGGTGTAGGCGTTAAGCGTATGGAGATCGAATCGTCAGCGTGGAACGGCCGGAAAACCATTCGTCAGAGAATGGTCATCCGGGCTACGAGTACGGGGCATGCGGCAAAGGATCGTAGAGTAGACAGCGACGCCATACGAGAATTGGTGGCCCTCCTGAACGCACCGCCATTGCCATTGAACCTCAAGGCGTTAGGCATCAATCAGGACTGGTTGCGCCAAAATGGATTCAACGACGAAGCCGGGTTTCTTAAAACCGTTAATCAGTACTACAGCGACAGCGTCATTTGGATGACGATGCGGAATTCAGGCTTGAACTTGTGCAAGAGGACGGTTCCAGGATCTGGTTACGGTCTTCTCAATCTCATGCGTACAGGATTCCGTGGAGAATCACTACTCCGACGAAGGAATTCGAGACTTACAACGCCGCCGTTAGCCAGGCAGTCATACGCCTGCTTCCAGACGGATTCGTGAACCGCTTACGGATTGGCGGTATGCCGCACGGCCGGGGCTTCAGCTATGAAATCGGGGCGACGTCGACGCATTTTCCGCGGTAGCGGAACACCCTACTGCAACACGTTGGCGGAAACTGGGCTCGCCGGAGCGGAGCCCTAACTCGACCGCCATTCAAAGCGTTCCGACAAGTGCGCAGTCACCAACAGAGAGGGCATACCCGATAGCCGTCAAAATCGCTGGCGCATCCCGACCCGGCCCAAAGATTCCCATTTTCCGCATAGCAATCTCGACAGAGGCGGGGCGCTCGGTCTACGCTTCGCGTTTTGCAGGAGTCATCCTTCCCTCGTGCGATGAACACGCAATCTGGGATACTTTGCGATCCCGCAAGCCTGGTGCTCTAGGGGCGATGCCAAGCCAGTTCGAGACCTCATGCGCGATCTGGAAAGCGTTAATCGCGGCGACCCTTGAGCGAACCGTTTTCTCCATTCGATCGAAACTTGTATAATCCACACATGCAAGGAATACCCT
>Ga0335081_10001310_pt1 | contig 39683 bp, 26 predicted proteins | sample Lox_Sample_35_FD_206713 | JGI IMG/M metagenome (GOLD analysis project Ga0335081, IMG submission 206713) | Soil microbial communities from Loxahatchee National Wildlife Refuge, Florida, United States - Lox_Sample_3.5 | ecosystem: Environmental > Terrestrial > Soil > Wetlands | place: USA...
GACCCTCGAGCTCCTTCTCACGTGGCCGGTGAGCGACTTCGAGGTGGTGATGGGCAAGTTTCTCGCCAGCTTCGCGCTGCTCTCCATCGTGGTCCTTCTCTCCATCACCATTCCCATCTCCATCGCCATCATCGGCCATCCCGATGCGGGACAGATCGTGGGCCAATACCTTGGCGCGCTGCTCATGGGCGCGGCCTATCTCGCCATCGGCTTGTGGATTTCGTCGCTTACGGAAAACCAGATCATCGCTTTTATCATCGGCGTGGTGGTGATCTTCGTTCTCTTCATCATCAGCACGCCGTTCATCCAGATGAGGCTTCCCGCCTTCATCAGCCCGCTGTTCACCTTTGTCGGGCTCGGGAGCCATTTCGAAAGCATCAACCGGGGCGTGATTGACAGCAGGGACATCATCTACTACCTGTCCGTCATCGGCTTCTTTCTTTTCTTGAATGTCTGCTCGCTCGGCAGCAGGAAGTGGGCGTAACACCATGGAATCAAAAAAGATCAAAAACAGCACGCAAATCGTCATCTACGCGCTCGTCATTCTCGGGTTTCTCGCCGTGATCAACTACCTTTCGACAAAGGTGTTCGTGCGCGCCGATCTCACCGAGAAGAAAATGTACAGCATTTCCCCGGCATCGAAAAAGATCCTTAAAAAGCTCGACGATATCGTGAGCGTAAAGGTCTTTTTCTCCAAAAACCTTCCGGTAAACGTGCGCACGCTTGAATCAGACGTGCGCGACATGCTCTCGGAGTACAAGGCCTATGCAGGCCGCAACCTCCACATCACCTATGAGGATCCCACCAAAAGCGAAGAGGAGAAACGCAAGGTGACCCAGATGGGGATACCCGAGCTGCAGATGCAGACCATCGAAAAGGACAAGGAGCAGGTGGTCAATTGCTTCATGGGCATAGCGGTGCTCTACGGAGACAAAAAAGAAGTGATGCCCGTGGTGCAGAACCTCACCAACCTCGAGTATGATCTCACCGAGGCCATCCAGAAAGTTTCGCGGAAAGAAAGCCCGAAAATCGGTGTTTTAAAAACCGACACGCTCCCCGTCATCCCGCCGCAGTACCGCCAGCAGATGCCGGAAAGTCCGGAGGAAGTGCACGAGAAATACAAGCCTATTTTCGAAAACCTCGAAAAAAACTATTCGGTTGAGACCGTGCAATGTGCCGACGGGAAGCCCATTGACCCGCAGATCAAGACCCTGATCGTTCCCGGAGGTTCATCCTTTACAAACCGCACTCTTTTCGAGATCGATCAGTATTTCATGAATGGCGGCAATCTTGTGGTTCTCGCGGACGCCATCAAAATATCGTATCAATACGGCGCGTCTGCTTTCCCTCAGGATCCCGGCATTCTGCGGCTCATGGAGCATTACGGCGCGGTAGTCGAGAAATACCTCGTCTGTGACGCAGCCTGCGGCCAGGTAAGCATTCCGCAAAAGGTCGGACCTTTCCAAATGAACGTCCCGATGAGTTATCCGTATTTCGTCCGCATCATTCCCGAGGACCTGAACAAGAACAACCCTGCGGTCTCCACACTCAATGAGATGATTCTTCCCTGGATAAGCCCCATCAAGGTTCTGGTTCCGATAAAGGATGCGATGGCCAAGAACGCAAAAGACACCGGTGCCGTCACTGCGAGCGTTCTCATTACCTCTTCAAAAAGAAGCTGGACGGTCGGCGGCAACTGGGACCTCAATCCCCAGCAGAAATGGACTGCGCCGGCGCAGGGGTTCACGCAGAGCAACCTGGCCGTTTACCTGACCGGAAACTTCACCAGCTACTTTGCCGGAAAGCAAATTCCCCCGGTGAAGGAGCCAAACGTCACCGCGTCGGATTCCCTCAAGAAAATTGCGCTGCTGGGCGACACGACGGCAAGAAACCGGAAGATCGTTACGGGAAACAAGGGCCGCCACCTTGTGCTCGTGGGCGATTCGGATTTCCTCACCGGCCAATTCGGCGCGCAGGGCAACATCACCTTCCTGCTCAATGTCGTTGACTGGCTTTCCTCGGCCGAGGACAACCTCATTTCCATACGCACGCGCACCATGGTTGACCGGAGCCTCGCAAAGGACAATCTCAAAGAAGGGTCGGCGGGAACCGCTTTCATCCGGTGGCTCAACATTATTTTAATGCCGACGCTTGTCATCATTACGGGCCTTATCATTTTCTTGCGTCGGCGTGAATTCACCACCGCACCGGTTAGCACCGAAAAAACGGAGGAGAAAGCCAAATGAATATGAAACATCTGCCGCTTCTCGCGGTCATTCTGGTGGTTATCATCGGCATCATCATCGTTGCGAACCAACTCAGCAACCTGAAACCTTCCGAGCAATCGCTGGCCTATCTCCCGCAATTTTCCGAAGCGGACTGCGGCATGATCAGCATACGCGACTTCAAGGACTCGGTTTTTCTGATCCACAAGGGCAAGGAATGGGTTGTGGCCGACAAAAGGCCCTCCGAAAACACCTCTCCTCTAGCCGCCGACACGACCGCAAGAGTGAAACTTTCCTCGGAATATCCTGCCGACAGCGCCTTTATCCAGATAGCTCTTGACAAACTGAAAGCAATGAAAAAAGACGACCTGATTTCGCAGAACCAGCACAAGCAGGCCGAGCTTGAGGTGGACTCCATCATGGGCACACGCGTTGATGTATATAACGAAAAGCTTGCGCCCATCCTTACCTTCTATGTCGGCAAGAACAGCGCGGACTGGTCATCAAATTTCGTGCGCGTTAATGGATCAAACGACGTGTACCTTGTCGGCGGCAGCATCAAATACTCCTTTTTCACCGACAAGACGCGCTGGAAAAACAAGTCCATTGTCAAATTCGACCGGTCATTTGCAAAGGTCATTGAAATTACCCATAGAGACAGCGCCACCACCATTGTTTCATTGACGCCACCCTCGCCAAAAGACAGCTTGGGCAAACCCACCTGGCAGATACTGTCGCCGGTAAAAGACAGTGCGAAAAACACGGAAGTCGATAAGATCCTCAATTCCATGTCCAATTTCTCAGCGGCTGATTTCGAGAATGACACAACGATTTCAAAAGACAGCCTGGGGTTCACCAAGCCTTATTTGACCGTGACCGTGGCCCTGGAAAACGGCGAAAAGAAAACGGTCATTGTCGGCAACGAAAAAGGCTCCGAAGGCAAGCGCTGGGTGCGCACGCCGGACAAACCGGTCACGTTTCTGATTTACAAATACAATGTCGACAATCTTGACAAAAGCGTCAACGCGCTGCGCGGCATAGAGGAGAAGAAACCTGCGCAACCGGTGAAGCCGGCGCCGGCCCAGCAGAAAAAGACCGAAAAAAAGGAGAAAAAGAAGTCCGCGGCAAAAGCGGTGAAATAATCTGTCTTGATACTTTGTCGTCGCAAAAAAATGTCCGGATTTAATCGGCTCCCGCTTAACATCACAGGCGGGAGTTTTTATTTATAAGCGAAAGGCCATCGCTATCGTTAGACTTATTAGAAAGGAGACAGAATGGCGACCATTACCTACTTTGAAAAGCCCGGTCCTCACAACACCGAAAAAACTCTCGTTCTTGGCGCAGACCGTGCCAAAGAGCTTTCCATCAAGACCATCATCATTGCCTCTTCGTCCGGATCAACCGCTCAGAGGGCAGTCAGGATTTTCCCCAGGGGTTCTCTGGTCGCGGTGACTCATTCCACCGGCTTTGAGCATAAAGACGCGCAGGAACTTCGGCCCGGACGCAAGAAAGAACTCGAAAGACAGGGATGCAAGGTGTTGACCTGCCAACATGCCTTCGGCGGCGTAAACAGGGCGGTCCGCCGCATGCTTCACACGTATCAACTTGACGAAATCGTAGCCTATACGCTCCGCACCATGGGACAGGGATTTAAAGTGTGCCTTGAAATCGCTTGTATGGCCGCCGACGCAGGACTCGTTTCCGTAAAACAGGAGGCGCTGTGCATTGCCGGAACCGGAACGGGAGCAGATACTGCGGTGGTCTTGACGCCTGCAAACGCGCAGAGTTTTTTTGAGCTCAAAGTACACGAAATCGTTTGCAAACCCAGATTGTAACAAAACTGCTGCGGCAGTAAAAAAAAATTAGGCGGTCTGAATCCAGGCCGCCTAATGGAGCGGGAGACGAGGATCGAACTCGCAACCTTCACCTTGGGAAGGTGACACTCTACCGTTGAGTTACTCCCGCATTAAATATCGGATTAAAGATAAGTGTTACCTGCTTTTGATGTCAACACTTTCCCTTGTACGTCAGACAGGTTATAGAGTATTTTACAAGGCGAAAAAGATGTCTCTAAGGGATTGCCTTTCAATATGTTTCGGCATTTTTTCCTATTCCTGAAAGAATAATTCCCTTAATCAACGTTGTGGTATCAACGTATAAAATCATGCCCCACTGTTTTTCTCGTAATGCATTGATCTTTACTTTTTAAGAATTTGAATGGATCCAGCCCTATGTCGTCCGACAAAATCTCCATGAAAAACAGCGTTCTGGCCGTGCCGGACTCGCCGGTCATCCCGTTCATAGAGGGAGACGGCATTGGCCCTGATATCTGGCGAGCCGCAAAAAATGTTTTTAACACAGCGGTAAAAAAAGCTTACGGCAGCAGACGCGCCCTTGTTTGGAAAGAAGTGCTCGCCGGAGAAAAAGCGTTTGCAAAAACAAAAAATTGGTTGCCGCAGGAAACGCTTATTGCTTTCCAGGAATATCTCGTGGGAATCAAGGGCCCGCTCACCACTCCGGTGGGCGGCGGCATACGGTCGCTCAATGTGAGCCTCCGACAGCTTCTCGACTTGTACGTTTGCCTGCGTCCGGTGCGTCATCTTCCCGGCGTCCCCTCCCCTGTCAAGCACCCCGAAAACGTTAACATGGTCGTGTTCCGCGAGAACACCGAAGACGTATACAGCGGCAAGGAACTTGAGCGGGGCAACGACAAGACAAAAAAGCTGCTCGCTTTTCTCAAGAAGGAATTCGCATGGGACATCCGCGAGGATTCTGGCATCGGCATCAAACCCATTTCGGAATTCGGTTCAAAAAGGCTGGTACGCGCGGCGATTAATTTCGCGCTTGAAAACAAGCGTAAAAGCGTGACCCTCGTGCATAAGGGAAACATCCAGAAATTCACCGAGGGCGCTTTCCGCGCCTGGGGATATGAAGTGGCAAAGGAGGAATTCGGCGGCAACACCGTTTCGTGGGAAGCATGCAACGGAAAAGTTCCCCCGGGAAAACTGCTCATCAAGGACGCCATTGCCGATATTTTTTTCCAGCAGTCCATCACCCGCGCGCAGGAATTCGATGTAATCGCCACCATGAACCTCAACGGTGACTATATTTCCGACGCGCTCGCCGCGCAGGTGGGCGGCATCGGCATAGCGCCCGGCGCGAACATCAATTACACCACCGGGCATGCCCTGTTTGAAGCCACGCACGGCACCGCGCCCAAATACGCCAATCTGGACAAAGTAAACCCGACTTCCCTGATTCTCTCGGGCGAAATGATGTTGCGGTACCTGCACTGGACCGAAGCCGCGGATCTTATCGTAAAAGGCGTTGAACGGGCCATTCTAGCTCGTACCGTAACTTATGACTTTGCCCGGCTCATGGATGATGCCAAGGAAGTGTCCTGCTCTGAATTCGGAAATTGCATTATAAAGAACATGTAAACCCGCGCCCCGGGGTTGATCACGGGGCACGAACATATTAGTTTTACTAGGCAGCAGTACGGCGTTCTGAGAAAAATTCCATACTATGTCAATACTTCTCGCCATTGTCGGCATTTTCCTGCTCCTTGTTGCAATGCTCATCGCCGTCCGGATCGGCATGAACAAGGGCAAGGCGGCGGAAGAAGCGCCGTCACCCATGATCCACGGCAGCGGAATTTACTCAATTATACGGCGCAGCCCCCGCGAAAACATCGGAGATTACAAGCCTTCCCAGGAAGAAATCCGCAAATATCTTTTTGATAAAAACGTAAATACTAGGTTGAGCGCGCAGGAAAAAGAGCGCCTTATCAACTCATGGAACCATCAGATGGAAGCTAATATCCGCGAAATCGAGGCGGGCGACAGAGAGGGAACAGAATTTTACTATTTCGACTTTAAATGGGACGATCCGGTGTGCTCCAAAATTATAAAGAAAGGGCGTTTTGTCACGAGGGAGCAGATCTTCCAGTATCCGCAGGTGATTCCTCCGCTGCATCTTGGATGCGGGTGCCAGTTGTACAAGTACCAGGGAAAAGACAAACTGCGGGAAACCACCGAAATTGGCATGCTGCCGCTTTTCCGCAGCAATGAAACAGTGCCACTCCCGGAGTGGAAAGAGATAGTTCCGATTGAAACTCCTTCAAAAACCAGTCCTCCCGAGGGCGCTTAAGGGAATTGATGCGTTACCATTTGTCCTTGCTAAAGGAATATCTTTTCTGCCCTCGAATCCACGGCGCTTCACGACTCAGAGCAATGGAATGAGGTATTCTGCCATGCGATTTTCTGCTGTAAGGCTTTTGACGGGCGCCATCGCGCTTCTCTCGCTTTATTCCTCTGTTTTTGCCGTCGGGCAGTCAGCCGTGATCACCCTCGTGTTCCCTCCCGGTGCCAGGGCGACCGGCCTCGGCGAGGCGTTTACAGGCCTTGCAGACGATGCGAACGCAACCTATTTCAACCCCGCAGGACTCGGACAAGATCCGCTATCGAATTCCTGGAAAATATATTCCATGGAAAACGGCCTTCAGCTAACCGCGATTGCCGCAAAACGAAAAAAAGATTTCGGCATGGGTGATAAAATCTGGGCCGGCACCAACCACGGCATCCTCCAGTTCAACGGCAAGGCATGGATCGCCTATGAACGCCATCTCATTGTCCAGGGCGACAACTTGGAGAGCATAGCGAAGAAATACCTGGCGGTCGACAACGAAAGTCTCATTAACAGGGCGGTCATGGTTCTCAAAAACGCAAACGGCATCGAGGTGAACAGAACAAAGGGGCTCGAGGAATACCTGCGCAGGGAAATAAGCGATTCCCTCATGAAAGCAAAAAACTACACGATAGACGATCTTACGGCGGAGATCATGGCCTTGTCGAAATTCGAGCGGACGTCGGCGCAGATCTACGGAAAAATCGCGGTAAAGGTTGATTCTCTCAAAGCAAGCAAAATGGCCGATGATATCGCCCAGATTCTTACCAAGAAAGACACACAGTTCGAAGAGCTTGTCGAACTCAAAGTCCCCTTTAAAATTGCGGTTGACGATACCGTGCGGACGCTCTTGCTCGATTCGCTCGACAGGGTGTGGGTGGGCACCCCCCATGGCCTGTGGCGTTACGACGGTTCGGTATGGAAATATTTTTCTGAATCCGACGGCCTTCCTTCCAACAGCATCAGGGCGCTGTGCGTGGGCCGCAGCGGCGACATCGCCGTGGGTACCGATGCGGGCATCGGTATCTTTGCCGACGGCAAATGGACCGCGATTGGCGTCGCAAACGGACTTCCTGATCCGGTCATCAACGCGGTGGCCTATGGTAAAAACGGCGTCCTGTATGTGGGCACCGCCAAGGGTCTCGCGGCCAGAAAGGATTCGGCATGGACTTTCTACGACACCACCAACGGTCTCCTGACCAACGATGTCAGGGTGCTCTTTGTCGATTCAAAAAGCAGGCTGTGGGTGGGAGGGCCGAACGGCGTCGCCATTTTCGACGAAGCGACGTGGAGACGGTATAAATTTCCCGGCAGCACCGTGACGTCCATCAGTGAGCACTCGAGCGGCACGGTGTGGATAGGCACCAACAAGGGGGCGATCACCTACCGCCAAGGAAGAATAAAGACCGACGCAAGCGGCAAAACCAGGGAAAACCCTCCGGAATGGAAGGTATACCATTCGAAGAACGCGCTGAAGGGCGACGATGTCCAGGGGGTTTCGGTGCAGGGAAACGACATGTGGCTCGCGACAAAGGAGGCGGTTAACAAATACGACTACGCGGACAGGCAGGTATTCCTGTTCCACGAAATGCTGCTCCCCGCCTTTAAAATCCCTGACCTCTGGCACGTGTATCTTGCGGGCGTGCTCCCCACCGAGGACTGGGGGACCATCGGCGTTACAGTCAATTTCATCAACTTCGGCGTCAATACCTCCACCGACGAGCAAGGAAGGGAAATAGCCGAATACAGGTCGTGGGAAGGCGTATTTGGACTGTCGTACGGCCTCTTGCTCGCTCCCGATTTCTCCGCAGGCATCAACATCAAATACGCGCACAGCGCACTGGCGCCCGGCTACGGCCCGGGTGACGAGGGCGTGGGCCAAACGTTTGCCATTGATGCGGCGCTGCTCAAAAAGAATTTGTTTGTAAAAAATCTCAGCCTGGGATTCATGCTCCAAAACATGGGGCCCTCCATTTTCTACATATCACAGCAGGAGGCCGATCCCATACCCTTTACGGTGCGCCTCGGCCTCGCCTACAAGGCGGTGCAAACCCCGTTTCTCGACCTCAACCTGCTTCTTGATGTTGACCGGGAAATAGTGAAGAACTATCCGGATAAGCAACCTGATCCTTTCTACACCGCAATCTGGACCGGACTTCTTGCCGATACCACTGAAACAACGTTGGAAAAACTTGAAGATGTAAATCTCCACGCCGGGATCGAACTCTGGTACGCCAATCTGCTCGCCCTACGCATCGGCCACCTTTTTGATTATACCGGCAAGCGTTTTGAGCTCACGTTCGGCCTCGGCATTAATTATGCCAACATCATTTTCGATTGGTCCTTCATCTATTCTCCAGAAGGATTTATGAAAGGCATTGTCGCCGATGGAAGCACCGGAGCTCGCAACGGCCAGTGGAGATGGTCGCTCATGTTCAATTTCTAGCGGCCAATCAAACCTGATTCCCATGTTGAGCCGGAAGCAAGTGATAAAAAGGTTATGATTCATATCAACCGTCCAATCATTCCCGCCTTTTTGATCATCACTTCAATTTTTTTTCAGCAGAGTCCTGCCGCGACGGCGTTGTCAAAACTGCTCGGCTCCTCGTCGCAGAAGCGGCTTGTGGAAACCGCCGCCGACCATGCCGGCTCGCTGCTTTTCAAAAAGGCCGCCGGCGACACCGATGTCATCCACGTCATAGGGATACGGGTCGAATTCAAAAGCGACACGAACCCCCTTACCACCGGCAACGGCCTTTTCGGCATGCAGGGCGACGCGGCCGAACAGGGATACTACAATTCGGACACAGTGTACAAATTCGATGCGCTCGGCCACAAATTAGCTTACTTTAACGACCAGTTTGAATTTGTCAAACGGTATTTCTCAACCGTGTCGCGCGGAAAGCTGCGAATCGATTACACCGTGTATCCCACCAGCGACAATGTTCCGATGTATGCAGTGTCCAACCCCATGAGCGTATATTCGCCGGGTTACAAACCGCCTCAAGAGACCTATGACGACTATTACGAACGCAAAACCGTCGGCCTCATGAAATTCATTGTTGACGCGATAAAGAGCGCGGACAAAAATGACGGTCCCTTTGCCGGACTCAGCATGTCCAACGGGAACATCGTCGACTCGCTGGGACATAAAACCGTCTTCATGATCCTCCATGCCGGCTCCTCATTCCTCACCGACGGCGGCGCACAGGGCTCCATAGCCAGAAATTCCCCTTCGGACATGATTGACGTGTTCGTGTCGAACCAGTTTTTCCACTTTTTCAAGGACACCATCAAGCTCGACAGCGCGGGCGTAATGGTAAGCGGTGCCGGCGGCGCAGGTCTTCTCGTCGACGAAGTCATGATGTGTTCCGAAACGTCAAATCAGGACGGCCTCAACTTCGGCATCCACGGCATCATGGTGAACCAGATCGCGCGCCAGATCGGCATTCCCGACCTGTTTTCCACGTCGAGCGGCATGACGGCGGTGGGCAGTTTCTGCATCATGGACCCCTATGGCTATTCGGCGGCAAACGGGTTCATCCCTCCCTGGCCATCGGCCTGGGTGCGCGCCTACATGGGCTGGGATGCTCCCGTTCCCCTGCGTCAAGGCCAGGCGGGCAGCGCCCGCTGCAAGGCGGTAAGCGCCGCGCATCCCGGCGACACCACCATCCTTCTCGTTCCCATCAACGACCATGAATATTATCTTATTGAAAACCGCCAGCGCAATCTCTCCGGAGACACCACTGTTTTCAATTGGGACATCGGCAAGGGTCCGCCCGACACGGCGGTCATCGACCAGTACGAACCGGTGAACCTTCAGTCTCGCACCGTTGTCGACTCGGTTTCGAACGACGGCTCGCGCGTGATTCTTTCGGCGAAAAATTATGACGTCGGCATCCCGGCCTCGGGACTTTTGGTGTGGCACATCGATGAAAACATCATCCGCGACCGGCTGAAATACGACATGCTCAACGCGGATTCCAATTACAAAGCGGTGTGTCTCGAGGAGGCGGACGGCATCAACGACCTCGGTATCATGGGACGCGATATCTTCTACCAGCCCGTGTTCGATTTCGGCGGTGCGGAGGACGTGTTCCCCCATTTCACGAAAAAGACGAGCGACTCGACGTTTGTTTACAAAATGAACGAATGGACCAAACCGTCGACACATGCCAATGACGGCGGCCAGACGTTCCTCGCCATGCGGTTCGACACGCTCCCGGTATCGGGCGCGGCGCTCATTCGGCAGCGAAAGGAATTTTACCGGATCTACGACCATTGGGTGCGCGACTTTTCCGACAGCGCTTTCACCGTTTCGGTGAACTGGGACCTTCTCGTGCCCGGCTGGCCCAAGCACACGGTGCCCGAAAAACTGTTCGACCCCGCGGTGTTCGGAACAACTTCGAAGAAACTCGCTTTGGTTTCGCAGAGCGGCCGCCTCTACGTGTGGCCCGCCGGAAAAGGTAGGGTGATCCAGAACGGCGACAGCGCGGTCGTATCATATGTCAACGTACGCAACGTGTCCGGGAGCACGACGCCCGCAACGGCACCGGTCACCTCCGAAACCGTGCATTTCGACACGATTCCCGGCGCTTACACCTTTCCCACCGTGATAAACGGGAAGCTCATCGTGCCGTCGCGCCAAAAACGGTTCTACCTGGTGACCAGCGCCTCGGATTCGACCATCGCCATCGATTCCACGCCGCAGTTTCCATGGATGCCCAGCACCTATCTGTGCAAACTGCCGGGAAATTCCTGGGTCATGGGATGTTCGACCGGTGTCGTGCTCATCGGCGACACGGCCCAATATTCAGCGCCGAAAGATTCGATCCGGCTCGCGGGCGCCGTTCCGGTCAGCGCCGTTGCCGCTCTGCCGGGCTTTTCCGACAGCTTTGTGTGCATCCAAAACAACAGCATTCTTTCACTGCTGCGCATCGGGAGTCCGGCACCGGTGCTGTCCGCGCATGTCGACAGCGGGATTCCGCCCTATTCGCTGGTCACCGCGGATCTTAACAAAGACAACAAACCCGAAATAGTCGTGTGCGACAGCCGCAAGGGTCTGTGGGTTTATACCACCGACCTTGTGCCGGCGCCGGGCTGGTCGAACCTGCCGAACGATTGGGCGTCGGCGCTCGACACGTCACGCGCCCGAAGCATGCTTCCCATAAACCTTGCGCCGCCGTCAATCGCGGATGTCAATGGCGACGGTTATCCCGATATCATAGCGGGCGGCACCAGCGGCGTGTATGCCCTTAATTACAAAGGCGTGCCGCTCGCCGGATGGCCCGCCGTCCTTGACAACAGGTTCTGGCGCGGCAACATCGCCTGCTCTCCGGTCGTTACGCGATCGGCGGCCGCGACGCCCGGACCGCTCGTGATGTTCAACTCCGCGACCGGCGAGAACGACACCTGGGAAATCGATTCCATCATCCGCGTCGACCGGAGCACGGGAAAAGTCGTGTACCTGCGTCAGGACGGCTCCAAAGACAGCCTCGTGGGCGTTTCGGCCGGCTTCATTGACTCGGCGCTCGTGTTCGGCGATTCGCTGGTGCTTCCCATCGTGCTGCCGGGAGGCTATGTGGATGCTCTTGACAAAAACGGAAAAAGGCCCCTGAACACTATCGGCGCAAACCAGATACTCTCCTACTGGCCGCTCACCGTCGGCGGCCCCGGCGCCACTTCCCCGCTCCTCGACGACCTCGACAACGACGGCCTCATCAACCTCGTGTCGGTGGCGCGCAACGGATGGGTATACCGCTGGAAGCTCGGCAACGGCGTCATCGGCGACACCATTGTTTGGCAGCAGCTCGGCTACAATGGCTCCAGGCCTTTTGCCTATCTCGGCTCGTCGCCGCAGATCGGCCCGGCCGATAACAGGCCCATCGTCTTTTACTCATATCCCAACCCGACCAACGGCTCGAAATACGTGGTGTTCAAATACAAATTCTCTGCCCCGGCGCGGGACGTGCGCCTCGACATTTTCACCATCGGCGGGCTCCACGTGCTTTCCAAAACAGGAATTTCGGGGAGCTTTCCCGATTACAATGAACTGCCGCAGCTTTCGCTCGAAACCTTCGGGCCCGGCATTTACCGCTGCCGGCTCGAGGCGGTGGTGGGCGGCACCAAATATACCAACACCTGGAAAATGGCGGTTGTAAAGTGACCATCCATCAGGCCACGGGCACCCGCCCTCATAATTTTTCCGCCGCCATTATTTTCATTCTTCCGGTTTTAATGCTTTTTTACTCTCCGGCGTTACCCCAGGACATGCCGCCCAACGCGTGGAACGGCTTCGGCACCAAGGTTTTTACCATAGAAACCCAGCATGTCACCATTAACTATACCGACGGACTGGAGCAAGTCGCGCGCGAGGCGGGCGCAATTTTCGAAAACCTGTACACGATCTACGTAAAAACCTACGACATCGTGCTTCCAGCCAAAACCAAGGTGCTGCTGATCGACGGGGAGATGACCAACGGCCTTGCCGACCCCAATCATAATTTCATCATCCTCTGGCCGCATGACTTCGACATCAATCTGCGCGGTACGCACGACTGGCTCAAGGGCGTGATCGCCCATGAATTCGCGCATATCTTCTCCATTACCGCCGGGTTGAAGCTGCCGCCGTTCATTCCCGCCATTCAGATAGGGTATTTCAGCCACCCGAACGAACCCTACCGCACCGAGGCGCTCCACATTTTCCCCAGCGATATCCTGCCACCCTGGTTTACCGAAGGCATCGCGCAGTACGAGGACTCACGCCATGGGAGCGATTCGTGGGACTCGCACCGCGACATGATCCTGCGCACCCTGGTGGTGTCGGGAAAAATGCTTCCCGCCGCGCGCATGTTCGAATTCTCCGGCACCGGCGAGGACCTCGAAAAGACCTACAACCACGGTTTCTCTCTTGTCAAATACATCTCCGACACCTACGGTTACGGCAAGGTGGTCGCCCTGCTCAAGGAGTGCGCTCATTTCTTCCGACTCGACTTCAATGCGGCGGTAAAAAAGGTGCTCGGCATCACGGGCCAGCAGCTGTATGACGAATGGAAGCACTCACTCGAGATAAAATACAACGATCAGGTGAAAAAACTCGGGAAACAGGTGTACGGCAGGAAAATCAACAAGGACGGTTACGACAATTACTGGCCCAAGTTCTCGCCCGACGAAAAGAAGGTGTTCTTTATCTCGAACGGCAAGGCGGACTTCTCCTTTTTCTCCATGACGCTTTATTCGTACAGCCTGTTGGACACCGTCAAGGAAGATAAAAAGATAAAGGAGGAAAAAGGCGTCTCCGGGTTTTATTCCATTCACGCGCCGTCGGGTCTGATCGCCTACACGAGCATGAAATCCGAAAAGTCAACGCTGCCGTCCGACAAGGGTGGCGACCGCGCCTTTGATGTATTCATTGACACCTTGCCCGCCGAAAAAAAGAAGTTTAACCCGTTTAAGAAGAAAACCGAGCGCCAGGTGACAAAAAAACTGCACATTTTTTCGGCCGTTTTCTCACCGGGCGGCGACCGGCTGGCAGCCGCCGAACGCGTTGTTGACAAATTCTACCTCAGCATTACCGACACCGCGGGAAAGAACGGGACGATCGTGTACCCCGATACTGCTTCCAACAGTCCGAACCTGCCCATCAAATACATCTACAGTCTCGACTGGTCTGCCGACGGCAGGCACATCGCGGTCAGCTACATCGACACGGGGTTCCGCAGGATCGGCATCTACGACACGCTCACGCACCAGTTCGACCTCATGAAAAATTCCGGATACGACGACCGCGATCCCCGTTACAGCGCCGACGGAAAAACCCTCTACTTCTCGTCCGACCGCACCGGCATTTTCAACATCTACCGGTACAGCCTCGAAACGCATTCGCTGGAACGGCTCACCAACGTCTCCGGCGGCGCATTCGCACCAGATGTTTCAAAAAACCAGAAGAAGCTCGTGTGCGCCAACTACGACAAGGACGGCTACGGCATATTCCTCATCGATACGGTGACCGTTCTCTCTCAGGAGCAGGAAGACTCCCTGTTCGTGCCGCGCCAGCCAGCGCCCGCGCCGCCCGTGCCGCCGGTTGCCAGCCAGGCGCATCCTTACTCGTCATATTTCCCCACGATGTTCATGCTTGCCCCCACATTCATCATGGAACAGGCGATCCCCCAGATTTACGATGTGTTCAAGGGACGATCGGTGTTCAAGGCAGGGGCTGTGGGCTATCTTGAAGATCCGCTGGCGTCTGCGGACATGGGCACACAGATCGGCGGGTATCTTTTGCTCGAGCCAGACAAACTCAATCAGTTCATCAATTTGGACAAAGGCTTTTTCGGCAGGTCCATCAATTTCGACCTCGGCGCGTTCGGCAGCACGAAAACGCTTCCTGTTGAATTGTCCTTTGACTTTCTGAACCGCGCCATCACCGAAAGCGATTACTTTTACTGGGACAATGCGGGCACGGCCACACAACTTCCGCTCAACTATCAGATAACGCTGCGATATCTCGATTTCATGGCCTCGCATCCGCTTGCCGAAGGCATCAACTTTCACCTTATCGGAAGCTACAACTGGTACGAAGTGTACCTGCTGCTCGAAGACGCTTTTAAGGACATTTTCCCCGGTACCAAGGACTTCTTTTATGACGTTGCGCAGGGCTACCGGGCGGGAATTTATCTTTCGCTCCTTGCGCCGGAGTATGATCAGCGCATGGTCATTTCACCGCGCGGAATCGCCGCAAACCTTCATTACAATTTCTGGGGCCAGTACCTGCTCAACGAAAAAGGGGTGACGATCGAAAACAACATTCCCCGGGAAAACTACGACATGTTCAAATACCACGAATTGGGCGGCACGCTCAAATTCGGGATGACGTCGCCCTGGTACGAATACCACGACCTCTATGCCGATGTCAACGCGACCGTGGTGGTGCCGCACGAAAGAATCGCCAACGCATTGCTGGGCAGCCACGACCAGGAAAAAGAGCTCCCCTCATATTACAAGCCTGTGGAATGGCTCAGCGGATACGCCTATTTCTTCAAGGGAACGCTTAAAAAAAACGACGCCTCGGCCGATTCGATCATCTTCGACACCGTTCTTGTCACGGGCAACACCGTCGCCGCTGTCAACCTTTCGTACCGGTTTCCGCTCTGGCCAGGGACGCAGATCGGCAAACGGCTGTGGTTTTTCAACATCGACCAGCTCTATGGCGCGCTGAACTTCTGCGCGGGCGCGGGCTGGCACAGCACCTCCGATATTTTCCCGTTCCGCAAGGAAGACTGGCTTTCGTCCGCCGGCGCCGAGATCAGGCTCAAGGCTAAGTCATTCGGGTTTCCCCTCGCCCTCAGCTTGCGATACGACAACGGATTCAACAGGCCCTGGCCGCTCGGCGGCGACCACATCACCTTCTCCCTCGGCTTCGATTTTGACAACTGGGAGCTTATCGACGAGCCAAATTATCTCGCAAGTCTTGCCACCCGCTAGCCAGCACGGTATACTTTGTTACATCAAGGAGGGACCGATGCCGATCACCCCCGGCATGGATGAGGCTGCGGCGGTTACCCGTTTGCTGGACAAGGCGATCCGCGAGGCTGAAAAAGAACGCCTGGGGAAAATCCGCGGTCTGCGCATGCTCAAGGAAACCAAGGAAGAGCTTTCCAAAGTGTCCGGCATCAAGAACGAAGCCATTCTCCAGCGCCTGGTGGAATTGAAGGTAAGGCCGGAGGTACTCGTTCCCATCAAGGCGCTTCCGCTCGTGGAGGTCGCCTGGGCCGACGGAAACGTTGACGCGTTGGAAAAGAAAGCCGTGCTCAAGGCAGCCGACCGCATGGGATTTTCCGAGGGAAGCGCCGGTTATCTGCTGATCATGCAGTGGCTCGAACATCGGCCCACGCCCGACCACTTTGAGGCGTGGACGCACTATGTAAAGGGGCTTTGCGAACAGATGAGCAAGGAACAGAAAAAGGCGTTCAAGGAGGAGTTTGTCGGCAGCGCGCGCGCCGTTGCCCAGGCAAGCGGCGGTTTCCTCGGGATCAACAAGATTTCCGAAGAAGAACATGCGATGCTGAGAAAACTTGAAGCGGCGTTCTATTAATTACAAAAAAAAGCGGGGGCACGTGGCCCCCGCTCGCGCGATAAAAGTGACTATTTTTTTTCCAACACGCTTACCATTATTATTCCCTCTATCGCCTTCAGCTTTTTCAGCGCGCTTTCGCTTATCACGTTGTCAATATCGATGATGTTGTAGGCGAGGTCTCCTTTGCTTTTGTTAAGCATGTCGGCGATATTTATTTTCTCCGCGGCCAAGAGCGACGTGATCTGCCCCACCATGTTGGGCACGTTCCTGTTGCCCACCAGGATCCTTGTTTTGCCCGAGGGTTCCATCTCGCAGTCTGGGAAATTCACGGCGTTTTTTATGTTCCCGTATTCGAGGAAATTTTTCGTCTGATTGACGGCCATGATCGCGCAGTTGTCTTCCGCCTCGGGCGTGGACGCTCCCAGGTGCGGAATGGGAATAACGCCCTCCAGGGCAACCAGATCCTGGTCGGGAAAATCCGTGACGTACGCGGCGACCGTTCCTGCCTTCAACGCTTCCTTGAGGTCTTCGTTTTTCACCAGTCCGCCGCGCGCGAAATTGAGGATGCGCACGCCTTTTTTCATGAGCGCGAACTTTTCCTTGTTGAGCATTCCTTTGGTCTTGTCGTTGAGCGGGACATGCAGGGTAATGTAATCCGATTTCGCCACCAGGCCGTCAAGCGAAAGCGAGCGCTTGACGTTATGGGAGAGTTCCCAGGCGGCCTCCACCGAAATGATGGGATCATACCCCGTCACCTCCATGCCGAGCGACACCGCGTCGTTCGCCACCTTGACGCCGATGGCGCCGAGACCTATCACGCCGAGCCTTTTCCCCTTGATTTCGGGGCCCTCAAAATTGCTTTTTCCCTTTTCGATGAGCTTGGGCACCTCGTCCCCCTTGCCGGCGAGCCCCTTTGCCCAAATGATTCCGTCCACCAGCTTGCGCGAGCACAGCAGCAATCCCGCGATCACGAGTTCCTTGACGCTGTTGGCGTTTGCGCCGGGAGTGTTCATGACCACGATGCCCTTTTGGGAACATTTGTCGATGGGAATGTTGTTGACGCCGGCCCCGGCGCGCGCGATGGCCTTGATGCAGTCGGCCATCTGCATCTCATGCATGTCCGCGCTACGGACCAGCACGGCGTCGGGATTCATCAACTCCGAAGCGATTTCGTACTCTTCCCTTGGAAAAAGCTCGAGACCTTTCGGGGAGATTTTATTGAGCGTCTGAATCTTGAACATTGTCTGTTTCCTCCTTTAAGTTGTAAGCATAGCCATCGAGATCACGGAGAATAAGCGTTTTTTAATTTTTTTCCACTGTGTCCTCAATGTCCATTTTTATTTGTTGGCCGTTTCGAATTTTTTAAGAAAATCGACAAGCTTTTTAACGCCTTCAAATGGCATCGCGTTGTAAATACTGGCGCGCATTCCTCCAACGCTCCGGTGTCCCTTGAGCTGAACCAAGCCGTTCTGCTTTGCCTCCTTGAGGCAATTTTCGGTAAGCTCGTCGGTCGGAAGCGTAAAGGGAACGTTCATAATGGATCGGTCTTCCTTTGCCGCCGTTCCTTTGAAAAGGCTGGAATTGTCTATAAAATCGTACAACATCTTAGCCTTTTCTCTGTTAATTTTCTCTATCGCGGGGACGCCTCCCTTTTCGAGCATCCATTCGAACACCAGTTTTGCAATGTAAATGCCGTATGTGGGCGGCGTATTATACAAAGATTTTTCCTTGGCATGGGTGTCGTAATTAAACATGGTTGGGGTGATGTCGAGCGCCTTGCCAATCAAGTCTTCCCGGATGATGACTACGCATACGCCCGCAGGTCCGATGTTCTTCTGCGCGCCTGCATAAATCAGACCGAATTTCGTGACATCCATCGCCTCGGAGAGAATGTTCGAAGACATGTCCGCAACAAGGGGCACCGCGCCGGTATCTGGAAAAACGGAGTATTTCGTTCCCTCAATCGTGTTGTTGCTGGTGATGTGCACGTAACTCGCCTGCGGATCGAACTTGTCCTTGGCGACTTTGGGAATGTAGCTGAAATTCTTATCCTCAGACGTTGCCACGACATTTGCTTTCCCGTACCGTTTTGCCTCGGAAATCGCCTTTTTGGACCAGGTTCCGGTATTAAGGAAATCTGCTTTCCCGTTTTTTCCGAGCAGGTTGAGCGGCACCATGGCAAACTGGCTCGACGCACCGCCCTGTAGAAACAGCACCTTATAGTTTGGAGGAATGTTCATGAGCTTTCGTAGATGTTCCTCGGCTCCGTTGATGATTGCCTCAAAATCCTTTGACCGGTGGCTCATCTCCATCACCGACATCCCGGATCCGTTGCAATCGAGCATTTCGGCTGCAGCATTCTTGAGCACTGGCTCAGGAAGCACAGCAGGTCCAGCGGAAAAATTAAACACTCGTGCCATGTGACTCTCCTTTTTCTATAAGGTTTATATCCCTATCTCAACGCGTTTTCTTCAAAGGTAAGCAGTGTTGACAGGAGCATGCACTCGCCAAGAAGATCAATGTTCCTGATCATCACACTGTTTTTCACCTCTATCGCCACGGGCGAAAAATTTATTATCCCCTTGATGCCGCCTTCCATGAGCCGGTCAGCGGTTTCTTGAGCGGACCGTGCCGGCACCGCAATCACTCCGATCTCAATTTCCTTTCTTCGCACGATTTCCGCGATTTCATAGGCAGGGAACAATTCAAGCGCGGTATTTATCGTCTCAAGTTTATTTATATTAGAATCGAACCCCGCCACAACGATGAACCCGTTCCTAAGCAGATCGTCGTAATTCAGAATCGCCGTACCAAGCCGGCCAAGTCCCACAATGCAGGTTTTTCTCTTTTTCTCCAATTCCAGTTTTGTGCTGATGTGCCTCTTGAGTTTCTGAACCTCGTATCCGCCTCCGAAATTCCCCACTTCGCCAAGAAAGCTGACATCTTTGCGGATGCTATCCGGCTTGTATCCAAGAATTTTGCCGATCTCGGACGAAGACACGGAGGCAATCCCATCCTTTTCTAGTTGCTCAAGAAGACGGTATACAGTCAGAAGCCTGGAAAGCGAAGGCAAAGGAATATTGGGTTTTTTATTTTTTAACATCATCTACTACCGGTTAATTATTGTGATTAGTTTCACTTAAATATACAGTATTTTGGATTATATGTCAACTTATTTTTATTTTGTAAAACGGCTCATGATTTTAATTATACTAATTAATATTATAACTTATTATTAATTATGTTGTTACAAATTTTATATCCTGTTATAATTAGCAAATGATTATTTGGGAAAATTATCTCAATTAATATATCACCATACCTTTTATAGCATATCACCTCTTACCATTGGAAAAGCGGGATAATGCAGGCGCATATGTAAACGGCGTTTATTTTATCCGCATTTTGGCTGAGAAAAACCCTAGTGCGGCCAAGCGTATTGCATTGCAAAATGATTCTAAAAACAATCATTAAAAAAGGCATCTTTAGTGATGCCTTTTTAATTGACGAAGACCCGTGTGTGATCACATTAAAAGAAGGTATTTCATCCTGTCATTGCATCCTCAATGGCTTTTTGCAGTTGATCGAACATGAACGGTTTCTGAACAAATCCGCGTACACCTTTGTTGATGATCTTCTGTGCTTCACCTGCAAGGGAATAACCTGACGACAATAGAGAACGTATTGAAGGGTTTATTGCTTGCAGCGCGACAAACGTTTCCATTCCTCCCATTTCGGGCATTATCATGTCCATGATGACGAGGTCGATCGATTGCCACGATTTCTTGTAATGTTCCACGGCCTTTTTAGCACTATTGAATACACTCACCTCATGGCCGAGCGAAGCCAACATATCATGCGCCATTTCGCCTATCATCTTTTCGTCATCAATAAAAAGGATGCGCAACTTTTGGCCGGCAGTCCCCACAGAGGTTTTTTTCTCCTTTTCGCCCGCAGCCTCGACATCAAACGCGGGAAAATAGAGTTTGCAGGCGGTGCCGTAGCCAGGTTCGCTGTACACATTGATCCAGCCCCTGTGACTCTTGACAATGCCGTAAACCGCCGCTAGCCCCATGCCGGTGCCCTTTCCTATTTCCTTGGTGGTGAAGAACGGCTCAAAGATGTGTTTCTGCGTATCGGCGTCCATGCCCGATCCGGTGTCGGTGACGCTTACCAGGATATAGGTGCCTTCGTGAATTTCGAAATGTTTTGAGACGGCATAGGAACGGTCAATCTTCACCTTCTCGGTGGCAAACACCATGTCACCGCCATCTGGCATTGCGTCCCGTGCGTTGAGAGCAATGTTAAGCAGCGCGTTCTGGATCTGTGAAGGGTCGCACTGAACAACCATGGGGTGGACACCGAGACGCTGCTTTAAAATTATTTTTTTATCAATGGTATGTTTGAGTATCTCCACAACCTCGGCAATAATGGTCCTGAGGTCCGTTGCAACGGAAATAACATTCCCCTTTCGCGAAAATGCCAGAAGCTGTGCGGTAAGATCCGAGGAGCGCTTCGCGGTCAGCATTATTTTTTCGGCATATTTTAACATCTGCTGGTTTTCGCCCGCATTCTGTGAAAGGAGCTGGGCAAACCCGGCAATGGCGGTAAGCTGATTGTTGAAATCGTGGGCAATACCGCCTGCCAACTGGCCAATTGCGTCCATTTTGTGGGCCTGTCGGAGTTGTTGCTCCAGCTTCCGCATATCGGTAATGTCACGTGCGCTCGACAATGCACCGGTTACCCTGCCATCAAGGTCTTTAAGGGAGCGGCACCACCAGGCAAGCAGACGCTTTTCGCCGTCTTTGCGGCGTTGCATGCTCTCAACGTAAATCAATTCATCGCTTCCCGAAAATAGGGGCTCTGTTTTTATATAGGTCTCCTGTTCACCTTCAAAAAAGGCATCTGCACCCTTCCCTACGACATCGCGGCCGAAAAAATCTATGCCAGCCTTATTGGCCCATTTATACACCTTGTTGTTGTCCGTTTCCATAATAATGTCAGGGACCGCGGACAGGATTGCATCGTTGCGCACCGATAGCTTTCGCAATTCGTCTATCGCAATCATTCTCGCAATTGCGTTGCCAAGGCTTGCAGAAATCGACTCGAGAAGTCTTTGTGTCTCGAGCGGGAATTCATCACTGCTATGCGAGGCAAGATTGAGCACCGCAATAACCTTGGCTTCGTTCAGAATAGGCAAAACCGCCATGCCCTTCAGTCCCTCGCTGTACTTTGCATCCGGATGAATAAGCCCGGTCTCTTGGCATCTCTGGAACACCGGTGCGCCTTTCATGACAAGTGTTGTATAAAAGGAATCTGGAGCACAGCGGGAAACGTCCCGGGCAAATTCAGCGGTCAAGCCCCGGCAAACTGCAAGATCAAGGGCCCCGGTCTTTTTATCAACCAAATATACCCAACCGGAATCAATTTCTTTAATCACGAGAACGGCGTCGAGCATCCGGTCCAAAGCCGGGGCAAGGTGTTCTTCAGATCCAAGGATAACGCCGATGTCACTCTGGATTTTAAACATTGAACGGCTGCGTTCGAGTTTGTTCTGGGTGACAAAACGCACCCATTCGAAAAACGATGAAAACAGTGCGATGCAAAAGAAAATGATAGGAAACCGGATTTTAAAATCGGTTGGAAAATGTTGGGGTGCCATCACAAACATATATCCACACTCGGCAAGAAAAAAGATCGTAGTAGCGACTGCCGCGTTGCGTATGCCAAGCATAAAAAAGAACAGGAGGGGTACGGAAAACGACCACATGGCACGGAAGTTGTCAATGGCGAAATCAATAAAAAATTGAATGCAGATCATGCAAAGAAAAACGTTCGATGCAAAAGCGGTTTTACCGGTCATGCGGAGATGAATAAATCCTGCAACAATACATGCCAGGACCAGTAGGTTTCTAACCGCGTTAAACCCATCGCCCCGGATTAAATCGATGAGTGAAAACACCGAAAGCATTATGATTGCGAAATAAGCCAGGGTAATAAGTAACGGGACTCTCCGATTATACTCCGTGTCGTCCTCATGCATCTTTTCGGAGAGTTTGGTCCCGTAGTAAATTGCGTTGAATAGAGATGTTTTTGCTGTCATGTTCCATATCCCGGAAACGGGCGGGAAACCGAGGAATTGAGTGTCAAAAAAACCGTCAATTCAAATGATACCAAGCCAAGCTCTCAATGTCAAGCGGTAAGTCTCCATCCTATTGGCTTTTAAATTCCCGCGCAGTGAAAAACACTGATTTTTTCATGCTGTCGATGTGCAAAGCGTCCTGGGGCCTATTCCATTTGCAAACCCCATAATACCATATATTATGTTATTATCTTCGAGCGTTATTACGTTTTTCCCATATTCTTTTCAATCCTAATTATTTATTGGGGGCTTGCCAATGATTTGGAACCGAGAATGCGAATGCATGAGCAGAAAAAAGCTCGCGTTGCTCCAGACGCGTCGCTTGCAGAACCTGGTAAGGATGGTGTACAACAACAACGATTATTTCAGAAAAAAAATGGACGCCGCAGGGGTCAAGCCTTCGGACATCAAACATATATCCGACATCGTGAAACTGCCGTTCATGACAAAAACCGAGATGCGGGACGTATATCCGTACGGGCTCCTTTCCTGCGATGTAAACTCCATTGTAGAAATTCATACGTCATCGGGAACCACCGGCAAACCGGTGGTGGACGCTTATACAAAAAAAGATATTGAGATTTGGTCGGAAGTAATGGCCAGAACTCTTGCCATGGGTGACACAACGGCAAAAGACCGAGTTCAGGATGCCTACGGATACGGCCTTTTCACCGGCGGTCTTGGCGTTCACTACGGAGCAAGGAAGATCGGCGCAATGATCATACCGATTTCGGGCGGCAATACCAAACGCCAACTCCAGATCATGAAGGATTTCGGCACAACCGTCCTTGCCTGCACCCCGTCCTACGCCCTGTACCTTGCCGAGGCTGGAGCCGAGGAAGGCATCGATTTCTCAAAGCTGCCGCTTAAATCCGGATGCTTTGGCGCTGAGCCGTGGAGCGAGAACATGCGAAAGGAAATTCAGGAAAAACTCCACCTGAAAGCAATCGACATTTATGGGCTTACCGAGATCATCGGCCCTGGCGTGGCATCGGAATGCGAGCGCCAGAACCTTCTCCACGTTTTCGAGGACCATTTTTACCCCGAAATCATCAATCCGGAAACGGGCGAGCTCCTGCCCGACGGCGAAAAGGGCGAATTGGTTTTTACCACGCTCACGAAAGAAGGCTCGCCGGTGGTAAGGTACCGCACACGGGACATCACCTATCTTGACCGAAGCAAATGCGGCTGCGGCCGCACGTCGGTGCGCATGCACCGCATCCTCGGCCGCACCGACGACATGCTCATCATCCGCGGGGTCAATGTGTTTCCTACGCAGATCGAAGAGGTGCTTCTGAAGATGGAAGGCGTCGCCCCCCATTACCAGCTTGTCGTGGAGCGGCGCGATAACCTCGATTACCTCGAAGTGCAAGTTGAATTGGGCGAAGCCGGTTTTTCCGATGAAATCAAGAACCTCGAAGCGAGGGAAAAACAGATTGAAAAAGAACTGCATGAGGCACTGCTCATCAACACCAAGGTGAAACTCGTGGAACCCAAGACTATTGCGCGCAGCGAAGGCAAAGCAAAGAGAATCATCGACAAACGGGTCATTTAAGAAAAAGGAGAAAATCCATGAATATCCAGCAGATCTCAGTTTTTCTCGAAAACAAACCGGGCAGGCTTGCGCATGTGGCACAAGTGCTCAAGGAAAACAAGATCAACATAAGAGCGCTTACCATTGCCGACACCTCGGATTTCGGCATCCTGCGCATGATCGTGTCCAAACCCGAGGCGGCTAACGAAATGCTCAAGAACGCCGGGTTCACGGTGAAAATCAACACCGTGATCGCAGTGGAGATAGACGACCGTGAAGGCATTTTCTACGACATCATGAACCTGTGCGACAAGAACGGCCTTAACATCGAATACACCTATTCGTTTGTCGAACAGTATTCCAACAAGGCGATCCTGTTCCTGCGTTTTGAAAACGGCGACAAGGCAATCGAGGTGTTCAAGAAAAACGGGTACAAGCTGATGACCGATGAGGAAGTCCGTAAGATTTGAAATAATCGCAAATAGCCCTTTTAAACCAAACCCTTTAAGGAGGCATTGTATGACCAGACGTTCGTGGATTGCGGCTGTTGCCGCACTCGTTGTCGTGATGTGCAGCTTTTCATTTGCCTTGGAAAAGCCTGCGGATAAGTCCGCAAAGGACACGAAAGCTTCCCCCGCCGCGGCTCCTGCGGCCGCTCCCGCAAAGGCCGCCGAACCCATTAAAATCGGCGCCATATTTGCAATAACCGGGCCCGCTGCCAATCTCGGCGCACCGGAAGAAAAGACCGCCCAGTTGGTCGTCGACGACATCAACGCGAAAGGCGGCGTTAAAGGGCAGAAATTGGTCCTCGTCATAAAGGACTCTCAGGGCAAGCCAGAAAACGCAGTCTCCTTTGCCAAGCAGCTGATCGAGGAGGAAAAAGTGTTCGCCATCATCGGTCCGTCCACCTCGGGCGAGACCATGCAGATCAAGTCCATCTGCGACAGCAACAAGACCATCCTCATTTCCTGCGCCGCGGCGGAAGCCATTGTCAAACCGCAGGCCAAATACGTGTTCAAGACGCCGCAGAAAGACAGCGATGCGGCGCGCAAGATCTTCATGGCGCTCAACAAGCTCAAGATCGACAAGATCGCCGTGACCTCGAGCAACACCGGCTTCGGCAAGCTCGGCAAGGAACAGTTGGAGAAAATCGCCCCCGATTACAAAATCACCATCGTCGCCAACGAAGTCTATGACAAAGACGCCACCGACCTTACCAGCGTGCTCACCAAGGTCAAGGCGGCAAACCCCGGCGCGGTTGTCAACTGGTCCATCGAACCCGCGCAGGCGCTCCTCGCCAAGAATATGAAACAGCTCGGCTTCAAGGTCCCGCTGTTCCAAAGCCATGGGTTCGGCAACATCAAGTACGTGCAGACCGCGGGCGAAGCGGCCGAAGGCATCATTTTCCCTGCCGGACGCCTTCTTGTCGCCGCCGTTCTTCTCAAGGATCATCCGCAAAAAGCGCTGCTCGAGAAATACAAGGCCGATTACGAAGCCAAATACAAGGAAGACGTGAGCACGTTCGGCGGGCACGCCTACGACGCCCTCACGATTCTTGCCAAGGCCATCGAAGTCGCGGGCGGCCCCGACAGGGAGAAAGTCGTCGCGGCAATCGAGGGCCTCAAGGGATTCGTGGGAACAGCGGGCATTTTCAATTTCTCGGCGACTGACCACAACGGTCTTGACATCAACGCGTTTGAGATGCTGACCGTCAAGGGCGGGAAGTTTGCTCTGTACTCGAATTAATTTTCTTTGATTTGGAGAAAATCCGCTTATTTCATTGCTGGTTTGAATTTCTTTTCAGCTCTTACAATACATTTCGGGCCACCCTCCTCCCTGCAAGGGTGAGGGTGGCCTGTTTTATATTTATAGATGTCGGATCGATTGCTTGGGTTATGTATCATCAAGGTAAGTCCTAACGTTTAACCGGACCAATTCTCAACGAAAATGTCCTTCTCACTAATTCTTCAATATTTTCTTTCCGGCATTACCAGCGGCAGCATCTACGCCATCGTGGCCATCGGGTTCAACATCATTTACAATACGACCGGCATCATCAATTTTGCTCAGGGCGAATTCGTCATGCTCGGCGCAATGACCGCCATCTCGCTCTCCCCTTTCATGCCGTTGCCGCTCGCGATCGCCTGCGCAGTCGGGATCACCGCCGCAATAGGCGCGCTGGTCGAGCTGCTTTTCATCCGCTGGCTCAAAAGCCCTTCCGTGCTGCGCATGATCATCATCACCATCGGCCTCTCGATACTGCTCAGGGAAGCGGCGCTCCATGTCTGGGACGAAAAAGTTCGGGCGTTGAAATTCTTCACCGGCAATGAGTGTTCTTCGATTGCAATTTTCGGCGCCTACATCTCACCGCAGGTGCTGTGGGTGCTCGGCACGTGCGCGGCCATGGTGATTCTGCTTTCTTTATTTTTCAGATACACCCTTACCGGCAGATCCATGCGTGCCTGCTCGGCCAACCGCACCGCAGCGGTACTGTGCGGCATCAGCGTGAAGAACATGGTGACCTTTTCCTTTATGTTAAGCGCGGCGATCGGTGCACTTGCCGGGTGCGTGATTTCGCCGCTCACCCAGACCCAGTACGAGTGCGGCACGCCCCTCGCCATCAAGGGCTTTACCGTCGCCATTCTGGGCGGGCTGGGCAACAGCACCGCCGCCGTCGCCTCAGGCCTGCTGCTGGGAATCATCGAAGCCTTCAGCATCAGCGTGCTGCCGGTCGCGTACAAAGATGTCATAGCCATAACGATACTGCTGGCGATTCTCTTTTTTAAACCGGCCGGTCTTTTCGGCAGCAAAGAAGCCGGGGCGCTCAAGGAATTCTAGCCATGGCAAACCTCAAGCGATACCTTCCGCTCCTTATCATCGCTGCGCTCGTGGCCGGCATACAGCTGTTGGTAACGCTCACCGGACACAAATTCTATCTCACCCAGCTCACCATGTCGGCGTATTATACGATCGTCGTGATCGGTTTGTGCATGCTCATGGGATATGCCGGCCAGATTTCGCTCGGGCATGCGGGATTCTTCGCCATCGGCGGGTACGTTTCCGCGGCGCTTACCACCGCCGACTTTTATCCCTTGACAAAAGGCGCGATCGGCCGCCTGATGGTGCACATCGGGTGGATCAGCGTGGGAAAAGACGTGTACGGCGCGGACATCGGCCATCTCACTCCATGGCTGGCATTTTTCGCAGCCATCATCGCCACCGTCATTATAGCTTACCTTATCGGAATTCCGGTTTTGCGGCTCAAGGGACATTATCTTGCCATGGCGACGCTGGGATTCGGCTCCATCATCTACAAAATCGTTCTCGGCACCAAGGTGTTCGGATGCGCTGACGGCATAGCGAACGTTCCGGCGTTCGGACTCACACATGGGCTCAACGTGAGCGGCAACATGGGTGCCCGCATCTCCAATTATTACATCGCGTGGTTCCTCGTGCTTCTCGCCGCACTGCTCATGCACAACCTGGTTCATTCGCGGGCGGGCCGCGCCCTTCGTTCGATCCACGGCAACGAGGAAGCTGCGGCAGCCATGGGTGTCGACGTTGCCCGTTACAAGCTCACCCTGTTCGTCATAAGCGCCGTGTTCGCATCGGTCGCCGGGATTTTCCTCACCCATTACAACGGCGGCATCGGCCCTTCCGAGGCGTCGATCATGAAATCGGTGCGATACGTGGCGATCGTGGCCGTGGGCGGCATGTCGAACCTGTGGGGCGCCATCCTCGCGAGCGTGACGCTCAACTTTCTTTCGCTGCGGGGATACTTCGGTTCATTCGACGAGGCGGTGTTCGGCGGAATACTTGTCCTGGTGATGCTGTTTGCGCCGAACGGAATTTTGGTGAAGACCGGAGTGTTTAAAAATATCGGTTCTGTTATAAGAAAAATCCACCGCGGAGACACGGAGAGCACGGAGAAAAGTAAAACTGGATTCCCGCTTTCGCGGAAATGACCATAAACTCATGATACGGTTTTTGCTCTGCCTCTTCGTTTCTTTGTCACTTTGTAATTTCATATATGGCACTACTTGAAATAAAAAACCTCAGCAAACACTTCGGCGGGCTCCACGCCGTCAATGATGTCACCTTTTCAGTTGAAAAGGGGATGATAAAGGGACTCATCGGTCCCAACGGCGCGGGGAAAACCACGCTGTTCAACCTTATTTCAGGTTCCCTCAAGGCGGATTCCGGCGCTGTTTTCTTTAACGGAAAACCGATCCATGGACTCGCGCCGCATAAAATCGCATCACACGGCGTGATACGCACGTTTCAGAACATCAAGCTTTTTGCGAAAATGACCGTGCTCGAGAACGTCATGATCGGAAGGCACATCAGGAGCAGGTGTGGGATAATGAGCGGCATTTTGAACCTCCCCCGCTCGTGGAAGGAAGAAAGGCTCATACGCGAACGCTCGCTCGCCATGCTCGACCTGCTCGGCGTGTCGCACCTTGCGCACACCGACGCGATGAGCCTCGCGTTCGGCCAGCAGCGCCACGTCGAGCTTGCGCGCGCCCTTGCGGGCGAACCGGTGCTGCTGCTCCTTGACGAACCGGCAGCCGGGCTTAACATGCAGGAAACCGAGAGGCTCGGCCAAACGATTCGGAAAATACGGGACACCGGCGTCACCATCCTTCTGGTCGAGCATGACATGTCGCTGGTGATGAACGTTTCGGACGGGATAAGCGCGCTTTCGTTCGGACAGATGATCGCCGAGGGAAAACCGCGCGACATCCAGAAAAACAAGGAAGTCATCAGGGTCTATCTGGGGGAAGAGCATGCTTAAGGTGCGGAGTCTCGAATCGGGCTACAACAAGCTGCGTGTGCTCAAGAGCGTTTCGCTCCATGTCAATCCCGGCGAGATCGTCGGCATCATCGGCGCGAACGGCGCCGGAAAAACCACACTGCTCAACACGATCGCTGGCGTGATCAAGCCTTGGTCGGGCGAAATATTGTTTAACGGCGCCCCCCTTTCCGGCATCACGGCGCACAAGGTGGTCGGCAGGGGTTGCGTGCTCGTTCCCGAGGGAAGACTGCTCTTCGCGCCCATGACCGTTGAGGAAAACCTTGTCCTTGGCGCCTACACGCAGTTCCAGAAACGCGCGGGCGCCGAGGTAAAAACCCAGCTCGGCCTCGTGTTCGAGTTGTTTCCGATTCTCAAGCAGCGTAGCGGCCAGCTCGCCGGAACGCTTTCCGGCGGCGAGCAGCAGATGCTCGCCATCGGCCGCGCACTAATGGCGAAGCCGGCGTTTATAATGCTCGACGAACCGTCAATGGGACTCGCGCCTTTGGTAGTGAAGGAGATCCTGGCCACGATAAGCAGGTTGCGCGACGGCGGCAGTACGATCCTCGTGGTTGAGCAGAATTCGAAAGCAGTGCTCGGCATTGCCGACCGCGGGTATGTGATGGAAACAGGCTCCATTGTGCTTGAAGGGACCGCGCGGGAGCTGCTTAACAATACGGAAGTGCAGCGGGCATATCTGGGGAAGGATTATCAGAAGATTAATGAGTGAACAGATCAATAAAAGGAGGCCGCCTCTTATGACCGACAGCCAGAAATTCGAAACCATGTCCCGCGACGACCTGGCGCAGCTGCAGATCGAGCGCCTGCAGACCACGCTTAACAGGGTCTATCGCAACGTCGCGTTCTACAGGCACGCCCTTGACGCAAAGAGCATCGTCATCGAGAACATCAGGTCGATCAAGGATATAGAAAACCTCCCCTTTACAACTAAGGAAGACCTGCGCAACAGCTATCCCTACGACATGTTCGCGCTGCCCCTGCGTGACATCGTGCGCATTCACGCGAGTTCCGGCACCACGGGCAAGCCCATCGTGGTGGGTTATTCTAAAAACGACATCATGCACTGGTCCGACCTCGTGGCGCGCCAGCTTTCTTGGGCCGGCATCACGGAGCACGACGTGGTGCAGATCGCGTTTTCATACAGCCTCTTCACCGGCGGGCTCGGTTTCCATTTCGGCGCTGAGAAAATCGGGGCGTCGGTGATCCCCGCGTCGACGCACGGCAACATGCGCGACCAAGTGACCATCATGAAGGACTTTAAAACCTCCGCGCTCATCTGCGCGCCGTCTACCGCCCTCTCCCTTGCGCGGACCATGGAATCGATGGACGTCGGTCCGGACCAGATGCAACTAAAACGCGGCATTTTCGGGTCCGAGCCGTGGAGCGAAAACGTGCGCAAGGAAATCGAGGAGATCTTCAAAATCACGGCGTACGACAGTTACGGCATGAGCGAAATCATGGGACCGGGCGTTTCCGGCGAATGTGAAAAAAGAGACGGCCTCCATGTGAGCGAAGACCATTTCATCGTTGAGGTCATCGATCCGGCCACGTTGCAGCCGGTTGCGGACGGCCAGGAAGGGGAGCTGGTGTTCACCACCATCACCAAGGAGGCGTTCCCGGTCATCCGGTACCGCACCGGAGACCGCGCGAGCCTTATGCCGGGTCCCTGCGCCTGCGGCCGCACGTTCGCGCGCATGACCCGGGTGAAGGGCCGCACCGATGACATGATCGTGCTCCGGGGCGCCAAGCTCTTCCCCGCCCAGGTCTTCGAGACCGTGCTCGGCGTTGAAGGCATTGTTCCCCAGTGCAAGATCGTTCTTGACAGAAAAGACGACGCAGACGTCATGGAGATCTGCGTCGCCGTGGCATCGGGCAGCGATTACCTCGACGAGATCAAGGCGCTGGAACATTTGCGCAAAACAATTGCCCAGCGGATCAAAACAGTCCTCGGGGTTACCGCAAACGTCTCGTTTATGGAAGAAAGTTCGCTGCAGGCGGAATCCCGGGGAAAGAAACAGCCGGTGGTGGAAGATAAGAGAAAATTGTAGACGAGTTGACGGGGTAAACGAGTTGATGAATTGATAGATGTGCCATTGCGAGCCCCTCGGCAAATCTCGGGACAAACTCCACGAAGCAATCTCTTTGAGCTCACCTGAGCGCATCCAAAAATAACCAACGCCGCTCCCGCGCATGCGGGAGTCCAGTCAACAAATCATCCGGGTTTCCGCTTTCACTGGGCCAACAAATCCGCTGAATGTCATTTGTTAACCTACTGATTATTTATTTCTTGGCGCTCTTTGCGTGCCTTGCGAGAGGCAATAACGGATATAAAAAAAGGAGAGGGAACCCACTGTTCCCTCCCCTTCCAAAACACAGTTCCTCAAGCAAACCGATTTAGAACACTCCCGTGAAAATCAGCTCGGGCCGCGTGGTTTCCTTGAAATCATACTTCACGTGCGGCGCGGCCATGAAGAACCGCACCCGTGGCATAAGGATGAAGTTCTTGGTGAGCGCCCAGCCGTACTTGACGTCCACGAAGGGATACCAGTCGTTGACGGTGGTGTCGCAGGAGTTCTGCTCGTTGCTGAGGTTGAAATCCAGATCAAGCTTGCCGGGCCCGAGTGCGATGGTCGTACCGACGTTCAGGTTGGTGCCCCACCTGTCGAATCCTACATTGTCAAGCTTGCTGTTTATCGTATCGGTCTTTGAGACCGTCGGATCGGGGATTACGTCGTACATCATGTTGTAAGTGCCGTCGGCGTTTTTATACGAATTCAAGTTGGAATTGCGCGCATATCCGAAGCCTCCCCGCAAAACGATGTCGGGATTGACCTTGTAGCCGAGATCAAAGCCGGCACCGAATTCCAGGTCGCTTTTGCCGGTGGACCTGTTGTAGCTGCGGTTGGGAACGATGAACGCCTGCGGCGTCAGGTTCAATCCGGCAACGGTCATTGGAACCTCAAGCAGGAATTCCACGGCAATGGGATTGAGCTTCATCGTGTCGATTCCGGCGAGGATCTGCCGCTGTTCGAGCACCGCCGACATCAGGTCCACGCCGATGTTGAAATCTTCGGCCTTCTCACCCTTGAGAATGGGCGCTCCGAGCCGCAATCCCGTTTGGCTGAAATTTGTGACCACGCCCCATGGCAGGTGGGCCGCCATTTTATAGGTCCTGTTCAGAAGAATCGAAACGCCGAGAAGATCCATCAGCGGCGTGCCCCTTACCGGAATGATACCGGCCTGGAGGTGCAGGTAACCGGGATCCCACTGTGCATAGGCAAGGCAGAACCAGGGAGTGAGCGGGTTTCTTTTCTGATAGTAATTGCCGGGTATCCCGTAAGCTTCTTCGGTGGCATACCAGTCATTGCCCAGTTCGAACTGTATCAGCGTCTGGTCGTTCGGCTTCACTTTCAGGCCAAGTTTATAGGCGATCTGGTACGAAAAGGTTGCTTTTTCTTCTCTGTCCTTTGTTGTCAACCAGTTGGTGATTATTTCTTCCCGCAATCGCAGCATTGCCATGCCGTACCACGTGAGCTGGATGCCCGACGGTGCCGCAGGTTTCGGCGCAACGACCGGGGCCGGGGCAGGAGTTTCAACAACGGGTGCAGGAGCCGGGGCCGGTTCCGCTGCGGGAGCAGGAGCCTCGGCTGCAGGAGCCCGCGCGGCCTTTTCGACAGCCGGAGCTGGTGCCGCGGCCGGGGCCTTTGCCGACGTGGAATCGGCGGCCAGGACAACGCCGCACAGAAACAGGACACACATCAATGAACTCAAGATACGCATGCAACCTCCCTCATGGTAAAATGGTGATGGTGAAGCTTTCAAATGAGAATTGACATTCTTTTTCGTTATGTAAACGATGTGGAAATTGGCTGAGAAAAATATAATAAATTGTTTAATGCATTAAATGAAAAAAAATCACAATATAATAGGAAAAAGCGTTCGGAAATGAGGATCACCGGGGGCCGGGAAGCCTCTGCATCAGAGAGCGGGCCTGTTGTCGATGACCCGTTTTGCCTTGCCCTCGTATACCGGCAGCATCCCCGGTTCATGGAGTTCCACCACGGGATTCACCAGCACCGTTGATTTGATGGTGTCCCTGATGCGCTTCGACAGCGCATCGAGTCCGCGCATGTCGTCTTTGAACAGGTTCGAATGCACTTCGGTCTTGACGGTCATGCGGTCGAGCGATTCCTTTTTATCAATGACGATCTGGTAGTTGGTGCCCATTTCGGGCATGTGCATGAGCACTTCTTCGATCTGCGACGGAAACACGTTCACGCCGTTGATGATGAGCATGTCGTCGGTGCGCGCCATGATCCGGTCGATGCGGCGGTGCGTCCTGCCGCAGGCGCAGGGACCGCTGATGATTTTCGACAGATCGCGCGTGCGGTACCGCAGAAGGGGCGTTGCCCTGCGCCTGAGCGTGGTGAAAACGAGCTCGCCCTCTTCCCCGTCCACGCACGGTTCCATCGTTTCGGGATTGATCACCTCGACAATGTAGGAATCCTCCCACACATGCATGCCGCATTTATGTTCGCATTCGAACGCCACGCCAGGCCCGTTCATTTCGCTGAGGCCGTAAGAATTATACGCGTCGATCTTAAAAAGATCCTCGATCTTCTTCCGCGTATTCTCCGAGTACGGTTCCGCGCCGAGAAAGGCCTTTTTAAGCCGCAGGTCCGAGAGCGCATATCCTTCCTTGACAAGTTCGGAATAAATATGCAGCATGTAGCTCGGCGTTGCGTGCACGACGGTCGTTCTGAATTCCTTCATGAGCCAGAGCTGGCGCTTCGTGTTGCCGGATCCGGCGGGGATCACCATCATGCCCGCCTTTTCGGCGCCGTAATGGAGTCCAAGCCCGCCGGTGAAAAGGCCATAGGTCATCATGTTCTGGAACACGTCGCCTTTTTTGCATCCGGTGGCGATGATGGAGCGCGTGAGAAGAAGCGTCCAGTTGTCAAGGTCCTCCCGGGTGTAATAGATGACCGTCGGTATGCCGGTGGTACCGCTTGACATGTGCACGCGCACGACTTCTTCAACGGGCACGGCAAGGTGTTTTCGCGGATATGCGTCGCGCAGATCGTTTTTCGTGGTAAACGGCAGGCGCGTGATGTCAGGCAGGGCTTTGATGTCGTGTCCTGAAGAGACTCCCGAATCATTCAGCTTCTTCTGGTAGAACGGCGTCTTCAACGCCTGGTCGACGGTCTCCCGCAAAAGGCGGAGTTGATCGAGCTGAATCGACGGCCGGTCACGTGTTTCGGCCCGCTTGTCAAGAAAGGAGGTTTCCATGGAAATCAGGCTTTTTGTCTCCCCAGCCACGCAAATCCAGCGCTTCTCCCGTCGGTGAACGCCTGTTCGTTTTCAACCAGCGACCGTTTGAGCATTTTTTTAAGCGCCGCGCGCCAGGTTTCTTCCGTCATGGGCAGAAACGCGCTCAGGATCCCGAGGGCAAACGTGTTGCCGAAACGCTTGTCGCGAGGTTGAAATTGAGGATCGGTAAGGAAAGAAAGAAAGGACAATCCGCCTTTTTTAAGAAAGCCGTTCATCCTTTGCCCTTCACCTTCATGGAAGCACACAATATAATCAGCCTGGCCGGGACGAATGAGAGGCGAAGAGACCTTTGCGCCGAACCGCAGGTGCGATTCAACCGACCCGCCGCGCTGCGCCATGCCGTGCACCTCCGACTTTTTTACGTGAAAGCCGGCATTCATCGCCACGACGGCGCAGATTTCGGAAGCGGTAAGAACGCCCTGTCCGCCGGTGCCGCAGAACAGGACGTTCCAGATCCTTTCAACGGAAATTTCTTTTTTTGCCCTCATGTCTTTTTATTTTCGTTTAGATTCGATTTGTTGACCGTTGACGGTTTGCAGTTAACAGCAAAACATTATTACATTTTTTCAGGATTACACTGTCAACAGTCAACTGTCAACAGTAACCATCTATTTAAATGGTTTGATCAACGCCTCCGCCGGGCACAGGTCCGCGCACAGATAGCAGCCCGCGCACAACGACTTGTTTATCTCCACAAAGCCCTCGGCCGTTCTGGTCAGCGCCGGACAGTCGAGGCTGAAGCAGATGCCGCACGATTTGCATTTTGCCTTGTCGAACGCGGGCATCTGCAGCCTCTCGCGGTCGATGAGCTTGCACGGCCGCCGCGCGATGATCACCGACAGCGCGTTGTCGGCAAGCCGCTGCCTGACAAGCGCGTCGAGCTGCTTGATGTTTTTCGGGTCGATCACGTCAACGTTTTCCGCGCCGCTCGCCTTGCAGATCGCCTCAAGCGAGAGCTGCTTGGTGGGCTCGTCGCGGATGGTCTTGCCCGTCGCCGGATGGTTCTGGCCGCCGGTCATTGCCGTGGTTGAATTGTCGAGGACGATGATGAGCCCCTTCATCCGGTTGTAGGCGGCGTTGACGATGCCGGTGATCCCAGAATGCACAAATGTTGAGTCTCCAAGAACTCCCACAATCTTCCCATCCGGCAGAATGCGCCTGAATCCCTCGTGCAAGGTGACTGCCGAGCCCATGCACAGACAGGTGTGCAGGGCCGCGAGAGGCGGACTTGCGCCAAGCGTGTAGCAGCCGATGTCGCCCGCGACCACCGTCTTGTTGCGCCTGAGCACCGAAAACACGAAACGGTGCGGGCATCCCGGGCAGAGCACCGGTTTGCGTGCGGTGGAGGGAATTTCTTTTTTCTTTGCGCCTTTGCAAATAAGAGGCATGTACTGGGGCAGCAGCTCGCCTATCCTGAACGACGGGTGTTTTGCCTTCGCCTTGATGCCGAGCATCCGCACATGGTCCTCGATGATCGGATCAAGCTCCTCCACCACCACGAGTTCCTTCACGCTTTTCGCAAAGAGCGCGATTTTTCCGTCGCAGAACGGATAGGTGAACCCCAGTTTCAGGAACGACGCGTCGGGATAGCATTCTTTAAGATACTGGTACGAGATGCCGGACGTGATGAACCCGAGCTTCGCGCTCCCTTTTTCGATTTTATTAAGCGGCGTTTTTTCGGACAGCGCGGCAAGCTGCAAAAGTCGCTTCTCGACGAGAATGTGCTTCTGGTACGCGTTGCGCGGCACCATCACGTATTTGGGAATGTTCGGCGCAAACGGTTTGAGCGGCACTTCTTGCCGCTGTCCGACCGCAACGTTTTCTTTTGAATGTGCCACGCGGGTGCACATGCGGAACAGTACGGGCGTATCGAACTGTTCGCTGATGTCAAGAGCATATTTGATATAGTTATATGCGTCCGATGAACTCGCGGGTTCGATCATGGGAAGTTTCGCGTACGGCGCCACCCAGCGGGTGTCCTGCTCGTTTTGCGACGAGGCGAGCCCCGGATCGTCGCATACGACCGCGACAAAACCCGCGTTGATGCCGGTGTACGACGCAGTCATAAGCGGGTCCATCGCCACATTGAGACCGACATGTTTGGACGCGTACAGGCTCCTTCCGCCGGCAATGGCCGCGCCGAGCGCCACTTCAAACGCCACCTTCTCGTTGACAGACCATTGCGTGTCAACGCCGTCGAATCCGGCCAGGGTCTCGAGTATTTCGGTGGACGGCGTCCCGGGATAGGCGCAGGCGACGCGCAGTCCCGCTTCCCATGCGCCGCGCGCGACCGCCTCGTCGCCGGAAACGAGTTCTTGTGCAGTCATGTTTTTTTGATTTTCCATAGAGGTAGAATTTACATGATTGTTGAGATTTAGTGCCATACCGTAATTTTTTGGGTTCTGAATGATCTAAATCATTTCCAACCGGGAACATAATGTCCGCAACCTGAAACTCTTATTCGCCAAGCAGTATTTCCGCGTTTTTATGGAATATCTTTTCCTTCTCTTCACTGGTGAGATTCATTAGGTTGATCCATCGCACATCGGCAGCCTGGTCAAACCAGGGCGAGTCAGAGCCGAAAAGTATTTTATCCGTTCCATGCTTTCGCGCGAGCCTGATGAATTCCTCCGGTGCCATCCATTCACGGATGGCGGACGAATCAAAATAAATAGGAAGATCGAGCATGTACTTTTCGACATCCACCCACACCCGCCAGCCGCCCAGGTGCGCCGCAACGATTTTAAGCCGCGGAAAATTCTTATGGATTTCTTTGAACGCCGGCGGCAGCGCATGGTCGCAGGTAAACGGCCCCGGGTCTTTTCCCGCATGAAAAACAACGATCATGCCCGCGGACTGGAGCGCGTCGTAAATGGGGAAATAACGCGGCTCGCTTATGTAAAAATCCTGATACTCCGGATGGAACTTGATGCCCTTGATACCTGATGAAACAAGCACCGCGATATCGTCGGTAAAGGTATCGGCGCCGGGATGAATCGTCCCGAAGGGAATGGTATCAGGCGCCACAAGGTCCTTGCAGGTTTTATTGATCGTTGACACCTGCGAAGGCTTGGTGGCTATCGGAAGCAGCGCCGCCCGCGAAATGCCCGCCTGCTTCATGGACCGTCTCAACCCCGCAAGCGTGCCGTCGGTGTAGGATTTCGCCTCGGGCGAATGCGCCTTGAGGGCGTTCAGCGCGCGTTCGGCAAGGCTGTCCGGGAATATATGGGTGTGGAAATCGATGATGGTCATGAGAGGTTAAAAAATAGCAGTTTGAGAAGGACAATGCAAAAGGTAGGCGGTTTTATTGCATATCCAAAATAAAAAAAAGCAGGGCGTTCACGAGCGGCCCGACTGCCGAGGGATCAGGCGGCGCTGCGGGCGCGGCGTTCTTTGCCTACTTTCTGTCGCTGTTGACAGAAAGTAGGTGGGGGTTCGGGGGCAACGCCCCCGTCGCCTGTGGCGATTATCGCCACTCATGCTTGGGATACCTTCTGCTCAGCGTCTTTTTCAATTCCGGATAGTGGATTTTCCAGAAGCTTTCCAAATCTTCGGTGATCTGCACCGGCCGGTTGTTGGGTGCGAGGATTTCGATGAGCAACGGTACCCTGTTATTACCGACGCGTGGCGTGCTTCGCATTCCGTAAAGGTCCTGGATGCGCGTACGTCCGCGCGGCTGCTTTCCCGGCTCATATTGGATGCGCATTCTCCTGCCGTTGGGCAGCTCGACATACGGCGGCGCGGCCGAATCCAAGAAACGGTGCTGCCGGCAATTGAGCGATTCATGCAAAAAGGGCAGCGCCGGCTTGTCCCTCACGATTGCATAACGCCGCTCGCCTTCGCACATGGCATGCACGACAAGGCGCCTGTCGTCTTCCGTGAACGATGGCAGTTTCTCATCTGGAAACTGTTCCGACGCCCAGCGCACCCGGTTGATGAAATCGGATGCCGCCTGGTCCCAGCCCTTGAGCGGCATGTTTTTTTCTATAATTATATCCGCAAGCAGGCTTGATGCCTTTTCAAGGTCTACATTTATATATTTTTTCTCCTCTATCAATACACCGAGACACCAAGTACTGCCGCGGCTTTCCACCGCCTGTTCGATAGTATTCCATTCCACGCCCGATTCTGATCGCCAATCATCCACGAAATATTCCCGCAGCCATTCCTTTTTTATTTCCGTTGCAAGCGACAGCATGGTCCTGAGTTTTTGTTTTGGATCCTTTATCTCCCTTATTTCCGCAGCGATAAGAATTTCGGCGCTCCGCGCAAGGCTGTTTCTTTCAAGCTCGCCATGCCGGTTGTTCCGCAACCTGCAATTGAGGGTGCCTTTGTCTTTACGCACGGCAAGGTGGTCGGGATACGCAAGAAGCAGGCTTTGCGCAAGCGCGATCGGCGCGTCCTGCGAGTCGCGTGTGTGAAGGCCTTTTTGCCGGCAAAGCTGGAGGAACAGCGCCTGCGTTCGCAGAATATTGCGCGCCGCGCCCGCGTTCACGGCATTTCGTGCGCACATCGCCGGATCAAATCCGCTTTTGCTGATTTTTTCAAGCAGGCAATACTGGCCGTAAAAATCGGACGCCAATTCGTGGCGGTGCGTCTCCTCCGGATATTCCGGTTTTCCCGCAAGCGCGGAGCGCTCCGATAAGAGCGCGGCTCCGAATGACGCGAGCCGGGCCGCTCCCCGCTTCCCGGCCTCGATGAGAAGCCGCGCGAGCCGCGGGTGCATGGGAAACTCGCTCATTTCTTTTCCGGTATCAGTGATTTTTCCTGAAGCGTCCAAAGCTCCAAGGAGCGCAAGAAGTTCATTTGCGGCGGCTATTGCCAGAACCGGCGGTTTTTCAAACCATGGAAATTCATCGGGTGACGGATACCCCATCATCCGCAAATGCAAAACCGTTTCAGCGAGATCGACCCTGAGCACCTCGGGTGTGGTTCGTCTGCCTCTCCCCGCATGCTCGGTCTCGCTCCACAGCCTCACGCACACGCCGGCGTCTTCACGTCCCGCGCGGCCCGCGCGCTGGTCGGCCGAATCCATGCTTATTGGTTCCGTGAACAGGGTGTTGAACCCGCGTCCCGAATCATACCGGTTGACGCGCGCGAGACCGGAATCGATCACATGCCGTACGCCGGGGATGGTGAGCGATGTTTCCGCGATGTTCGTGGCCACGATGATTTTTCTGCGTCCGGCGTTTTCCATGACCTGGTGCTGCCGGTTCGCAGGCAGATCGCCATACAGCGGCAGCACCGTTACGCTTTCAGAGCGCACCGTCTGTGAAACCGCTTCAACGGTTCTCCTGATTTCATAAGCTCCCGGCATGAATATGAGGATGTCGCCTTTTTCTTTTATGACAAGATTTGCCGTTGCAGCAGCGGCAATT
>Ga0335081_10001311_pt1 | contig 39649 bp, 40 predicted proteins | sample Lox_Sample_35_FD_206713 | JGI IMG/M metagenome (GOLD analysis project Ga0335081, IMG submission 206713) | Soil microbial communities from Loxahatchee National Wildlife Refuge, Florida, United States - Lox_Sample_3.5 | ecosystem: Environmental > Terrestrial > Soil > Wetlands | place: USA...
AGTCCGAAGCTGACGACCGGGGGGCAGCCAATCGTGGCTGCCGACCCGCTTTCAGCGGGTCGCGCCGGCTGAAAAGCCGGCTGCAGGCAGGATTGCCTGCCCCACGTCACCTACCTCTTCAAAGGGTCTTCCACCCAGGGTGGCGTGGCTTCGATCAGCCGGCCCAGTTCGGGCTCGAGTTGCTCCATCTTGCACTTCATCTCCCACGCGATTTCGCGGTAGCTGAAGTGGCCCTTTACGCCGCTCCGCAAACGCGACATGTACTCGGCTTCGGCGAAGTCCATTTTGAACAGAAACCGCGAACGCGCTCCGAACGGCAGCAGGTAGTGCGCGCCGGGCGCGGGGAGCCGGGACATGGCCTCCAGCGTCTGGCGCATGGCCGCTTCATACATTTCGCCTGCTCCAGAATCCGCTAGCAGCCGCGGAGTTTCAAAACCCAAACTCCCCGCGTAGGCCTGCCGGAACTTCTGGCAGCGGCGATGGCGATGCAGATCGCGATAGGCGCCGATATCGATCACCATGTCGTAGGCGTACAAGCCGCCGCGAAAGCCGGCCAGGATTTCGTCGCGCTGCGTCCGCGAGCCCAGCGCCACGTCGATCACTTCGGCTCGCCGCCGCTCGCTCCATCCGCGGGCGGTCTCGTATAGTTCGCGGAACGGGCGGTCGGTCACGGAATAGAGCAGCGTGGCCGCGATGTCCGCGGGAACGTTGGTCGGCCGCAGCAGGTCCACTCGCTGCGGCGCGGCGGCCGCCGCCGCTGCCGGCAGGTTCTGTTCGGCCCAGCGCTTCAGGTCGTCGCGCGAACGGATGGCGTGTTCGTCGGCGCCGGCGTGGCGTGCTAGGGTCGGCGCTAGCGGTTCCGCCGGAACATTCGCGTCCCACCGGCAATCCGGCTCGGCAGCGCATGCGCGCGTTATCTCTTCACCCAGATCGCGCGCCTCGGCATATTCGGAAGCCTTCAGACGCCGGATCTGTTTTTCCAGAGTGCGGATGCTGGTCACCTGGCCGACGTTGGTCGGCACGCCCCAGAAAAGCAAATACCGCGCCACATCGAACGCGCGCGCGTTGAGGTTGCGGTGATAGGCGTCGACCTTCATCTCCGCGGGGCGCGGCAGCCGCTCGCACAGGCAGGCGAACGCAAGTTGGTGCGCCTTCCTGTACGCGGCAAGCAGGGCCTCTGCAGCGGCCTGGTAGGCCGCCGCATCCGCGCCGGCCAACTCCGGCGGCGTGATGAAGCCCGAGCGCGAAAAATCCTGGTACCGGGAAGACTTGGCCTGGCCGTCCCACAACGGCTCCTCTTCGATTTCGGTGGCCGCCAGCTCCGAGATGCCTTCGAAGCACATCACGGTGTGGCCGAGATCGGCAATAGACGCGTGGCCGTATTGGAAGTAGAAGCTCTCCAGGAATTTTTGCGAGTCGTGCGCGCGCACCCATTCGATGGATTCGAGGATGGAGTCTGGCGAGCGGCTGTAGCGGGCCAGCGCATAAGCGCTCTTTTCCGGCGGCATGGGAGCGACAGTGAAGACGCGTTTGGCGGGGGTCAAGACGATATGATAACGGGAAACGATGGAGCTGCGAATCCAGAGAATTCACCCGACGGCGGTTCTGCCCTCTTACGCCCACGGCCCCTCGGAAGACGCAGGGCTGGACCTGCGAGCCGTGGAAGACACCACGCTGGAACCGGGCGTACCGCGACTGGTCCCCACCGGCCTCACCATCGAGATCCCGCCGGGCTTTGAAGCCCAGGTGCGACCGCGTAGCGGGCTGGCGCTGAAACACGCCATCACCATGCCGAACGCCCCCGGCACCATCGACCCCGGATATCGCGGCGAGATTCGCGTGATCCTGCTGAACCTGGGCCGCGAACCCTACACCGTGCATGCCGGCGACCGCATTGCACAGATGATCGTCGCTAGGTACGAGGCCGTGGAGTGGGTGGAAGCGGAGCTGGCGGAGTCCCGCAGAGGCACCGGCGGCTTCGGTTCGTCCGGACGATAGCGCCTCACTTCAAGCGAATCAGTTTGCGGCTCTCGAAGGTGAAAATCTGGTCCGTGTGAGCCAGTTCTTCCGGAGTGAACGGGCCGTCGCGAAGCGTGTGAACTTGGACGCTGCGATCGTGAATCCAGAGCTCCGCGATATTGTGCATGTCGAAAGCGTGGAAAGGATCGTCCAGAAACGCCACGCGGCTCGCCGGCCGTGTATGCGGGTCGAGCGCGCGGAGCTTTTGAATGATGTCCCAACTGTCGTCCCCGAGCGAGGCCATCGAGTTCCTCACAATATGGGTTTCGAGATGCCGGTTCTCGTGGGCCCAGTAGTAGACCGCGCACGTCATGAGTACGCCCGCCAGGACGCGGCGTCCAAGAAGCCCAAGCAGCGGCTCGTTGGCGAGCAGGCCAGCAATGCCGTTGGCGAGGTCCACCAGGACGATTGCAGCGTACACCGCGAGACCCACCATCAGAAGGCACAGGCACGCCTGAGACTTGCCTACCAGGAACTCTATAGGCAGCGGCGCCACCACCAGGAACCAGAATAGAAAGCGCAATGCGGGACGATCCGCGCGGCGCCACGCCAGGTAGGCCAACAATGCCCATCCTGCGAGTATCCCGCCCCAGCCCGGAGCCGAATCCCAATTCATGAACAGGTCCTGGTACGACAGCCGCTGAAATTCCCGCACGCGCTGGAGGGCGAATACCGGGCGGTACGCCTCGGCGGACGCCAGGGGATCCGGCCCAAACACCTTGCCGTATATATCCAGCACGTTGATCACGGCGGCGAAAAGGGCCACGCGGGCGGGGCCGCGCACCCAAGCCTGAAGCTCGGCGCGATTCCATCCCCTGGGCCGGTGGTAGATCCACTCATAGACCACGAGCATCACGGGAACGGTCACGGCCATTTCTTTGGAATTGAGCGCGCACAGAAACAGCGTCAGGAACATGAGCGTCTGCCCCAGACCAAGCAACCGGCCGTTGTTGCGAATGCGCATGTAGTAGACGAACGCGGCGAGGTAGAAGAAGCAGCACAGCACGTCGTAGACGAAGGCGGCGTTGTAGTAGAGGTTGGCCAGCCCGGCATGATAACAGACCGCCAGGCCGGCCAGCCCAGCCGCCAGTTCTCCAGCGCCGAGCAGCCGCGCGAAACGATAGACCCAATAAACATTCGCCAGCAGGAGAAGCAGAAGCACGGCCTGGTACGGCACGGGATTCAGGCCGGCGAAATGGAAAATCGGCACGTAGAACAGGCCGCCCATGGGCCGATAGTCGCCGTACCACACCCGAAACTGAGACAAGAGAAGCAGTCGCCAGCCGCCGCGGTAGTAGTGGGCCATGTTGCCCAGGTCGTCGATGGCGAAATGGACGTTCAGGCTACCCCAGTTGAAATAGCAGAAGTACGCAAGGAGGAAAGCCGCCACGACCGCGTGGCGAAACGGATGGGAGCGGTTCGGACGGTTGGGGGGCGTCAAGCGAACATGTTACCAGAAGGGGGTGAGCCAAAATCAGGAGTCCGAACGCAAACTGTTCAACCATGTTGACTTTCTGAACGCCGTTCTGTAACATAACAATTAATTATGGGAGTAACGGAGCGTCGCGCGCGAGAAAAAGAGGCCTTGCGGACAAAGATCCTCGAGGCCGCCAGCCGACTGTTTCTGGAGGAAGGCTTCGAGAGCGTCTCAATTCGGCGGATCGCCGAGCAAATCGAGTACTCTCCAGCGACTATCTATCTGTATTTCAAGGACAAAGCAGAGCTGATCGACGCCATCTGCGAGGACTTTTTTGAGGACCTGCTGGAAGCGATCACGGCTGCGGCGGAGCGCGAAACGAACCCAATCCAGGCCCTGAAGACGGGGCTCCGTGCCTACATCCAGTTCAGCATCGCGCACCCCAGCCACTACATGGTGCTCTTTGGGATGCCGGTCAAGCCCAATGAAGAAATCTCGCCGCACGATAAGGGACTGCAAGCCTTTGAAGTGTTGAGAGATAAGATTCGTGCGTGCCTTTCGGCCGGAGTCATCGCGCCGCAACACGTCGAGACAGCGGCCCAAACCGTCTGGATGTTCGTGCACGGGGTGACTTCGCTGCTCATCGTCTCCCACCCTCAGCCCGGATTCCCCTGGTTGGGCAAAGACCATCTTGTTGATTCTGCGCTGGATCTTCTGGTTGCGGGCCTGCGGAACTGCAGCCTGACCGAGCCTTCCTGACACCGCGCGCCGAGAAGTTTTCAATTTTTCTCTTGACAGCGCTGATCTTTGTCCCTAAACTAAACATTGTTTAGTAATCATTGTTCAGTTTAGGATTTTGGTTATGACAGTGCTCGCTGTTAAGAATCTGCTCCACGATAAGGTCCGCCTGGTGGTGACCCTGACCGGGATCATCTTTGCCCTTGTCCTGATTGCCGTCCAATTGGGTTTGTTCCTGGGATTCCTGGAGACCAGCTCCAATATCGTGGAGCGGAGCGGCGTCGATCTTTGGGTCACTGCACCGGGCCTGCCGCATGTCAACGGCGGCAGCGCGCAACCGGAGCGGCGCCGCTACAAGGTGCTCGAGGTCCCCGGGGTCGCGAAGGCCGAGCCTTATGTCTTGGGGTTCGGGAACTGGAAGCTGCCCTCGGGCGCCAAGGAATCGGTCCAGGTGGTGGGCTACGATCTGGAGTCCGGAATGGGCGGGCCGGCGGAGCTGGTGGCCGGATCCGGGGACGCGTTGCGGGAAGACGACAGCGTCATCATCGACGAGCACTATCGCAAGAAGCTTGGCGTAACCGCGCTCGGACAGACTGCGGAGATCAACGACATGCGCGCGCGCGTGGTCGGCTACACGCGCGGGATGCTCTCCTTCACCACCGCTCCTTACGTGTTCACGTCATTCAAACACTCGCAACGGTACATGAAGCTGGACCGGGATCAGACCATCTTCGTGGTGGTGAAGCTGGCGGCGGGCGCGGAGACGCGAGCCGTGAAGCGCGCGCTGAAGGCGGCGCTGCCGGATAGCGAGGTCTTCACCAACCAGGAGATGGCCTGGAAGACGAAATCGTACTGGGTGTTTTCCACGGGCGCGGGCATCACCACGCTGATGGGCGCGGCGCTGGGGCTGCTGGTCGGAATCGTGGTGGTGGCCCAGACAATCTACGCTGCAACCATGGATCACCTGCGCGAATTCGGCACCCTCAAGGCCATCGGGGCAACCAACCGGTATCTGTATCGGGTGATCGTGGAGCAGGCGGTGCTCAGCGCGACTTTGGGATACAGCGTGGCCGTTGTTGTGGCGATGCTGGTGGTGAACGCGGCGAGAAACGGCGACGCCCTGATCCTGCTGCCGCCCCGCGTGGCGGCAGGGTTGTTCGGTCTGGCGGTGCTGATGTGCATTTCGGCCTCGGCGATTTCGATTCGAAAAGCGACGCGCATCGATCCGGCGATTGTGTTCCGGGCGTAAGGAGGATGTGTGAAAACCGTGATTGAGATTCGCAGTCTCGAAAAGAGTTATGGCAGCGGCGCAGCGCAGGTCCGAGCGCTGGAGGGCGTGAATCTGGACGTCCAGGCCGGTGAGGTGCTGGCGCTGATGGGCCCATCGGGCAGCGGCAAGACAACGCTGCTCTCCATCATGGGCTGCATTCTGCAGGCCAGCGGCGGCAGCGTCAAGGTGAACGGGCGGGAGGTGGTCGGGCTGCGGGAATCCGAGCTGCCGCGGATCCGCCTCACCCACTTCGGTTTCATCTTCCAGAGCTTCAACCTGTTCCCCGCGCTTACCGTTCGGGAGAACGTGGCGATCGCGCTCGAGCTGAGAGGGACTCCGCGCCGCAAGGCGCGCCGCACCGCGGACCGGCTGCTGGCGGACGTTGGTCTGGCCGACAAAGTCACCCGGCAGCCGGCCGATCTGAGCGGCGGCCAGAAACAGCGAGTGGCAATCGCCCGGGCGCTGGCCGGCGATCCGCAGATCATTCTGGCGGATGAGCCTACGGCGGCGCTGGATTCGGCTAGCGGCAAAACGGTGATGGAGATTCTCTCTTCGCTCGCGCACGACCGCGGGCGAGCGGTGGTGATCGTCACTCACGATCCGCGCGTGCTGGGCTATGCCGATCGCGTGGTGCGCATCGCGGACGGGCGGATCTCGGCAGAAGCCGAGGAGCAAGCAGCTTGAGGATAGCGTGCTGGAGAGAGGAGCAAAGCAAATGCAAAGCAGATACGTCATCATATGCGGCACGGCACTCATGGCGGTGACCGCGGGAGTGCTTCGGTCGCGGCACACGCTGGACACGGCGCCGGTTACAGTCGCCGCAGCGCCAGTCGAGGCGCGGACTACCATTGTGGCGCCTGGGCGGGTTGAGCCGTCCTCGGAAGAAGTGAGGATCGGATCGGAGTTGGATGGCAAGCTCCGCATCGTAAACGTAGACGAAGGCGACCATGTGGCGCGCGGCCAGGTAATCGCCGTTCTGGAGAACGCCGACTACACGGCGCGAGTGGAACTGGCCAAAGCCAACCTGGCGGAGCGGCAGGCGGCGCTCGAACGGCTCCTGAACGGTTCGCGGGCGGAAGAGCGGCGAGAGGCCGCCGCGGCCGTGCGCGAAGCGGGCGCGGTGCTGGATTCGGCCACGGCCGAATGGGATCGGCGCAAGACGCTGCTCAGCCAGGGCGCCATCAGCAAGACGGAATTCGACAGCGCGGAGCGGGAGTATCGTGTCGCGCAAGCTCGGCTCGAAGCCGCCAACGAGCACTTCCGGCTGATCGACGCCGGCGCGCGCCCAGACGACCGCATGCGCGCGGAGGCCGAAGTGCAGGCCGCGCAAGCCGAGCGGTCCAACGCCGAGGCGCTGCTGGAGAAGACCATCGTCCGCTCACCCATCGACGGCGTCGTTCTGCGTCGTTACCGCAAGACCGGAGAAAGCGTGATCGCCAAGGATGAAACGCCGATCGTCTCGCTGGGCTCGACTGGGCGGCTGCGGGTGCGTGTGGACGTCGACGAAACCGACGTGGACCATCTGCGCGTCGGCCAGACGGCCTGGGTGCGAGCCGACGCCTATGGCGACCGCCGGTTCGCTGGCCGTGTTGTGCGCATCGGACAGGAACTCGGTCCAAAGAACGTGCAGACCGACCGCGCCACGGAAAAGAAGGACACCAAGATTCTGGAGACGCTGTTGGAACTCGATCCCGGCCAGACGCTGCCCGTAGGGCTGCGGGTGGACTGCTACATCCAGAGGGATGCGCGTCCATAATGGGCGCATCCCCGAAATCAGAAGCGAGGCAATTATGAAGAACGCGATTGGTGTGTCTTTGTGGATCATGCTGGCCCTATCGGCGATGGCTCAGCAGGTTCCGCAGAAACTGACCCTGCGCCAGGCCTTGGAACTGGCCGAGAAGAGGAGCCCGGATGTGGAACTGGCGGCGCTCCGCACGGTGGAAGCGGACGCGCAAAGGCTCGTAGCGGTATCCGGATATCAACCGCAACTCGGAATTACGGTCGGCAATACCTACCAGACCTCCAACCTGCAAGGGCTCGGAGTGATCCTGCCCGGGGCGCCCTCGCGGGTGGGCCCGTACCGCGTGTTCAACGGCCGCCCGCAGTTGACGGCGCCGGTCTTCGACCTGTCGTTGCTTTCCACGATCCACGCCGCTCGCGAGCGCGTGGCCGAGTCGCGGTATGACGCCGAGACGGTGCGGCAGACGACTTTGCTCGCGGTGCTGGAGTTGTCCCTGAATCTGTTCCAGGCCGAATCGCGGTTGGCGGCAGCGACAGCGCGCTTGCACACGGCCGAGGCAGTCGAGCAACAGGCCCAACAGGCCGCGGCGGCCGGCACGGCCAGCCAACTCGACTTGGAGCGCACGCGGCAACAGTTCTTCGCCGAGCAGGCGGCCGTGACGCAGGCTACACGGGACCGCGGCGTTGTGAAGGCCATGCTACGCCGGACCATCGGCCTCGAATCGGATGCCGCATTCGAAATCGAGGCGCCGGAGCTGTTGGACTTCGCCGAACGCGGCATGCCGTTCGACAACATTCAGCACGGCGCGGCTGAAGTGCGTTCGGAGCTGAGCGCGCTCCAGGCGCGCATACGCGCCGCTGAACTGGATCGCCAGAGCGCCCAGCGGGAGCGCCTGCCGAAACTGGGCTTTTCCGGCGACTACGGTGTGGTGGGCGCTGGTCCGGATCAGAGCCTTTCGACTTATACCGTGGGCGCCTCGCTGACTATCCCTGTCTTCACCGGCGGCCGGATTCGGGCGAAGGTACAAGAGGCGCAAGCCAAGCTATCGCAGGCGGAGGCGGAACTGCGCAAGACCAGGCTGGCCGTGGCGGAGGAAGTGCAGCAAGCGGCGATAGAATCCGATGCCGCGCATGAGGCGCTCGGAGCGGCTTCAAACGCCACGCAGGCGGCGCGCCATGCGCTCGAATTGTCCCGATTACGTTTCCAGGCGGGCATTACATCGAGTGTGGATGTGGCGACCGCGGAAGACGCTTTGGCGCAGGCCGAGGACTTCGAAATCCGGACGAGGTACGACTGGTATGCAGCCGAGGCGCGCCTGGCGCGCGCGGAGGGAAATGTGTATTGGTTCTTCGAGCGCGGAAGGCGGTGATGGAGTGAGCCATATGCAATTGGGATCCGATCCGCATCAAAGCTGTCAGCGATCAAGCAATCAGCGATCAGCAATCAGTTAGAAACCGATTGGGCTGCCAGCTGATCGCTGATTGCTGAGAGCTTGACGAGATCTTCGCGATAGAATTGGAGCGGCGTGAGCAGATACTGGGAGCATATCCGTGGGTCGCTCGCCCGGCGGATCCGCTACAAGATCACACGGGGCGGGATGTTGTTCACGTTGGCCATCCTGGTCGTCACTTTGAGCGCCATCCTATCCACCAACAACCTGCTCTTCATGATCGCGTCGGCCATGATGGCCACGCTGCTGATCTCCGGCCTGGTCAGCCGCCTCAGCCTGGCGGCGCTGGAACTGGATTTCCTGGTGCCGGAGCATGTCGCGGCGGGACGGAACGTTCCCGGCAAGCTTTTTGTGCGCAATCAAAAATGGCTGATGCCGTCGTTCTCGATCGGCGTGGAAGGCATCCATAACCCGCAGAGGCCAACGTTGAAATCGGGAGTCTACTTTCCATTGATTGCGGGCGGCGCGACGCTCGAAGAAACCGTAGAGGTGCGCTTTCCGAAGCGCGGCGCTTACCGCGAGAACAGTTTCGCATTCCTCACCTCCTTTCCCTTCGGCTTTTTGGAGAAGTCGGCAAGGGTGACGCTGCGGCGGGAGATGATCGTGTATCCCTCCATCGATCCCAAGCCCGGTTTCGACGATCTGCTCGCCGGCATCGCGGGCGAGATCGAAACGCACTACCGCGGGCTGGGCAGGGATTTCTACCGCATTCGCCCCTACCAGGCTCTGGAGAGCGCGCGGCACCTGGATTGGAAAGCATCGGCGCACACAGGCAGTTTGCAGGTCCGCGAATTCGCGCGGGAACAGGAGCAGACCGTGGAGATGTTCCTCGACCGCGACATTCCGCCGCCGTTGGACGCCTGGTTCGAGCACGCGGTGGACTGCTGTGCGTTCCTGGCGTGGCGTTTGTCGGACCGGGGGGCTTCGATTCACTTCCGGTCCAACAGCATCAGTTTGCGCCAGCCGGAGGACGGGGACATATATACTATTCTGAAATATCTGGCTTTGGTGTATCCGCAGAGCGCCAACGCGCCGGAAGGTCCGCTTGATGACTCGAGCTACAAAATCGTTTTCACTCCATCGCCGCGCAAATTCGCGGACGCGGGCTGGATGGAGGCGCGGGTGATGGGCCCGGACGTGCTTCCCGTGCCTGCTCATGGGCAGGATGCGGCAGGATCATCTGAAGGCGCATGAGACGGTCGACACCGCGTGGGGCTGAAGATCGGAAGCGAGGATAAAACAATGGCTGCGAATCCATATGCGTCGTTCTTGGGCGATCGGGATGCCCTGCAGGTGATTGGGGCGACACCGGACCGATTGCGAACGCTGCTCGACACGCTCGGCGAACACGGAGAAGAGCGCGCGCTGGCCCCAGGAAAGTGGAGCGCGCGGAAGATCCTGTGTCACCTGGCGGATTGCGAGACGGCGTTTGCCTTCCGGCTCCGGCAGGCCTTGGCTGAGGATCATCATGTGCTTCAGCCGTTCGATCAGGAAAAATGGGCGGCCAACTACGACGCCTACACCACGCGCGAGGCGTGGGTGGTGATTGCCGCGTTACGCAAATGGAACCTGCGGCTGATCGAATCGGCGCTTCCTTCCGCCAAGTCCAAGCCGCTGACGCACCCGGAGCGCGGGGAGATGACGTTCCAGACAATCGTGGAGACTATGGCCGGCCATGACTTGAATCACATCGGCCAGTTGGAACGGATCGCATCGCAGGCGGCCGCGTCTTAGCCCGTTGGCTCTCCGTAGGCTTCGTCGAGCAACTGAACTACGTGCACGACTTTTTGACGCGTGCCGTGCAGGCGGACGCCGGCTTCGAGTTGCAGGAGACAGCCCGGATTCGCGGTGGCGATGATTTCGGCGCCGGTGGCGTTTACGGTCTTCATTTTTTCCGCTAGAATCCGCATCGACATCGCGTTCTCGATCACGTTGTAGATGCCGGCGCTGCCGCAACAGATGTCGGGAGAACGCATCTCGCGGAACTGCAGGCCCGGAATCGCCGCCAACAACGCTCGCGGCGCGGTGCGGACCCGCTGGCCGTGCGCGAGATGGCAGGAATCCTGGTAGGTGACAGTGCGGTTGAGGGCCGTCATCTCCCGATTCAATTCGATCCCGGCAAGGAACTCCAAGACATCGCGCATGAGGCCTGCAAACTCGCGGGCGCGGGCGTTGTATGGAGGGTCGTCGGCCAGTAGCTCACCGTACTCTTTGAGAGTGGAACCGCAGCCGGCGGCGTTGGTAATGATGGCATCGAAGCCGCCGTCCAGAATGGCGTCGATGTTGCGGCGGGCCAGGCGGCGCGCGTCCTCAGGGAGGCCGGCGTGCACATGAAGAGCGCCGCAGCATCCCTGGCCGGCGGGAATCACTACCTCGCAGCCGTTCTTCTGCAGGACCCGCACCGTGGCTTCGTTCAAACGCGCGAAGGAAACGTTGGCGACACAGCCGGCCAGGAATGCCACGCGGTATCGCTGCCGGCCTTCGGCGGGAAACGTCTTGCCGATCTGGTTGAAGAAGAACGGCGGGTCGGCGGAAGGGGCCAATTGCGCGATATCGCCCAGAGTTCCAGCGAGTTTCAGGAAGCCCAAGGCACGGATCAGCGCTTTCACGCCGCTCACCTGGTACAGGTAGAGCAGCGTGCCGGCTGCGGTGAGGGCCCTGCGCGATTCCAGCACGCGAGTGAAGGCAAACCGGCGAATGCGCTGCAAGAGCCAGCCGCGTTTTACGTGCGCCTCGATTTCGGCGCGCGCGTCTTCCACCATCTTTCCGTAGCGCACGCCGGAGGGGCAGGCCGATTCGCAGCCGCGGCACGCAAGGCAAAGGCCGATGTGCCGGACGTACGAAGCCGTTATGGGCGCGCCGTCCGCGACCTGCACCATCTGGTAGATTCGGCCGCGCGGCGAATCCATTTCGAGGCCCAACTCGCGGTAGGTGGGGCAGGCGTTCAGGCACAGGCCGCAGTGAACGCAGCGGTCCAGGTCGAACTGCCTCGGTCCCAGCCGGGATGTCTCAGATACGGCGATAGAGTCGGCCACGGTTCAAGAGATTCGACGGATCGAACAGCGTTTTGATCCGCCGCATGATTTCAAAGTCGCCGGAGGGCGATGGCCACAAGTCCAGAGTCTGCTTGCGCGCCTCGGGCGAGAACTCGATGACGGCCTTCCAGCCGCGGCCGGCAACGTTGCCAAGCCAGGCCGCGGCAGCATCCGCCTGGGGAAAATAGCCGTAACAGACGCCGGAGCCGGCCCGCGCTATGGCCGGCCCGTCGAACGACGCCATGACGCTCTCCAGATCCTTCAGCGTACACGAAACGCGGACGATCGCTCCGTCTCCATGATCGTGGAGGAAACGCGGGGTGGAGCTTTCGATGTCGGCCCATAGCGTCGCAGGACAGTAGTTCTCGGCCGCGAGACGTCCGGCGATGTGGGCCAGGTCGCCCTCGTAGCGATTCACGGATGCCGCGTTTCCGCCGGCACGCAAGGCTAGCAGCCAACGGTCGCTGGAGAACTGTGCGGCGGCTGCAGGGTTGAACAAGTCGACCGCGGATGGCTGCAGCGCGCTGGCCAGCACCTGGTTCCGCACGGCGATGGCGTCGGCCAGCGATGGGAACGGCAGGAGGAAACTGCGTTCCGTTTCCGGAGCCGGCTGGAGTTTGAAATTCACCACCGCGATTCCGGCCAACGTGCCGAACGAGCCGATCATCAGCTTGGCCATGTCCAGGCCGGCCACGTTCTTGACCACCATGCCGCCGGACTGCACCAGCTTGCCTTCCAGGGTCGCGAAGAGCATGCCGATCACGAGGTCCCGCGCCGTCCCGTAAAGACGCCGGCGCGGGCCGCTGCAATTGGACGCGATCACGCCGCCCACGGTGGCGGAATCGGCAAACGGCGGGTCGAGCGGCACCATCTGGCGGTTTTTCGCGACCAGGCAAACGAGGTCGCGCCAGGGAAGTCCGGCTTCGACGCTGATGGTGAGATCGTGCGGCTCGTATTGCAGGACGCGGGAGAGCGCGGTGATAGTGATCGAGACATCGGCGGGTTCGATAGGACCGGCCATCCGTTTCTTGGTGGAATTGCCGGCGAGGGCGATGGTCCGGCCGTGAGCGGCGGCCTCGCCGAGGGCTTCGGCGAGCTCCGCGGGGGTCTGCGGCGCTAACAAGGGTAACCTGTCCGGGGCCCGCAGCCGGCTGGCTGCCGGAAGGACCCGCTCGAAAGCGGGTCCGCAGGCAGGATTGCCTGCCCCACGTTGTTTGAACGCAGCGGCATGTTAGAACACCAGGTGGCGCAGGATGGAGCTGAGAATGGTCAGCACCAGCGCGCCGACGACTGCCGAGAAGAACCCGCGCACCCGAAAGCCCGGCGTGAACAGCGACGCCAGCTTGAGCAGGGACGCGTTGACGATCAACAGGAAGAGTCCGAGCGTGAGGAATGTGAGCGGGAAGACAAGCAATTTGACCACCCAACCGACCGTGCCATTGACGATGGCGATCACGATGGTAGCGATGAGCGCCGCGCCGAAATCGCGGACTTCGATTCCGGGGATGATCTGTGCCACGATCCAGAGCGCCAGGGCGCTCACGAGCCAGCTAACGATGATATGGATCAGAGCGTGCATGAGATTCTCCGGCCAGAGATAATGATAAGCCATGGCAACGTTGTATGCCGGGACGTCCGGTTTCGCATATCCGGCGTGGAAGCCGGGCTTCTATCCGGCCAAACTGCCCGCCAAACAGTTCCTGCACCATTACGCTGAGCGGCTCAACTGCGTGGAGATCAACTACACATTTCGGCGGCTGCCATCGGCGTCAACGCTGCAGACTTGGGTGGAAGCCACGCCCGCCGGATTCGTCTTCGCGGTGAAGGCCAATATGCGCATCACGCATATTCTGCGGCTGAAGAATGCGGAGCAGGCGACGGAGCTGTTCCTTAGAATGATCGATCCGCTACGGACCTCGCGGCGGATCGGACCGGTCCTGTTTCAACTGCCACCGGCGCTGAAGTGCGATGTGACGTTGTTGCACGACTACCTGGAACTACTGCCGGCAGGCATGCGGTACGCCTTCGAATTCCGGCATATGTCATGGTTGGCCGAGGCCGTGTACGAAGAGTTGCGCCGGAAGAATGTGTCGCTGTGTGTGGCGGAGTCGGAGAGGCTGGAGGTGCCGGAGGTGGTCACGGCCGACTTTGTCTACTACCGGTTGAGGAAGCCTGAATACACAGAAGAGGATGTGGCGGGCATCGCGGCGAGGTCGAAGGAACTGCTGGCGACCGGCCGGGACTTGTACTTGATGTTCAAGCACGAGGAGACGCCGGACGGGGCGTTGAACGCGGAACTGCTCTTGAAGCAGGCGGAGCCACGGCGCTAAGCTATCCGCCGCCGACGAACTGTACGATCTCGATCTGTGCGCCGGGGTGAAGCACCGTCTCGGGCCATTGCGGCCGCTTCACGATGCGAAGGTCAAATTCCACCGCCACGCGCTCGGGTTCGACGCCCAACTGGCGCAGAAGGTCGAGGATAGTCTCACCCTCCTGCGCGGCGCGGGTCTCGCCGTTCACAATGATGTCGATAGGCATGATTGGTTGACACCCTTGTTTTGTACCCATTATAGTCAGATTTGAGTCTTTTTCTTCCCTGAATCGCATGCCGAAGTCATATCCGGAGCTGTACTTTCCCGTCCTGGTCCAAGCTCTCGTCGCGATGGCGCTGGCGGCGGGATTGCTCACCGTGTCGTTCGTGCTTGGCAAGCGCGTTCGCAACAAGGTCAAGGATATTCCCTATGAATCCGGCATCGTGCCGACGGGCGACGCGCGGCAGCGTTTCAGCGTCAAGTTCTATCTGGTGGCGATGCTGTTCATCCTGTTCGACATCGAAGCGATCTTTTTGTATCCCTGGGTGGTCGTGTATCGCGAACTGCTGATGTCCGGCTTCGTGGAGATGCTGATTTTTGTGATTTTGATTCTTTCCGGATTCTTCTACATCTGGAAAAAGGGTGCGCTGGAGTGGTCCGGGGCGGACTCTGCCAGCCGGAAGCACTGACACTCGAAATGTTACCCGACAATTTGCGAGATCACGCCGGCGCTCGGGCTGTGGAAGCGTTCGACGCCGACGCCGTGACGGGCGGCAAGTACGACCGCGGCGAGCTGACCCTGGAAATTGCCCCGCCGAAGATTGTGAGCATCTGCGGCTTCCTGAAGTACGACCAGAAGTTCGTGCGGTTGAGCACGGTGACCGCGGTGGACCGGTATCCCGCGGAGCCGCGGTTCGAGGTGGTCTATCACTTGCAGTCGGTTGAACAGAAACAGCGCGTGCGGCTGAAGTGCCGGGTGCGCGGAGTGGATCCGGTCATTGAATCAGTGACCTCGGTGTGGCGCGGCGCCAACTGGTACGAACGGGAAGTGTTCGACCTGTTCGGCATCCGTTTCCTGAATCATCCCAACCTGACACGCATCCTGATGCCGGGCGATTGGGAAGGACACCCGCTGCGCAAGGACTATCCCGTGACGGGGTCGAGAGTATAGAACATGGCTGATCAGGACAATCCCGAACAGACGGCAGCGGCGGTGGAGGAAGAACAACCGCAGACCGGCCCGCGGCGGATGGTCCTGAACATGGGGCCGCAGCACCCCTCCACGCATGGCGTGCTGCGCCTGCTGCTCGAGCTGGACGGCGAAACGATCACGAAGTGCGAGCCGGAGCTGGGCTATCTGCACACCGGGATCGAGAAGGAATTCGAAGTCAAAACCTATCAGCAGGCCGTCACCCTGACAGACCGCGTGGACTACCTGGCGCCGCTCTCCAACAACCTGGGGTATTGTCTGGCGGTAGAGAAGCTGCTGGGGATCGAGATCCCGCCGCAGGCGCAGTGGATGCGCGTGATGCTGACGGAACTGACGCGCCTCGGCAGCCATCTGGTGTGGCTGGGAACGCACTCGATGGACATCGGCGCGATGAGCGTGTTCCTGTACTGCTTCCGCGAGCGCGAGGATATTCTGCGCATCTTCGAGATGTTCTCGGGACAGCGCATGATGACCAGCTATTTCCGCGTCGGCGGACTGGCGCTGGAGCCTCCGCGCGGGTGGCAGCAGCGGGTCAAGAAATTCATCGACGTTTTCCCCAGCCGGGTGGACGAGTACGAAAGCCTGCTGACCAACAACCCGATCTGGCTGCGGCGCACCAAGGGCGTCGGCGCGATTGCGCTGGAAGACATGCTGGAGTTGGGGGTCACGGGGCCCATGCTGCGCGCGGCGGGACTGACGATCGACGCGCGCAAAGACGAGCCGTACTCGAGCTACGAGAAGTTCGATTTTGAGGTGCCGACGCGCACGGAGAACGATATTTTCGCGCGGTACCAGGTGCGCGTTGAAGAGATGCGGCAGAGCGCGCGGATTGTCAAGCAGGCCCTGGAAGGCATGCCGTCCGGACCGTGGAAAGCAGAGGATCAGCACGTGGTGCTGCCGGACCGCGAGAAGATGAAGACGCAGATGGAGGCCCTGATCTATCACTTCAAAATCGTGACCGAGGGTTTCCGTGTGCCGGAGGGGGAAGTCTACCAGGTGGTCGAATCGCCGCGCGGCGAGCTGGGTTTCTACGTGGTGAGCGACGGGACGGCTCATCCGTATCGCGTGCATATGCGAACGCCCAGCTTCGGCAACCTGCAGGCCACGTCTACAATGGTGATTGGCACTCTGATCGCGGATGTGATCGCTTCCATCGGCAGCATGGATTTTGTGTTGGGAGACACGGACCGGTGAGGCCTGCGGGATTCGCCGGGGCGCCGGATCGCCGGGAACTACAACGATGACTTTTTCCGCGGAGTTGGAAGCTCGGTTCGAGAAACTCCTGAAGAGCTATCCACCCGGACGGCAGCGTTCGGCCATGATTCCCATGCTGCTCTACGCACAGGATGAGGTTGGGCACATCTCGGATGAACTGATCGACGAAGTGGCGGCGCGCGTGGGCGTGACTGCGTTGCAGGTGAACGAGGTGCTGTCCTACTACTCGATGCTGCACCGCAAGCCGCTGGGAAAGTACCACGTGCAGGTCTGCACCAATATCAGTTGCCTGCTGAACGACGGCGACAAGCTCTACGAACACGCGTGCAAGCGGCTGGGGATCGGGCACAAGGAAGTGACCGCCGACGGGCAGATCTCGCTCGAAGAGGTGGAGTGCATGGGCGCCTGCTCGTGGGCGCCGGCGATCCAGGTGAACTACGATTTTCACCATTTCGTGACGCCTGAGAAACTGGATGAGATCCTGGAGGGCTTGAGGAAAACGTAGCGCATGCTGTACAACGAACCCAGCCCGCTCGAAACCCGGGTGCTCTCGCGCCGGTTCGGACTGCCCAATTCGGCGTCGATCGAGACCTACCTGGCGACCGACGGCTACCAGGCTTTTCGGAAAGCGGCGGGGATGAAGCCGGAGGAGATCATCGAGGAAGTTAAGATCTCCAACCTTCGCGGGCGCGGCGGCGCGGGCTTCCCGGCGGGCATGAAATGGAGTTTCGTTCCGCGCACCTCGCCCAAGCCGAAGTACATCGTGGTGAACGCCGATGAGAGCGAACCGGGGACGTGCAAAGACCGGGTCCTGATGGAAAACGATCCGCACCAGTTGATCGAAGGGGTGCTGATCGCCGGCCTGGCAGTGGACGCGCACGCCGGCTACATCTACGTCCGCGGCGAGTACCGTTACCTGATCGAGGTCATGGACAAGGCCATCGCCGAGGCTCATGAAAAGGGGTGGCTCGGAAAGAACATTCAGGGCACGGGCTTCGATTTCGATCTCTACACTCATACTGGCGCCGGCGCGTACGAATGCGGCGAGGAATCGGCGCTGCTGGAATCGCTCGAAGGCAAGCGCGGGATTCCGCGCATCCGGCCGCCGTTCCCCGCCGTGGTGGGCGCGTTCCAGTGCCCGACGGTGTTGAACAACGTCGAGACCTATTGCGCGGTGCCGGCGATCCTGCGCGATGGCGGGGCGGCATTCGCTGCGCTCGGCGTGCCCAAGGCCGGCGGGACGAAGATGACGTGCCTCACGGGCCATGTCAACAAACCGGGCGTTTACGAATTGCGGCTGGGCTTCCCGGTGAAGCAGATGATCGAAGAGGTGGGCGGCGGGATTCGCTACGGGAGAAAGCTGAAGGCGTTCATTCCGGGCGGATCGTCGTGCCCGGTGCTGACGGCGGCGGAATGCGAGGGCGCCACGATGGATTACGATTCCATGGCGCAGCGCAAGACCATGCTGGGCTCGGGCGGCGTGATCATCATGGACGATCAGACATGCATGGTGAAGGCGGCGCTGCGCATCATGCGATTCTACGCGCACGAGAGCTGCGGCTGGTGCATCCCGTGCCGGGAGGGCACCACGTGGCTGCGGAAGATCTTGCAACGGTTTCATGAAGGCGGGGGAACGCGCACGGATATCGATCTCGTCGGCGATATCGCCAGGAACATGCTGGGCCGCACCTTTTGTCCGCTGGGCGACGCGGCGGCCATGCCGACCATCTCGATCGTCGAGAAGTTCCGGCAGGAATTTGAGGATCATTTGAATGGAAAGCCCTGCCCATACGAGCATGCCGGGGAAATGGTGACGGTATGAGGGCGGCGAACTGGGGGCGCGCCTGGCGGGCTGCGGTACCGGTTGCATGCCGCGCGGGCAGGCCGATTGACAACCGGCCGCAGGCTGCCAGCCTGCCCTACAAGTAATATGGCGGATTCGGTAAGACTGACGATCGACGGACGGGAAGTGCACGCCGCGCCGGGCACGCTGGTGATCGACGCCGCCAAGTCTGTGGGAATCGAGATCCCGGCGTTTTGTTATTACGAGGGCCTCACACTGCAGGCCGCTTGCCGGATGTGCCTGGTGGAAGTGGAGAAGATGCCCAAGCTGATGACGGCTTGCACTCTCCCGGTGGCGGAAGGCATGGTGGTGCGGACCGAGACGCCGCAAGTGGCTACTGCGCGCAAATATACCCTGGAATTCCTGCTGACCAACCATCCGCTGGATTGCCCGGTGTGCGATAAAGGCGGCGAGTGCGAACTGCAGGACATGACGTTCCGCTACGGCGTGGGTGTGAGCCGCTACACCGAAACCAAGGTTCATACCCCTGAGAAACAGTTTTCGCCGGTGGTGTTTTTCGATGCTCCGCGCTGCATCCTGTGCTTCCGCTGTGTGAGGGTTTGCAACGAAGGGTTGGGCGTCAACGCGCTGGGAGTGATCAACCGCGGCGTGGTGTCGGAGATCGCTCCCAACAAGGGCGATCACCTGGAATGCGATGAGTGCGGCGCGTGCATCGATATCTGCCCGGTGGGCGCGCTGACCAGCGGCATCTACCGCTACCAGACGCGGCCGTGGGAAATGACCCACGTGGGCACGATTTGCACGCACTGCGCCGACGGCTGCAAGACTACGCTGGGCACGCGCAACGACCGCATCATCCGCGGCAATAATCGCGACCACTCCGGCATCAACGGCGAGTTCCTGTGCATTAAGGGGCGCTACGGGTTCGACTTCTACGACCATCCGGAGCGGCTGCAGGCTCCCCTGGTGAGGGTGAATGGCAAGCTGGAGGAAGTCTCGTGGTCGCAGGCCTTGGAGGCGGTCGCCAAGCGCTTCAACCAGACCATCGCCGATGGCGGCAGGTTCGGGGTGATCGGTTCCAACCACACGACCAACGAAGAAAACTTCTACCTGCGGAAATTCGCGCGCGAGGTGCTGGGCACGCCTCATATCGACCATCACCGCACCGGCGATGTCAGGACGCTGGTGGACGCGCTGAGCGGCAGACAGGGTCAACTCGCCACGGTGGCGGATCTGTATGAGCGCAAGGCGTTCCTAGTGCTGGGCGCGGACCTGGCGTTGGAGCATCCGCTGCTCTCCTACCAGATGCGCGCCAACTACCGGCACCACCAGGCGCACATCTACGTGGTGACGCCGCGACCGGTTCGCGAGGACAAGTACGCCGCGGCCAGCGTGCGCGGGCGCGATTACGAATCGCTGCGCGACAAACTCAAGGCGGAAAAGGAGCTGGGCGTCCTGTTCGACGACTCCTATCAGGGCGACGAGATTCGCAAGCTGGTAGCGTTCGGCGAATCGCTAGGAATCCCGGTCAAGTATGTTTGTCTGCTGGATTATTCGAATTCGCGCGGCGCGTTGGATATGGGTTTGATCCCGGACGAGGGCGGCATGCACCTTCCGGAAATGCTGGCGGCCGACCTGAGCGTGTTGTGGGTGGTGGGAGCGAATCCGTACAAGAACGGCAGCCAGCGGAAGTGCGGCTTCCTGGTAGTGCAGGACATGTTTCTGACCGAAACGGTCCGGCAGGCGGACGTGGTGCTGCCCGCGGCGTGCGCGTACGAAAAGAACGGGACGATCACCAACGTCACGGGCGAGGTGCAGCGGTTGAAGCGCGCCGTCAACACCATGGGCGCCAAACCCGATTTGGAGATCATGGGTTTCATCGCCCGCGAAATGGGCGTGGCCGCGGCGCTGGGGCCGTGGCTGCCGGACGTCGTCTTCGAGGAGATCCGCAAGAACGTCCACGGTTATGAGATTCCCGTGCCGGTGATCGCAACCGGCGGAGCGGTGCAGACCATGCCCATCAACGGGCGTCGTCCCGTGGAAAGCCGGCCGGCTCTGGTACATTCCGACCACAACGGTCTGTTCACCTCCGGCACTCTGGGGCGTTACTCTAGAGTTCTCAACTCGGTCGTGGAAAGTCGCTTGAGCCGCTAAATGGACTCTTTCATCGTCATCAGCCTCATCAAGGTGGTGGTGGTTTTTGCCGTCCTCATGACGACCCTGGCCTACCTGCAGTGGGTGGAACGGAAGGTCATCGCCCATATCCAGGTGCGCCCCGGGCCGTACCGGGTGGGACCGCACGGATTGCTGCAGCCCCTGGCCGACGTGGTCAAGCTGATCACCAAAGAGGATATGCTGCCGCCGTACGTGAACAAGCCGCTCTACCTGCTGGCGCCGTTCCTTGCGATTACCATGTCGCTGCTCTCCATTTCGGTGATTCCGTTCGGACCCGAGATCGAGGTGGCCGGTCACCGCACCTACATGCAGCTTACCGACCTCAACATCGGCGTGCTGTTTGTGCTGGCGGTTTCGGCGATGGGGGTATACGGAATCGCGCTGGCCGGCTGGTCGTCGAACAACAAGTACGCTCTGCTCGGCGGGCTGCGCAGTTCGGCGCAGATGATCAGCTACGAGCTGCCGCTGTCGCTGGCGATCGCGGCGCCGCTGCTGCTGTCGAACACGCTCAGCCTGCGCGAACTGGTAAACAGCCAGGCCGGCGGCATATGGCACTGGAACGTGCTGCACGGGCCATTTCCGCAGATCTTCAGCTTCATCATTTTCTTGATCGCGGGCTTTGCCGAGACGAATCGCGTGCCCTTCGACCTGCCGGAGGCCGAAAACGAGCTGGTTGCCGGGTTCCACACCGAGTACAGCAGCATGAAGTTCGCATCCTTCTTTATGGCGGAATACGCCAACATGATCACGGTGAGTTGCATGGCTACGCTGCTGTTCCTGGGCGGCTGGGTGGCGCCGTGGCCGGCCGAATATGGGTCGAGTTTCGTGCCGGCGGCAGTCTTTGCATTTGCGGGCCTCATGGCGCTATATCACGGAGCAAACCCTGGGCGACGGCGCGATCGGTACACCCTGCCGGTCTTCGGCGTCGTCTTCCTGATCATTGCGGCGATTTTTCTGCTGCCGATGGTGCAGAGCTGGCTGGCGCCGCTGTTCTGGTTCTGCGCCAAGACGGGGGGCATTCTGTTCACGTTTATGTGGATTCGCGGCACTCTGCCGCGTTTCCGTTACGACCAATTGATGGGCTTCACGTGGAAGTTCCTGTTCCCGGTCGCGATGGTGAATCTGCTGGTGACCGGCTTTCTGGTGGCTTTGAGACCCTGAAATGGACGTCATCCTCTTCCTTGTCTTCGCCGTCATCGCGGTGGTCTGCGCCATCAACGTGGTGGTGCAAACGCACCCGATTTCGAGCGCGATCTCGCTGGTGGGCGTGATGGGATCGCTGGCGGTGCTTTATTTGTTACTCGGTGCGGAGTTCCTGGCCGCGGCGCAGGTGATCGTGTATGCAGGCGCCATCATGGTGCTGTTCGTGTTTGTGATCATGCTGCTGAATGCCGGGGCGGAAACCAGGAAGGGCCGGTCGTTGCTGGTGCAATTGCTCGGCGTGCCGTTGCTCGTGGCATTCCTTGGGCTCATGGCGTACTTTGTGCAGCGGCTCTATCCACAGAGCACGTCGGTGCACTTCGGCGGGTTCACCAAAGGCGGGGCGAAGGAAATTGGTCGCGCGCTGTTCACTACGTACTTACTGCCCTTCGAGGTGACGTCGATTCTGATCCTGATCGCCATCGTGGGAGCGATTGTTCTGGCGAGAAAGGAAGGGGATTGATGCTGACCGCGGTTCCGATCTCCTGGTTCCTCACGTTGAGCGCGGTGCTGTTCGCGCTTGGCGTGGCCGGGTTCCTGTTCCGGCGCAATGTCATTACGGTGTTCATGTCGATTGAACTGATGTTGAACGCGGTCAATCTGAGCTTCATCACGTTTTCCTATCACCGGCAGGAGGTCAACGGGCACTTGTATGCGTTTTTCGTGATGGTGGTGGCGGCGGCCGAAGCCGCCGTGGGGCTGGCGATTATCCTGACGATCTTTAAGAACCGCGGTACGTTGAATATCGATGAAATCGATTCGATGAAGAAATGACATTTTGCGCACAGATCGTTAATCGGCGCCGGTGGCGGGTTGCCAACCCGCCGCAGGTTTCCAACCTGCCCCACAAGGCGAAATAATGCAACTCTGGCTTATTCCTGTTCTGCCGCTGGCCGGCTTCGTGATTAACGGGCTCTTCGGGCGCCGGTTTTCCAGAAGCGTGATCAACGCCATCGGCGTCGGCAGCGTGCTCCTTTCGTTCGCCTGGGTGCTCAAGACTCTGTTCGGGCTCGGCGATCTTCACGCCACGTACAGCGAGCACTATTTCACCTGGATCCAGAGCGGCATCGTCAACATCGGCTGCGATTTCGCGGTGGACCGGCTCACGGCGGTGATGCTCCTGGTGGTGACCGGAATCGGCTCCCTCATCCACGTCTATTCCATCGGGTACATGGCGCACGAAGGCGGCTACTACCGCTTCTTCGCATACATGAACCTGTTCATGTTTTTCATGCTGGTGCTGGTGCTGGCATCGAACTACCTGCTGATGTTCGTGGGTTGGGAGGGCGTTGGGCTGTGCAGCTACCTGCTGATCGGCTTCTATTTCACCAAGCAGTTCGCGACCAACGCCGGCAACAAGGCGTTCATCGTAAACCGGATCGGCGATTTCGGATTCTCGCTGGCCATGTTCTACATGGTCGTCAACTTCAAGTCGCTGGATTTCAGCGCCGTGTTCGGCCAGGCGCCGGCGGCCTCGGAATCGGTCCTGACCATCATCGGGTTGCTGCTGCTGGTGGGCGCCTGCGGCAAGTCGGCGCAGCTTCCTCTGTACGTGTGGTTGCCGGATGCCATGGCCGGTCCGACGCCGGTTTCCGCGCTGATCCACGCCGCGACCATGGTCACCGCCGGCGTCTACATGACGGCGCGATCATGGCCCATCTACGTGCATGCTCCAGTCGCAATGGAAGCGGTCGCCGTCATCGGAACGGCCACGGCATTTTTTGCGGCCACCATCGGCCTGGTGCAGAACGATATCAAGAAAGTCTTCGCTTACTCGACGGTGTCGCAGTTGGGATATATGTTCGTGGGGGTTGGCTGCGGCGCGTTTTCGGCCGGCATCTGGCACCTGGTGACGCACGCGTTTTTCAAAGCGCTGCTGTTCCTCGGATCGGGCAGCGTGATTCACGCGCTTTCGGGCGAACAAGACCTCCGCAATATGGGGGGCTTGCGCAAGAAGACTCCCTGGACGTTCCTGACCATGATGTGTGCCGCCGTTGCGATTGCCGGTGTGCCGCCTTTCTCCGGGTTCTTCAGCAAAGATGCCATATTGCTTGCGGCGTATCACCACGCGCCGTGGATGTACTGGTTGGGCGTAATCACCGCGGGGATGACGGCGTTCTACGTGTTCCGCGCGATCTTCCTGGCGTTCTTCGGCGAGTATCGCGGCCACGAGCATGCGCACGAATCACCTCCCGTAATGTGGATTCCACTTGCCATCCTGGCCGTGTTGTCGCTGGCCGGCGGGATTCTGTTCAAGGTGCCGGAGTTCTTGACCGCGGTCTTCCCCGCAGCCGAGGCGCCCGAAGACAATTCCCTGATGTTGATTTCGGTGGCCGCCGGCCTGATCGGCATTCTTGCGGCCTGGTTGGTGTATGTCGCGAGGCCGGGGATGGCGGATGCTCTGGCCGCCGGCCTGAAGCCCCTCTACACGGCGCTTTACAACAAGTATTTCGTGGACGAGATCTATGACGCCACGGTGGTGAAACCGGTGGTGCTCGGTTCCAGATCGGTCCTATGGAAAGGCGTGGATGCGGGACTGATTGACGGCTCCGTGAACGGCGTCGGCGAACGGGCGCGCAACATCGGAGCCGTGCTGCGATTGCTGCAATCCGGCAATATCCGCAGTTATGCCACCTGGGTCCTGTTCGGGTCGGTGGTGCTGATCGTGGCCATGGCGATTGCGAGTATCGGTGCGGCGGGAGGTTTTCAATGAACCTCTTGCTCCTGGTTCTACTACTGCCGTTGGCCGGATTCCTCGTCGCGCTGATGATTCCACGCTCGTCTCCCGACGGCAGCCGCAACTGGTCGATCGGCGTTTCGCTGGCCACGTTCCTGGCCTCGCTCGGGTTGCTGGGCTGGTTCGACCGCGGTATCGCCGGCGATCAGTTCACCGTGGACTTGCCCTGGATTGCGTCGCCCGATATCCACTTTCACATCGCCGCCGACGGAGTCAGCCTGTGGCTGGTGCTGCTCTCGACGTTCCTCACGCCCATTTGCGTGCTGATCTCCTGGCGCTTCATTCAGAGCCGCGTTAAAGAGTTCTACGCGTTCCTGCTGCTGCTGGAATTCGGCCTGATCGGCGTGTTCATCGCGCAGGACCTGTTCCTGTTTTACGTGTTCTGGGAAGTTTCGCTGGTTCCCATGTATTTCCTGATCGGAATCTGGGGCCACGAGCGGCGCATCTACGCCGCCGTGAAATTCTTCCTGTTCACCATGGCTGGTTCGGTGCTGATGCTCGTGGCCATCATCTATCTATACAACCGCACGCAGACGTTCAGCTACGCGGCCATCCTGGACATGCTGGCAAGCGGCAGACTTACGTTCTCGGCAACCGAACAGATGTGGATGTTCCTGGCGTTCTTCGTGGCGTTCGCCATCAAGGTGCCGCTATTCCCGCTTCACACGTGGCTGCCGGACGCCCACGTGGAGGCGCCCTCGGCGGGTTCGGTGATGCTGGCGTCCGTGATGCTGAAGATGGGCACGTTCGGCATCCTGCACTATTGCCTGCCCCTGTTTCCCGGCGCGGCGCATCAGTGCGCGCCATGGATCGCGGTGCTGGCGATCATCGGAATCGTTTACGGCGCGCTGGTATCGATGGTGCAGCCCAACCTGAAAAAGCTGGTGGCGTATTCATCGGTGAGCCACTTGGGCTTCGTCGTGCTGGGGATTTTCTCGTTCACCCAGATGGGCCTCGACGGCGCGGTCTACCAGATGCTGAACCACGGCGTCTCGACGGGCGCCCTGTTCGTACTGGTGGGGTTGCTGTACGAGAGGCGGCATTCGCTCGCCATCGCGGATTACGGCGGCGTCGCGACGTCGGCGCCCTGGCTCTCCACGGTGTTCCTGATCACCACGCTGGCCAGCATCGGGCTGCCCATGCTGAACAACTTTGTCGGCGAATTCCTGGTGCTGCAGGGAGCCGCTCTGGCCAACTTCAGGTGGGCCATCTATGCAGCGATTGGCGTAATCCTCTCGGCCTGCTACATGCTTTGGATGTACCAGCGGGTGTTCTATGGCGAGACCGGCGACGAAGTGCGGCATCATGTGACGGACCTGCGGTTGCGTGAATGGGCCGCGGTGGTTCCGCTGGTCGTGATGATGGTCTGGATGGGAGTGTACTCGCAGTCGTTCCTTCCGCCGGTGAGCAAGACCACGGCTCGCGTTCTGGACCAGGCACAAATCAACGTGCCCTTCCGCGTGCAGGCGCGGCCGCACACGGAGGTGGCTCGTGCCCGTTAGCGCCGTAGCCAGCGCCTCCGATCTCATCCGTTTCCTTCCGGAAATGATCCTTACGGTAATGGGCACGCTGCTGATGGTGATCGATCCCCTGCTGCGCAAGCGGTCTTCACAGGCATTCGGGCACTTGAGCCTTCTGGCTCTCGCGGCGGGAATCGGAGGAGCGGTGTACGCCTACAGCCAGGCTGGACCGGCCTTTGGCGGAATGTTGGTGGTAGATGGCTTTGCGACCTTTTTCCGCGTGCTGGTGATGGTGGTGGGGATTCTGACGATCCTGCCATCGTACGGCTTCCTGGCGCGCCAGGAAGCGGAAACCAGCGAATATCATGCGCTGCTGCTGTTCTCGATCGCGGGCCAATGCCTGATGGCCGCGGCCAACGAGTTGATCATCGTCTTTATAGGGCTGGAGATCTCCTCCATTGCCAGTTACGTGCTGGCCGGATATCTGCGTACCGACAAGCGCGCGAATGAAGCCTCGCTGAAGTATTTTTTGCTTGGGTCGTTTGCGACGGCGTTCTTCCTATATGGCGTTGCTCTGATCTACGGCGCTACGGGTACGGTGAACCTCACCGCCGTTCGCGCCGCGATCACCGGTCAGGACGCGCCTCCGGTGGTTTTCGTCGGATTGGCGGCAGCTTTGATGTTCGTCGGTCTGGGCTTCAAGGTGTCGGCTGCGCCGTTCCAGATCTGGGCGCCGGACGTGTACCAGGGCGCGCCCACTCCGGTGGCCGCGTTTCTCTCAGCGGGCCCCAAAGCCGCGGCTTTCGCGGTCTTCCTGCGCATCTTCCTGACCGCTTTCGAACCCATTGGCAGCGGGTGGGAGCCTCTGGTCTGGCTGGCGGCGCTACTCTCGATGACCATCGGGAACTTCGCGGCGCTCCAGCAAAACAACGTGAAAAGGATGCTGGCCTATAGCTCGATCGCGCACGCCGGATATGTCCTGGTGGGGCTTACCGCGCGCTCTTCGATCGGTTCGGCGGCGGCGATGTTTTACCTGGCTGGCTACGCATTCATGAACATCGGCGCATTCGCGGTGGTGAGCCACCTGTCGGGCCGCGGCGAGCAATACCAGAACGTCGACGACCTGGCAGGCCTGGGGCAAAAGCAGCCGCTGACGGCCGCCATGTTCACGATCTTCTTGCTCTCGCTGATTGGTGTGCCGCTTACCGGCGGCTTCTTCGGCAAGTTCTATATCTTCAAAGCCGCGCTGCAATCGCACCTGGTGTGGCTGGCTGTGCTGGGCCTGCTCAATAGCGCTGTGGCGGCGTACTACTATCTGCGCATTCTGGTGATGATGTACATGCACGAGCCCGGCCAGGCGGTGGAGAACGCGGAGCCGTTGACGCCCGGGTTGCGTCTGGCGCTGATTCTGCCCGCGGCCGGCACTCTCTTTCTAGGCATCTTCCCTACGTGGGTGCTGGATTTCGCCGGCAAGTCCGCGATGCTGGTGAGATAGCGATTCCCGACGCCGCAGTTCTACTTGGCCGGTTTCGTCAGCAAATCGCGGGCCTTGCCTGCGTCGGCATCAGCACCGGCCTTGTCGCCGCTGGCGCGGCGCGCGGAACTCCGGTTCAGATACGCGTTCGTGTATTCGGGATTCAAGCGAATGGCGGCGTCAAAATCGGAGATCGCTTCCGCATACTGCTTGAGGCGGAAATGCGCGTATCCGCGAGCGTTGTAAGCCAGCGACAGAGACGGATCCAACTTCAAGGCTTGGGTAAGTTGCTCGATCGCCTCGGAGAAGTGTTCGTCCTGTAGAAGCTTCCGACCGCGTGAGTGATACTCTGCAGCAGTGACAGTCGGGGCGGCGGCAGCGGGCGCCGTCCCAGGGGGCGCCGCGACTGGAGGCGCCACCGGCGTCGCGGCTGGGGGCGCGGCAGGCGCAGTGACCGGCGACGCCACCACGGCCGCCACGGGCTGCTCTGGTTTCGGCGGTTGGGCGGGTTCCTGCTTCTGTTCCGGTTTCGAAGCCTGCACCGGCTCCTGTTTCTGTTCCGGTTGCTGCTCCTGCTTGGTTTCCGGCTTTGGCGGAGCGGCCGGCGCACCCGGCAAAGTCACGGACACGGTATCGGGCGTGGCTTCTTTAGCCAGCGCCTTTGCCACGATCTCGTCAACCTTCACCTGGGCTTTGCCGAGTAGTTCTTGTATCTCCTTGCTGCGAGGATCCAGGCGCGCCGCCTGCTTCAGATCCGAAAGCGCCTCGTCGTATCGGCCCAGCAGAAAGTAAGCGTTGCCCCGGGCCGTCCAGCCAAGCGGATTGCCGGGGTCCAGGTTGATGGCCGTGGTGCGATCTTCGATTCCCTTGTCATGCTGGCCCAGGAGATGGTAAGAGCTGCCCCGCGCGACGTACGCATCCGGGTTCCTGGGATCGATTCGTACCGCCTCATCGCGGTCCTGCAGAGAGTCGGTATACTTCTGATCGCGCGCGTAGACGGTGCCGCGCGCCAGGTATAACCGCCAGTCCTTGGGGTCGCGGTGGATGGCTTCGCTGTAATCGGCGATCGCCCCGACGTCGTCGCCTAGACGCTCATGGACCGCACCCCGAACGCGCCACGCGCGAGCATCCTCGCCGTTCAGTTTCAATGCAGCGGTAAGGTCCTGTTCTGCCTGGGGAAATTCGCCAAGCCCCGCATAGGCCAGCGCCCGCTCCACGTAGACTTCTTCGTAGTCCGGCTTGTGGCTGATACAGAGATTGAAATCCTCGACCGCGTCGCGGTACTTACCCTGCATCGCAAGCGCCATGCCCCGGCCCTTGTACGGCTCCGGATTATCGAGCCGCAGCTTGATTGCCTGCGTGAAATCGTCAATCGCCTGGTCGTATTGCTTGAGGGCGTAGTACGCCAGACCGCGGCCGGTGTAAACCTCGGTCCGCTCGAGCTTGAGGCTTATGGCGGTGGTGAAATCCTGCGCGGCGCGCTCGAGCTCATTGGTGGCGTAACATAACTCCCCGCGCGCGGCGTAGGCTTCCGCGTCACCAGGCATGATCTTGATGGCTTGGTCCAGGTCCGCCGCAGCCTTTTCCCGGTCGCCGGCGGCGAAGTAATCCTTGCCTCGCGCGCATAGCGCGGCGGAATTGCCGGGATCAGCCTGGAGGGCTTCTGTGTAGGCGGCAATGGCTTCGCCCCGCCGGCCGGCCTGGTCGGCCCGCTGGCCTTGCCGGTAAGCAGCCTGAGATTTTTTCTTGTCGGGCTTTGTGTCCTGTCCGTTGACCGAAAGGATCAGACCGGATATGGCAATCGATAGTATGATCCGCGCCGCTGGGTATTTCAGTTTACACATGAGCGCTCTGCAAATAGTGTACACTCGGATGGTAGTCGAAATTCCGCTGGTGTTCGGGAAGCTGGTGAGAGTCCAGCACAGCCCCGCTACTGTAAGCGTGGAGGGCCTTTCGAACATGCCACTGTTCCGGTTACGGAATGGGAAGGCCGAAAGGTCCGATGAGGCGCAAGTCAGGAGACCGGCCGGCGGGATCAGACCGCACAGCTCTCTAGGGAGGAGCTTACAATGCGGATTTGCGTTTCGGGCCTGCCGGCTTTCTGCCTGCTTCTTTCTACCTGCCTTTCGGCCGCCGAGGTCAAAGGTACGGTTGTCGATCCATCCGGAGCGCCCGTTGCCGGCGCTCAGATCTCCATCGTGGGCCGCCTCGGAGTAGAGGCTCAAACCGTCGCCTCAGCCAGCGGCACATTCGATCTGCGCGTGGCGGATACCGCGGGCGCGCGCCTGGTGATCACCGCGCCAGGTTTCAGCACACAGACTGTGCCGATCGAGCCCACGGTTTCCGTGAAACTCGAGATCGCTCCACAGGTGGATTCAGTGCGCGTGGTCGGCTCGGCCATCGACGTTGCAGCCAGCCAGCAAGGCGGCAGCGTGAGCATCATCCCGGGCCAGGAAATTCGGCAGCGCAACGAACCGTACGCGATTGATCTCCTGCGGTACATACCGGGCGTGGAATTCAACCAGAGCGGCGGGCCCGGCAGCGTCTCCAGCCTGTTCTTGCGGGGTGGGGATTCCAATTTCAACCTGGTGCAGATCGACGGTGTCCCGGTGAACAAGTTCGGTGGCGCTTTCGATTTCGCCCACATTCCTTCGGAGGCGCTTGAGCGGATCGACGTGATCCGCGGGCCGCAGTCGGCCGTCTACGGCTCTTATGCGAATAGCGGCGTGATCGACTTCATCACGCGGCAGCCGGGCGCGGCTCCGCAACTCGACCTGTTGGCCGAAGGCGGAACGTTTCAGGAGCATCGCTTCGGGATCACAGGCTCGGGAACCCTGGCGGGGTTTGGCATCCTGGTCTCGGCATCGCGCGTCGATACTGATGGCCCGGTCGCCAATAGCGATTACCACAATGAAGACGCGCTTTTGAATGTCACCCGCAGATTAGGGCGGCAGCGGTTCTCGCTGCACGCCGATATCGACGCCAACAACGTCGGCGAGCCCGGGCCGTGGGGTTCCGATCCCAAGCACACATTCACGGGGATCGACACCATCAGCCGCGCGAAGAGTAACTTCTCGGATTACGGCTTGCACTACGAAGCGGATCTTTCCAGCCGCGTGCGGCAAGAATTGTTCGGCAGCTTTTTCTTGGAAAACATCGGCTTCGCAAGCCCGTTCGGCTTCAGCTACGACGATTATCTGCGCGGGCAGGGCGAAGCGAGAACAGTGGTGAGCGTGACGCGGCACTACGTCGCGGCCTTTGGTGTTGTGGCGGGAAGGGAAGATGTAAAGAACACGTTCATCACCGACGCCAGTTTCCAGGGCTTTCCCATCCGCCGGAACGATTTGGCGGTTTACCTGGAAAACCGCTTCGAGTTCGGCGGCCGGTTGTTCCTAAACGCCGGCGTGCGCGGCGAGTGGATTCGGACACCGGCCGTCCCCCCGGACGGATTCTCCCGGCCCTTTTTCCCCCAAAACACGATCTCCCGAGCGAATCCAAAAGTCTCCGCGACCTATGTGCTGCGACAGGGCGATTCGGCGACGCGTCTGCATTCGTCTTTCGGAACTGGCATTCGCCCGCCCGACGGCTTCGAGCTGGCCTTCACCGACAACCCTCAGCTCAAGCCGGAGCGCACCCGCAGCATAGATGTAGGCGTGGAGCAGAGCCTGCTGCGTAACCTCCTGTCGCTCGACGTCACCTACTTCTACAACCGCTACTATGACCTGATCGTCACCCTGGGCGGTTCGCTCGCGACCTTGAGCCACTTCCAGTCCGCCAATCTCGCCAACTCACGCGCTCAGGGCGCGGAGTTCTCGGCGACCCTGCGCCCGGGCCGCTCGGTGTTTATCACCGGTTCCTATACCCTGCTGGGAACGCGAATTCTATCGCTCGATGGCTCCAGCAACCTGGCCCCGCTGCCCTTCCAGGTGGGCCAGCAACTGACACGCCGGCCCGAGAATTCGGGCAGCGTAGTGGCAACCTATTCGCGCGGCCGCGTGACGGCCGACGTAACCGGCTACTTCCGCGGTAAGACCCTGTACGAAGAGCCCAGCTTCGGAGCGTCCAACGGGTTGTTTTGGAACCCCGGGTTCGCTAATGTAGGGATCAATTTCAACTACGCACTTGGCCGAGGCGTGTCGGCCTATGGTAATCTACGCAACGCGCTGAACTGGCATTATGAAGAAGTATTTGGCTTTCCTTCGCCGCGCTTGAATTTCGTGGCGGGGATGAAATGGACTATTTCTGAAGCGAAATGACTCGGAGCCGCGACCGTCACGAAGCGGACAGGACACGGAGATCTTGGTGAGCAACGAACCATTCGATGAACCGAGGATCGCCATTAACCGCGTCTACACGCGGCAGGGCGATCGGGGTGAGACCGGCCTGGCCGGCGGGCAGCGTGTTCCCAAGGACTCGCCACGCATCGAAGCCTACGGCACAGTGGACGAGCTGAACTCATTTCTCGGAGCGGCGCGCGCCACCGTGATGGAGTTGGCGCAGGCTGAGCCGCGCCTGGCAGCGCTGGGAGCCGCCCTGCTGCGCGTGCAGCACGAATTGTTCAACCTGGGGTCCATTCTCGCGACGTTGCCCGAGGACGTGCATCCCAAGCAGGCCCGTGTGACGGAAGCGGATGTGGCGCGGCTCGAGTCCGAGATAGACCAAATGAACGCGGAACTGGCGCCCTTGCGCTCGTTTGTTCTGCCGGGCGGCAGCCGGCTGAACGCGGAATTGCATGTTTGCCGGACGGTCTGCCGCCGCGCGGAACGGGCCACCGTGGCGCTGGCGCGGGTCGGAGGTATTCCCGCGGAAACTGTCCGCTATTTGAACCGGTTGAGCGATGCACTATTCGTCTGGAGCCGGTGGGCGAGCCATATCACCGGCGCGCCGGAGACGTTGTGGGAACCGAATCAAACCGCCTCGGGGCGGTCTGATAGATAATAGGGAAAGTCGAGGGTAAGGAGGAAGCGATGGAGAAGAATTCGGCAAGGCCGTTGGCCATTGGGTTGACTGTCCTGGGAGGTCTCGCGCGGATGGCCCAGAACCTGAATTTTGCGCCGGTAGGCGCATTGAGCCTTTTTGCGGGTGCGCGGCTGCGGGGATGGCAGGCGTACGTCGTTCCGATTGCCCTCATGGCCGCTACGGACCCGCTGGTGTCGCTCATTTACGGATATTCTGCGACCAGCGGCTATTCCTTCGCGACGCCGTTCATCTATGCCAGCTTTCTGATCAGCGTCTGGATCGGCACGCGTCTCCGTTCCACCGAAAACCCTGCCTGGATCGGCGCCGCGGCGCTCATCGGCAGCGCGCAGTTCTTCCTGATCTCCAATTTCGGCGTCTGGCTGGGGTCCACGCACACCTACGCCCACACGCCGGCCGGGTTGCTGGCTTGCTACATTAACGCGATTCCCTTCTTCCGCCACACGGTCATTTCCGACGTGATCTATGCAGCGGTATTCTTCGGACTGCACGCGGTGCTGAGTCGCACGGTGGTCCGGTCCGAGCGCGTGGCGGTCCAAGCGGCATAGCGTGAAGACTCTGCTTGCCTGGAGTTCCGGCAAGGACAGCGCTTGGGCGCTCGATGTGCTGCGGCGGCAGGGCGTCGAGGTGGCAGCTCTGCTGACTACCATCAACGAAAGCGCGGATCGCGTGGCCATGCACGGCGTGCGGCGTTTGCTAGTGGAAGCGCAAGCCCAGGCCGTCGGCGTTCCATTGTGGGCCATCCCGCTGCCCTGGCCCTGTACCAACCAAGACTACGAATCCCGCATGGCGGAAGCCTGCCGCCGGGCCGTGGCGGAAGGGTTCAACGCCATTGCGTTCGGGGACCTCTTTTTGCGCGACGTGCGGGAATACCGCGAGCGGCAGTTGACGGGATCGGGCCTTGAGCCCTTGTTCCCACTCTGGGGGCAGCCCACGGCGGCGCTGGCCAGGGCGATGCTTTCCTCCGGATTGCGCGCGCGCGTCGCTTGCATTGATACAAAAGCTCTCGAATCGGCGTTTGCAGGCCGGGAGTTCGATAGCGCGTTCTTGCACGACCTGCCGCCCTCCGTCGACCCTTGCGGCGAAAATGGCGAGTTCCACACCTTTGTCTACGACGGTCCGGGATTTCGCGAACCCATCGCCATCGAGTCCGGTGAAACCCACAACGCCGGCGGCTTTGTCTACAGGGACTTCTTGCCGTGCCCCGTATCGTCTCGCTGATCGCCAGCGCCACTGAAATCGTTGATGCCCTCGGGCAATTGGAAAACCTGGTGGGGCGCTCTCACGAGTGCGACTATCCGGAGGAAGTGAAATCTCTGCCGGTCTGCACGCGTCCGCGGATCGCGGTGGATGCCGATAGCCAGGAGATCGACCGCCTGGTGAAAGAATCGGCGCGCACGGCTGTTTCGATCTACGAGGTTTTCGAAGACACCATCGAAAACCTGCAGCCGACCCACATCCTGACGCAGATTCAGTGCGAAGTCTGCGCCGTGAGCCTGCGCGACGTCGAGCAGGCGCTGGCGCGCGGCATGAAGGGGCATCCGAAAATCGTTTCGCTGCAGCCGGATTCCCTCGCCGAGATCTGGGAAGACGTTCGCCGCGTGGCGCGCGCGTTGGACATCGCTCCGGCCGGGGAAGAGGTGGTGCACGCGCTTCAGAAGCGGATGGCGGGCCTATGCCGGAGCTGTCCGCACTGCAGCGATAGGCCGCGGGTGGCCTGCATCGAATGGCTTGAGCCGCTCATGGCGGCGGGAAACTGGACTCCGGAGCTCATAGAGATGGGAGGCGGCATCAATCTGTTTGGCGAGGCTGGAAAGCATTCCCCATGGATGACCTGGGACGAGTTGGCCGCGGCCGATCCGGACGTTCTGGTGATTGCGCCCTGCGGATTCGATCTGGCGCGAACCGCGCAGGAGATTCATTGGATGACAGACCGCCCGGGCTGGGCCGATCTGCGCGCCGTGCGCAACCGCCGCGTCTACCTGGCGGACGGTAACCAGTACTTCAACCGCCCGGGGCCGCGCGTGGTCGAAACACTGGAAGCGCTCGTCGAAATGTTGTATCCGGATCGTCATCAGGCTCGTCTTCGTGGAACGGCGTGGCGCGCTATGATGAGCTTGTGACATGGCGCTGATCGCGGTTTCGGGGCATCCCGGATGCCGGTTCGAGGAGGTCGCGCGCATCAGCGCGCAGCGGCTCGGGTTCGAGTTGCTGACGCAGTCCCGGCTCCGGGTCCTCACCGACGAAGAATTCGGCGCGGGCGCGCAGATTCCCGACAAGGCTTATCCCAGCCTGGTGACTTCGATCCTGGCGCGGGTGGCCACCGAGGCTCACGTCGTCTATTGCGCCGTCGGCGGCGAGTTACAGGCGCGCCACTTTCCAGGCATGTTGCGTGTCCATGTGGTGGCGCCCGAGAACATTCGCATCGGCAACCTGATGCTCGACAGCCGCATTGAACGGGCGGCCGCCCGCCAGCTCTTGCTGCAACTGGAAGCCGAAGCCCGCGCGGACCGCAAGGCCAAGTTCGGCAAGACCAAGGCCACGGCGGATCTGTTCGACCTCGTTCTCAACGCCGAATCGCTTACTTCCGAGCAGATGGCCGAGCTGATTGAAACTACTGTAACGACTACCGGGCTCAAGGAGCGCGGCTTTCTCTCGGCGGCGGCGGAAGCCCAGCTCCAGTTCCAGATGCGTTTCAGGTTGGCCCGGTATGGCATCGTGCCCCCCGGACACGTGACGATTCGCAAGAAAATATTCGCCCATCAGAGCGAAGAGATGTTCGCCAACCTGCTCGACTTCTACCGCATCGCCTGGGAATATGAGCCGCGCAGTTTCCCCATCCAATATGACCGGGATGGAACGGTGCTCGAATCCTTTACGCCGGATTTCTACCTGCCGGAATTCGATCTGTACGTCGAACTGACTACCATGAAGCAATCCCTCGTGACTCGCAAGAACCGCAAGGTGCGGCTTCTGCGCGAGCTCTATCCGAATCTCAACATCCAGGTTTTTTACCAGAAGGATTTTGAGAATCTGATCTTCAAGTACGGGTTGGCCGAGCGGCCGGTGAGGGCATGAGTTCCAGCTTGCTCCCGGGTCTCGAGAGGGTCCTGATCACCGGGGAACAGATCGACGAGCGTATCCGCCAGTTGGGCGCGCAGATCACCAGCGACTATCAGGGCAAAACGCTGAAACTGGTGGGAGTGCTCAAGGGGTCGGTGTTCTTCCTCACAGCGTTGGCGCGCTATATCGAATTGCCGCTCAAGGTCGACTTCCTGGCGATCTCCAGCTTCTCGAACCGCAGCGGCGCTCCCGGCGTGGTACGCATCGCCAAGGATCTGGACGAGAGCATCGAGGGCGAAGACGTGCTCCTGATCGAGGACATCGTCGACACGGGGTTCACTCTGCGCTACTTGCTGCAAACGCTTGCAGGGCGTGCGCCAAACTCGCTTTCTGTATGCACGTTTCTGGACCGCAACTCGCGTCGCATCGTCCAGGTGCCCGTGCACTACCGCTGTTTCGACATCCCCGACCGCTTCGTGGTGGGCTTTGGACTCGACTATAACCAGCTATATCGCAACCTTGGTTATGTCGCGGTGATGAAACCCGATAAAAGTGCGGCCAATCACTGAGAATTTCCGTTTTTGTCATCCGATCTTGTCAATCTGGGGGTAAGATTAAGGAAGATTCAGAAAGATGGAGCGCGCATAATGAGATCCCGGATCTTGTTTGTATCCGGGCATCAGGATGATGCCCGCCGCCTCTCGCACATGCTGCACTCGCTCCCGCTGGTAGTCGATCACGTGGGAACGTTGCAGCAGGCGCGCGCTAAGCTTCACGAGGAAGACTACGACGTCATTCTGACGGAAGCCGCTCTGCCCGATGGAACATGGCTGGATGCGTTGCATCTCGCCCGTCAATACCCCCGCGAATTGGAAGTAATCGTCACCGACCTCCAGGCCGACGCTCGTTTTTGGGCTGAAGTCCTGAACCTGGGCGCCTACGATCTGCTGGCGCAGCCCTTCTACGAGCCGGAAGTCCGCCGTATTTTATACAACGCCTGTTCCCGTCAACCGTATCGAGCGGCCACCGCGGCCGCTAGCTAGTTGGTCGCTTTCGGGAGGGCCGACCACCTCCTCATCGTCTGTTCGCCCGGCCCGAGCGTTCTCTTGCGTTGCTTCGTTGCACTCAGGGTTCTGATTGTTGCTCAAACATCCCACAAGGTGATTCGGAGTGCAGGCTGCCGACGGTGCATCCTGCGACGGCTGGTAAAATGGTTGATGGGTGTGCCCCCAACTCCCTTGATGAAGGTTGCGGCGGCGGTGGCATTGTCCCTGCTGCTGGCCGCCTGCCAGAAGAGTCCGCAACGAACTACTTCCATTGGCGAAGCGTACGTTGGACCCGCGGTCCTCGACCTTCGCAGCGATATTCCCACCCAGTCCTCCACGGTCGCGACAGTCAAGCACGGCGACCGCGTCGAGATTCTGCAGCGCCGCCGCCTGTTCTTGAAGGTGCGGACGCCCAGCGGCGCCGAGGGTTGGACCGACGAGCGCCAGTTGCTGTCCCCCGATGAGATGACCGCATTGAAAGATCTTTCCGCCCGCGCGGCCAACATGCCCTCTCAAGGGCAGGCGACCGTCGATGCGGAGCTCCGCGTTCACACGCAGCCGGCCGCAAGGTCGCCCGGCTTCCTCAGCATTCAAGCAAACCAGAAGGTGGACGTATTGACCCACATGAGCCGGCCGCGAACGGACTTGCCACGCAAACCGCTCATCCCGCCTCCAGCGAAGAGAACCAAACCGGCCCCTAAGAAGCCGCAAAAGCCGCCGGCATACCCTCCTCCGCCGATGCCTATACCGCCCGGCCCGCCGGCGAACTGGCTGGATCTTTCGAAGACCAACGTGGAAGACGAAGAACCGGCTGAACAGAGTACGGAAAAGCCTGTACCCACTGACGATTGGAGTCTGGTCCGCACTGCCGACGGCGAGGCCGGCTGGGTTTTGACGCGCCGTTTGAGGATGGCGATTCCCGATGAAGTGGCGCAGTACGCCGAAGGCCGCCGCATCGTCTCGTATTTCTCGCTCGGCTCGGTGCAGGATGGCGACCAGAAGAAAGACATCTGGCTTTGGACCACTGTGGGCGATGGGGCGCAGTCGTACGATTTTGACAGTTTCCGCGTTTTCGTCTGGAGCTTGCGCCGCCACCGCTATGAAACCGAGTACATCGAACGCAACCTGAAAGGCTATCAACCGGTGCTCCTCGAGCCAGTGCAATTGTCCACCGGCAAAGGCAGGAATACCGCGGCCGGAACGCAGTACCCGGGTTTTTCGGTCTGCACGGAGAGAAAGGACGGTCAACGGGTTCGCCGGGAGTTCGCCCTGCTGAACCCGGTGATTCGCTTTGCCGGGGAAAAACCTTGCGAAGCCCCCTTGCCGCTGGTTCTCGATCAGCCGCCCGCGCCACCGCCGCCCGCCGTTTCCAGCCAACCCCAGCCCGCTGGATTCGCGCAGAGAATCAAGCAGCGGCTCAAGGCCATCTTCGGACGCTGACCCCAGCTAAAGCCGGGCGAGTTCCACGTTGCGATAGATGGTCCATTGTGCTATTTATGGGGTCAAGTCGGAGATTTTGAGCCAACTAAAACCGCCTTGCTCGAGTAGCAACGGTCAATCATATTCTCATCAGAAGGATGGCATTCCGTGGAAGCTGTCAATCGCAAACTCATTCGTCCGTCCCTCAACGAAATCAAGGAGCAGATTTCGCCCCCGCGCAAGAACAGCCAGCAGCAGAAGAAGCCCGTGCCGCCGGACCAGACGAACGCTGAGAACTTCTATTACGTTAAGCAGATGCAGGCCAAGACCCCGATGGTCTTCGTGCTGCGGGACGGCGAGACATTGCACGGCACCATCGAGTGGTACGACAAGTGTTGCCTCAAGGTGAACCGCTCGGAAGGGCCGAATCTCCTGCTCTATAAGCCCAGCATCAAATACATGTATAAGGAGTGACGCCAGCAGTCAGCCCTTTGACCGCTTCAGTCGATTGCGCAGCGCCAGTCGGTATTCCCTTCGGTCCCCAGCCTCACGGTAGCGCCGCTTCTCTTCCTCTGTTTCCGGAATCACGGGTGGAATCGGCGTAGCTCTCCCATCGGCGTCCAAAGCCACAAAAGTCAGGTACGCCGAGCAGGTGTGCAAACGCTCGCCGGTCATCAGATTTTCAGTCTCGACCTTGACTCCGACTTCCAAGGAAGTCCTGAACACCCGGTTGACAGAGGAATGGAGAATCATCAGTTCCGAGACGTGCACCGGATGCAGGAATTGCATGTTGTCGACCGCGACGGTGACCACCGGCCGGCGCGCGTGCCGCAGCGCAGCCATGGCGCCTGCCAGGTCCACCAGGTGCATGACTTTGCCGCCAAGGACATTGCCCAACCCGTTTGAATCGTTCGGCAGGGCAAGCTCGGAGTATTCGGAAACTGATTCGCGTACCGCTTTGCCTTCCATCATCCTGATTATCCCTGATGCGAGTCAGCGTTCCGACGCTTCCGCCATCCGGCGCAAATAGCTCGTCACGTAAGCACGAGCCTGGCAGCCGAAGATTTCACCCGCCGGCGCACTAACGAACGCCTGACCGGCTCGTGAATACTCGATCGAGCCGTGCGCAAACGGGTGGTGGTCGCGTTCGACGACGTACCCCACGCTGATGCAAGCTCCCTGGTCGCGCGCAATGGCGAAGCGCACCGCGTCCGGACCGCCGTCAAGCGGAAACCGCGCGCATTCTCCGCGAGCGTAGCCGAGGTTGCAATGGAGACGAAGAGCAAGCTCGTCTGGCTCATACGGCTCGCTCGGCACAGCCCGGCAGAGCCCGGCCCATGCGTCCCCGAGCGGCAGCATCGCGCTGCCCGAGCCGGGACCGCATGCTGGGCGCGGCTTCACCGGCTCGAAATAAGGGCACGCCATTTCGGAGGTATAGTAGCACAAGACATGGCGAGTACCCGCTTGGAAGCCCTGAAAAACATGGTGACGCAGAACCCCAGTGACTCATTCCTGCGCTACGGTCTGGCGATGGAATATCGCAACGCCGGCGATCTGGAAGCCGCGATCAGCGAGTTCCGCTCCTTGATCGCTTCCAACCCCGACTACGCCGCGGCGTATCAACACGGCGCTCAAGTGCTGACGCATCTCGGCCGGACCGAGGAAGCGCGTGCGCTCTATCGGGAAGGAATCGAGGCAGCCGCGCGCAAGGGCAATCGGCACGCTCGCGACGAAATGCAGGCCGCGCTGGATCTGCTGAGCTAGAGAAAGCTGTACAATAGGTACTTCGGGCCGTGGCGCAGCCTGGCTAGCGCGCTTGCTTGGGGTGCAAGAGGTCCCGGGTTCAAATCCCGGCGGCCCGACCAAAGTTCTCAAAGAGTTACCGGC
>Ga0335081_10001316_pt1 | contig 39569 bp, 42 predicted proteins | sample Lox_Sample_35_FD_206713 | JGI IMG/M metagenome (GOLD analysis project Ga0335081, IMG submission 206713) | Soil microbial communities from Loxahatchee National Wildlife Refuge, Florida, United States - Lox_Sample_3.5 | ecosystem: Environmental > Terrestrial > Soil > Wetlands | place: USA...
CGTCGAGCTCGAGGCCCAGCGCTTTTCCGACCGCGCGGGTCGAGCGGTTGTAAGCGTGCCCGGTGCCCTCCAGCGCGCAGCCGGGGTAGTAGGCGACGTGCTGGTACTTCTGCTTGGTGTCCGGATTAGACATCGGTTCGTTTCCCTTCAGCCCGGCGGCTTGGCCAGCTCATGCTGCGCCTGCTCGATCAGCTGCGACAGACCGAGCGCCCGGTGCTGCCTGGCGTGCTGTTCCTCGACATACTCGCCGATGGCCGCACGGGCACGCGCCCAGCCGCGCGTGCGCGGCCGCAGCAGCGCTGCCAGGCCCATCGCCATCAGCATCTTCACCGGCAGATGGCGGGCGAGCCGCTTGGCCATCTCGATCAGCCAGTCCTGCTTGAGCGGCTGCCCGGTGCGCCGGAAGAAGCCGCGCACGACCCGGCCTTCCTCGATCTTGCCGGTCTCGAATACCTGCTCGGAGAACTCTTCGTCGAACAGCGTCGACTTGGACTTCGGCGTGTGGCCCTTGAGCTCCAGCCAGTGCGCGGTGGCCTTCATTACGCCCTCGGGAACGACGTCGCGCGGGCAAGCATAGGTGCATTTGTTGCAGGACACGCACTGCCAGATGATCTCTTTGTCGCGCAGCAGCTCCGCTTCCATGCCGAGCCGGATCAGATAGATCCAGTAGCGCGGATTGAAATCGGGATTGACGGCATTGACCGTGCACGAGTTGGTGCACGACCCGCACTGCCAGCAGCGGTGGATGTTTTCGCCGCCCGGCAGCGCCGCGATCTCGTCCTCGAGCTTCTCGTTGTAGTCGGTCACTACGCGGGACCGGATGAACGTGCTCCAGTGACCCGAGACGTCGACCTCGTCGATGACGAGCTTGTCGTGCGTCTGGATGTTCTCCGGGCGGATGAGCGAGCGTTCGTGAATCGGCATGGCGGGTTAGCCCAACAGCTTGAGCTCGTCGACCACGAACACTTCGCCGTCCACGCATTTCAGGCGCGTGCGGCCGGCGGCGTTGACACCGTCCAGTCCGAGCAGGCGGCGCGTGTGCTCCATCGGGTCTTCGGGAGCGTTGAAATCGGCGCGCAGATAGCTGCCGCCCTGCTCGCAGATGTAGCCGGCATACACCTGGGCGGTCAGCAGATCCACGTAATGGATCACATCGCGGAACACGCCGTTCGCCGTCAGAAACTGAGCCAGTTCCTCGCGCAGCATGACGAACGTGCCGTAACCGTCCGCCACATCGATGCCGACGTAACCGTCGTCTTCGCTGTGCCAGATCTCGCGCAGAGCGCCGGTTCCCGAACGTGCATCCCAGACCCAGCGGCACATGAGCGGGTAGCGTTCCGGATCGACGTTGTGAAGGACTTCGGCAGCGAGATCGCGCACCCAGCGATGTTTGCGGTCCTGCGGAAACGCGGCGCAAAACGCGGCCATGCGCCGATCGGCCGTCCCCGTCTCCTCCGCGCCGTCCAGTAAGGACATCAGCTTCGTGCGCATCGACTCGAACGCGGGACCGAGCAGGTAGTCGCCAACCCGCCGCCGCACCGGCGACATCACCGCGCACAGGGCCTTGAACGTGGGCAAATCGAGCTCTTTGACCTTACCCGCCGCCAGCGCATCGCGAAACAGAGCCCCCTTCACCTGCAGAGCCGCGACAAAGCGCTCGACTCCGCCGTGGGCCTCGGTGCGCTCGATCAGGGTCTCTAGCGCGGCAGCGAGCTTCGGCCCGCTCAGCTCGAGCTGCGGGCGCGCCGCCTCGACGGAACGCAGCGCGGGCGAGTCGTCGGTCGCGGCCATGTGCGCGCTCTCACGCCATGGTTGCGGCCGACGCCGCCGGCTGCTGAACGAATGCGAGCGCGCAGAGCGCTGCCGCTCGCCCCTGGCCGATCGAGTCGTCGATCGTCTCGGGGCCGGTCGCCGCCCCGGCGACGAACACCCCGGGCCGCGAGGTCTCGGCGTAAGTGCCGTAGGCGTTCGCCCGGCCGATATGGCCGTGCGTCTCCAGAGAAACGCCGAACACCGAAGCGATCGAGCGGTTGTCGACGTTCGGGTCCATGCCGATCGCATGGACTACCAGGTCGAAGGGGATGGTGATCGGACGCTTCACCAGCGTGTCTTCGCCCTTGATGATCAGGCGCTCTCCGTCCGAGGTCACCTCGGCGATCCGCGCCTTGATGTACTTCACCTTGAACTCCTCCTGGCTGCGCCAGTAGTAGCGGGTTTCATACAGCCCGAAAGTGCGGATGTCCATGTAGTAGATATAGACGTGGCAGTCGGGCAGCTCCTCGCGGATCTCGATCGCCAGGTTGCACGACACCGTGCAGCAGATCTTCGAGCACCATTCGCGCCCGATCTGCCGGTCGCGCGAGCCCACGCACAGCAGGATCGCCACCCGCTCGGGCTTGCGGCCATCGGAGGGGCAGCGCACGCCCTTGCCCGACGAGATCATCTGCTCGACCTGCGTGGTGGTCACCACGTCCGGGAACGTGCCGAATCCCCATTCCGGCTTGTTGATCGAATCGAAGTGCGTGAAGCCCGAGCAGAGAATTACCGCGCCGACCTCCAGCGCTTCGCCGCCGGAAAGCGCCGCCTGGAAAGCACCCGGGCCGCCGCCAAAAGCGGTGACGGTGCGCTCCTTGTGGACGGTGACCAACGGATTGCCTTCGACCCTTGCAACCATGCCGCCAATGGCGTCCTTGGCCCACTCACCCGAAGGAACTAGCTTCGCATAGCCGGACAAAATCGGAGCGCCGCCCAAGCGCCGCTCCTTCTCCACGAGAATCGAGCGCTGGCCGACGCTCGCCAGCGCATGCGCGGCCGCGAGCCCGGCCGGCCCACCGCCGAGAATGAGAATGGGTTTGGTCACGGCCGCCTCTCGATGCGCACGAAGCCGGGGCCCGACGTGATCATGCGGCGCGGGTCATAGAGGTGCTCGGGCTTGCCGGCCTTGACCTGCTCCAGGTAAGCCTCGAACTCGGCCTTCTTCGCGCGCCAGTCGATGCCCAGCTTGTCCATCAACCCTTCGGTCGCCGAGGCGTGCCAGTGCAGCTGCACGATCTTGAACGGATGCGCGCCGCAGGCCAGCGCGGCGAACTGGCAATCGGCCATCACCGGCAGCTGCACGAACTTGCCGCCGGCTTTGCTGATCCATTGGTTCTTGTCGAGTGTCGTGATGCAGCCGGTGTCGTGACCGATCATCACGTCGGCATGCGCCTGCTCGACCGCGACACGGATCTTGCGGTCGATCGCGAACGAGCGCGTGAACTCCCGCTCGGAGATGATGTGCCGGAAGCCGAAGCCGCAGCAGTCGTACCAGGTCGAGTAGTCGATCACCTGGGCGCCGAGGGCCTGCATGATCCCGGTCGACACCGCCAGGCGATTGCCACCGAGAATGCCGTCGTCGTAGATGGCGTCCTCCGGCACCATTTTGTAGACATGGCAGGCGGGATGGATGGTGGCGCGCACGCCGCTGCAGTCCACCTGCTGGCGCGCCGCGATCGGATCGCGCATCACGTGAACCCACTCGGAATAGTGCACGATCTCTTCGGGGATCAGCAGCTTGCCGTCGACCAGCCGGCCGAGCTTGCCCAGGATTTGCCTGACGCGCTCGCGCAGCTTCGCTGAATGCAGCAGGTACTGCCGCACCTCTTTGTAGTTGCCGAACGAGGTGCCGCAATGGACCAGCGGGTAGTAGTGCCCGTCCGGCAGGCCTTGCGCGCGCCCCGACACGTAGGCCTGATGGAAGTTGCGCAGGAACACCGCCGCCAGGCTTTCCAGGTTGCCGATGCCCGAGCCGTGGTAGTTCCAGGCAGTGCACGACGTCTGGTCGGTCTCGTCGAGGTAGTCGACTTCGAGCTCGTTCATCAGCCAGAGCAGCGACACCGGGTACCCGGGGATGTTGCCGCACTGGCCGCACGACTTGTGATGCCACAGGCGCTGCGTCGGGATCCTCTTGTCCCAGCCGTACAGCGTCTTCACCATCGCCGGCTGGTGGCCCTCGCCGACCCGGTGCACGACGATCTCGCCGTCCTTCTCCAGCTGCCACAAGATGTCGCGCACGTCCTCCACGCGCTCCTTGTCGGTGAGCATCGAGCGGCGGTCGATCTTCTGCTCGACCCAGGCGGTGGCGAGCTGCGCTTGCTCGGTGCTCAAGTTGGCGTCGCGCCACTCGCCGCCGTGGCCGGTGAAGCGCTGGCCCTGGGGCGGATCATTGCGTGTGGTCATGGCTTTCTCCTCGTCTCAAACGGCAGGCATGACGGTCAATCGTCGCTTTCGTCTTCCTGATCGGCGAGCCAGTCCTTCCAGTCCTCGCGCTTCTCATCCATGAAGTCGACGATCACGTCGAACAGATTCTCGTCGATCGTCTCGAGCTGCTTCAGCACGCCGGTCTCTTCCCAGATCGTGTAGAGCTCGATCGAGGTCTTCAGGTTGACCTCCCACGCCGTCACGGTGGTGTTGAGGGTGGGCATCGGGATCGCCTGGCGCAGCAGCTTGAGCGGCGCGTCCACCTTGGAGATGTTCGGACCCCAATCGGGAAAGTGATCCCGAGTGATCATGTCGGGCGCGAGCTGATTGCCCGTGGAGATGAGCTTCAGCATCACCCGGCTGAACGGGCGCAGCACGCTCTTCGCCGATTCCATGCCGTGCTTGATCGCGGTCTCGCGCATCAGCATCACCAGCCCGCCGGGGGAATTGCCGAACGGGCAGCGCGCTGCGCAGGTATAGCACTGGGCGCAGGCCCAGATCTTCTCCTGCATGGCGTCGTAGATGCCCTCGAGATTCTCGGTCCACAGCAGCTGGACGATCTCGCGGGGACTGAAGTCGTAGTAGTGCGCGGCCGGGCAGGTCGCGGTGCAGATGCCGCAATTCAAGCAGCCGTTGAGCTCGTGGTCGTAGCGCAGGTCCGACTGGATGTCCTTGAAGATCTCTTCGAGCTTCGCTCGCGGCTGCGGAGGCGAATCGGATAGCGGATCGCCGATGTGGGTCTCGAACCGCGTCGCCGTCGCGTGACTCATCGCAGCACCTCGCCCGAATCAGTACGTCAGGACCTTGCAGTCCTCTTCCATCACTTCTTCTATCAGATGGGCGCCGCCGATGACGCCGGAGCATTCGGGGATGAGATCGCCCTCTTTCATGTTGAACAGATCGAGGTTCGGCGAGCAGCAATAGAACTTGACGCCCGCCTCGTGTGCATCCTTGATGAAGTCGTACACCGATTTGGGCGAGCCTTCCTTCACGAACAGCTTCTCGGCGACGCCTTTCATCATCAGGCGGCCTGCGGTCGCCGTGCAGACGACCTCGACCTCATACTCCATGGCGGCGGCCACGGTGGCCTGGAAGATCGGTGCGCCCAGCTCCTCACCATGGCGCGGGTCCGTGTTGGCCATCACGATTATGAGCTTGCGAGCCATATCTCACTCATCTCTGGTCCGACCGTTGCACCGGCATGAGGTCCGGCGAAGGTTGCGTCAGCGGTTCCGCGAGCAACAGAAAAACGTATATTAGACTCTCCTAAAATAAAAGCAACGACACACTCAGATGAACAGTGCGACGTCCGCGTCCTTCGCCATCGGTAGGAACGTGGCCGCGCCGACGTACTCCTTCACCTCGGGGATGAAGTCGTCACGCCCATAACCGAACAGATCCACCGTCATCTGGCAGCCGATCAGATTCACACCGGCCTCGACGGCCAGGCTGCGCAGCTCGCCGATATCGGCCACGCCCTTGTTCTTGATCGTCTTCCGCATCATCGCGGTGGCGAAGCTTTCGAAGCCGGGAATGACCGATTGAACGGCGTTCGGGATGGTCCAGCGGATCGATTTGAACCACTCCGGCCCGAACGGCATCTTCATCGGCATCGCCGGGTTGCCAAGCGGGCTCACCTGCAGCTTCGAGAGATCCTTCTTCAGCAGCTCGAGCCCATAGAACGTGAAGAAGATCGAGACGTCCCAGCCCAGCGCCGCGGCGGTCGAGGAGAGAATGAACGGTGGATAGGCCCAGTCCAGCGTGCCCTTCGTGGCGATGATCGTCATCGACGGTGTCTTCGCCGCCTTCAGCGCGGCCAGCTTCTCCTCGAGCTTCTGGTCGAGTATCTCATCGACCCGTTGTCTCACCAGCTCGTCGATCAGGTTGGTGTCCGGTGTTGCACCCATCGCTCTCTCCTTGACTCGGTTCGTGTCAACACGCAGTCGGCGTTGCGTCGCTAGCGAATGCCGGTTTGTGTACGCAGGCTGCGCCCCAGCGCAAGCAGGAATCGCAGCGTCTCCTGGTTCTCGCGCTCGCGCAGCAACTGCCACACGCCGCTTAAGCCCCCGCCCGCAGCCGGCCCGCGTGCCATCTCGGCGCCAGCCGCATCGATCGCGCCCACCACGCGCTCGAGCAGACTCAACCCTGCGCCCAGCCGATCGGCGAGCGTATCCAGCCGTTCCAGCGCGCCGCTCGAAGCCAGCCGCTCCAGCATGCCGACCAGGCGGTCCACGCCGGCACGGTTGAGCCGATCCATGAGCGAGAGCGAGGCGCCGATCGTCTCCGCCATGCGCGCGACCATCTCATCCGTCACGGCGTCCTGCGCCGCACCGTAAGTGCGCGCAAGCGCAACCAGTCGCTCGAGATCGCCATTCGCGACCAGCTGCGCCAGCGCCGGCAGCGCCCTGCCGACGCCAGAACGGTTGATTTGATCGAGCAAGTCGATCCCGTCCGCTGCGGTCGCCGACAGACGGCTCACCATTTCGTCGGTGAGCGCATCGCGCGCGGCGGCGGTGAGGCGTTCCAGCTCCAATGCGTCGTTCGCGTCCATGGCGGCCTCCTACAACAGACCGCGGGCCGAGGCCCAGTAGAGCTTGTTGTAGGCCATCTTGAACCAGTGCACCGCGCGCGTCGGCGGCTTCGGATCCGGCGGCGTGGTGTAGTTGAACATGGCATAGGTTGCTCGATCCTTGCCGCATTCGATGAAGCAGAACACCTTGCCGTCGTGCTCGCGCACCGGAGCGCCGAGCTTGACGATTGCGGCGAGGTTCTCGCCGAGCGTCTCGGCTTGATAATGGACCGTGGAGCCGGCCTTGCTGATGGGAATGTTGGTGGTGTCGCCGATCACATAGACGTTCGAGCGCTTCTCCATCGTGAGCTTGGTCTTGTCGGTCGGAATGAAGCCGCCGGCGCCCAGCCCGTTCTTCTCGACCACTTCCATGCCCTTGTGCGCCGGGATCGTGATCAACAGATCGTACGGGGTCTCGCTGCCCTCCTCGCTCCTCAACACCCGCTTGGCGCCGTCGACCTCTTTCATGTTGAACAAGGTCTCGTAGGTGATACCGAGGCGGTCGAACTCCGGCGTGGCCCACTTGGCGACGTTCTCCAGGCTGTGCACGCGGCCGATCGGGTAGGTGTAGTGAAGCTGCACTTTGTCGCGGATGCCGCGATCCTTGAAGTAATCGTGCAGCATGAACGTGATCTCAAGCGGTGCCATCGGGCACTTGTGCGGGACTCCGACCGCGATCACCACCCGGCCCCCCTGGAACTGCTGTAGGCGCTTGAACATCTTCAGCGCCGTCTGCTCGGTGTAGAAGGTCTCGGCGTTCTCGGCGAGACCGGGAATCATCTCCGGCACGGCCCGGGAGCCGGTCGCGATGACCAGGATGTCGTAGCCGACGGTCTTCCCGCTCTTGGTCTTCACGCGATTGTTGTCGAGCTCGAACGTCTCGACCGGGTCGACCTGGAATTCGATGCCGGGCTCGAGCAGACTCGCTTGATCGCGGTAGAGCTCGTCGGGCGTCATGCGCCCGAGGCAAAGGTAGAGCAGGCCCGGCTGGTACATGTGCTTGTCCGAGGCCGACAGCATCGTCAGCTGGACTTTGCCCGCGCGCAGCTCGGGAGCGAGGCGGCGCGCGAGGTTGTTGCCCAGAATCGTGCCGCCCATTCCACCGCCGACGATCAGGATCTTCATCGCTTCCTCCCTCGTAGTTTTGTGCTGTGTAGACTGAGGCTATTTCATCTTCTTGAGCGCGATGTGAAACACGCCGGCTTCCTCTCGCGTCCCAAGAAGCTGATGCCCGACCTTGTGCACCCATTCCGGGATATCCGATGCCGAGCCCTTGTCGGTAGACAGGACTTCGACCTCATCCCCTACCTGCGCGAACTTGAGCCGCGCAATGAGCTCCATCAACGGCCCTGGACAAAAGCTCCCACGGGCGTCCACCACGATTCTCTCTGCCATCGTCCCTCCGATCAGAACGACCAGACCTGGCCGCCGTGCGCGTCGGACAGAAACCTGGTGAGGCCCATCGGCTCACCGAGCCAGGGCTCCAGGTCGTCGGCCGTCACCCCTAGTACGTCGACGGCCATCGAGCAGGGCCGGATCTTCGCATCGCCCAGCTCGGCCGCGCTCTGAAAGAGCTGCTTGAAGCCGGGCGCCCTCCTCTCGTCGAGCAACCTGCCGAAGGCGCCTTCCGAAGGGGCCGGGTCGGACGCGCCCTTGCGGAAATGCGCCAGCGCGTTCATCGACAGCAGCACCGTGACCGCATCGCCGCTCACCGCGCCGACCGACGCCATCATCGCGGCCATCTGCAGGCGTTCCCGCGTGCCCGATACCACCACGATGCTGATCTTGTTCGGCATGAGACCCCCTGCTCGTTCGTCAAGCGCGCTACGGGCAGCCGGCGAAACCGTCGGCCTCCATCTTCGCCTGGAACGCCGCTGCCACCGCGGCACCTGTCACAAGGCTTACTGCTTCGGCGTCCCAGTTCGCGGGCTTGAGCTTCACCAACCAGCCACCGCCGTACGGGTCCGCGTTGATGCCCTTCGGGCTCGCCGTGAGCGCATCGTTGACCGCCACCACTTCGCCGCTGACCGGTGCCTTCACCGGCCCAACCCATTTGCCAGATTCGATCGTCACGAGCGACTTGTTGAGTTCGATCGCGCGACCGACCTTTTTTGGCGTGTAGGCCACCACCTCGCCGGCCAGCGCGCAGGCGTATGCCGTGATGCCGACCGTCACCGTCCCATCCGGCTCGCGGCGGGCCCAGACGTTGTTTTCGACGTTATACAGAAGATCCTCGGGGAGGTGGCAGTTCTTCACCGATGCCATTGCGGTCTCCCAAGTGAAAAACGGTTCTCATTTCTCATCGGGCTGGTGCGCTTTGCGTTGAACCAAGACAGCCTGAAGATCACTTCTTCTTCATGAAGAAGGTGTATTCCTTGTTCGCTTCGGAATGCGACAGCAACTCGTTGCCGGTCTGCTTGGAGAAGGCCTGAAAGTCCTGCACCGAGCCGGGATCGGTCGCGACGATGCGCAGGACCTGCCCGCTCTGGAGCTCGTTGAGCGCTTTCTTGGCACGCAGGATCGGCAGCGGGCAGTTCAAGCCGCGCGCGTCGAGATCTTTGTCGAAGTTCATGCGGTTCTCTCCTCCGTCTATGAGCGCCGGGAGGCGCAACCCCCGCCTCCAGCGGCCCGTCTCACGCCAAGGCCAGTCCGGCCATAATATTAGAAAAACCGAATATATCAGAAGCCGGCGCCGCCGGAAGGGCTGCGGCATCCGGTCTGCATCCCAGTTTCAGGTCACATGCCCTCACGAAACGCGCTGGTAGTACAGGTTTTGGGGGTGATTCGCCTGAGCGAAGAAGAACCAGCGCTCGAGCAGCAGACCGGCGTACTGGACCAGGAAGGCCGCCGCCAACCATCCTGGAGCGCCGCCGATCGAGCCGGCGGCCAGCAGGGCCAGCGGGACCGGGAACACCGCAGCCAAGAACAGCCATTTCACCGACCGCATCACCGTGCTCGATGCGCCATGGAAGAACTCGCGGGTGTTGAACGAGCCGCCCAGGAATCCCTGCGAGGCCTGGACGATGCGAGGGTGCTTGACGCCGATGGCGCTCTGCAGGGTAGAGCGCGGCTTCAAGCGGGCGTTTCGGATCAGGCTGGCGCCACGCCCGACCAGCGCGGCCAGCGTGAACACCGCGGCCCAGCCCGCGAAAAAGCGCACCAGGCCAGGCTCGACAAATGCCGCGTAAGCCGCAGCGAGCATCAGACCCGAAGCGCTGCCGAACAGCAGATAGTTGATCACCGTGAGCGGCGTGTGCCACTCCTGGAGGAACTTGAGGCAGGCGTAGATCATCCCCGTGCACAAGAACAACAGCAGGCATAACGCCATGCCGATCGCTCCGACGATCAGCGTGGCATCCACTCCTCCGGGCGCCGAGCTCGCCCCCCCGAGGTAGTGACCAACGCCATAGAGGAAAACGCAAGCCATGAACGCAGGCAGCACGATCACCTCGCGCGAAAGCCATGAGGTTCGCCACATGGCGACGGCGCGCCAGGCACGCTCGGGCCGGCCGAGGTGGAAAAAAGAAGCGCCCAGCCCAGCCGCGAGGAAGGCGAGCGCGAACGCCGACCCGACCGGATAGAACAGCGGGCCGGTGGGGCCTTGGATCAGCCCGATGCGCTCGAAGACCTGGACGGTGTAGAGGCCGGCGAACAAACCCTGGCCCACGCCGATCAGGGTGGTGAGCAGAATCACCGAGAGCGCGGGCCGCATTACCAGCTGGTCACGTCGTCGAGCGACGGCGACTTCACCGCCGGCTTCGGCAGGCGGCCGTCGATCTTCAGCGGATTGTCCACGCGGGTCAGATCCTCTTCGCGAACCCTGATCTCCTGCTTGCGGCGCGGCAGATAGTGGTTCGCCGGATTCGTGCCCCATTCCGGCATGAGTTGATAGCCGCCGTTCTCCTGGATCGCCTTGGAGGCGGCGGACTGCGGGTCGTGGATGTCGCCGAACAGCCGTGCGTTGGCCGGACAAGCCATGACGCAAGCCGGCTTACGCTCCGCTTCCGGCAGCGCCGGATCGTACAAGCGGTCGACGCAAAGGGTGCACTTGGTCATCACGTGCCGGTGCTCGTCGATCTCACGCACACCGTACGGGCAAGCCCATGCGCAATACTTGCAGCCGATGCACTTGTCGTAATCGACGAGGACGATGCCGTCCTCGGCCCGCTTGTAGCTCGCTCCGGTGGGACACACCGGCACGCACGGCGGGTCCTCGCAATGCAGGCACGATTTCGGAAAGTGGACCGTCTGCGTGTCGGGATACTCGCCGACCTCGAAGGTCTGCACGCGGTTGAAGAACGTGCCCGTCGGGTCTTTACCGTAGGGGTTGTCGTCGGAGAGATAGCCGGCGGCGCCCGAGGTGTTCCATTCTTTGCAGCTGGTGACGCAGGCGTGACAGCCGACGCACACGTTCAGATCGATCACTAGTGCGAGCTGTGTCATGCGCCGATCCTCCGGCCGGCGATGAACGCCTGCCAGGCGCGGCGCACGCGCTCGACCCCTGGGACCGTCTCGACCGGCGCCACCCGCGGCCAGGTCTCTTGCGGCTCATCCGCTCCCGCCTTGTAGATGCGCACCCGGACGTCGTACCAGCCCGCCTGGCCGGTGATCGGGTCGGAGTTCGATATCCTCGCGTCGGGGCCCGGCAGCTCCTCGGTGATGAGATGATTGAGCAGGAAGCCGCGCTGCGCCTCGTTCGCATCCGGCGCGAGATTCCAGGCCCCCGGCGCTTTGCCGATCGCATTCCAGGTCCACACCGTTCCTGGCTCGACCGCTTCGCTGAACCGCGCCATGCAGCGCACTTTGCCCCATTGCGACTCGACCCAGATCCAGTCGCCGTCGCCGATGCCGGCGGCTTTAGCGGTGGACGGGCTCACGTACAGATAGTTGTGCGCGTGGATCTGGCGCAGCCATGCGTTTTGCGAATCCCAGGAGTGGTACATCGCCATCGGACGCTGCGTGACCGCGTTCAGCGGATACTTCCGGGTGTCGGTCACTTGCGCCTCCAGCGGCTCCTGGTAGAACGGCAGCGGATCGAAATGGGCCGCGATGCGGCTGCGCAACCGCTCGGGGGGGCGGCGCGTCTTCCACTTGCCTTGACCGGCGAGTCGGAAGCGCTGCAGCACCTCGGAATAGATCTGGATCAGGACCGGCTCGCTGAAACGGCGGATGCGCGTGCGCTGCGCCCACTCCATGTAGCCCTTGTTCCAGTTGCGCATGTACTGGTAGGACGGCGGCAGCCGGTGATGGAACACGCAGTTGTTACTTGCGTACATCTCCCACTGGCGCGGGTTCGGCTCGCCGACCATGAACTTCTCGCCGCCTTTGCCGCGCCAGCCCGCCAGGAAGCCGATGCCCGAGCCGGGCTCGGTCTCGTAGTTGACGATGAAGTCCGGGTAGTCGCGGAACTTGCGCGAGCCGTCCGGCCGCACGAAGGCCGGCAGCTTCAGCCGCGAGGCGAGCTCGATCAGCACGTCCTGGAACGGCTTGCATTCGCCCTTCGGCGGCAGCACCGGTATGCGCACGGCATCGGTCGGCCCGTCGAACTCGGAGATCGGCCGGTCGAGCAGCGACATCACGTCGTGCCGCTCGAGGTAGGTCGTATCGGGGAGCAGCAGGTCGGCGAACGCCGTCATCTCGGACTGGAACGCGTCGCACACGACGAGGAACGGAATCTTGTATTCGCCGGTCTCGTCGCGGTCGTTCAACATGCGGCGCACTTCCATGGTGTTCATGGTCGAGTTCCACGCCATGTTCGCCATGAAGATCATCAAAGTGTCCAGCCCGTACGGGTCACCGCGCCAGGCGTTGGTGATCACGTTGTGCATGAGGCCGTGCACGGACAACGGATGCTCCCAGGAGAATCCTTTGTCGATGCGCACCGGAGCGCCGTCTCCGTCGACGAACAGATCGTCGGGTGAGGCCGGCCAGCCGAGCGCCAGGCTGCCGAGCGGCGTGTTTGGCTTCACCGCGTGCGGGCCGTTCGGCGGCTTCGCCGATGGCGGAATCGCTCGCGGAAACGGGGCGCGGTGACGGAAGCCACCGGGCCGATCGATGGTGCCGAGCAGGCTCATGAGAATCGCCAGCGCCCGGATCGTGTGGAACCCGTTCGAGTGCGCTGCCAGGCCACGCATGGCATGGAACGCCACCGGGTTGCCGGTGACCGACTCGTGCTCCCTACCCCAGGAGTCGGTCCATGGGATCGGCAGCTCCACTTTCTGGTCGCGGGCGGTGACCCCCATCTCCTGCGCGAGGCGCCGGATCGTCGCCGCCGGCACGCCGGTCAAGCGCTCCGCCCACTCGGGGGTGTAGCGCTGCACGCGTTCCTCGAGCAGCTGCAGCGCCGGCTTCACCGGCGTTCCATCGGGCAGCGTGAAGCTGCCGAACAGATAAGGATCGGCCCCCTCGGTGTGCGAGGTGACCGGCCGGTTGGTGTGCCGATCCCACCAGACGTGGTTCTGCGGGTACTGCGGATTCATCTCGTCGGCCTGCGCGTCGCGCGCGAGCAGGCCGTAGTCGTCGCGTTTCTCGTCGAGCTTCACGAGCTGCCCGGCGTTGGTGTAACGGACGAGAAAGTCGCGGTCATACAGCCCGAGCTGAAGGATCTCCCGGACGATCGCGAGCAGCAGCGCGCCGTCGGTGCCCGGGCGGATCGGCACCCACTCGTCTGCGATCGCCGAGTAGCCGGTCCGGATCGGGTTGATCGAGACGAAGCGCCCGCCTTCGCGCTTGAACTTCGAGATGGCGATCTTCAGCGGATTCGAGTGGTGGTCCTCGGCCGTGCCGATCATGACGAACAATTTCGCCCGCTCGAGGTCGGGCCCGCCGAACTCCCAGAACGAGCCGCCGATCGTGTAGATCATCCCCGCGGCCATGTTGACCGAGCAGAAACCGCCATGGGCGGCATAGTTCGGCGTACCGAACTGGCGCGCGAACAAGCCGGTCAACGCCTGCATCTGATCGCGACCGGTGAATAACGCGAACCGCTTCGGATCGGTGGCACGGATGCGAGCGAGGCGCTCCTCCAGCATCTGAAACGCCTCTTCCCATGAGATCTCGACGAACTGATTGTCGCCGCGGTCGGTTCCTGGCTTGCGCATCAGCGGCTTGGTGAGCCGGGCGGGCGAGTACTGCTTCATGATCCCGGATGATCCCTTGGCGCAGATCACGCCGCGGTTCAGCGGGTGCTCGGGATTACCGTCGATGTAGCGGACCTCTCCGTCGCGCAGGTGCACGCGGATGCCGCAGCGGCACGCGCACATGTAGCAGGTGGTGTTCTTGATCTCGTCGACCGTTTCGACTGTGGCAGATGGCTCCGGCATTGTGCTCATGTCTGGTTCGGGAAGGTCCGTTCTTCTCTTGGTCAGTAAACCGGCAGCGGCGCGCACGAGGCTGGGTTCAGGTTACCGGTCCTCCCGGCCGCTCGCGCGCCGAGCACTATTGTCACGCCCTCGGAAATGGGTCTGTGACCTTAGTCACACACCCCCTGGTCTCCAGGCCACGGGACGATAACCCCATCCTGCGCGAACCCGCTTGATGCAGGTCAACCCGCCCACGCGGGGCGTCAAAGGACAGCGACGAATGCTGCGGAGCCGAATCGTAGAATGCGCCAGGTTCCGCTCGGGCTTGAGCGAAGTGACCCACGACTGAGCCCACTGGTAATGGATGGCGCTGAGTCGCGCCGCCCGGATCCTCTGCACGACACAGCGAGAGCGCGCTGGGTAACCAGTTGAGGTTGTGGAGCCCCGGGGTGGGAATCGAACCGGCGTAGACGCCTTTGCAGGCCGACTCCCCGCCCTAAGAGCCAAGAACTTGCCAGATCTCCCACCTGGATTGCCACTTCGGGGGCATACGGATCGCAGTGCGCCTCGTTTGTGATGGCACCGGGAGGCGCGAGCAGAACTGCCCGAGGCTTCAACCGCCGGGATGGGCCATGAAGCACGCCGCGCGGTCAGGAAACCAGCTTGATCCGCCGCGAGATCCCGATTGCGAGGAGTGTGCACCCCACCGCGATCAGACCGACCACCCAATACCGCGTGAGGGCTCCCGAGTCGTCCTGGCCGATGATCCTCCCGGCGCTCAAGGAAGCCAGGCCGGAGGAGAGGTGCTGCAGCGCCGAGTTGAAACTCATCAGCCCGCCCCTCACTCTGGGCTGGGCGCTCGAGGTCACCAGCGCCATCGCCGGCACCACACGGCCGGAGATGAAAACCGTGAACAGCGTGGTGCAGGCGACCAGCAGCCACACCGGCGCGGGCGGGAGATTCGTGATGAGCAGGATGGGAATGATCGACAAACCGGCGACCATCGCGAAGGTCTCGCGCTTGCCGTGTCGATCCGAGAGCCGTCCGATGTAACGCGACGTGAACGCGGTGGCGAGCCCGCCGAAGAAGTAGATATACGGGAGATCGGTCTCCTTCAGGCCGACGTTGGCAACGGCGTACGGGCTCAAGAACGGAATCACGGAGAAGCCGCCGAATACCATCGTGGCCGGTAGCGCCAACGCCCAGCGATGGTTGGCATCGCGCAGAACACCCTTCGCGCGACGTAGCGGGCTCGCATCGTGAGTCGCGGCATCGATGTGCCTGTGCATTGGCGGCACGAAGCGAACGATGCTGGCGAGAATGAGCAAGGAGAGCGCGACCAACAAGAGGAAGGGTGCGTGCCAATCGAAAGCGGCGGCCAGGAACAACCCGGCCGGTACGCCGGCAATCGCCGCGATCGAAAACGCGGTGCTCACCACCCCGGTCGCGCTGCCGCGACGTTCCAGTGGAATGGCATCGCCGATCACGGCGAAGACCGCGGCACCGCACACGCCCCCGAACATGCCGGACAGCAATCGTGCCGCCAGCAGCGCGGCATAGTCTGTGGCCAACCCGCAGAGCAACGTCGACAGCGCGAAGCCGGTGTAGAGAAAGATCAGCGCGCGCTTCCGATCGAAGCGGTCGATGTACAGGGCGGTCAGAAAGGATGCAGCCGAGGCACTGAAGGTATAGGAAGCGACCAGGAAGCTGAACTCGCGCGGGCTGATCTGCATGACCCGCATCAACTGCGGCCCCAGCGGCATCAGCACCATGAAGTCCATGATGTTGGTGAACTGGACGCAGGCCAGGATCAAGACCAAGATGCGTTCGTTGGTGGCGGCTGTCATGGACACAGCGGCCTGGCAGCCTGCAGGCTGTTCCGATACGCTTGGCGGACCGCATCGCCGTTTGGCGATCGCGATGGGACCACAGGGAGGGCGAAGAGCATGGGCAGCGAGCTGTTCTCACTTGCCGGGCGAGTTGCGCTGGTCACCGGAGGCAACAGCGGGATCGGGCGCGCGATCGCCCTTGCGTTTCGCCAGGCGGGCGCACGAGTCGCGATCGGCGCGCGGCGGGCTGAGCGCAACGCGGCGGTTGCGGCCGAGCTGGGCTCCGACGCCGCGGCCTTCGAGCTCGATGTGCGCGACGAGAGCTCGATAGAGCGAACCGTCGCTGCGGTCGCCAGCCGCTTCGGGCGGCTCGACATCCTGGTCAACAACGCCGGGGTGGTCAATCGCAAGTCGGTGCTGGAGCTCGAGCGTACGGCCTGGGAGAACGTCCTCGCGGTCAACCTGACGGGCCCGTTCCTCTGCACCAAGCACGCCGGACGCGTCATGAAGGCGCAGGGTTCGGGAAAGATCATCAACATTTCCTCGATCTGGGGGCTGGTGGCGCCGAGCAAGGGCCTGCAGGTGGCGTACACCGCCTCCAAGCACGCGGTGATCGGCTTGACGCGTGTCAATGCCGTTGAGTTGGCTGCGTACGGGATCCAGGTGAACTCGATCGCCCCCGGGTACTACGGGACAGAGATGACCGCCGAGCTCAAAGGCACGCCCCTCGAGCAGGCGATCAAGCGCCGCACGCCCAGCGGCCTCTTGGGTGACACGGGCCAGCTGGCAGCCACCGCCGTGTTTCTTGCCTCCAGTGCGTCGGACCATGTGACCGGCGTGTGCATTCCCGTCGACGGCGGCTACATGGCCTCCGACGGCATGGAGCGCGGATAGCGCGTTGCCTCGCGCAGCGACCGCGTGAGCGAATCAGCCCGGCGCCGAGCCCCTTGACGGGAGCGACTCGGACCCCCGCGGGGGGTGGCGCTTAGCTCTACTGCAGTCCAAGCAGCGGTACCGGATCGGTCTTCTTCCAGCACGGAAGCGCTTCGACTCGCTCCATCCAGGCACGCACGTGCGGATGCGGCACGAGCGGGAGCTTCTGATACTTATGCAGGTGCATCGGCGCTGCCACCGCGATGTCGGCGATGGTCACGTTCTGTCCACACAGCCACGGCTGCTTGGCGAGCCGTTCGTCCAGGATGTTCGCAAGCTGGTGGAACTTCGCTTCCGCCGCATCGAGCACGGCCTTGTCGGGCGGCGCACCAAGGATGGGCTTGACGACGTTCTCGACCAGCCAGGTGTAGCAGGAGGGGAACCATTGGTTCGACTCCCAGAGCAACCAGCGGTTGACGTCCGTCCGGGTCCGCAAGTCCTGCGGATAGAAGGCTGCCTTTCCATCTTTGTCGGCAGCGTACTGCAGTATCGCGTTCGATTCCCAGACCGTGAAGTCTCCGTCGACCAAAGCGGGTAGCTGCTGGTTCGGATTGATCGCAGTGTATTCCGGGCCTTTGTGTGCGCCTGCAAAGTAGTCGACCTTCACGGGCTCGTATTTCGTGCCCATCAGCTCGAAACCTGCGAGCACCTTCCGGCAGTTCACCGTGACTGGGTCATGATAGAGTTTCATCGTCTCCTCCTTGATTCTAGTTGTCGCGCATAGGTGGGTCGGATGCGCCGCTGCAGACCTCGTCCCTGCATCGCAACACCCAACGCGGCCGCGCGAGCGCTGTCTCTGCGGCCGGCCGTTTGCGGCCGTTGTGACTCGTGCGCCACGCTGCGCCCGAGCACTCTAGCAGGAATGGAACGCCAATGGCGCGTACAACGGATGCCCACGGCGCTGTCTCGCACGCACAAGCCCAGCCGCCGAGTTACTCGGTCCAACGGCGCGCCTCGGTCGGGGAGTCGGCGGTATGATAGCTATCGATAACGTTGCCTTGGGATTCGAGCGAAATGGATGACGGACTTGTGCGGTCGCGAAGCAAGGAGAGCACCTCGGGCGAGTTCAACTACCTGCAGGCCTCCGTAGAGTCCTCGCTCTTCCGGAACGGCAAGGTGTTGACGCGGCGCGACGCCGACGGGAGCGATGCCGGCACCGAGGGCGTGCTCCTCGATGCAAAGGAGACCCTGGTCCGCAATGCGCGGCGCCTCGTGGGGGCCGAGCAATGCACCCTCGGTCGCAACGGGTTCGAGCTGCGCACCGGCTTGCGCTCGCACGACGGCATCGACTTTCTGAATCAGAACCAAGTGGTGCAGAAGTACTATCCTCGCTGCGCCGAGATCGTTCAGGAAGCCACCGGTGCGCGCGCCTTCGCCTTCGACCACAACATCAGGTCGGCATCGGGCAAACAGCAGCAGCAGCGGATTTCGGGCGGTCAGCAGGTGCAGGGGCCGGCACACATCGTCCATGGGGACTACACGTTGACCAGCGCGCCGCAACGGCTGCGCGACCTCACCAGACCGCCGACCCGCAACGACACCCTGCGCCAGGCCCTAGGCGACGATCGTCCACTGATCCGACCGGAGCTCGCCGCACCGGCGCTGGAGGGCGCCAAGCGCTTTGCCATCATCAACGTGTGGAGGAGCATCGCCCGCGAACCCGTCGTCACGAATCCGCTCGCGCTGTGCGACAGCCAGAACGTGGAGCCCGATCAGCTCGTGGTGTTCGAGATCCACTATCGCGATCGGATAGGCGAGAACTACTTCGCCAAGTATTCGCCGCGCCACCAGTGGTTCTACTATCCGAGCATGACGGGCGAGGAGGCGATCCTGATCAAGCAGTGGGACTCCGCCGGCGCACTGGCCCGCTCACGCGGCGCGGCGAGCGACGCAAGCGACAAGGACGCCCCCTGCACGTTCAGCTTCCACAGTGCGTTCGACGATCGATCGACACCCCCCGATGCGCCCGACCGGTGGAGCATCGAAGTCCGCTGCATGGTCCTGTACGACACCTGACGGTGTGACGCAAGAGTCGCTTCGCGGCGGGCCTCCGAGCTGGCGAGGGCTTCGTGAAGTAGCCGTGGGTATCGCTGATCCACCGTAAATTGCGGGAAGGAATGAATGCAGAGCTATCGCCGATGGCGATGTCCACTGCACCGTTGCCGTCCAGATCCGCCCTGTTTAGCCAGGGAAACCACTGGGCGGCGTCGCCTTCCCAGGTGGCTGCATTCTTTATGATCCTGGGAATCGACTCATCCGCGAAACCCCCTCGGCCTGTTTGTCGAAGGATCTGAATGTAATAGCCGTGCAAGGGCGCCCGTCAGGCGCAGCAGGACGAGGTCACGGATGCCGTCCCCATCGATCTCCTCGGCCTTGATGTCGTATGTGACCGGAAAGCCGCTCGGGTTCCGCAGCGTGGTCGATCTCGCGTCGGAGTAAGTGTCAGTACCACCTCCGCAGCAGATCGTAGTAACGAAGCGCTGGGCTACCCCGTCGTCATCTCGGCGGCAGGCTTGGAATCGGTTGCCCGATCCACTTTCCCGAGGTCTTGTCGGAAAACATCAACACGCTTTGCGCGCCTGGGAAAGGCGGATGATCGTACCCGTGGTCAACGAACTGCAGATCGGGTATCCCATCTCGATTGAAGTCTGCAGAGATCACTTTGCGCGGGTGGACTTGTCCTGGATGCGCGGCGAAGAAGGTGGTGGTGGCGTCGACTTAGCCGGCGCCGACTTTCTTGAAGACGTGGACAGGCGTCGCTGTGGTGGTGTCATATCCCGGTGCAGACCTCTTTTTTGCCAAGACAGCCAGCAGGCCGAGATCGAGGTGGCATTGCCACCCAAAACCGGTGGCACGAGCCCGTTTCAGGGCCTTTCCGCTCCTCACGCAAGCGGCCGACATTTCGACCAGAGCTTGGCTAGGTGCTTGATTGCGCGATGGCGATGCGACGTGGCAAGTTGGAGGCGGGGGTCGGAATCGAACCGGCGTAGACGGCTTTGCAGGCCGCTGCATGGCCACTCTGCCACCCCGCCGCCTGAGGTGCCCAATCTTCTGCGCTGGCCGACCGTGTCCGAACTTTGGCATTCGGGCGACGATCGGTGGGGCGCACTTCCAGCGCCGGTCGATGCCAGCGTCTTGTTCTGGGGCGCGTAGAACTAAAAAGGGAAAGCGAAGCCGCGAGGCTCCGATTTCCCTGGAATTCTGGAGCGGGAAACGAGGCTCGAACTCGCGACCCCAACCTTGGCAAGGTTGTGCTCTACCACTGAGCTATTCCCGCGCGAAAACGTTGAATTATAGGGGCCTTCCCGGTGCTGTCAAGCCGGTAACCAGCCGCCTCGCTTCGGTCGCTTACCCCTCATGTCGGCCCCACATGAAGGGCAGCGCCATCTTCAGGTAGTAGATCATGGACCATAGCGTCAGGCCGGCCGCGATGTAGATCAACACCGTACCGAGCCGGCCGGTATCGACGACGTCCAGCAGCACGCCGTTGTAGAGCAGCAGCAGGATCGCCGCCATCTGGCAGAACGTCTTGACCTTGCCGAGGAAGTTGACGGCGACGCTCTTGCTCTTGCCCAGCTTGGCCATCCACTCCCGCAACGCCGTGATGGCGAGTTCCCGCCCGATGATGATGACGGCGATGATGGCGTTCACGCGTCCCAGGCCAACAAGCAGGATCAATGCCGCCGCGACCATCAGCTTGTCGGCTACCGGGTCGAGAAATTCTCCAAACGCGGAAGCCTGGTCCAACACCCGCGCCAGATATCCGTCCAGCCAGTCCGTGACGGCGGCAATGGCGAACAGAGCGGTCGCAACGAGATCCTTCTGCGCGCCGGTCAACCACGTATCGGGAACGTAATACACGACCAGGAACGCGGGGATCAGCAGGATCCGCAGCCAGGTCAGCAGGTTCGGGACGTTCAGCGGCATCAGTGCAACTGCTGGTAGATGCGTTGAGCAAGCGCGCGGCTGATGCTGTCGACCTGTGCGATCTCGTCCACACTCGCCGCCTGAAGGCCCTTGAGGCCGCCGAAGCGCGCCAGCAGCTTCTGCCTGCGCTTGGCGCCGACCCCATCGATGCTTTCCAGCATGGACGTGCGCCGCGCTTTGCCGCGGCGGCCGCGGTGGCCCGTGATCGCAAAGCGATGGGCCTCGTCGCGGATCTGCTGGATCAGATGCAGGCCTGGGTGGTCCGGCGGCAGCCGCAGCGCCTCACGGTGTCCGGGCATGACAAGCTGTTCGAGCCCGGGCTTGCGCTGCTCGCCCTTGGCCACGCCCACCAGCTTGACCTCGCCTAGCCCCAGCTCCTCGAGCACGCCCACGGCCGCGGAAACTTGTCCCTTGCCGCCGTCGATCAGGATCAGTTCCGGGATCCTGCCTTCTCCCGCCACCACCTTGCGGTAGCGTCGATCGAGTGTTTGGCGGATGGCGCTGTAGTCGTCGCCAGGCGCAACGCCGTGGATATTGTATCGCCGGTATTCGCTCTTCTTCATCTCGCCGCCTTCGTAGACGACGCAGGAAGCCACCGTCGCCTCTCCGAAGGTGTGGCTGACGTCGAAGCACTCGATGCGCGTCGGCGGCGCGGTCAGGTTCAGCCCCTGCTGCAACGCTTGCAACCGCGCCTCCTGAGTGGCCTGCATGTGCACTGCCTGGCGGGTCGCCACCTGCGCGTTTGTCTCCGCCATTGCAAGCCACGCTTTGTGCTCCGCGCTTGTAGCGCTCGCGATCTGCACGGCATGCCCCGCCTGCTCGCTCAACACCTGCTCCAGCGACGAGGTGTCGATGCGCTGATTGATCAACACCAGAGGCGGAACCTCCCGCTGGACGTAGTGCTGCGTGAGGAATGCGTCTAACGCCCGACCTGGCGTATAGCCCTCCGCGTGCTCGGGGAAGAAGCTTTTGTCCCCGCGGTGCTGCCCCGCTCGGACGGTGACCAGGTTCACACAAGTCAGGCCCTCTTCGAGCACCAGCGCCACGATGTCCACGTCGCGTCCCTTGTCGCTGCTTACGAATTGGGTTTGGCGCACGCCCCTGAGCGCGCGGATCTGATCGCGATAGCTTGCCGCCTTTTCGTAGTCGAGCTCCGCGGAAGCCTTCTGCATGCGCGACTCGAGCTTCTCCAGCACTTCGTCGTCGCGCCCGAGGAGGAACAGCTCGGCATTATGCACGTCCTCCGCATAGGCGCCGACGTCGATCAGACCCACGCACGGGGCGGTGCAGCGGTTGATCTGGTGGAGCAGACAGGGACGCGTGCGGTTTGCGAAGACGGTGTTCTCGCAGGTGCGGATGCGGAACACCTTTTGCATGAGCTGGATGCTTTCGCGCACGGCGGACGCGCTCGAGAACGGTCCGAAATAGCGGTTCGCCTTGTCCAGGGCGCCCCGGTGAAAGCCGAGGCGCGCGAACGCGTCTCCCGTCAGTACCAGGTAAGGGTACGACTTGTCGTCGCGGTACAGAATGTTGTACCGCGGCGCGAAGGTTTTGATGAGGTTGTTCTCGAGCAGCAACGCCTCGGACTCCGAGCGCGCCACCGTGGTCTCGATGCGACTCACCTGCGAGACCATTACCTGGATGCGGAGCTCCAGACTCTCGCCTTTCTGGAAGTACGAGGCCACGCGCCGCTGAAGGTCGCGTGCCTTTCCGACATACAGCACGTCGCCCGCAGCATTCAGCATGCGGTACACGCCGGGCAGATGCGGCAGATTCGCGACCACCTCTGCGAGGTCGGGGGTCGGAGATGGCGCAGGCACCGCTTTTGCTGCCGAACGCCGGACATGTCCCGGGAGTTTGGTCATCTGGCGAGTCCTGTGACCGGATCTCGAGCGCTGCCGCGGCTGTCTGGGGAGCTGTGGGTACGCTCGTCGCTCATGCGCTGTGCAAGCCCGGGGACGCAACCGCAGTTTGACGCGGAAGAAGCCTCAGGCCACCGTGCGACGACGTGGGATCCGGCGCGACGCCGCCTCGCATCGGGCCCGGCTCAGATCTCCGCTGCGCGTATTATAGCGGCTGCCATCCCAGCTACCGGGCCGCTGGAGCCGGCCGGCCGAATCTTCCATTCGGCCTCGGCGGGCCCGTGATGTAAAATCGCGCGTTTTTTCCACATCTCGCCCTGTTGGCGGTAGAGGACATTCGCAATGGCAAAAGTTCTGGCAACCGAAATCCGCGCCGGCAACCTGCTGGAATGGGACAAGCGCGTCTGGCGCGTGCTCAAGTCCTACCACGTGCACGTGGGCGGCCGCGGAGGTGCCTTCATGCAAGTGGAGATGAAGGACATCGAAGCCGGGACCAAGACCAATCAACGCTTTCGCACCGACGAGAAGATCGAGCGGGCGTTCGTCGAAGGGCGGGAGATGGAGTATCTGTACAACGACGGAGACACGTTCTGGTTCATGGACAAGGAAAACTACGAGCAGCTCAATCTGCCGCGGGACTTGCTGGAGAGCCAGGTGGAATATCTGCTGCCCAACACCGTCGTCATGGTCAACTTCCACAACGAGCGCCCCATCGGAGTCCAGCTTCCTCCCAGCGTAGTACTGACCATCACCGAGACCGAACCCACTCTCAAGGGCGCCACCGCAACCGGCTCCTTCAAGCCCGCAAAGACCCAGACCGGGCTGACCGTCATGGTGCCGCCGTTCGTGGGCGAAGGCGAGAAGATCAAGGTCAACACCGACTCCGGCGAGTACATCGAGCGCGTCTGAGCCGCCGCCCGGCTCGGCCCACTCGTCTCAGTCGGGTTTGGGAAACGGGAGGATCTGTGCCGCCGGGCGCCGCGCGAGCCCTGCCGGCTCCTGTCTACCGGCGAGCACCAGCAGCGCCTCGCGCAGCTCCAGCAGCCGCTCCCACATCATCGCGTCGAGGCGCACGGCGGCGCCGAGCGCCGTCTTCGCGCGCATGCGTTCCAAGTCGATCCGGCACTGCAGCGCCCGTAGTCGCGGCTGGTGCTCCGGCGGCATGCCCGCGATCGCGGCTTCGATCAGAGCCTGGCGATTGCGCTCGAATTGCTGGGGGTCGTCCTGGGCAAGCCGCTGCCAGCGTTCGAAGTCGAACTCCATGCGGGCAGTGTAGCCTGGGCCGGCTACAGCGCCAATAGACCTGGTTCGGCGGGCGTCTACGTCCGGCCGAGGATCTTGATTACCTTTGGACCCGACCCCGCGCCGACTTCCGGCTGGAGCGTGATGTGGTCGATCCCGAAGCGCCGGTGAAGCAGCTGCCGCGCCTGCTCCAGGATGGCCGGCCAGGCGGCGAGGTCGCTGACGTTCATGTGCGCCGACAGAGCCGGCCGGCCTGCCGAGATATCCCAGATGTGCAGGTCATGTACGCTGCGCACCCCTTCGATTCCAGCCAGCACCCGGCCGACCTCCTCCAGCCGCATGCTGCGGGGCACACCCTCCATGAGCACATGGAGTGCCTCGCGCAGGAGCTGCACCGTCGAGCCCAGGATGAGCAATGCGATCACCAGCGACAGGATGGGGTCGACCGGCTTCCAGCCCGTGAAGTAGATCACGGCCCCCGACGCCAGAGCGGCAACCGATCCCACCACGTCTGCCACGACGTGCAGCATCACGGCCCGTAGGTTCAAGCCTCGTTCGCCGCGGCTCAAGATGAGCACGACTGCGAGGTTTAGGAGCAAGCCCACGAACGCGACCACCATGACCCCGATGCCGTCCACCGGGGTCGTGTGCAGTAGCCGACTGATCGCCTCCACCGCGATCAACACGACCACCAACAACAGCGCGAGCCCGTTGACGAAGGCTGCGATCACCTCCGCACGGGCCAGCCCGTAGGAGTGGCGGGCGCCGCTGGGGCGTGCAGATACCCAAGCCGCGAACCACGCCAGCCCGAGAGCCATGGCGTCGGAAACCATGTGCCCCGCATCGCTCACCAGGGCCAGCGACCCGAATGCAAAACCGGCGACCACCTCGACTACGGCGTAACCGAGCGTGACAGCCAGCGCGGTGCCGAGGACTCTGCCGACGGTCGGATGGGCGTGCGTGTCGCCGTGGCGATGCGCGCCCGCGTGCGCGTGGAAATGACCTTCAGCCACGGCGCGAGGCCCCGCCGGAGGACGCAGCATCCGGCATCGCAGACCCGAGCTCGTCGAGGGCGGCCAGATAGTGTGCGTCCGTGCGGAGAGCATCCAGGTCCGCGAACTGCGTCTTCGCACGCATGCGAGCCAAGCGCGCCTGCGCTTTCTCGCCCGGAAGGCGTGGCCCGTGCGAGAGCAGCGCGCTGGCGAGCTGCGGCCGGTTGCACACCAGCACCATGTCGCACCCCGCGGCCAGCGCGGCCTCGGCACGGGCGATCACGTCTCCCGCTATCGCGGCCGCCTCCATGCTCAGATCGTCGCTGAAGATCACGCCGTCATAGCCGATCTGTTGGCGCAGAACGCCGTGAAGCCACGCGCGCGAGAAGCCTGCCGGAGCGCTGTCTATCGCAGGATAAACCACATGCGCAGGCATGACGCCCGCAAGCCTCGGTGCCAGGCGCAGGTAGGGCACTAAGTCTGCCGCGCGCAGCTGCTCCAGACCGCGCGGGTCCACGGGGAGGTCCGAGTGGGAATCCTCTGTCACATAGCCGTGCCCTGGAAAATGCTTGCCGACCGCCGCCACCCCTGCCCGCGCCAAGCCATCGATCAAGCTCGCGGCCAATTCCGTTACGGCTTCGGGATCCGAGTGGAAGGCGCGGTCGCCAATTGCACTGCTGCGGCCGAAGTCGAGGTCGAGCACCGGGGCGAAGCTGAAGTCCACACCGCTCGCGGACAGCTCCGACGCGATGACCAGGCCGGCCGCTTCCGCCTTGCGCCGCGCAGCCTGACGGTCAGTGTTCCAGAGGGCGCCCAGCACAGCCATGGCCGGGATGCGCGTGTACCCGTCACGGAAGCGCTGCACTCTGCCGCCCTCGTGGTCCGCCGCGATGAGCAACGGCGGTGTACGCAGCGATCGGATCTCGCGGGTGAGCGCGGCCAATTGCCCGGGCGAGGCATAGTTGCGAGCGAATAGGATCACGCCTCCGGTTGCCGGATGAGTAAGCCGCGAGCGGTCCGCGTCGGTGAGCTCACTCCCTTCCACGTCCAGCATGACGGGACCGAGCGGCAGGAGGACGGGCTGCACCATGGCTAAGCCTCCAGCACCACCACGGCGCAGGCGAGGCTGCGCTCGTGCGTGAGCGTGATGAAGTGCGCCCCCACCCCACGTTGCGTGGAAAGCGCCTGCAGTCCAGGGCTGAGCTGGAGCGCGGGCCGTCCCGCCTGGTCGTGCGTGACGCAGATGTTGGTGAGCAGCACCGGCGCGCGCAGGCCCGTGCCGAGCGCTTTCGCGAAGGCCTCCTTGGCCGCGAAGCGGCTGGCGAGGAACGTCTCGGGGCTGGGGCTCGCGCGGTAGCCGGACCATTCTCCCGGGGCCAGGACGCGGCGCGCGAAGCGCTCGCCATAGCGCTCCAGCAGGCGCGCAACGCGCGCGACCTCCACGAGATCCACGCCGATGCCCAGAATCACGCCGCGACCCCGCGCGCAGCGACCATGAGCTGCTTCATCTCACGCACCGCGCCGCTCCAGCCGACGAACAGCGCATGAGCGACGATCGCGTGTCCGATGTTGAGCTCGCTGATCTCGGGGATCGCCGCGATCGGCTGCACGTTGTGGTAGTGCAGCCCATGCCCAGCATGGACCTTTAGACCCAGGCCGGCCGCATAGCTCGCCGCTTGACGGATGCGCTGCAGCTCGTGCTGCTGCGCCGACTCGTGCTCTTGCTCGGCATAGGCCCCCGTGTGGATCTCGATCGCGGCGGCTCCGGCTGCGCGCGCGGCATCGATCTGGTCGCGGTCCGCGGCGATGAACAGCGACACGCGGATGCCTGCGGAGGCGAGCTGGCTGCAGGCCTCGCTTACGCGCGCGAGATTGCCCTTCACGTCCAGTCCGCCTTCGGTGGTGAGCTCAGCCCGCCGCTCCGGCACCAGGCATACATCCTGTGGGCGCACGCCCATCGCCACCGCCAGCATCTCCGGAGTCACGGCGCTCTCCAGGTTCATGCGCGTGGCCAGCACGCGCCGCAGAACGTCCACGTCGGCGTCCTGAATATGCCGGCGATCTTCGCGCAGATGCAGGGTGATCGAGTCGGCGCCCGCCGTTTCCGCCACCAGTGCGGCCTGGATCGGGCTGGGATAGCGCGTCCCGCGCGCCTGCCGCAGCGTCGCCACGTGGTCGATGTTCACTCCTAGGCAGATCGGATGCATGCGAGCCTCGCCGTCGATCACAGCTGTTGCATGTCGCGCAAGAGCTGCCGCGTGTGCAGCGCCTGGCCGCCGAGGTAATGGTTGAGCACGTATCGCATCAACGTCCGCGCCTGCTGCAACGTGGTTGCATCCTGGTAGTCGTCATGGGCCAGATCGAGCAAGGTCTTCCCGGCCACCTCCACCGGCGGGTTCGTCCCCGCTTCCTCGAGCGGCACTGGTCCCCGCTCCACCACATACGCATACTGGCGATCGGGCAAAACCGGCCGCCCGCCGGCGTCGTGGTCCAGAGGCATGCCATAACCGAGCTCCCGCAGCAGGCTCTTCTCGAACCGGCGCAGCGCCGACGCCGCAGGCATGCCCGACCGCAAGGCTTCCAGCGCGAGCTCGTATGCAAGGTACAGGCCTTCGTGCGGGTCCTCGCGCGGTAACAATTTGAGGAGCAGCTCGTTGAGGTAGAACCCGCATAGCAGACTCAGTCCGCCGAGCTGGGCGTGCCCTGCCGCCCACTCCGCGCGATGCAGCGTGCGCAGCTCGGACTTGCCGGCCCAGCTCAGACTGAGCGGTTGAAACTGCATCAGTACCCCGCGCAGCGAGGACTTCGGCCGGCGAGCCCCGCGCGCCACCAGGCCGACGCGGCCGAACCCACGCGTGAACGCCTCGACGATGAGGCTGGTCTCCTTGAAGGGATAGCTGTGCAGCATGAAGCCCGGCTCGTCGTCGGCCACGCCGCGCCGTGTCCAACCCTGCACCGCCGGCTCCGCGGCTCTGTGCCCTTGCCCCACTTGTGTACCGCCGGTTGCGCTAAGCCTCGTATCCCAGGCGCCGGAGCATGGCGGGATCCTCCGCCCAGCGCTGCTTTACACGCACCCACACCTCGAGATGGACCTTGGCGCCGAACAAGCGCTCCATCTCCTGGCGCGCCTGGCTCGCAATCGCTTTCAGTTTCTCTCCGCCCGCTCCGATGACGATCGCCTTCTGCCCTGGCTTGTCGACCAGGATGCTTGCCGCGATGCGCCTCAGGTTGTCGGTGGTCTCGAAGCGCTCCACCTCCACCGCGGTCGCGTACGGCAATTCTGCGCCAAGCAGCCGGCAAAGCTTCTCGCGCAGGAATTCCCCCGCCAAGAAGCGCTCGCTGCGGTCGGTCAGGTCGTCTTCGCCATAGAGCGCTGGCCCCTCGGGCAAATGCGGCGCGATGGCGCGGATCAAGTCGTCCACCTGGCGTCCGGTGCGCGCGCTCACCGGGACGACCTCCTGGAACGGGAAGAGCTGCGCGACCTCGGCGATGAAGGGCAGCAGGCGCGCTTTGTCGGCCAGGGTATCGACCTTGTTGATCGCCAGGACCGCGGGGCGGCCGCGTGGCAGGTGCGCGAATACGGCTCGATCTTCCGCTCCAAAGCGACACGCCTCCACCACCGGCACGATCACATCCACGGTCTGCAACGCCTCGATGGCCGCGCGGTTCAGGGCTTGGTTGAGCCGGCCCGAAGGCTGTATTTGCATCCCGGGTGTGTCGACGAACACGAACTGCGTATCGGGCCGCGTGAGCACGCCTACGATCCGGTGACGCGTGGTCTGGGGACGTGGAGAGGTGATGCTGAGCTTATGCCCGATGAGGCGGTTGAGCAGCGTGGATTTGCCCACGCTCGGGCGCCCCACCAGTCCCACATAGCCGGCGCGATGTGCGCCGCCGGACTCTGTCATGGATGCGCGACCAGCTCGTACGCCCGGCGCGCGGCGTTCTGCTCCGCGCTGCGCCGGCTCGAACCCTCCCCGACGGTGCGGATGTTGAGCTCGGGAATCGAGCATTCCACCTGGAACTGCTGCTCGTGCGCTTCGCCGCTCACGTTGACCACGCTGTACTGGGGCAGCGACAAGCGGCGCCCCTGCAGGTGCTCCTGCAGCAGCGTCTTGGGGTCCTTGCCCAATGCCTGTGGGTCGAGCTCCTCGAGCAAGGGTGCGTAGATGCGCCGGATCACTTCCGCGGCCTGGGCAAAGCCGCCGTCGAGGAAGATCGCCCCCATCACCGCCTCCAGCCCATCGGCGAGGATCGACGGCCGGCGGAAGCCGCCGCTTTTGAGCTCACCTTCTCCCAGGCGCAGCTCGTGCCCCAGATCAAGCTCTGCGGCGAGACGGCTCAGCGTTTCCTGGTTGACGAGATTTGCCCGCAGGCGGGACAAGTGGCCTTCGGGCAGGCGCGGAAAGCGCTCATACAGGATGGATGCGATCACGCAGTTGAGCACTCCATCGCCGAGGAACTCCAGGCGCTCGTTATGCGGGGTGCTGTGGCTGCGATGAGTCAGCGCTTGGCGCAGCAGCGCAGGGTCCCCGAACAGGTAGCCCAACCTCGCCGTCAGCGCCTCGCTAGGCATGCCGGGACCCGCGGCGATGCCGCCGGCATTAATTCTTGGCTTCGAAGTCCAGGCAGGCGCTGACATTGCCGAACAGCGGCACTCGCGCGGTCCAGGTCCCCACGATCTCGAACCCGTCGCCGATCTTGGTCACCTCGAGGTCCGCGCCCTTGAGCGAGTTGATGTTGTCGATCGTCGCGCGCCGATCGAACGCTTGCTGCACGTCGCGGACGGATCCGCCACGCAGGCTGGGGGAATGGGCGAGGTCGTTCACCACGCGTTGTACCGTGAAATACTCGATGTACGACGGCAGCAGCTTGAAACCGATCAGTGCGAAGAAGACGACGACCGCCGAGGTGATCAGCAGCCCGATGAGGCTCAGACCGCGGTGCTTGTTCATCCCTGCCCCTCTCATTTGATGCTACGCCCGATACGGTGGAGATCGCTGAAGTTCCACCAGATCAAGAACGCCTTGCCCACGATGTTGCGCTCGGGAACGAAGCCCCAGTAGCGGCTGTCGCTGCTGCTATCCCGGTTGTCACCCATCATGAAGTAGTGTCCCTTGGGTACCACACATACAAACCCGCTCTCATTGTATTCACAATCCTCGTGGTGCGGAAACTGCCGCACACTCGTCAGCTGCACGGCGGGTTTGTCCGGTTCCACCAGGATGGGGTGCTCGTGGCCATCGAGGTCTTCGCGGAACTGCTTCGCGGCCACGTAGTTGAGGCCGCTGTCCCCATACTGGTAGCCAGCGTCGGGCGTAAGCGGCAGCAGCTTGCCGTTGATCGTGAGCTGCTTGTTCACGTATGCGACGCGGTCGCCCGGCACACCCACAACGCGCTTGATGTAGTCCACGGACGGGTTCTCCGGATAGCGGAACACCATGACCTCGCCGCGCCTGGGCTCATCGATGTCGAGGACTTTGGCGTTGATCACCGGCAGCCGGATGCCGTAGATGAATTTGTTCACGAGGATGAAGTCGCCGACCAGCAAGGTCGGGATCATCGATCCCGACGGGATCTTGAACGGTTCGACGAGGAACGAGCGCAGCAGGAACACCACCAGGATCACCGGAAAGAAGCTCTTCGAGTACTCGACCCACCAGGGTTCCTTCTGCTCGTGCGGCCGGCGGGCGTGCAGGTAAAGTCGGTCGAGCAGCCAAATCCCGCCGGTCACGGCGAGCAGCACCAGCATCGCGAGTGCAAAGTTCATGTCGGTCCGGACCAGATGTTGAGTCGGTTCTCGTGCATTACTTCCGTTCCACCTGGACGATGGCCAGGAAGGCTTCCTGCGGGATCTCTACCGTCCCGACCTGCTTCATGCGCTTCTTGCCCGCCTTCTGCTTCTCCAGCAGCTTGCGCTTGCGCGTCACGTCTCCGCCGTAGCACTTGGCAAGCACGTTCTTGCGCAGGGCCTTGATGGTCTCTCGCGCGACCACCTGGGAACCGATGGCCGCCTGGATGGCCACGTCGAACATCTGCCGCGGAATCAGCTCGCGCATCTTCTCGGCCAGCTCGCGCCCGCGCGCCTGCGCGTTGGAGCGATGCACGATGAGCGAGAGCGCGTCGACCCGCTCCCCGTTGATCAACAGATCGAGCTTCACCAGGTCTGCGGCACGAAACGCCTTGAACTCGTAATCCAACGACGCGTAGCCGCGGCTCACCGACTTCAACTTGTCGAAGAAATCCATCACCACTTCGTTGAGCGGCAGCTCCCAGGTGAGCATGACCTGGCGCCCCATGTACTGCATGTTCTTCTGCACGCCGCGCTTGCTGGTGCACAACGTCATCACCGGGCCCACGTAATCACCGGGCGTGAGAATGGTAGCGGTGATGAGTGGCTCGCGGATCTCTTCGATCTTGGACGCATCGGGGAGCCGCGAGGGGTTCTCCACCTCCACGACCTCGCCGCTGCGAAGTTGCACCTCATACACGACCGTCGGTGCGGTGGTGATGAGCTCCATCCCGTACTCGCGCTCGAGGCGCTCCTGCACGATATCCATGTGCAGCAGCCCGAGGAATCCGCACCGGAAGCCGAACCCCAGCGCCTGCGAGGTCTCCGGCTCGAAGCGCAGCGATGCGTCGTTGAGCTGCAGCTTTTGCAGTGCGTCGCGCAGTGCCTCGTACTCATTGGACTCCACTGGGTAGAGGCCGGCAAACACCTGCGGCTTGATCTCCTTGAACCCGGGCAGCGGTTGCACCGCCGGCCGGTTGGCCAGAGTGATGGTGTCGCCCACACGGGCGTTCTTCAGCTCCTTGATCCCGGCGACGACAAAGCCCACCTCTCCGGCGGCCAGTCGCTCCCTCTGCGCAGACTTCGGCGTGAACACCCCTACCTGCTCGCACAGGTAGCTCGCCCGGGTGGACATGAACAGGATCCGGTCCTTCGGCGCGAGCACGCCGTCCACCACGCGCACGAGCATCACCACGCCCACGTAGTTGTCGAACCAAGAGTCGATGATGAGGGCCTTCAGCGGACCGTCTGGATCGCCCCGGGGCGGTGGAATGCGCGCCACCACGGCTTCGATCACGTCCTCCACGCCCATGCCGGTCTTCGCGCTGCAGCGAATCGCCTGCTTGGCGGGGATCCCGATGATGTCCTCGATCTCGGCGATGACGCTGTCGGGATCCGCGGAGGGCAGGTCGATCTTGTTCAGCACTGGAACGACTTCCACCCCCTGCTCGATCGCCGTGTAGCAGTTCGCGACCGTCTGCGCCTCCACCCCTTGCGAGGCGTCCACCACGAGCAGTGCACCCTCGCAGGCCGACAACGAGCGCGAGACCTCGTAGGAGAAGTCGACGTGGCCCGGCGTGTCGATCAGGTTGAGCAGATACGTGCGCCCGTCCCGGGCACGATAGGTGAGCGCTGCAGTCTGTGCTTTGATGGTGATGCCCCGCTCGCGCTCGAGTTCCATGGAATCCAACACCTGCGATTCCATCTCCCGCTCGGAGAGACCTCCGCAGAGTTGGATGAACCGGTCAGCCAGAGTGGATTTGCCGTGGTCGATATGGGCGATGATGGAAAAGTTGCGGATCAGCTCCATCAAAAAAAGGGGCACCGCAGAAGTGCCCTCCACCGCATCCGAAAAGTCGGAATTCTAACGGAAATCCGTCCCCTCCGCCGGTCGGCTTACGGCTCGGGGCGAGATCGCGGGCGATGGCCGTGCGCGTCAGTTCAGCTTGAGCGGGACGTATAGGGAGCCTTCCCCGCGTCTGATGAGGAGCGCCACCGTGCGTGCGCGGTCGCCCGACGCCAGAAGCCGGCTCAATTCGTCCGCGGACTTGACCTCTTGGTTGTTGACCGCCTGGATGACATCCCCGCGGCGCAGGCCTGCGCGGGCCGCGGCTCCGTCCGCGTTCTCGACCATCACCCCGCTGGCGATATTGAGCTCCTTCTTCTGTTCGGCGCTGAGCTCGACCACCGACAGGCCGAGCTTGGCCAGCGCATCGCTGGAGGGCTTCTTCCCCTGCTGGCGCTTCGCGCCGCGCTCGTCTGGAATCTCCACCACGACGATCTGCAGATCCTTCTTCTCGCCTTTGCGCCAAACCTGCACGGTGACCTTGGAGCCGGGCTTGGTCGCCGCGACGATCCGCGGCAATTCGTTGGAGGAGACGATGTCCTTGTTGTCGAACTTCAGGATCACATCGCTCGGCTGGATGCCGGCCTTCTCGGCCGGCCCACCCTTCTCGACGGAATTCACCAGGGCACCGACCGGCTTGGACAACCCGAAGGACTCGGCCAGCTCCTTGGTAACCTCCTGGATCACCACTCCGATGCGCCCTCGGCTGACCCGTCCCGTGGCCTGCAATTGCTTGGCTACGTCCATCGCGACGTCGATCGGAATCGCGAATGACAACCCCATGAAGCCGCCGGTGCGACTGAAGATCATCGAGTTGATCCCCACCACCTCGCCCTTCATGTTGAACAGCGGACCGCCGGAATTGCCGGGGTTGATCGCCACGTCGGTCTGAATGAACGGAACGAAGTTCTCCTGTGGCAAAGAACGGCCTTTGGCGCTCACGATGCCGGCCGTCACGCTGTTCTCGAACCCAAACGGCGAACCGATCGCGACCACCCACTCGCCTACACGCAACTTGCCCGGCTCGCCGATCGCCACCGTAGGCAACGCGGTGGCATCGATCTTGAGCACTGCGACGTCGGTGCGGCGGTCGCTGCCGATCACCTTCGCCTTGTACTCGCGCTTGTCGGTGAGCCGCACGGTGATGTCGTCGGCGGCTTCCACGACGTGTGAGTTGGTGAGGATGTAGCCATCCTGATTGATGATGAAGCCCGAACCCAGCGACCGCGTTTCGTAGTCCCGCGGCGGCTGCGGCGGCCCGAAGCGACGGAAGAAGTCTGAGAAGGGGTCGTCTTCCGATCCCGGCGGCGCTTCGGCCGTGCTGCGTACCGTTTGGGTCGTGCTGATGTTGACGACCGCCGGGCCCTGCTTCTCGGCGAGATCCGCGAAGTCCGGGAGGTCCCGGCCCTGTGCCATGAGCGACAGCGGGAACAGCAGCGCCGCCAGAAATGACGTTCTGAACATGTGTTAGACCCTAGGTTTTCGGAGATGCCGCTTGCGCGACCGGACCCCTCGCCCTGCCCCGCCCGGCGGGTCGAATGCTGCTATTGGCCGTTGAGGCTGACGGAGTTGGCCATCTGCATCACAGTCACCGGCGGCACCTCCCCGAGCACGGTGACCAGTTGATCCGAAACGGCGTGAGTATAGATGTTGACGGCCCCTTGGTGTGCGAGCCCGGCCTGGAACTCTTTCGCCGCCTTCAACGGCTCGATGAACACGGACACCGCAGCGAGCCCGTCACAGAACACGAGGTGCACCACGGGCACCTGCGAGTCGGCCTTGAAGCGCTTCAGCTCCAGGACCTTGCGGAACCCTGCCGGCTGGTCCTTCACGATCCAACCGGTATCGACCAAGGTCGTCGCCCCCCTATCCACCGGTTCGCGCCGCCACTCCGGGCTGTTGGGGTTGATGCTAGGACGCACCGAGTCGCGGGTGACGCCGTCTCCGATGATGAGCTGAGTGAACATGAACTGCTCGACCACGCGGTTGCGCTCGTCCAGCATGCGCGCCTTGAGCAGCAGCCCCGTGGCTGCGTCTGCCCACAGCTTGTGCCCATAGCGGAACTGATCGCGCGGCTCCAGAGCCAGCGCCAGCGCGTCAAACCCCGCGATCCGCTCGTGTTCCCCCTTGTGCAGGGAGTAGAAGCTCGCCAGGCTGCCCAGCTGCTCGGGAAGTAAGGCCGGAAAGGCTTTGCGGGGCGCGCGTTTCTCGCGTCTGACCACGCGATGCTCGGCGTCGAAGCTCAAGATCTCCGTGTTGCTGCGGATGATCTCGCGCTTGGGGCCGTCGAGGGTCTCTAGCTTTTCATATTCCCCGGTGCGATCGACATAGTGCGTGATCCGGGAAGTCTCGACCTGGTCGCCATGCTGGTAGACGAACGTGCCCTGGTAGTTCAGCTGGCGTGCAGCGTTCGCGATCTTCTGCAACCAGGTCAGTGCCGCATCCTGTTCCAGCGTCCCGGCCGCGGCATACGCCGCCCAGAAGGAGAGCAGCAGGACGCTGGGTTTCAATGCACGGGAGATCCTCCTCATTGGGGCAAGTCCGGATCTCCGGTAGATACGGTCCGCACATAGGAGGCCCCGCCTTGCATCACGGAGGTGGGGGAGAATTCCTGATGTGCCAGCAGATACTCGTTCACGCGACCGCTGGGACGGACCGAGAGCGGAGCCGGAGGCGTCCGGACCGCACCGGACGCCGAGGCAAGCCGGCCTTGCACCGAGCTCTTCTGCACCGCCACCGAGTCGCCATGGCGAGAGGTCGGATGGAAGCTCAGAGCCAACCATCCCACTAGGGCAACGCCGGCGACGGCCGCTGCCATCGGCAATGTCTGACGGACGGCGCGCGGGGGTAACCATGTCCGCGCTGCGAGGACCGTGGCCTCCCGCTCCAGATCGATGGCGACCTGCCGCACCACGCCATGACCGCTGCCGGCTTCATTGCGCAATACGTCGCGGATGAGATGGTAGGTCTCCCAACACTGCGCCAGCTCGGGGTCCTGTGTGAGCCGCCGGATCTGCGCGCGGCATTCCTGTGCTTCTAGCTCGCCGTCCACCAGTTGCGAAATCTTTTCCATCTCACCACCTCTTGTCTTTCCTTGTATCGAGCAAGGGCCGCAGCCGTTCCGCGATCGTTTCCCGGGCGCGAAAGATCCGCGAGCGCACCGTTCCGATGGGGCAGTTCATGACCGTGGCGATCTCCTCGTAGCTCAGGCCATCGATTTCCCGCAGCACGATGGCGGTGCGCAACTCTTCCGGGAGTCCTTCCATCGTGTCGTTGACCGTCTGGGCGATCTGCTTGCTGATGAGCTCGCTCTCCGGCGTATTGACGTCGCGCAGCTGGGCCCCGTCTTCGAAGTTCTCTGCGTCCTCGCTGTCGAACTCCGTGGTGGTCGGGGCGCGTCGACCGACGGCTACCAGGTAATTCTTTGCCGTATTGATCCCGATCCGATACAGCCACGTGTAGAACGCGCTTTCTCCACGGAACGATGGCAACGCCCTGTAGGCTTTGATGAACGCCTCCTGCGCCACGTCTTCCACCTCTGCCGGGTCGCGGATGAATCGAGATAACAGTCGGGCGAGCTTGCGCTGGTACTTGGCGACCAGCAACTCAAATGCCTTCTTGTCGCCCCGCTGCACCCGCTCGACCAGCTGCTGGTCTATTTCACGGTCACCCATCTCGCCGACGGCCTGGAACACGGACAAAAAAGCGCGACCTGTGTCGCGCGAGGCGCCCAAGTATAAACGTTCAGGGCGTGTTCCAAAAACGGCGGCGTCGGCTGTCAAGGCACAGACACCGGCGAGCGGGGTTAGTTCATGTCCGCCAACGGCCCCGCGGCGCAGCGCACTGGAGAGCACTCATGCCTGGTCGCCAGCGCGTAGATCATCGTCCGCACGACGACGCCATCCGAGCCAAACCCGCAAGCGACGGAACGCTTCTGCGTCTACGCTGTCGTTGGTTAGGAGGATAGAGCGCAAGCGGCCGCCACCCTCCGCCCGGAGGTTAACAATCGTCAACGCGGAAGAGACGAGGCTAGAACCGTCGATGCGGTACTCTGCCCAGCGCCCGGCGCGGGAACATGCCGCCGCCGAGCCGTCCTCGCGCAGCTCTAACTCGATCAGCGCGTCTTCCGAGAGCCGCAGGGCATGGCGGCGCAGCGCCATCACGAGGGAAGCGGCGACCACTGCTGTCGCTCCGGCGGCCAACGGCCAAGGGACGGGCGCCAGCCAGAATCCGGACGCCCCCATGAGATGCGCGGCGCCGATGACCAGCGCGAGGCGCACCGACGGTCGGACGCGGACGGTCAGGCGGTCAGGCACCCTTCGTTCCTCCATCTTGCGCAAGCGCCCACCGGCAGACGCCCTATAATCGCCCGGTTCCGTGCGGAAACGTGCCCAATGGCTATCAGCGAACCTTGGATCCAGGCGTTGCGCGCGCGCGGTGCGCGTTTGGAGGGCGCCCGCGTGATCGCGTTCGCTGGCTCCGGCGCCGTCGAATCATCCGCTAGAGAGACGCCGAAACTCAGCCCGGTGCTCTCGGATGGTGTGCTCCACGTCGAAGGCGCGGACGCTCCCGAATTCTTGCAAGGGCAACTCACGAACGATGTCGCGGCCGTAACCTCTGCACATGCCCAGCCCACGGCGTACTGTACGCCCAGCGGGCGGGTCCTCGCTACGGGGCTCCTGTGGAACGAGGATACGCACCTCCTTCTGCTCACTGCTGGCGACCGATGCGAGCCTGTCCGCAAGCGCCTCCAGACCCACGTCCTACGCTCAAGAGTTCGGCTAACCGATCTGTCGGAGCAAAGGGCGTTGGTGGGCCTCGCTGGTGCGGCGGCGAGTTCAGTGATGCGCGATCGACTCGGGTTCGCACCGTCGCTGCCGTATGAAGCCATCACTCGCGAGGGGACGACGGCGATCTTGTTGCCGGGGGACCGGGTCCTGCTCATACTCGATTCTGACTCGGCGCCGCGGGTCTGGGACGCTCTAGCGCAGGGGTGCACTCCAAGCGGTCAAGGCATCTGGGATTGGCACGCGGTGGCCGCAGGGATCCCCACAGTCACGGCCGCGACGCAAGATCGATTCGTACCGCAGATGCTCAACCTGGAACTGGTCGGGGCGGTGAGCTTCCGGAAGGGGTGTTACACCGGCCAAGAGATCGTTGCGCGCACCGAGCACCTGGGCGAAGTCAAGCGTCGACTCTTCCGCTTCTCCAGTTCCGCACCCTCCTCACCGGCGGACGCCGTCTTCGCCGGCGCGACGGAAGTCGGCATGGTCGTGAACTGTGCGCCCGCTCCTACCGCCGGATTCGAACTGCTCGCGGTCGTCCAGCTGAGCGCGCGGCACGGCCCGCTGACGGCGGGCGTGCCCGAGGGTTCGCCGCTACACCCGCTGCCGCTTCCTTATGCGATTCCGGGCAGCGTGACGGTCTGACTGCATGCCGACCCTCAGCTACTACGTCTATTACCGGGTGGCGCCGGAATTTGCCACGGCCGCCAGGGATGCGATCACGCAGCTACTCACCCGCGTGTCCGAAGAGACCGGCATCCGAGGACAGCTGCTCACTAAACGCCAGGAGCCGCATCTATGGATGGAGGTCTACCCGGGCGTGGAGGATGCGAGCGCATTCGAGCACGCGCTGGAGGCTCACGCCTCCGCCCTGCGGCTGCAGCGGTACCTGGCTAGTGGGCAGCGCCGCCTCGAGTGCTTCGAGGGCTGATGATGTGCCTGATTCTTCTGGCATGGAAAGCGCACGCGGGCTATCCGTTGATCTTGGCGGCGAACCGCGACGAGTTCTTCTCGCGGCCCACCCGGATTGCCGAGCCCTGGGCAGACGCCCCGGGGATCATCGCCGGGCGCGACCTGGAGAAGGGCGGCACCTGGCTGGCTGTGAGCGCACGCGGTCGCATTGCCGCTGTCACCAATTACAGGGAGGGCACGCACCCAAAGAGCGGGACGCGCTCGCGAGGCTTGCTGGTGAGCGACTTCGTCACGTCCGATCTCGAGCCGGTCGCTTTCCTGTCTCGTCTCGATGAGCAAGTAGAGTCCTACCCGGGGTTCAACCTCCTGGTGGCAGCGGAGGGCGTGCTGCTCCACTATGGCAAGCCCGGCCATCGAGTGACGCCGGTCACTCCCGGCGTCCATGGGTTAAGCAACCATCTGCTCGACACCCCGTGGCCCAAAGTCGAGCGCGGTAAGGCAGCCTTGCGCAAGCTGCTCGCGGCAACCGATGAGCCGCTGATCGACGGTCTGTTCGAAGCGCTGAGCGACAGGCAGGTGCCCCCCGATGCAGCGCTTCCCGACACCGGGGTGGGCATCGAGCGGGAGCGCATTCTGTCGACCGCTTTCATCGCCACCCCCGACTACGGCACGCGGGCATCCACCGTCGTCCTCGTGGACAACTCGGGAGAAATCACCTTCGTAGAGCGCAACTTCGGTCCGGGAGGGAAGGCGCTGGATACGCGCCGCTTCCAGATCACGCCTCAAGTATCGACGCTGCCGCTTGCTTGACTGCTAGTTCGCAGCGCACGGCGCATGCGTCGGTGCGGGATGCCGGCGTCCAGGAACTCCGCTCCTTCCGCCTCAAACCCCATGCGCGCATAGAACCCGAGGGCGTGGATCTGTGCATCGAGCGTGACCTCAGCCAGCCCACGCTCGATCGCGGCGCGGATCAACTCCGCCAACAGCGCGGAGCCCACGCCCTTCCCGCGCCACGGCTGCAGCACAGCCATGCGCCCGATCCGTCCGTGCGGCAGCAGCCGGCCCGTCCCGATCGGCGCGCCAGCGCGGTCCTCCGCGATGACATGCAGGCTGGCGGCATCCAACCCATCCCATTCCAGAACGAGCGGCACGTTCTGCTCACGCACGAACACCATCTCCCGGAGCTCGCGCAGCGCGCGCTGGTCTCGGTCCCAGCTCGCGCGTCGCACGGTGAACTTACGGTTCATCGCCACGATTATAATGACAGGATCACTCGCTCCCAGGCGGTCCGTTCCCGGTCCGCCTATCTCGATGCAAAGCCCGTCCGACACCGCACAGGACA
>Ga0335081_10001317_pt1 | contig 39566 bp, 43 predicted proteins | sample Lox_Sample_35_FD_206713 | JGI IMG/M metagenome (GOLD analysis project Ga0335081, IMG submission 206713) | Soil microbial communities from Loxahatchee National Wildlife Refuge, Florida, United States - Lox_Sample_3.5 | ecosystem: Environmental > Terrestrial > Soil > Wetlands | place: USA...
GCGCGGCGACTGGGCTGCCGCCGGCGTGAGCGGCCACGACTCCAGGTCGTAGAGCGCGGTGTGGATGCCCAGGCCGGTGAAAAGACCGTCGCTGACGGCCTGGGCGAGCTCGTAGTAATTCTCCACCACGAGCACGCTGTTGCCTGGCGCGCAGGTGGTGTCGTCGCTTTGCCCGTAGGTGGTGCCGTTCCACACCCCGCACAGCTGGTAGGTGACCGGTGGCAGCGCCACGCCGTCGTCGGCCGCCTGCGCGGCGAGCCCGGCCGACTGGTCGCCGGCGTTGTCCCACGGCTGCAGGTCCTGCCCTTTGACGAGCCAGTGCGTGGGTGCCGCCGCCGCGGGCGCTGGCGCCGCCGGGATCACCGCCGCGGCCACGGCCAGGGCCAGCACGCAGGCCGCCCGCATCACCTTCATGGGATCCCCCGTCCCCGTTCCCCTCCATCATGGGGGGCGGCGGCGGGGGCGCGCGAGCCGGGGTCAGCCCTGCGAGAGCCGCTCCGTCTCGTCCTGGATCTCGGCGCCGGCCCTGGCCAGCGCGTCGGCGTGCTGGCGGCTGTGGTGCGCGCAGAAGAGCAGTTCGCCGGAGCCGGGGAGCACGACACGCACGTAGGCCTGGGCGCCGCAACGGTCGCACAGGTCCATGGCGGTCAGCGGCGGGCTAGGAGCCATAGCACCGGTCATGTCGCCTCCCTCGTGTCGAGCCACCTGCAGAGGATCCAGCGGGTGTATCCCCCTCGTTCATCCTTCAATAAATACCCAACACAGCTGCTGACCCTCACGTTCCCATCCCGCGGCCTCATACGCCAAGAGCGAACGGCTGACTTCCCTGGTCGCCGTCCGTCATGCTGACCGCGTAGCTTGTGCGTTGTCCCAGGTGACGACGTCAGGTCTGGCGGCGTGGCTCCGCCCGGCTGTCGGCCGGGGCGGCTAGTCTGCCGTTCAGGCCGGTAAGATCTGCGGCTGCCCACCCTGTGGAGGAGAAGCCCCTGTGACCGCCGAACCCGCCGCCCCCGCCGGGCCGCCGGTCGTGGCCGCGCACCCCGGCGACGCCTACACGGCGCGCCACCTGTCGGTGCTGGAAGGCCTGGATGCCGTCCGCAAGCGGCCCGGCATGTACATCGGCTCCACCGACAGCCGTGGCCTCATGCACTGCCTGTGGGAGATGTTCGACAACGCGGTGGACGAGGCGCTGGCAGGCCACGGCACGGTCATCGAGGTGGTGCTGCACCCCGACGGGTCGGCGGAGGTGCGGGACAACGGCCGGGGCATCCCGGTCGACGTCGAGCCGAAGACCGGGCTCACCGGCGTCGAGCTGGTGATGACCCGGCTGCACGCCGGCGGCAAGTTCGGGGGCGGTTCCTACACCGCCTCGGGCGGGCTGCACGGGGTGGGCGCCTCGGTGGTGAACGCGCTGGCGACGCGGATGGATGTGAGCGTCGACCGGGAGGGGCACGAGTGGGCGGCCAGCTTCCGCCGGGGGGTGCCGGGGGAGTTCGCCGGGCCGGGGCCGAAGGCGTCCTTCACCCGCCGCGCGGGCCTGCGGAAGGTGCGCCGGGTGGCGAAGAAGGTCACCGGCACCAGGATCAGGTTCTGGCCCGATCCGCAGGTGTTCGTGCGCGACTCCCGGTGGAGCTTTGACGCGCTGAGGCAGCGGGCCCAGCAGACCGCCTATCTCGTGCCGGGCCTGGCCATCCGGATCCGCGACGAGCGGCCCCCCGGCGACGACATCCCGGCGGCGCTCGCGGACGCCGGGCTGACACGCGCAGAGGTGGCCGGCGCCGAGGGCCTGTCGGTGGTGCCAGACGAGCCTCAGCCGGCCGGCCCGGGCCGTGAGGAGGTGTTCAGGTTCGACGGGGGGATCAGCGAGTTCTGCGAGCACCTCTCGGCCGGTGAGCCGGTCACCGGCGTGATCCGGCTCGTGGGTTCCGGGCGGTTCACCGAGACGGTCCCGGTGCTCGACGAGCAGGGCCACATGACCCCGTCGGACGTGGAGCGGGAGCTGACCGTCGACGTCGCGCTGCGCTGGGCCGCCGGGTATGACACGGTGACCCGCTCGTTCGTCAACGTGATCGCCACCCCCAAGGGCGGCACCCACGTGACCGGTTTCGAGCGGGCGCTGGTGCGGGCGCTGAACGAGCAGCTGCGCGCGGCCCGGCTGCTGAAGAACGGCGACGAGCCCGCGGTCAAGGACGACGTGGCCGAGGGGCTCACCGCGGTGATCGCGGTCCGGCTGCCGGAGCCCCAGTTCGAGGGCCAGACCAAGGAGGTGCTCGGCACCCCCGCCGCCTCCCGGATCGTGGCCCAGGTGGTGGCCGCGGAGCTGCGCGGCTACTTCGAGTCGCGCAGCCGGGCCACCAAGCAGCAGGGCCGCGCGCTGCTGGAGAAGGTGGCCGCGGCGACGCGGGCCAGGATCGCCGCCCGCGAGCACCGCGACAACCAGCGCCGCAAGTCCGCCCTTGCCGCCTCGGCGCTGCCGGCCAAGCTGGTGGACTGCCGCAGCGCGGACGACCGCAGCGAGCTGTTCATCGTCGAGGGCGACTCCGCGCTCGGCACGGCCAAGCTGGCGCGCGATTCGGAGTTCCAGGCGCTGCTGCCGATCCGCGGCAAGATCCTCAACGTGCAGAAGGCGTCGCTCGCCGACATGCTCAAGAACGCCGAGTGCGCGGCGATCATCCAGGTGATCGGGGCCGGCTCGGGCGCCTCGTTCGACCTGGACGCGGCCCGCTACCAGCGGGTGATCTTCATGGCGGACGCGGACGTGGACGGCGCGCACATCAGGTGCCTGCTGCTGACCCTGTTCCACCGGTACCTGCGGCCCATGCTGGACGCCGGGCGGGTGTTCGCCGCGGTCCCGCCGCTGCACCGGATCGAGCTGGCCAGCCCGCGCAAGGGCCAGCAGAAGTACACCTACACCTACTCCGACGGCGAGCTGCGCCGCACGCTGCTCGAGCTCGAGCGCAAGGGCCAGCGCTGGAAGGAGCCCGTGCAGCGGTACAAGGGCCTGGGGGAGATGGACGCGGGGCAGCTGGCGGAGACCACCATGGACCCGCGCCACCGGCTGCTGCGCCGGATCAGGGTCGAGGACGCCGCCGCCGCGACCGCCATCTTCGACCTGCTCATGGGCAGCGAGGTCGCGCCGCGGCGCGACTTCATCGTCGGCGGCGCGGCCGAGCTGGACCCGTCCCGCATCGACACCTGACCTCCGCCGCCCGCGTTAGGGCGCCAGGCCGCCCAGGGCCGTCAGCGGATGCCGGACCCGGACGCCGGAACCGTCCCGGCGGCCGTCGGCGGGCGGCAGGTCCACCGGCATCCCGGCGTCGTTCGCGCCGCGGGCGGGCGCCGGCCCGGCCCAGGCGAGGATGAGCGCGTCCTCGCCCTTGAGGAACCGGTGGCAGCGCACCCCGCCGGTCGCGCGGCCCTTGGCGGGGTACTCCCGGTACGGGGTCACCTTCACCGTCGCCGCGCCGGTGCCCGGCAGCGCGCCCGATGCGCCGGCCACGGTGACCACCACCGGGCCGCCCGCCGCGTCGCCGCCCGGGAACCCGGCGTCGCCACCCGGCCCGCCGCCGCCCGGTGTGACCGCACCGAACCAGGTCACGCTGGCGCCACGCGACAGCCGGACGCCCACCATCCCGGACGCCGCGCGGCCCTGCGGCCGGACCGCCGACGCGCCGAACCGCAGCAGCTGCGCGTCGCTGGTGATGAACACCAGGTCCTGGTCCTCGCTGGCGAGCTGGACCGCGCCGACCACCCGGTCGCCGTCCTTCAGGGCGATCACCTCGAAGTCGGTGGCGCTGCCCGGGTAGTCGGCCGCCACCCGCTTCACCACCCCGGCCGCGGTGCCCAGCGCCAGCCCGGCGCCTGCCGCATCGGCGGCGGCGAGCCCGACGACGCTCTCGCCCGCCTCCAGCCCGACGAACTCGGTGATGGGCGCGCCCCCAGACAGCGCGGGGGAGTGGGCGCTGGGCGGCAGCGCGGGGATCTCCAGCACCCCGATCCTGATCAGCCGGCCCAGCGAGGTCACCACCGCGACGGTGCCGCGCGCCGTGGACGGCACCGCCGCCGCGATCGCGTCGTGGGCCGCCCGCGGTCCCGGGCCGCCCACCGCCTGCTCCTCGGCCGCGGCGGCCGCGGTCCTGGCCACCAGCCCGGCGGAGGAGAGCAGCACCAGGCACGGGTCGTCCGCCACCTCGAGCGGGACGGCGGCCGTCCTGGCCGCCCCGGTGCTCTCCAGCAGCACGGTGCGGCGCGGGTCGGCGAACCGCTCGGCGACGCTGGCCAGCTCGCCGGAGACCAGCTCGCGCAGCCGCTGCTCCGACTCCAGGATCGCGGTCAGCTCGGCGATCTCGGCCTGCAGCGTCTCCCGCTCCCGCTCCAGCTCCAGCCGGTCGTAGCGGGTCAGCCGGCGCAGCGGCGTGTCCAGGATGTACTGCGCCTGGATGACGGACAGGTCGAACACCGCCATCAGCCGTTCCTTGGCCGCGGCCGCGTCGTCGCTGCCCCGGATGACCTGGATGACCTCGTCGATGTTGAGCAGCGCGATCACCAGGCCGTCGACCAGGTGCAGCCGGTCGGCGCGCTTGCGGCGGCGGTGCTCGGTGCGCCTGCGCACCACCTCGATGCGGTGGTCGACGTAGATCTGCAGCAGATCGCGCAGGCCGAGCACCTTGGGCTGGCCGTCCACGAGCGCGACATTGTTGATGCCGAACGTCTCCTCCATCGGCGTCAGCCGGTACAGCTCCTCCAGCACCGCCTCGGGGTGGAAGCCGTTGCGGGTCTCGATCACCAGGTGCAGGCCACGATGCCGGTCGGTGAGGTCCTTCAGGTCGGAGATCCCGGCCAGCTTCTTCGCCTGCACCAGGTCCTTGATCCGGGCGATCACCTTCTCCGGGCCGACGCCGTAGGGGAGCTCGGTGACCACGATCCCGGTCCGCCGCGGCGTGATCTTCTCGACCCTGGCGGTGGCCCGGGTGCGGAAGATGCCGCGGCCGGTCTCGTAGGCCTCCCTGATCCCGTCCAGGCCGACGATCTTGCCGCCGGTCGGCAGGTCCGGGCCCGGCACGAACCGCATGAGCTCGTCCAGGCCCGCGTCCGGGCTGGTGATCAGGTGCCGGGCGGCGGCGATCACCTCACCGAGGTTGTGCGGGGCCATGTTGGTGGCCATGCCGACCGCGATGCCGGACGCCCCGTTGACGAGCAGGTTCGGCAGCCCGGCCGGGAGCACCTCGGGCTGGGTCTCGGTGCCGTCGTAGTTCGGCTGGAAGTCGACGGTGTCCTCGTCGATCGAGCCGGCCATCTCCATCGCCGCCGCGGTCAGCCTGGCCTCGGTGTACCGCATCGCGGCCGGCGCGTCGTCGCCACCGAGCGAGCCGAAGTTCCCGTGCCCGTCCACCAGCGGCAGCCGCATCGCGAACGGCTGCGCCATCCGGACCAGCGCGTCGTAGATGGCGCTGTCGCCGTGCGGGTGCAGCCGCCCCATGACCTCGCCGACCACCCGGGCGCACTTGACGTGGCCACGGTCGGGCCGCAGCCCCATCTCGCTCATCTGGTAGAGGATCCGGCGCTGCACCGGCTTCAGGCCGTCCCTGGCGTCCGGCAGCGCGCGCTGGTAGATCACCGAGTAGGCGTATTCGAGGTAGCTGCCGCGCATCTCCTCGGAGACGTCGATGTCGAGGATGTTCTCCTCGAAATCCTCGGGCGGCTGGGTTGTCGTGGTGCGTCTGGCCATGTCCGCCATTGTGCCGTCTGCGACCGTCAACCATGCCGAACGAGCGCCGCGTGGCGCGCCCACCGCCAGCGCGCGGGGTCAGGTGGCGGAGAACCCGCCGTCCACGCAGATGAGCTGGCCGGTGAGGTAGCCGCTGGCGCGGCTGGCCAGGAAGACGGCGATGCCCTCGAAGTCGGCCGGCTCGCCGTTGCGGCCGATCATGGTGCGGGCCGCCAGCGCCGCGGAGCGCACGGGGTCGGCGGCGACCTCGCGGGTGAGCGGGGTGGCGACGAAGCCGGGGGCGATGGCGTTGCAGCACACGCCGTGGGGAGCCCAGGCCTCGGACTGGGAGCGGGTGAGCGAGACCAGGCCGCCCTTGGCGGCGCCGTAGCCGCCGCTGTTGCCGAACGCGCGGATCGCCTGCTGGGAGGCGATATTGATGATCCGCCCCCAGCCGCGCCCGGCCATCGCCGGGCCGAAGCGCTGGCCCAGCAGGAAGGGGGCGGTGAGGTTGACGGCCATGAGCCGGTCCCAGCCGGCGGTGGCCAGCTCGGCCAGCGGCGGGCGGATGTTGAGGCCGGCCGCGTTCACCACGATGTCGGGCTCGCCGAACGGGGCGGCGGCCGCGGCCGCCGCCCGCTCCACGCCGGCCCGGCTGGCGAGGTCGGCGCTGACCCACGTCACCTGGCAGCTGCCGGCCCGCAACTGCGCGGCGGTGTCAGCGAGCGCCGCCTCCGTCCGTGCCAGCAGGACCACCTGCGCGCCCGCCCGTCCCAGCGCCCCGGCCATGGCCCGGCCGATGCCCGAGCTGCCCCCGGTTACCAGCGCGACCCTGCCCTCCAGCGAGAACAGCCCGTCGAGATAGCCGGTCATGGCCGGGTGCGCCAGGGTGGGGCCGCCCGGCTATGCACGGTCATGGCCCCGCTCGCCCACATCGCGGATCACAGCGTCGCGGGGTGGGCGCGGAGGTCAGAGGGCGGGGCGGGCGCCGACGAGCTGCAGGGCGCGGGCCGCCAGCCGGCAGCCGCTCGCCAGTGCCTCCATCGGCGGCTTCTTGTCCAGCCACGGCGGGAGGAACCCGGCGCAGAACGCGTCCCCGCCGCCCGTGCCGTCCACGTACCTCTCCAGCGGCTGAGCGGGGACCCGGACCGGGTCCCGCCCGTTGGCGAACACGGCGCCGTCGGGGCCGAGCTTGACGACCACCTGCGGATACCAGGCGGTCAGCACCCGGATCGCCTGCATCGGGTCGTCCCGCCCGGTGAGCACGGTCGCCTGGGCGCTGTTCACGAACAGCAGGTGGGCGCCGCCGGTCAGGTCCAGGTACGGCTCGGCCCCCATCCGCTCCAGCGGCGCGGCGGAGGCGCCGTCGACCGAGACGCTCATGTCCGCCTCGAGTGCCCGCTCCATCGCGGTCACGGCGGCCGACCGCGAACCCTCGTTCAGCAGTGTGTAGCCGGAGATGTGCAGGTGGCATCCGGGGGTGAAGAGGTCCTTGGGCAGGTCGTCGGGTGACAGGACGGCGTTGGCGCCGGGGTCGGAGAGCATGGTGTGGTCCCCCTTGTGGGTGACCATCACCACGCAGGTGCCGGTCGGCCGCTCGGGATCCATCACCAGCCGGGCGTCGACGCCGTAGCCCATCAGCTCCATGTCCCTGTTGCGCCCGGCGATGTCGGCGCCGCGCCGTCCCACGAACGCCACCTCAGCGCCGTCCACGGCGAGCCACGCGGCGATGTTGGCGCCGGAGCCGCCACCGTGCATGGTCACAGTGGCGGGGGTGTCGCTGCTCTTCGCAAGCGGAAGCGCAGCATGGGCGACCGTGTCAGTCATCAGGTCACCAACGACGACAACACGCGTCATGTTTCACCACCTTGATCACTGGAACGGAGGCCGGTGACGCGACCAGCCCGCGCTGGGCGCAGGGCTGGCGGATTAAAACCTAACACGGTGGGCGAGCCCGGCTGGCGGCGTTCGCAGCGGAATCCGCACTTGCGGCGGGCACCACGTCACCAGTGGCCGCAGCGGTAACAGCGGTGCGCCCCATGGCGGATGGCAGGCCGGGCGGCGCACAGCCGGGACCGTTCCCGCCAGCGGGCCGGCATACCCTAGGGTCGCTCAGAGCAGGGGAGGCCGCTGGGGCGGGGGAGCCGCTCAGGGCCGGGAGGAGGTGGCGAGGATATGGCGTGGACGTGGCGGTTCGAGAAGATGGACGGGACGCCGGCCACGGCACGGGACCTGCCGAAGGAGACCTTCAGCAGCCAGAGTGACGCGGAGACCTGGCTCGGCGAGAGCTGGCGCGGGCTGCTGGAGGCGGGCGTGGACCAGGTGACGCTGCTGGAGGAGGACCGGGCCGAGTACGGCCCGATGAGCCTGCATCCAGAGGACTAGCCGGTCTCGCGCCGCCTGACGCTGGCCGGGCCGTCAGAAGCTGTCGCCGGGCTTGATCCGCGGCTTGGGCATCCGCAGCTGCCGGATCTGCAGCGCGCGCATGGCGGCATACAGCCGCACCCCCTGGGTGCTCTCCCCGGGCAGCCGCTCGGTGGCGAGGGCGCGGGCCCGGCGGCCGATGAAGAACCCCTCCACCAGCATGATCAGCACGGCGGCCATGACCAGCAGCGGGACCATGCCCTGCACCAGCGGGTTGCGGATGAACAGCAGCGCCAGCAGGACGACCAGGCCGTACATGTAGAACTCGCTCAGCCGGCGCCGGGAGTCCACGTAATCGCGGGTCAGCGCCCTGACCGGGCCCCTGTCCCGGGCCGGCAGCGCCCACTGCTCGCCCTTCTGCATGGCCTGCTGCCTGCGGGCACGATCCTGGCGCTGGCGATCCCGGTACTGGCGGTTCGCCTCTTTCCTGTCGCCGGGGGCGCTGACGGGACGGCGGCGGCGCTCGGCCTCGCTGCGCTTGGGCGTCGGCCTGCCCTTGGCAGCCGTGGTCGCGCGGGCCGTCGCTGACGAGGCCGGCTCGCTGTCTTCGGGCGCGCCAGCGGCATCGGTGGCGGGGGGGTCCGCGGTGGCGGCCTGACGTCGTCGGAACACGCGGCCAGCTTACCGGGACCAGCGCCGCCCGTGACCGCGATGCGCGGCCCGTGTCAGCGACATCTGCCAGCGCCGGGCCGCGTCCTGGAGGTCGTAATGACTGCCGCACCGATCACCGCGTAGGCTGAATGGACCAGTCCTGGGAAACCGCGGCCGCAAGGACGGGGCACGTGCCCGCGGCATCACGGGACCGGCCGGCGGCGGTCGTTGACAATGAAGGGGAAAGGTCGCGCCCATGAGCGTGATGAAGCGGGTTTCGCTGATCTTCAAGTCCAAGGCCAACAAGGCCCTGGACAAGATGGAAGACCCACGCGAGACCCTGGACTACTCCTACCAGCGGCAGCTGGAGATGCTGACCCAGGTGCGCCGGGGCGTCGCCGACGTGGCCACGTCACGCAAGCGCGTCGAGCTGCAGATGAACGCCCTCCAGCAGCAGCAGACCAAGCTGGAGGGGCAGGCGAAGCAGGCGCTGGGCGCCGGCCGGGAGGACCTGGCCCGGGAGGCACTCAGCCGCCGGGCGGCCCTGCAGAGCCAGTACACCGACCTGGAGACCCAGTACCACTCGCTCCAGGCCGACGAGGAGAAGCTGACCGCTGCCTCGCAGCGGCTCCAGGCGAAGGTGGAGGCCTTCCGCACCCAGAAGGAGACCATCAAGGCCACCTACACGGCGGCGGAGGCGCAGAGCCGGATCGGCGAGGCGGTCACCGGCATCTCGGAAGAGATGGGCGACGTGGGCATGGCCGTCCAGCGGGCCCAGGACAAGACCGCGCAGATGCAGGCGCGGGCGGGCGCGATCGACGAGCTGATGGCGTCCGGGGCGCTGGATGACGTGACCGGCCCGCCGCGCGACGACATCCAGGCCGAGCTCGACCAGATGCGCGGCGGCCAGGACGTGGAACTGGAGCTGGAGCGGCTGAAGGGCGAGATCGGGGGCGCGCCCAAGCGGGAGATCGAGGGCGGCCAGGTGGACGGCGCGGCGCAGGCCAGCCCGGCCACCCCCGCCGAGCAGCCGCAGGCTGGTGAGAGCTCATGATCGTCCGTATCCTCGGCGAGGGCCAGCTCCGGGTCGACGACTCGGCCACGGACGAGCTGAACGTCCTCGACGCCGCGCTGGGAAAGGCGGTGGATGCCGGGGACGAGCAGGCGTTCCGGCCCGCGCTGGCCGCCCTGCTCGGCCGCGTCCGCACGCTCGGCACCCCGCTGCCGGAGGACGCGATCGAGCCGTCGGACCTGATCCTCCCGTACGCCGACGCGGGCCTGGAAGACGTCAGGGAGCTGATCAGCGGCGAGGGCCTGATCCCCGGCTGAGAGAAAATCCTCAGCAGGCGTTCAGGTTGCGTGGTGACAATTCTGGTGTGTCCCGCGCGGGGCGCCCGGCCTGGTCTGCGTCCGCTCTGGGCATAGGGCAGAACGGAATTTTCGGTGCGTCCCGTACGTGATACTGAATGGACGGCCCCGGGTCAGGTGGCCGGAACTGGCGCAGAACGGAGGCGGCGCGATGGCGAAGACCCGCTATGCGCCTGATAGAGGACTCACGGCGCGAATGACCCTGACCATGTTCCTGCTGGGCCTGGTCTTCGTCGCCTTCATCATCATCCTGATCTACCTGCTGTCCGCGTTCGGGGTGGGCAGCGGGGCGATCGTCTTCTTCGCGGTCCTGCTCGGGGCCGGGCTGACGATCGGCTCGTTCTTCTACTCGGACAAGATCGCGCTGAGCGCGGCCCGGGCGGTGGTGGTCGGCCCGGACGACGGCCCGATGGCGGCCAAGGTGCACGGCATCGTGGACCGGCTGTGCGCGCTCGCGGACATGCCCAAGCCGCGGGTGGCCATAGCCCGCTCGCCGATGCCGAACGCGTTCGCCACCGGCCGCAACGCCAGCAAGGCGGTGCTGTGCGTCACCACCTCGCTGATGGACGGGCGGCTGGACGACCGTGAGCTTGAGGGCGTCATCGCCCACGAGATGTCGCACGTCGCGCACAAGGACGTGGCGGTCATGACGATCGCCTCGTTCCTGGGGATCATCGCCGGCCTGCTGGTCAGGTTCGCGTTCTACGGGGAGCTGTTCGGCGGCGGCGGCGGCCGGGGCGGCAACAACAACAACAACGGCGGCGGCGCGATCGTCATGCTGGTCATGCTGGCCGTCGGCATCGTGGTGTACGCGGTCAGCTTCCTGCTGATCCGGCTGCTGTCCCGCTACCGGGAGCTGGCGGCCGACCGGGCCGGCGCGCTGCTCACCGGGCAGCCGTCCGCGCTCGCCAGCGCGCTGACCAAGGTGAGCGGCGACATCGCCAGGATCCCGCAGAAGGACCTGCGCAAGGCCGAGCCGCTGAACGCGTTCTACTTCGCGCCCGCGCTGTCGGGCCGGACCGGCGCGAGCCTGGCCAACCTGTTCTCCACGCACCCCTCGCTGGACCGGCGGCTCAGGCAGCTGTCCGAGATCTCCGAGCAGCTCTCGCGGTAGCCGGTGGGCTTCCTCGACACGCTGCTCGGCCGGACCAAGCCGGTCCCGCCGAAGCTGGATGACCTGTTCGCGGTGCCAACCGCCGCCATCACCCTGCAGGCGGCGATGGGCCTGGTGCCGACCGGCACCGGCTCGGTGTGCTTCCGGGCCGCGGAGGGCCGCGCGTTCACCGATATCGAGGCCGACGTCCGCCAGCTGCTGAGCATGGGCAAAGACGCCGCGCCGGTGGAGCTCACCACCGACAGCTACGGGTTCACCTGGCTGGTCTGCCGCCACACCGCTGACGACATCGAGGCGCTCGTCACCGATCTGCACGCGGTGAACTCCTCGCTGGTGGACGGCGGGTTCGGCCCGCAGCTGCTCTGCACCCTGGTCGGCTTCACCGGCGAAAGCGGCCGGCGGCTCGGCATCGTCTACCTCTACAAGCGGGGCACGTTCTACCCGTTCGCGCCGCTGGAGGGCGAGCACCGGGACAACGCGCTGGAACTCCAGGTGCGGGGCGCGGTCGGTGCGGACCTGAAGATCGAGACGGACCTCAGCCGGTGGTTCCCGGTCTGGGGCGCCCCCGGCCTGTGATCGCATCAACCGGGCGGTCTCGATGAGAGGCTGGTGCTCATGAGTGCGCCCTCGGTGCGTTCCGGCGCCACCCTGCCCGTGAACCGCCGGGGGAGACGCCACGCCGCGCCCACCGGCCCGCGGACCGGCCTGCCCCGGCCGGGCGTGGCCAGGGCCGCCCTGCTCGCGGCGGGGGCCGGGCTGGGGGCCACCACCGCGCTGACGTTCACCGCCGAGACCGCCAGCGAGCTGCATGCCCCCGGCGGGCTGGCCACCTTCGTGGGCAGCCTCACCGGGATGGTCGGCACCTACCTGGCCCTCATGATGGTGCTGCTGATCAGCCGCATCCCGGTGATCGAGCGGGTGCTGGGCCAGGACGGCCTGGTGCGCTGGCACCGGCGGCTCGCGCCGTGGCCGATCAGCCTGCTGGTGGCGCACGCGGTGTTCATCACCGCCGGGGCAGCGCAGGCGGCCCGGAACGGGCTGGGCCGCCAGGTCGGCCTCATGCTCACCAGTTTCCCGGATGTCCTCATCGCCACCATCGGGCTCGGCATCATGTGCCTGATCGGCGTGATCTCCCTCCGCGCCATCCGCAGCCGGCTCAGCCGGGAGACCTGGTGGCTGGTGCACCTGTACATGTACCTGGCGCTGGCGCTGTCCTTCGCGCACGTCATCGCGCTCGGGCCGTCCTTTGTCGGGCACCCGGTCACCCGGCTGGTGTGGTCGCTCGCGTGGGCCGCCACGGCCGGGCTGGTGCTCGCCTACCGCTTCGGCCTGCCGGTCGTGCGGAGCCTGCGCCATCGCCTGGTGGTGACCGAGGTGCGGCCGGAGGGCCCGGGCGTGGTGTCGGTCATCTGCGCCGGGCGGGACCTGGGCAAGCTGCCGGTGGACGGCGGGCAGTTCATGATGTGGCGCTTTCTCACCCGGGGCCGGTGGTGGCAGGCCCACCCGTTCTCGCTGTCGGCCCTGCCGCGGCCCCCGTACGTGCGGCTGACCGTCAAGGCGGTGGGCGACTTCTCGGCCTCCCTGGCCAGCCTGCGCCCGGGAACGCCGGTCATGGTGGAGGGGCCCTACGGGGCGTTCACCCGGCACGCGCAGGTGCGGCCCCGGGCGGTGCTGGTGGCCGGCGGGATCGGTGTCACCGCGCTGCGGGCGCTGCTGGAGGACCTGCCCCGCAACTGTGCGCCGGTGGTCCTGCTGCGGGCCAGCCGCCAGGCGGACCTGGTGCTCGGCAAGGAGGTCTTCGAGCTGGTGCGGAACCGCGGCGGGCGGCTGCACACCCTGGTCGGCAGCCGCGAGCAGGCCAGCATCGATGAACGGTCGCTGCGGCGGCTTGTCCCCGACCTCGACCACCGCGACATCTTCGTCTGCGGGCCGGAAGGTTTCGTGGCCGGTATCGTCGATCTCGTCAAGCGCCTGGGCGTGCCCGACGAAGCCATCCATCACGAGGCGTTCGCCCTCTGAGCACCGGGAGCGCGGTCATGAAGCGGGCATCGTGGTATCTGGTGGCCGGTGTGGTGGCCGGCTTCGCCGGCGTTCTCGCCCTTCACAGCCGGGGCGCCCCGGCGGCGCGGTCCGCGGCCGCCGGGAGCAGCCAGCCCGGCCAGTCCGCCCGGCCCAGCACGGGCCCGTCGGCCAGCTCGCGGCCCAGCCAGCGCGCGGTGGCGGGCGGCGCGGCACGCAGCGCGGCCGGCGCGCTGGAGCAGTACGGCTACGGCGAGCTCGCCGTCAGGGTGACCGTGAGCGGGAACCGGATCACCGACGTGACGGTCCCCGCCCTCAAGACCAACGACCCGACCTCGCAGCAGATCGCCGACCAGGCCATACCGGAGCTGAAGTCGCAGGTGCTCGCCGCCGACAGCGCGGGCATCGACGGGGTCAGCGGGGCGACGTTCACCAGCCGGGCTTACGAGCAGTCGGTCCAGGCGGCCCTGGATAAGCTGCGCGCCAGCTGAGCCGCACGGCAGGTTGGGTCGGTGGGGGATGGGCACAGGCAGCGATCCGGGGCCGGGCCGCCCGGCGCTGCTGACCCACGCGGAGACCGCGATGGGGACCGTGTTCTCGCTCTCCCTGGTGCCGGGGGACCTGCCCGGGCCGGAGCTGCGCTCCGCGCTTGGGGCCGCCTGCGCCGTGCTGCATCGCGCCGACACCGTCTTCAGCACCTGGGACCGGCGGAGCCCGGTGAGCCGCTTCCGGCGCGGCGAGACGGGCCTGGGTGGCCTGCCGCGCGAGGTCGGCCAGGTGGTGGCGGAATGCCATGCCGCCAGGCGGGTGTCCGGCGGCTGGTTCGACCCGTGGGCGATGCCCGGCGGGTTCGACCCGACCGGCCTGGTCAAGGGATGGGCGGTGGACCAGGCGCTGGAGGTCCTGCGCCGGTCCGGGCTGGCCGGCGCGATGGTCAACGGTGGCGGGGACCTGGCCGCCTTCGGATCACCCGCCCCGGGCCGCCGCTGGCGGGTGGGCATCCGCCATCCGTGGCGCGCCGGCGCCCTGGCCGGCATCATCGAGGTCGGGGCCGCGGTGGCGACCTCCGGCTGCTACGAGCGCGGGCCCCACCTCACCGACCCGGCGACCGGCCTGGCTTCCGGCCGCGCCGCGTCCGCCACCGTCACCGGGCCCCGCCTCGCCCTGGCCGACGCCCTGGCCACCGCGGTGGCGGTGGGCGGCGATGAGGCGCTGGCGGTGGTCGGCGGGATCGAGGGATACGCCGCCTACCTGATCCGGCCCGATGGCAGCGAGACGAGCACCGGCGGCATCACCTTCGTCAGCTGAGCCCTGCCCGTCAGCGCCGTGTGCCTGGGGCGTGAGTGACCGGGATCACACCCTCGGCGAGGGCAATCGTTTGTGAAGCCGGGCCCATCCCCCCCGGAATGATCCCGGACGCCCTATGGTTGTGTTGAGGGACCAGCCAGTGCCGCCGCGTGGCGGCAGTCTCCGATGCGGGAGCTAATCCAGATGACGGTTCAGCACGAGGCGACAGCACAGGGTGTCATCCTCACCTCCACGGCAGCAGCCAAGGTAAGCAGCCTCTTGACCGCCGAAGGCCGCGACGACCTGCGGCTTCGCATCGCTGTTCAGCCGGGCGGCTGCTCGGGTCTGCGTTACCAGCTGTATTTCGACGAGCGCGAGATCGATGGCGACATCGACGCCGAGTTCGAGGGCGTGCACGTGGTCACCGACAAGATGAGCGCCCCGTACCTCACCGGAGCCACCATCGACTTCGTCGACACGATCGAGAAGCAGGGCTTCACGATCGACAACCCCAACGCGACCGGGTCGTGCGCCTGCGGCGACTCCTTCCACTAAAGGGACCGCCCAGTTCACCGGGTAACCGCCCGGCGTGGCCGGGGGACGGCGGCTGCAGCGGTGGCCACTGATCCCGCGGGCGGGCATTATGGCCGGGCACGGTCCGGCCGGCCACAGTGCGGCCGGGCACAGTGCGGCCAGGCACGGTGCGGCCAGGCACGGTCCGGCCAGGCACGGTCCGGCCGGGCACAGTGCGGCCGGGTGCCTCCATCGCCTAGAGTGCCGCCGTGCGGATAGCAGTTACCGGGTCGATCGCGACCGATCACCTCATGACGTTCCCCGGCCGTTTCACCGAGCACCTCCTCGCCGACAAGATCGACCGGGTGTCACTGTCCTTCCTTGTCGACGCGCTGGAGATCCGGCGGGGCGGGGTGGCCGCGAACATCTCGTTCGGCCTGGGCGTACTCGGGCTGCGGCCGCTGCTGGTCGGCGCCGTCGGCCCTGACTTCGGCCCGTACCGCGACTGGCTCAGCGGGCACGGCGTCGACTGCGGTGGCGTGCGCGAGTCCGCCCGCCACCACACCGCCCGTTTCATCTGCACCACTGACCTGGACGGCAACCAGATCGCATCGTTCTACCCCGGTGCGATGAGCGAGGACGCCGAGATCGGTCTCGCGCCGCTGGCCGCGCGGATGGGCGGCCTCGATCTGGTGCTCATCGGCGCGAGCGACCCGGCGGCGATGCTCTCGCACACCGAGGAGTGCGGCACGCTCGGCATACCGTTCGCCGCCGACCCGTCGCAGCAGCTGCCGCGGCTGGACGGCCCGCAGGTGTGCGCGCTGGTGGACGGCGCGGCCTACCTGTTCTGCAACGAGTACGAGGAAGCGCTCATCGAGCACAAGAGCGGATGGAGCAGCGCCGACGTCCTGGCCCGGGTCGGTGTGCGGGTGACGACCCTCGGCCCGGCAGGCGCCCGGGTGGAACGGTCCGGCAAGCCGCCCCTGCTCGTCGGGCCGGTGCCCGAGCGGCGCAAGGCCGACCCGACCGGCACCGGGGACGCGTTCCGCGCCGGGTTCCTGGCGGCCATCGGCTGGGGGTTGTCCCTGGAACGGGCGGCGCAGCTCGGCAACCTGCTCGCCGTGACGGTGCTGGAGGTGGCGGGCCCGCAGGAATACGAGCTGAAGCCGGCCGAGACAGCCGAGCGGCTCACGGGCGCCTACGGCCAGCAGGCCGCCGCCGAGGTCGCCGCCCACTACGGCTGACCGGCACGGCGGTAGCGTGGCGTTCATGACAGCCGGCGTGACCGCGAGCGGGTATCAGGGGCCGCCCGAGCTGACCGTGGCGCGCGCCTTCACCTCCTGGACGCTCGACCTGCCGGTGCTCGCCGCCGTGCTGCTCGCCGGGGCGCTCTACCTGGCCGGGGTGTACCGGGTGCGGCGCACGGGCGGCCGCTGGCCGGCCGGGGCGGTGGCCGCCTTCTGCGCCGGAGGGCTGGGGGTCCTCGTCATCGCCACCATGTCCTTCCTGGGCGTGTACCAGGGGGTGCTGTTCTACGCCCGTGCGGTGCAGACCGTCCTGCTGCTGCTGGCCGCGCCCCTGTTCCTCGCGCTGGGGCGCCCGGTGTCGCTGGCGATCGCCAGCCTGCCCCGGGCCGGGCGGCGGGTGCAGGCGCTGGTCGCCAGCCGGGCCGCCCGCGTGCTCACCTTCCCGGCCATCACGGCGCTGGCGGTGGTCCTGGTCGGGTTCGTCCTCTATTTCACGCCCTGGTACGAGGCCGGGCTGCGCAGCGACCTGGTCAGGGAGCTCACCTACCTGGCGCTGCTGGCACCGGGCCTGGTGTTCTTCTGGACGCTGCTGCGGGTCGACCCGGTGCCGAGGGCCTACCCCTACCTGGTGGCCCTGTGGGTCACCGGCGTGGAGGTGGTGGGTGATGCGGTACTCGGGCTGGCCATCATGGCCGACCAGAACCTCATCGCAGGGTCCTATTACCGTGCGCTCGGCCGGCCCTGGGGGCCTGGGCTGCGTGCCGACCAGGTGGTCGGCGGTGGCGCGCTGTGGCTGCTCGGCGACCTGATCGGCCTGCCGTTCCTGGCCGCCATGCTGATCCAGATGGCGCGGGAAGACGACAAGGAGGCGCGGGCGGTCGACGCCGAGCTCGACGCCGCGGACGCGGCTTCAGGCGCCGGTGCCCGGACCGCTGCCGCCGGCGCCACACCGGGCACGCCGGGCCCGGCGCAGCCGTGGTGGCAGAGTGATCCGCGGTTCACCGGCCGCTTCCGCCGCCCCGGCGGCCCATGAACCGGCCACGGCCGGACGGGGGCCCTGCTCCCGGCTATGTCAGTAATTGCGCCTGATCAGGATGGACCAGCCGCGGGGCAGCTCGGTGACGGCGACGAACTCGTGCGATTTCATGGTGCACCAGGCCGGGACATCGGTCTTGGCGGCTGGGTCGTCGGCCAGGACGGCGACCGTCTCCCCGATGGGCACCTCCCGGATCCGCTCGGCGAGCATGATGATCGGGATCGGGCACTTGCGGCCCAGCGCGTCGATGACGAGCACCGGGGTTGGGGAGGTCATGCGGCTAGCCTCTCATCCTCACGCCGGGGCCGTGCGGCCCGCCATGCCACCTGGCCGGCCACGATACCGGCAACCCGGCGGAAACCCCCGGGTACCAAGATCGGCGTGGTGCCCACGCTGGAGCGATACCCGCACGTTGGCACCGGTAAGCACGCCCGCCGTCCGCCGCGGCAATCGGGGGCCCGACACGGCAGGGGGTCCCCGCCGGCGCGGCCCCGGCACACGATAATGTTTCCACGACAGTCTGTAGGACGAGCCATGTGACCAGCCCGTGCAGCCGGGTGTCATCCGCTGGAAGGCAACCTGTGAGTCTCACCCCCAGTGCCCCACGAGGTCGGGGCGCGCACGTTCCGGGCCTGGCGCCCGGCCAGACGGCGGCAGATTCACCGCGCCGGGGACGGGCCAGTCGCTGGCGGCGTGTGCTGCCACTGGCAGCCGTCCTCGCCGCGGTCGTCCCCGGCGTGTCCGGGTGCACGTCCAACGCCTTCACCCGGCTCGGCTGGCCGGTCCCGGTCACCAAGCAGGGCCAGGTCGCGCTGACCCTGTGGCAGGGTTCCTGGATCGCGGCCTGGGCGGTCGGGGCGGTCGTGTGGGGGCTGATCATCTGGGCGATCATCTTCCACCGCAAGCGCACGGACCGGCCGCCTCACCAGGTGCGTTACAACCTGCCGATCGAGATGCTCTACACGGTCGTGCCGTTCATCATGGTCGGCGTCCTGTTCTACTTCACGGCCCGGGACGAGAACTACATCAACAGGCTGCCCCCCCGCCCCGACGTGGTGGTCAACGTGATCGGCTACCAGTGGAGCTGGCAGTTCCAGTACCCGCAGTACAGCGTGCCGCGGTCGGTGACCCGGGACGTGACGATGAACGGGGAGCCGTGGATACCGGGGAACGGGACCAGGCAGCTGCCGCTGCTGGTGATCCCGACCAATAGGACCGTGCGCTTCAACCTGACCTCGACCGACGTCATTCACGCGTTCTGGATCGTCCCGTTCGAGTTCAAGCGCGACGTCATCCCGGGCCACCCGAACCACTTCCAGGTCACCCCCACCCGGACCGGGACGTTCATCGGCCGCTGCACCGAGTTGTGCGGCCTCTACCACAGCCGGATGCTTTTCGTTGTGAAGATCGTCACCCCGGCGCAGTTCCACGTGTGGATCACTGCGCAGCAGGCAGCGCAGAGCAAGGCAGCAGGGAGCGCCCAGTGACCACGCTCGAGCAACAGTCCGCCCTGCCGGTGACGGCGCCGCGCAACTCGCGCAAGGGCTCCATCATGGCCGACTGGCTGTCCTCCACCGACCACAAGGTGATCGGGCACCTGTACCTGATCACGTCGTTCGGGTTCTTCCTGGCCGGCGGCCTGATGGCGATGATCATGAGGCTCCAGCTCTTCGAGCCGGACAACCACGTCGTGTCCGACCAGCAGTACAACGAGCTGTTCACCATGCACGGCACGATCATGCTGCTGCTGTTCGCCACCCCGCTGTTCGTCGGGTTCGCGAACGAGATCATGCCGCTGCAGATCGGCTCGCCCGACGTCGCGTTCCCGCGGCTCAACCTGTTCAGCTACTACGCGTTCCTGTTCGGCGGGCTGATCCTGCTCGCCAGCTTCCTGGCGCCGGGCGGGGCCGCCGCGTTCGGCTGGTACGCGTACTCGCCGCTGACCAGCGCGGTCGCGTCCCCGGGGATCGGCGGCGACATGTGGATCATGGGCCTGACCCTGTCCGGGTTCGGCACCATCCTGAGCGGTGTCAACTTCGTCACCACGATCATCTGCATGCGCGCTCCGGGCATGACCATGTTCCGGATGCCGATCTTCACCTGGAACATCCTGCTCACTTCGATGCTGGTGCTGATGGCGTTCCCGGTGCTGGCGGCGGCGCTGCTGGTGCTGGAGATCGACCGCAAGCTCGGTGCCCAGGTGTTCAGCTCGGCCAACGGCGGCGCTGTCATGTGGCAGCACCTGTTCTGGTTCTTCGGCCATCCCGAGGTCTATATCGTGGCGATCCCGTTCTTCGGGATCGCCACCGAGGTGCTGCCGGTGTTCAGCCGCAAGCCGTGCTTCGGGTACAAGGGGCTGGTCGCCGCGACCGTGGCGATCGCCGGGCTGTCGATGACGGTCTGGGCGCATCACATGTTCACCACCGGCGCCGTGCTGCTGCCGTTCTTCTCGTTCATGACGTTCCTTATCGCGGTGCCGACCGGGGTGAAGTTCTTCAACTGGGTGGGCACGCTGTGGCGCGGGCAGATCAGCTTCGAGGCGCCGATGCTGTTCATCCTCGGTTTCCTCGTCACGTTCCTGTTCGGCGGGCTGACCGGGGTCATCCTCGCCTCACCGCCGCTGGACTTCAACGTCAGCGACTCCTACTTCGTCGTGGCCCACTTCCACTACGTGCTCTTCGGCACCGTGGTCTTCACGATGTTCGGCGGCTTCTACTTCTGGTGGCCCAAGTTCACCGGGAAGATGCTCGACAACCGGCTGGGGGTCTGGCACTTCTGGACCTTGTTCATCGGCTTCCACATGACCTTCCTGGTCCAGCACTGGATCGGCGTCGAGGGGATGCCGCGGCGGGTGGCCAACTACCCGTTCCTGCCGCACGAGGTGACCACGCTGAACCAGATCTCGAGCGTCGGCTCGTGGATCCTCGGCGCGTCCACGCTCTTCTTCATCTACAACGTGTACAAGACGGCGCGGTACGGCGAGCGGGTCACCGCCGACGACCCGTGGGGCTACGCCAACTCGCTGGAGTGGGCGACGTCCTGCCCGCCGCCGCGGCACAACTTCACGTCCATCCCGCGCATCCGGTCCGAGCGTCCCGCGTTCGACCTGCACTACCCGCAGATCAAGTCGGGACGGCCCGACCGCACATCCATCCCGGCGTCCCGGTGAGCGCGGGCATGCCCGGGAAGCAGGTGCCAGTGAGCCGCGGCGGCACGACAGAGGTGTCTGATGAAGGTTGAAGGGTTCCTGTTCGTCGGCTGTGCCGTGTTCTTCGCCGTCATGGACGTCATCTACTGGCACTTCTCGAAGGACCCGACCGGGACCACGGCGCTGGCCATGGCCGTGGGGCTGGCCTTCCTCACCGGCTTCTACCTCCTGTTCACCGGGCGGCGGCTGCCGCCCCGGGCGGAGGACGTGCCCGACGCCGAGATCAGCGACGGCACCGGCGAGCTCGGCTTCTTCAGCCCGCACAGCTGGTGGCCGCTGATCACCGGGATGTCCTCGGCGCTCGCGGCGCTCGGCGTGGCGATCGGCTGGTGGCTCTTCCTGATCGGGATGCTCTTCGTCCTGCTCTCGGCGATCGGCTTCGTCTTCGAGTACTACCGCGGGCAGTACGCGCACTGAGACCGCGGCTGGTACGCACGCTGCGGACCCGGGCTGCGCAAGCTGCCACCGGGACAGCAGGCCCCCGTCTGGGCGGCGGAGCCCGGCTACATCGGCCTGGACACCCATGACGTGCCGCACCAGCGCGCCGTCTCGCACCACTTCACCTTCGGCGCCGGCCAGCGGGCACGGCTGTTCCGCGGCCCGCACCGTGACATCTGGCCTTCGGAACTGGACCTGATGGCTCAGCTCGCCGGGTTCGAGCTAGCGGCGCGGCACGCCGACTGGGCCGGGGCCGGGCTCACCGCCGCATCCCACGTCCCGGCCTGCCGGCTCCCGGCGGCCTGGCGCTGACTGGCGGATCATGACCGGCTGGCCCGTCGTGCGGTGGCCCCATGCCCGGGGCCACCGGGTCAGTGGCCGGTTTCCTCGCCGTCCGTGCCGCCCTGCTGGGCGGCGGGCTCAGTGGCTGCCTGCTCGCCAGCGGTGACCGCCGCGGGCGCGGAGTGCCCGTTCCCATGGCCGTCGCCGTGCCCGTTCCCGTGCCCGTCGCCCTCGATGGGGATGCCCTCGGTGAGGACCCGGTTGAGACCCAGCCGCAGCCTGCCCAGGGGGCCCCTGGTCCCCGGGGCAGGGATCTCGCCGGTGTCCCCGGCCGCCGGTGACGCGGGCAGCTGCGGCGCGCCCACCCGGTTGTACTCCAGCACGGCCTGCGTCTCCTCGTCCACCGGCCGGGTCAGCTCGACGTACTCGCCGGTCGGCAGCTGGCGGATGACGCCGGTCTCGACCCCGTGCTCGAGCAGGTGGGCGTCCTTACGCTGCAGGCCGAGGCAGATCCGCTTGGTCACCCAGTAGGCCACGACCGGCCCGAGGAAGACGGCGAACCGGGCGATCCAGGTCAGCGTGAAGAGCGGGATCTGGAGCTGGTCGGCGATGATGTCGTTGGCGCCTTCCAGCCACAGGACCCCGTAGAAGGTGATCGCGGCCATCCCGACCGCGGTCCGGGTCGCCGCGTTGCGTGGCCGGTCGAGGACGTGGTGCTCACGGTAGTCCCCGGTGACCCATTGCTCGAGGAACGGCCACAGCGCCGCCCCGGTGAAGATGATGCCGAGCGGCAACAGCGCGGGGATGAACACGTTGAACGCGAACGTGTGCCCGAGGACGTTCCACTCCCAGGCGGGCATGATCCGCAGCGCGCCCTCCAGCGCCCCCATGTAGAAGTCGGGCTGGGACCCGGCGGTGATCCCGGACGGGTTGTACGGGCCGAACAGCCAGATCGGGTTGATCTGCGCGAACGTGGACAGCAGCGCCAGCACGGCGAAGATGAAGAAGAAGAACGCCCCGGTCTTGGCCATGAAGTACGGGTACATCGGCGCGCCGACCACATTGGTGTTGGTGCGGCCCTTGCCCGGCATCTGGGTGTGCTTCTGATGGAACATGAAGAACAGGTGCGCGGAGATCAGCGCCAGCAGTATGCCGGGGATCAGCAGCACGTGGATGATGTACAGCCGGGGGATGATGAGGTGCCCGGGGAACTCCCCGCCGAACAGGAAGAACGACCCGTAGGTGCCGACGATCGGGATGGACTGCAGCACCCCCTGGGTGATCTTCAGCCCGGTCCCGGACAGCAGGTCGTCGGGGAGCGAGTAGCCGAACAGCCCCTCCAGCATCCCGAGCGTGAACAGCGCGATCCCGATCAGCCAGTTGAACTCGCGCGGCTTGCGGTAGGCGCCGGTGAAGAACACCCGCAGCATGTGCACCATGATCGCGGCCATGAACAGCAGCGCCGCCCAGTGGTGGATCTGCCGCATGAGCAGCCCGCCGCGGACGTCGAAGCTGATGTTCAGGGTGGACGCGTACGCCTCGCTCATCCGCACCCCGCGCAGCGGCGTGTAGGCGCCGTGGTAGACCACCTCGGTCATGCTCGGCTGGAAGAACAGCGTCAGGAAGGTGCCGGTGAGCAGCAGGATGATGAAGGAGTAGAGGGCGATCTCCCCGAGCAGGAACGACCAGTGGTCGGGGAAGATCTTCCGCAGGAACCCGCGCACCGGCCGCGCCGTGCGGAGCCGGTCGTCGAGGAACCTGCCGGTGCCGTCGAGTAGTGCGTCGGTGGTCTTGCTCATCCCCGCTCCCAGAAGCTCGGGCCGACGGGCTCATGGTAGTCACTCGTGGCGATCAGGTAGCCGGCCGCGTCGGTGCCGAGCGGCAGCTGCGGCAGCGGGCGGGCGGCGGGCCCGAAGATGACCTTCGCGCCGCGGGCGGCGTCGAACGTGGACTGGTGGCAGGGGCACAGGATGTGGTGCGTCGTCTGCTCGTACAGCGCGACCGGGCACCCGACGTGCGTGCAGATCTTGGAGTAGGCGACGATGCCGTCCACCGTCCAGTTCAGGTTCGTCGGCGGCAGGAGCTGGCCGGGCGCGAACTTGAGGATGATGGTGGTCGCCTTCGCCAGGGCGTCGAGGTTGTCCTGGTACCCGTCCGGGACGACCGTGATCATCTGCCCCGGGATGGCGAAATCCGCCGGCCGCAGCGGCGTGTTGGGCCCGTAGACCAGCAGCCGCATCCCCTTGCGCCAGGCGGTGTGGCGCAGGCTCGTCCCCGGCAGCGGGCCCATGTCGCGCAAGAGAACGATCGGGGCGAGCGCGAGCGGCACGGTGGCCGCGATCAGCGTCCGCCGCACCAGCTTCCGCTTGGCGAACCCGCTGGCCTCGGCGCCCTCGGTGAAGGTCTTAGCGAACTCCGCCCGCTGCTGCGGGGTCGAGGCGAGCGGCTTGCGCTCCTCGGTCAGCTCCACCTGCGGCATCAGGAACCGGACCCAGATGACCGCGCCCACCGCCAGCGCGCCGAAGGCAACCGACATGGCCAGGCCCAGCACCAGGTTGGAACGCGCGGTGCCGCTGACCGTGCCCACCTCCAGCCCGACGTAGGCGGCGATGAACCCGATGCTGGCCAGCATCGACAGTATGAACAGCGCCGCCACCACGCGTTCGGCCCGCTTCGCCTGCGGCAGGTTCGCCGGCTCGGCTGGGAGCTCACGCGGCGCAGGTGGCTCACCCTCGCCCGGCGGTGCCTCCAGCAGGGTCCTGGCCCGGGCGGGCGGGGGAGTGCCGATCACCCGGTGCGGGGCCCGCGACTCCGGCAGCTCGTCCGCGCCGTTCCCGGCCGGGAGCTGCTGCTCGCTGCCTTCAGTCTCGCTCATGCTTCCCGTCGCTTCATCGTGATCCATATCGCGGCGAACACCAGCGCGGCGATCCCGCCGAGGAAGGCCACCAGCCCCTCGGTCACCGGCCCGACCCGGCCCAGGCTGAAACCGCCCGGGTTCGGCTCGGCGCGGACCGTGGTGACGTACGCGATGATGTCGCGCTTCTGGGCCGGGGTGACGGTGGTGTCGCTGAACACGGGCATGGCCTCCGGGCCGGTCAGCATCGCCTCATACATCTGCGTCGGGGTCGAATGGGTCAGCGCCGGCGCGTACTTCCCGTTGGTAAGAGCGCCGCCCGCGCCTGCGAAGTTGTGGCACTGCGCGCAGTTGGTGATGAACAGCTGCTGGCCCAGCGCCAGATCGGCGCCTCCCGTGCTCACCTGAGCGGCCGAGGGGATCGCCGGGCCACCGCCCAGGGAGGAGATGTAGTCCGCGACCTGGTGGATCTGCGCGGTGGTGAACACCACCGGCTTGCGCGGCATCTCCGCGTCGAGGTCCTTGCCGGGCATCCGGCCGGTGCTCATCTGGAAGTCCACGGCGGCGGCGCCGACGCCGACCAGGCTCGGCCCGGCCGTGGTGCCCTGGGCGTTCATGCCGTGGCAGGAGGAGCAGGTGTCGGCGAAGATGGCCTGGCCCTTGGCGATGTCGGCGGCTGACGGGCCGCCGGCCGTGGCCGCGGTGGCCGCGCTGCCGGCCCCGGTGATGGCGGCGTACACGACGCCGACGGCCACGAGGCCCGCGATGAGGACGGCGTACCCGGCGGCCGGGTGCCGGCGCCGCGGCTTCTTCCCGCTCAACTTCTTGCCTCGGTTTCGCTCAGGGGACATGAGAGGTCGGTGGCTCATCAGTGGATCAGGTAGATGGTCGTGAACAGGCCGATCCACACGACATCGACGAAATGCCAGTAGTAGGAGACGACGATGGCGCTGACCTGCTGCTCCTGGGTGAAGGTCTTGGCGGCGTAGGTGCGTCCCAGCAGGAACAGGAACGCGATCAGGCCGCCGGTCACGTGCAGGCCGTGGAACCCGGTGGGGATATAGAACACCGAGCCGTACCCGCTGGAGGACAGGGTCAGGCCCTGGTCGCGGATGAGGGAGAGGTACTCGAATCCCTGACCGCAGATGAAGTACAGGCCCATGAAGAACGTGAGCACGTACCACTCGCGCAGGCCCCAGCGGGCGGGGTTGAAGATGCTGCCCGAACGCCGGATCTGGCCGCGCTCGACCGCGAACACGCCCATCTGGCAGGTGACGCTGGACAGCAGCAGCACGAGGGTGTTGACCGTGCTCAGTTTCAGGTCGAGGTGGGCACCGGGCCACGGGAGCCCCTGGCTCTTGTCGACCGAGCGGATGGTGAAGTACATCGCGAACAGTGCCGCGAAGAACATGAGCTCAGAAGACAGCCACACGATGGTGCCGACGCTGACCAGGTTGGGCCGGCTGGTCGGGGACCGGGGCGGTATCTTCGTCGCGGATGCTGTGGCCACGAGGGTCATTATTACGACATCCCGTAGGCGAGCGTTGGCCGACCCCCCGTGTCGGTGCCGGCGAATGCCGGCCAGTCCCCGGGGTCGGTACGATCCACTGCATGAAGGTCGCCATTTACAGCCATGACGCGGACACCCGCGCGCGGATCCGGCTCGCCATCGGGCGCCGCCCGGCGCCCGATGTGCCCGAGGCAGAGATCATCGACGTGGCCACCGATCCCGCGCTGTTCCGGCTGCTCGACGCGGGTGGCGCGGACGTCATGGTGCTGGATGGCGAGGCGCAGCCAGCCGGCGGCATGGGGGTCTGCCGGCAGGCCAAGGACGAGATCCACGACTGCCCGCTGGTGCTGCTGATCATCGGCAGGCCGGACGACGGCTGGCTCGCCACCTGGTCCGGCGCGGACGCGGTGATCAGCCACCCCATCGACCCGCGGGCGCTGGCCAGCGCCCTGGCCGGCCTGATGCGCCAGCGCGGCGCGGTGGCCCAGGCCTGAGCCCCTGCTTCCCGCCGCCGCCCGCTACCGGACAACCAGGGCGCCAAACGACAAGGCCGCCCGCCCACCTGCCCCAACCGCTGACCTGGCCCCGAGGGGGCACCTATGGACGAACCTGCTACCTGGCCCGCGCTGATCGGCGCGCTGATCAGGGGGGAAACCCTCACCTCCGCCCAGACCGCCTGGGCCATGAGCGAGATCATGGAGGGCGCGGCGACGCCGGCCCAGATCGCCGGGCTCGGCGTGGCGCTGCGGATGAAGGGTGAGACGGCCGCCGAGGTGAGCGGGCTGGCCCAGACGATGCTGGACCGGGCCACCCCGATCAGCGTGCCGGGCCCGCTGGTGGACCTGGTCGGCACCGGCGGGGACGGCGCGCACACGGTCAACATCTCCACCATGGGGGCGATAGTCGCCGCCGCGGCGGGCGCGCGGGTGGCCAAGCACGGCAACCGCGCGGCCACCTCCGCCTGCGGGGCGGCGGACGTGCTGGAGGCGCTCGGGGTCGTGATCGACATCGCGCCCCGGTCCAGCGCGCGGCTGGTGGAGGAGGTGGGGATCGCGTTCCTGTTCGCGGCGCTGTATCACCCGGCCCTGCGGCACGCCGCGGTGCCGCGGCGCGAACTGGGGGTGCCCACCGTCTTCAACTTCCTCGGCCCGGTGGCCAACCCGGCCCGGCCCAGTGCGCAGGCGGTCGGGGTCGCCGATCCGCGGATGGGCCCGGTCATCGCCGGGGTGCTGGCCGGGCGGGGCTGCTCGGCCCTGGTGTTCCACGGCGACGACGGGCTGGACGAGCTGACCACGGCGGACACGTCCACGGTGTGGGTGGTGCACGCCGGCTCGGTGAGCCGGGCCGTCCTCGACCCCGCCGCGCTGGGGCTGCCAGCGTCCAAGCCCGGCGACCTGCGCGGCGGTGACGCGGTGCACAACGCGGCGGTCGTCCGCGCGGTGCTGGCCGGTGAGACCGGCCCCATCCGCGACACCGTGGTGCTCAATGCCGCCGCCGCGCTGGCCGCTGCCGCCGGCGTGGCCGGTGCCGGGGACCTGGAGCAGGCGCTCGCCGATGGCTGCGCCCGGGCGTCGGCCGCCCTGGACTCAGGCGCCGCCCGCGCGCTGCTGGAGCGCTGGGTGGACGCGAGCCAGCGGCTGGCCAGCGAGGCCGGGACCTGAATCGCCCACGGTCACAGGGGCGGCGCTGGCCTGCGCCGCTGCGGCTGGGGCGGGGGTCAGGTGGTCTCCGGGTAGCCGAGGGCGAACGCGGCTTCGAGGTCGTGCCGTGAATAGGTACGGAACGCGATGTGCGTCTCGGTGTGGGTGACGCCGGGCACCCGGTTCAGCGTGCCGGGTATGACGTCGGCCAGCTCCTCGTGCGCGCGGACCCGGACCAGTGCCACCAGATCGAACTCACCGGTGACGGAGTAGACCTCACTGACCTGTGGGATCTGGGCTATCGCCTCGGCCGTTTCCGGGATGCGCGCCACGTCGGCTCTCACCAGGACGATCGCGGTGACCACGTCTGCCTCCTCGGGCGCCGATCCCCAGCCGTCGCCGGTAGCGTACCCCCCGCCCGGCTGCCCGCGGATCTTGAGCCCGCCACCATGTCCAGGGCTTCAGCACTGCCCACCGGAGCCGGGGCTTCCTGGTGCCCAGCGCGGTCAGCTGCGCGAGCGTGGTGATGCCGGCCGCGGAAAGCCTGGGCAGCAGGCCCAGCAGCACGTCCGCGGTGGCCAGCGCGTCCGCGAGGGCACGGTGACGGGGAGCCGTCCGCGCCCTGAAGAACGCCGCGAGGGTGGACAGCTTGCGGTCGGGCACCTCGTCCTCGCTGAGCACCCGGCGGGCGAGCTCTACCGTGTCCACCACCGGGAAGTCCGGCCAGGGCAGGTCACAGTACCGGCACGCGGCCCGCAGGAATCCGACGTCGAACGGTGCGTTGTGGGCGGTGAGCACCCCGCCGCGCGCGAACGCCAGGAAGGCGGGCAGCACCTGCTCCAGCGGGGGCGCCGCCTCGACCATCGCGTCGCTGATGCCGGTGAGCGCCGTGACCTGCTCGGGAATCGCACTGCCGGGGTTGACCAGCGAGGAGAACTGGCCAAGCAGCTGGCCGGCGCTGACCCTGACGGCGCCTATTTCGGTGATCCGCTCCTCGTCCGGAGACCAGCCGGTCGTCTCCACATCGACGATGACGAAGTCGATCTCATCGAGCGGCCGGCGCCGGGCCGGCGCCGGCGCGCCGTCCGCTGCCGTTTCCCAGGTGATCACGGGGCAACGGTAGGACGAGGTACCGACAGTCCTGCCCAGGCGCGCCGGCGCTGCGTTTGTCTGCCTCCTCGCGGGCGCTTCGCTGGCTTCGGGAGGCGGGTCCTCGGCGCCGGGACACCGCTTGCGCGGCGTTCGGCCCGGCGCCTGCGGCGTCGCGGGCCGGTCCGCGGCCGGGGCGAAGGCCCTCACCTGCTGCCTCCCTCGCGGGCGCTTCGCCCTGCTGAGGTCATGGCGGAGGAATGTCAGTGGTCTCTCCTAGCGTGTGGCCATGCCGGATGCGATGGCCGTGCCCGATGGAGGCGATCATGCTGATTGACTGCGAGCGGTGTGAGATGCGTGACGTCGCCTGCGCTGACTGCGTGGTCACGGCGCTGCTCCGGCTGCCGGGCCAGCGGGGCCGCTCCGGGCGGCCGGCCCAGATCGGTGAGGCGGAACGGCGTGCCCTGCGTGTGCTGGCGGACGCCAAGCTGGTGTCACCACTTCGGATGCGGGCGCCGGTGGCACGGGCATCCTGACCAGCAGGGGACGCCATAGGCGGCCCAGGACACGTTCCGGCTGGCAAAACCTGGGACGGGAGTGCGCGAAGCGGTTGAATTCGTCCGCTGCGTTTCACTAATGTCAGCCCCGGCTGGATTACTCCGCAGTTGTCATGATGACGACGGTGATCTGGCCACCGCCGAAGCCCCGGCCCCGCCCTGCGGTCAGCCGGGATCCGGAGACCCACCGGAGGGCGGCCTCGGTTTCCCCGCTAGAGGCGCCTCCGCGGGTAAGCCGGCCGCTGCCGTTCCCTGGCCACGCCGTAGGGCACTGGCCCGGCCGCCCGGCCCCGGGTAGCTCCACCGGTTCGGCGGGGGCGGGAAGAAGGAGCGTGTCACCGCGTGGGTACGCATCCACTCATCCGGGTTCCCCAGATCCGCCGCGGCATTTTCATCGCTGCCGCGGCGCTCGCCGCCGCCGGGCTGATCATCACCGGCGGGGCGGCGGGGGCGGCGCCCCAGCCTTCCGTCGCCCAGGCGCAGGCCAAGCTCAACAAGCTGACCGCCCAGGAGAACGTGCTCATCCAGCGGTACGACCAGGTGACGGAGGAGCTGTCCGCGGCTAAGCAGCGGCTGAAGCTGGTCGACCAGGCGCTCGCCAGGGACTGGATCCAGTACCACGCCATGCAGGGCGCGATCGGGGCTATCGCCTCGGCCGCCTACGAGAACGGCAGCATGAACTCCCCGCTGGGCGTGCTGACCGCGGGCGACCCGCAGACGGTCCTGGCACAGTCGGCGATCCTGACCCACCTGTCCACCACCCGCCAGGACCAGCTTGAGCAGGCCAGCCTGGTGACTGGTGCGCTGACCGACGCGAAGCAGAACGTCCAGCGGACCGAATCGGCCGTGGCCGACCTCAAGCACCAGCTGTCGCAGCAGCGGGCGAGCCTGAACAAGCTCATCACCAAGCAGAAGGGCATCCTGTCCACCCTCACCGAGCAGCAGCAGGCCGACCTGATCGGCGGCGGCGCGATCATCGGCGGGACCGACACCGTCCCCACCAACACCCAGGCCGGCCAGGCGGTGGCGTACGCCTTCGCGCAGCTGGGCTGCCCGTACGTCTTCGGTGGCACCGGTCCGTGCGCGGACGGGTACGACTGCTCCGGGCTGATGATGCAGGCATGGGCGTCGGCCGGGATCGCCATCCCGCGCACCAGCGAGGCGCAGGCCGGCCTGCCGTCGGTGCCGGAGTCCGCGCTCCAGCCCGGCGACATCCTGGAGTTCGCCGGTGACAGCCACGTGGGCATGTACGTGGGCGGCGGGATGCTCATCGACGCGCCCCAACCCGGGGAGAACGTCGAAGAGGTCAGCCTCTCGAACTCCTGGTACGCGGCGAACTATGACGGTGCCGTCCGGCCCTGACCTTCCCCAGGCAGGTCCGTAGCCCGGCCGGGCACGTCCTAGAATCGCTCCCGCTACCGTCGACGCGCGGCGTGTGAGCCTGGGAGAGCGATGCCGAAGGTCCTGATCGTGACCAACGATTTCCCGCCGCGGGCCGGCGGGATCCAGTCCTTCGTGCATGCCCTGGCGGTGCGGCTGCCAGCGGGCAGCGTGACCGTTTACGCGCCCGCCTGGGAGGGGGCGGCCGAGTTCGACGCGGCCCAGCCGTTCCCGGTGGAGCGCCACCCCACGTCCTTGATGCTGCCCGTGCCGTCGGTGGCGCGCCGGGCGGCACGGCTGCTCGCCCGGGATGGCTGCGACACGGTGCTGTTCGGCGCGGCCGCGCCGCTGGGCCTGCTCGCACCGTCGCTGCGGCGGGCCGGTGCGCGGCGGCTGGTCGCCATCACCCATGGGCACGAGGCGGGATGGGCGGTGCTGCCCGGCGCGCGCAGCCTGCTGCGGCGCATCGGCGACGGGGTGGATACGGTCACCTACCTCGGTGAGTACACCCGGCTGCGGCTCGCCAGGGCACTGTCCCCGGCGGCGGCGGGGCGGATGACCCAGCTCGCGCCGGGGGTCGACCCGCAGGTCTTCCATCCCGGAGCGGGCGGCGCGGCCATCCGGGAACGGCTCGGCCTGGCCGGCCGGCCGGTGGTGGTCTGCGTGTCACGCCTGGTGCCGCGCAAGGGCCAGGACACGCTGATCCGGGCCTGGCCGCAGGTCCGCGCCGCGGTCCCGGACGCGGCGCTGCTGCTGGTCGGCAGCGGCCCGTACGCCCGCAGGCTGCGGCGGCTTGCCAGCAGGCTCGGGGTGGCCGGCTCGGTCACGTTCACCGGGGCCGTGCCCTGGCCCGAGCTGCCCGCCTACTACGACGCCGGGGACGTGTTCGCGATGCCCTGCCGCACCCGCAGGCGCGGCCTGGACGTCGAGGGCCTCGGCATCGTCTACCTGGAGGCGTCCGCCACCGGCCTGCCGGTGGTCGGCGGTGACTCCGGGAACGCCCCCGATGCCATCCGGCCCGGCGAGACCGGGTACGTCGTGCCGGGACGCAGCCCGGCGGACGTCGCCGGCCGGCTCGTGCACCTGCTCACCGACCCGGCGGGCGCCCGGGCCATGGGGGAGAAGGGCATGGCCTGGGTGGACACCGAATGGCGGTGGGACCTGGTCGCGCAGCGGCTGCAGCGCATCCTGGCGGGCGGTCAGGAGTAGAGCGCCTCGATCTCGCCCTCGAAATCCTTGGTGACGGCGTTGCGGCGCAGCTTGAGCGACGGCGTCAGGTAACCGGCCTGCTCGGTGAAGTCGGTGGCGAGCACCCGGAACCGCCTGACCGATTCCGCCCGGGAGACCGCCTTGTTGGCGCTGTCCACCGCGGCCTGGAGCTCGGCGAGCATGTCCGGGTCGGTGGTCAGGTGGTCCAGGCTGGTGCCGGCCGGGCGGTTACGGCGGGTCAGCCAGGTGCCGACGGCCTCCGGATCCAGGGTGATCAGGGCGGCCACATAGGGCCGGCCGTCCCCCACCACCAGGCACTGGCTGACCAGGGGATGGGCGCGGATCCGGTCCTCAAGCACGGCCGGCGAGACGTTCTTGCCGCCCGCGGTCACGATCAGCTCCTTCTTCCGGCCGGTCACCCGCAGGTAGCCCTCGTCGTCCAGCTCGCCGATGTCGCCGGTGCGCAGCCAGCCGTCCGGGGTGAGCGTCTCGGCGGTGGCGCTGTCGTTGTGCCAGTAGCCGATGAACTGGTTGTGCCCGGTGATGAGGATCTCCCCGTCCTCGGAGATCCGCACCGACACCCCGGGCAGCGGCTGGCCGACGGTGCCGATCTTGTTGCGGCCCGGCCGGTTCACCGTGGCGGCGGCGGTGGTCTCGGTGAGGCCGTATCCCTCGACGATGGTGATCCCGGCGCCACGGAAGAAATGGCCGAGCCGTTCCCCGAGCGCGGCGCCGCCGGACACCGAATAGCGCACCTGGCCGCCGACCGCGGCGCGGAGCTTGCCGTAGACCAGGCGGTCGAAGACGGCATGCTGGAGCCGCAGCAACGGGCCGGGCCCCTCATGTGCGTCGGTGCTGTTGGTGCCGAACGCGCTGCTCCAGGCGATCGCCGTCCGCGCGGCCGCGTGGAAGATCGCGCCCCTGACGCCGCTCTCCGACGCCTGCTGCTCCGCGCCGTTGTACACCTTCTCGAACACCCGGGGCACCGCCAGCAGGAACGTCGGCTGGAACGTGGCCAGATCGGGCAGCAGGGTGGACACGTCAGGGAGGTGGCCGAGCACGGCCCCCGCCTCGATGACACCGACCTCGATGAGGCGCGCGAACGAGTGCGCGAGGGGGAGGAAGAGCAGGGTCGACGCGCCGGGCGTCTCGAACACCACCGACAGCGGCCCGCGGACCGCGTTGCGCGCGTTGGCCAGCAGGTTGCCGTGGGTGATCTCGCAGCCCTTCGGGCGGCCGGTGGTGCCCGAGGTGTAGATGATCGTGGCGAAGTCCCCTGCTCCGGCCGACACCCGGCGCTGGGTGAGGTCGGCGTCGCTGACGGTGGCGCCCTCGGCTACCAGCGCCGCGAGCGGCTGGGCGGCCGCCTGCGGGCTGGCCTCGATGAGCCACACCCGGCGCACGGTGGGCAGCCGGCGCAGCACCTCGGTGATGGCCGTCAGGTGGGCGGGGGTCTCGACCACGATCGCCGTCGCGCCCGAGTCGCTCAGTATCCATTCCACCTGCTCGGCGGAGGAGGTCTCGTACACCGGCACCGTGACCGCGCCAGCGGCCCAGAGCGCGTAGTCGATCAGGGTCCACTCGTACCGCGTGCGCGACAGCAGGCCGACCCGGTCGCCCTCGCCGATCCCGGCCGCGATGAAGCCCTTGGCGAGCGCGGCGACCTCGTCGCGGAACTCGCGCGCCGTGATGTCCTGCCACGCCGTCCCCCGGCCGCCGTGCCTGGCCCGGCCGGATCCCAGGCCGGGCTTCCGCCGCATGATCACCAGCCCGGGGTCGCGCTCCGCCCGGTCGAAGACGATGTCGCTCAGGCGCGCGGAGGCGGGTACCTCCACGACGGCCGGGGTGCTGTACTCGCGCATCGCGCCTCCTTGCACCGGCCCGCTCTGGCCGGCCGGACCGTCCGCGGGCGGGGCCGGAACCTGCCTGCTGGTAGCTTAGCGAGCGATCATGGCTTGCCACCTGAAGCAGCTCCAGGCTACGGCCCGGCCGCTGCCACGGACCGTTCCCAGCGGGCCCCGGCAGGCATGCTGCCGGGTCTCTTAAGGTGGCGGCATGCGGGTACACGTGGTCAGTGACGTGCATGGGGCGGCGGGCCCGCTGCGGCAGGCGGCGGCCGGCGCGGATGCGCTGCTGTGCCTGGGAGACCTGCTGCTGTTCGTGGACTACGCCGACCACGGGCAGGGCATCTTCGCGGAGCTGTTCGGCGCGGAGGCGGCGGCCAGACTCGTCGCGCTGCGGGCGGCCAGGCTCTTCGACGAGGCACGGGCCATGTCCGCCGGGCTCTGGCAGCAGCTCGGCGGCGATCCTGGCCAGCACATCCGCAGCGCCGCCGCCCGCCAGTACGCGGAGCTGTTCGCGGCACTGCCCGAGCCGGCCTACCTGACATACGGCAACGTGGACTTCCCTCAGCTGTGGGGCGAGCACCTGCGCCCCGGGCACCGCGTGCTCGACGGGGAGCGGGTGGAGCTCGGGGAGTGGACGTTCGGGTTCGTGGGCGGCGGGCTGCGGACGGCCTACCGGACGCCGAACGAGATCGACGATGACGCGTACGCGGCGAAGGTGGCGGCGGTGGGCACGGTCGACGTGCTGTGTGCCCACATCCCGCCGGCCGTTCCCCAGTTGCTGTACGACACGGTCGCCCGGAGGATGGAGCGGGGCAGTGAGGCGCTGCTCGCTCACATCGAGCGGACCCGCCCCCGCTATGTGCTGTTCGGCCACGTGCACCAGCCGCTGGCCCGCCGGGTCAGGATCGGGCGCAGCGAATGCATCAACGTGGGCCACTTCCGCGCCACCGGGGTGCCCTATGTGCTCGAGCTGTAGCGGTACGCTCCGAGCATGGCCGACAGGACGCGCGCCAGCATCACCGTGGCCGCCCCCCGGGCGGACGTCATGGCGGTGATCGCTGACTTCGCCTCCTACCCGCAGTGGGCCTCGGCCGTGCGGTCGGCCGAGGTCGTCGGCCGTGACGGCAGCGGCCGGGCCAGCCTGGTGCGGTTCGGGCTGGACGCCGGAGTGATCAAGGACAGCTACGTTCTCTCCTACGACTGGGACGGCGACGACGGGGTGCGGTGGGATCTCGCCGAGCCGGGGTCGGTCATCACCGCGCTCAGCGGCGGGTACCTGCTGGCAGACGCCGGCGCGGGCACCGAGGTGACTTATGATCTCGCGGTGGACGTGCGGATCCCGATGCTGGGAATGCTCAAGCGCAGGGCAGAGAAGACGATCATCGAGACCGCGCTGAAAGGGCTCAGGAACCGGGCCGAAGCCGGGAGAGGAGACGGGACGTGACACAGGAGCCCAGCCGGTCCGGCCAGGACCCGATCGGTGAATTCCAGCGGTGGCTCCTCCGTTCAGGGGCCCGCAGCATGAGCCGGGAGGTCGGCGGCCAGATCCGCTCCATGCTCGGGCACAGCGGGGGGCCTGACGTGTGGGAGCGGGCGACCGCCCCGCCATCGAACGAGCCGCCCGAGTGCGCGTGGTGCCCGGTGTGCCGGGCCGCCCGGGTGCTCAAGGATTCGGGGCCGGGGGTGAGCTCCCAGGTGGCGGCGGCCAGCGAGGCGATGACGGTGCTCGCCCGCGACGCCCTGTCGGTCTTCGAGTCGGCCCTGGCCGCCACCGGGCGGGCCGCGGCGAGAGCGGGCAGTGGTCCCGGGCAGGAGACGTCGGCCACGGTGTGGGCGGATGTGACGGTGCCGGACCCGGAAGATGAGGCCGAACCGGCGGGGCCCCCGGAAGGGCCGCCGGATGAGCCTGACGATCGGGGTTGATGTCGGGGGCACCAAAGTCGCTGCCGGAGTGGTCGATGAGCACGGGAAGATCATCGAGAAACTCCGGCGGCCCACTCCCTCGGCCAGCCCGGCACGCACAGAGCAGGTGATCGCCGGGGCCGTCTCCGAGCTGCTGAGCCGTCACCCGGCCCGGGCCGTCGGCCTGGGGGCTGCCGGGTTCATCGATGAGGCACGCTCCGTCGTCCGGTTCGCGCCGAACCTGGCCTGGCGCGAGGAGCCCCTGCGGCTGCGGGTCGAGGGCCTCATCGGGCTGCCGGTCGTGGTGGACAACGACGCGAACGCCAGCGCCTGGGCGGAGGCGAGGTTCGGCGCCGCGCGCGGGCAGCCCGATGTCATCTTCGTCGCCGTCGGCACCGGCATCGGGGCCGGGATCGTGCTGGGCGGCCGGCTCTACCGGGGCCAGTGGGGCATGGCCGGCGAGCCGGGGCATTACCGGGTGGTGCCCGACGGCAGGCTGTGCGGCTGCGGCAACCGCGGCTGCTGGGAGCAGTACGCCAGTGGCAGCGCCCTGGAGGCCGAGGCCCGTGAGTTCGCCCGGCGCTCGCCCGGTGCGGCGGTGCGGCTGCTCCAGCTCGCCGGCGGGAGTGCGGACGGCATCACCGGGGCGCAGGTCACCCAGGCGGCCCGGGAGGGCGACCCGGCGGCGATGCGGTGCTTCGGGACGGTCGGCGGCTGGCTGGGCCAGGGACTGGCCGATCTGGCGGCCATCCTCGACCCGGGCTGCTTCGTCATCGGCGGTGGCGTGTCCGAGGCGGGGGAGCTGCTGATCAGCCCGGCCCGGCTTGCCTTCGAGAAGGCGCTGGCGGGCGTGGGGCACCGGCACCAGGCGCAGATCCGGCTGGCCGAACTGGGGACCGACGCGGGGATCGTCGGCGCCGCCGAGCTCGCCCGGGGCGGTGTCCGGGCCGCGGCGGGCCCGGACTGACCTTCCTACACCACGGCCCCGTCGCCGGGGCCGGAATCGCCCGGTGGCCGGTCGCCCATCCGGATCACCAGGGCCGCGAACCCGCCCACGAAGGCGGCCACCGCGCAGAACGCGGCCCAGCTCGGCACCACCCAGCCAAGCAGCACGGCGAGCAGCAGGTACCCGGGGCCGCCGAACAGCGCCACCCAGGCTCCCTTGCTCACCGGGTCCAGGCGCGGCAGCGGCGGCGGGGCCGGCGGGACGTAGTGCTCGTCGTCACCGGCTGGCGGCAGCGGCGCTGGCACCGCCGGGCGGATGATGCGGGCCTGTGGCGGAGCGGGGATCACGCCGGGGACGGGACCGCCCCAGTCCTGCGGGACCGTCTGCGCCGCATCCGGGTCCTCATCGATGGTGCCGGCCTGCTCGCCGGCGCCGGGCGCCCCCGGCGCGCCCGGTGTGGCGGATGTGCCCAATGAGCCCGGATCGCCGGGAGAGCCGGGTGTGCCAGCTGGGGTGCTTGGGGGTGCATGCGGTGCGCCGGGCAGCTCCTCGCTGACCGGCCAGGGCGCCGCACCGTCGGCCGCCGGCGGGGCGCTGTACTGGGCGATCAGGTCACGCCAGGCGGCCTCCTCGTCGCTGGCCTCACCCGCCATCGCGGCTGCCCACCCCCTCTCACTCCCTCCCGGCGCGGCTGTGGGAGCGGACGAACTCCAGGCTGCCCGCGAAGATCTCGTCCGCATCATTGTCCAGCGTCGCCACGTGGTAGCTGTTCCCGAGCTCGCGGACGGTCAGCTGCCCGGCGGGCAGCGCGGCCCGCAGGATCTCCAGGCTGGCCGGGCCCACCACATGGTCGGCGGCACTGCGGTACACCAGCACCGGTTGGGTCACCTCACCAAGCCGCTGCCTGGTGACCTTCCACAGCCCCGCCAGGGAGGCGGCCGCCCGGCCCGGTATCCGGTCGTAGGCGAGTTCGGCCGCCCCGTCCTTCTTGATGTCGCTCCCGATCCCCTTGACCGACGGCACGACGTGCCCGAACACCGGTGCCAGCCTGGCGAGCGCGTTGTCGGCGGTCAGCGAGGGATTGACGAGCACCAGCCCGGCCACCCCGTCCCCGCGCAGCTCGGCCAGCCGGAGCGCGAGGGCCCCGCCCATCGACAGGCCCATGACGAAGACCTCGCCCGCCCGCCCGCACAGGTCCTCGTAGGCGCGGTCGATCTCCGCGTACCAGTCCTGCCAGCGGGTGCCGGCCATCTCCCGCCAGGTGGTGCCGTGCCCGGGCAGCCGGGGCAGCGAGACGGTCAGGCCCGCCGCCGCGAGATAGTCCGCCCAGGGCCGCAGTGACGAGGGGTTGCCGGTGAATCCGTGGCAGAGCAGGGCCGCGGTGCTGCCGCCGGAGTGGAAGAAGGGCTCCGCGCCCGGCATTACTGGCATCCCCACCGTCCTCGGCCGCATGCTCATGTCCTGCTGGAATCGTCGCATGCCGGCCGGTGGATGCGCACCCCCGCCACGGGAGAGAGCGGTCACGGCGTGCCCGGGCGGCCGTGCGGCCCACGGGCCGGCGCTCCGGCTGCCGGGGCCCTATCACCGCCGGTCACGTGGCACGATGTGATCGTGTTCTACTGGGTGGTGAAGGCGATACTCGGCCCCTTGCTGGCGCTGTTCCGGCCGTGGGCGGAGGGGACCGAGAACGTGCCGCGGGAGGGCCCGGCGATCCTGGCCAGCAACCACCTGTCGTTCTCGGACCACTTCTTCGGGCCGCTGCCGCTCCCGCGCAAGGTGACGTTCCTCGCCAAGTCCGAGTACTTCACCGGCCGGGGCCTGAAGGGCCTGGCCAGCAAGGCGTTCTTCAGCGGGGTGGGGCAGATCCCGGTGGACCGGACGGGCGGGAAGGCCAGTGAGCGGGCCCTCGCGACCGGCCTGCGCGTGCTGGCCGAGGGCAGGCTGCTCGGCATCTACCCGGAGGGCACCCGGACCCCGGACGGGCGGCTGTACCGGGGGAAGACCGGGGTGGCCAGGCTCGCCCTGGAGTCCGGCGCGCCGGTGATCCCGACCGCCATGGTGGGGACGTTCGAGTTCATGCCGTCCGGCAGGCTCCGGCCGCGGCTGCGGATCCGCCCGGGCGTCCGGTTCGGCAAGCCGCTCGACTTCTCCCGCTACTCCGGCCTGGAATCAGACCACCTGGTCCTGCGGGCGGTCACCGACGAGATCATGTACGCGCTGATGGAGCTGTCGGGCCAGGAGTACGTGGATCAGTACGCGCAGCAGGCCAAGAACCGGGCACGAGCCGGCCGCAAGCTCGCGGCGCAGGCCGGCCGCCCCGGCGTGGCCCCTGGTTCCGGCGCGGACGAGGCCTAGCCGCCGCCCATTCCGTTCCGGCGCTGGCGGGGCCGGTCAGGCGGGGTGGCCGATGCTCCCGTACACCTCGTAGCGCTGCACGCTCGACGGCGCCGGGCGGTGGCGGTCCGGCGCGGCGGCCCGGCGGGCCTGGACGGCCGCCATGCCCTCGGAGTAGTGCTCCTCGGTGTCCCACACCATGACGGTCAGCCGCTGGTGCCGCTCGCGGTCCACGAGCCAGAGCCCGAGCAGCCCGTGAGCTTCCTTGAGCGCCGGGATGACCTCGTCCTGGACGTGGGCGATCCCCGCCTCGGTGTCTGCCGCCGTCTCCTGGAACTCCATGACCATCGCGAACATCGTCCCCCCCTTATCTAATTTACTTTCGTGCTAAAATAAACTCATGATGGCTGACCCGTCAAGCGGGAAGCGGGAACTCACAGGGACCGAGCTGGCGGCCTGGCACGGCATGCTCTCCGCGCACGCGGACCTGATCCGCGAGCTGGACCGGCAGCTGCGGGCGGCGCACGGGCTGGGTGTGTCCGAGTTCGACGTCCTGATCACCTTGTTCAACGGCGCGGAGCGCGGCGTGCGGATGACCGACCTCGCGAAAGCGATCATGCTGAGCCCGGCCGGGCTCACCCACATGGTGACCCGGCTGGAACGCGACCGGCTGGTGGAGCGGGCGGTGGACCCGGCAGACCGGCGCAGCTTCCTGGTCCGGCTGGCCCCTGACGGCCGGGCGCGGCTCGATGCCGCGCGGGTGACCCATGACGCGGTGATCCGCGCCCGGTTCACCGCCAGGCTCACCGGCGCCCAGCTGCATCAGCTGGCGGGCGTCTGGGACGCGCTGCTGCGCTGATCCGGCCGGCCTCGCGGGCGCGGCATTTCCCAGATAACCCCATCCTTCGCCCATCAGCAGCTAATGTGCCGCTCAAAAAGGAGCAGCACTGTGGCCGACGTTCCGCTGGCGCCTGAGGTAACCCGGGCCGTCGTGCCGGCCGCCCGGGCCGGGGACGAGATCCTGATCGCCTTCGCCGGCCCGGCGCGGCAGCGGCGGGCCACCA